>Ga0247814_10000031_pt1 | contig 158049 bp, 140 predicted proteins | sample UWRJL179409R1_FD_179947 | JGI IMG/M metagenome (GOLD analysis project Ga0247814, IMG submission 179947) | Plant litter microbial communities from Arlington Agricultural Research Station in Wisconsin, United States - UWRJ-L179-409R-1 | ecosystem: Environmental > Terrestrial > Plant litter >... | reverse complement strand
TATCGATGCCAACAAAAGCAGACATGGTGCTCTCCTGAGTCGATTGCATACGATCATCGCGTCACTCGGTCCGGCCTTGTAGATGCTTGCTCACGTCATGGACGGGCCTTCGATACCGTTCGGACTTGTCGAATGAGGTTGGAGAGTGGGAGTGGTTATCTACAATGGAGGCTCTAGGCCTTAGGAGCTCAACAGCTTCCCGCTCTCCCTCGATGATCAGTCGAGAACTATGGCGCGATGAAACGCCAGAGTCGAGATACAAGGAGCTCACGAGCACCGCGAGGCAGCGATAGCGGTCTGTCTGATTCGCCGCCATCGCGGCCTCGCGGTGCTCGTGCGCTCCTACAGGGATCGTGTTTGCTGCCAGGCCAGTACATCCGACACATGCAATATGTAGGAGCTGCCGAAGGCTGCGAACCGGTGGTCATGACACACCACAATTCGCAGCCTGCGGCAGCTCCTAGAGGATTCAGTTGATACCTGAACTACACCAACCCCGCCTCCACCAACCACTGCTCAAACTTCACCAGATCGGGGATTTTGGCGACGGTTTCGCCCACTTGCACTGCCGCCAGCTCCAGGTCGGCCAAGGGTACGTCGACGTAGCTGAGCTGGTTGTCGACCTTGCACGAGCGCGGGATGCCTTGGATCAGCAGGGCGATGAATTTCAGGTTGTCGCGGCCGCCCAGGGCGTTGAGGACCACAATGCGCGCCCGGCCGCCCACTCGGGCCCGGGCGCCGCAGGCGGCTTCGAAGCTGAGTAGCGGCACGCTGTGCTGGCGCCAGCTGATCTGGCCCAGGTACCACTGCGGCGCACCGGGTTCAGCGCTGCAATCCTGATAGTCGATGAGTTCGGCAACCGCCACGTTGGGCAGCAGCAGGTTGCGGTCATCCAGCGGCAGGATCAGCCCAGTCAGGGTCGCCAGATGGCTTGAGTGAGCGGTGTTAGGCATTGACCTGACTCCAATGGGCAATGCTTTCGAGCAGCACCGACTCCTGATATGGCTTGCTCAGGTATTGGTTGACGCCAACAGCCATGGCCCGGTCGCGGTGTTTCTGGCCGGAGCGGGAGGTGATCATGATGATCGGCAGATCCTTGAGCAGAGGGTCGGCGCGCACCTGGCTGGCGACTTCAAAGCCATCCATACGCGGCATTTCGATGTCCAGCAGCATGATGTCAGGCACTCGATCCTGAAGCAGTGCCATGGCGTCGACCCCGTCCTTGGCGGTCAGCACCGTCATCCCGTTGCGCTCCAGCAGGCGGCTGGTCACTTTGCGGACCGTGACCGAATCGTCTACCACCATTACCAGCAATGGGCGGGCCTGCTCGGCTTCGCTGTAGGAAGGTGGAACTACCCCCGAAGCCTGCTGCGCCGTCAGCCGGCTGTGCAGCAAACGAATATGCGCCAGCAGGTCGAGAATCAGCACCACTCGACCATCGCCGAGGATGGTCGCCCCGGAAATACCCTGCACCCGGGCAAACTGTGGGCCGAGGCTTTTCACCACGATTTCCCGGGAGCCCGCCAGCGCATCGACCTGCACCGCAACCCATTGGTCTTGAACATGCACCAACAACACCGGCAACGGCTGGGTCTGGCCGATCAGTTTCGGTGGCTGGCTGTTGTTGAGCAGCTCACCCAGATACCGCAGCTCGTAACTGCGCTCACCATATTGATAACGCGGCGGCGAGGCCTGGTAGCAAGCTTCCAGTTCGTTGGGTAAAACCCGCACGATGCCTTCGACGGTATTGAGCGGCACGGCGTATTGCTCCTCGCCGCACTGGACCATCAGCGCCCGGTTGACTGACACCGAGAACGGCAAGCGAATGCGGAACAACGCGCCCTGCCCCGGCACCGACTCGATGACCATGGTGCCGCCCAGTTGCTTGACCTCGGCATGCACCACATCCATGCCGATGCCGCGTCCGGAAATCTGCGTAATGGTTTCTGCCGTGGAAAATCCGGGGGCCAGAATGAACTGCAAGGTTTCATGGTCGCCTGGGGTGGCGTCGGGGCCGATCATGCCGCGTTTGCGAGCTTTGCGGCGCACCACGTCCAGATCGATACCGGCACCGTCATCGGTCATTTCGATGACGATGTCAGCGCCTTCGTGCCTCAGATTCAGGGTGATGCTGCCAACTTCCGGTTTGCCTGCGGCCAGCCGCTTTTCATTGCTTTCCAGACCATGATCGATAGCGTTGCGCAGCATGTGTTCCAGGGGCGCGACCATGCGTTCAAGCACGCTGCGGTCCATCTCGCCCTCGGCGTTGCCTACCTCAAAGTGGACCTTTTTATGCAACTCGCCGGACACCTGCCGCACGATGCGCTGAAGTCGCGGCACCATGCGTTCGAACGGCACCATGCGAGTGCGCATCAGGCGCTCCTGCAGATCGGTGTTGACCCGCGCCTGTTGCAGCAACAGGGTCTGGGCGTCGCTGGCCCGGCTGTCGAGGGTTTCCTTGAGGTCCATGAGGTCGGACGCGGACTCGAACAGCGCTCGGGACAGCTGCTGTAACTGCGAATGGCGATCCATTTCCAGCGGATCGAAATCTTCATAGCCCAGCCGCTCGGCCTGCACCTGTTCACGGCTGAGGATGCTGCCCTGAGTTTCCATGTCCAGACGTCGCAACTGATCGCGCATCCGTTCGATGGTGGTGGCCATCTCCGCCAGAGTGCCTTCGGCATCAAGCACCTGTTGCTCGATGCGCCCCCGGAAGATCGAGGTTTCCCCCGCCAGGTTCACCAGCGTCTCCAGCTCGTCGCCCGGCACCTTGACCATCTCGCTGGCCGAACGCTCGGCCTCGGTGTCGGTCACCGTTTTTGGCTCAACGGCCGCTTCAGGCGCTGGAGCAACAGGCTCCGGCACTGGCGCCACCACCTCAGCCGCCGGCGCGGTCGCAGGGTCGGCCTGTTTACGGATGCTTTCGATCAACAGCTCGGCGCTGGGCATTGGCTTGTCGGCGCGCACGGCATCCAGCATGTCAGCCAGCAGGTCATGGCCGCTTTGCAACAGGCTGATCATCAACGGATGCGGCTGTAGCGCTCCGGCGGACAGACCTTCATAAAGCGATTCAAGTTCGTGGGCCAGATCGCCGATCGGAGCGATTTCAACCATGCGTGCGCCACCTTTGAGGGTGTGCAGGTCGCGCAGCAGATTTTCCACTTCCAGCAGGTTATTCGGCTCGGCCTGCCAGCGCGCCATGGCAGCGCCGGAGCTTTCGATGATGTCGAAGCCTTCCTCGAGGAAGATCTCCAGTAGCTCGGTATCTGGCCCATCGGGCTGCGGTCTGGAAGGCTCGACCTCGGGGTCCGGCTCGCTGGCAAGATTCGCGGAGCTGCCCAGCCGGACTTCGTTGATGGCCGCGATCAGTTCGGCCGGATCATCCAGCGGCTGCTTGTTCTGCAACTCTTCAAGCATTTGCGCCAGATGATCGTGGCTGCGGATCAATAGCGCAGCCAGTTCTGGCGAATAGCTGTAACGGCGGTCGGTCAGCCCCTCATACAAGGCTTCCAGCTCATGGGCCAGATCGCCCACCGGGCCGATTTCCGCCATGCGCGCGCCCCCTTTGAGGGTGTGCAGATCGCGCTGCAATGACGGCAGCGGCGAGGCGCTGTCCGGCTCATCCAGCCAGCGCTGCAAGGCTTGCCCGGCGCTGTCGAGGATATCCACCGCTTCTTCAAGGAAGATCTCGACGATCTCGTCATCCAGCGTGTCCCAGTTCAGTTCAACGGTCTGGTGGTGACTCAACAGCGCGGTGGCCTCGGCAAGATCGGTGATGCTCTGCGCCTGGCTGCCGTCGCTTTTGATCAGGCCCGTCGCGGAAGGATCCAGGGCTTGATCAAGCAAATCACGCAAGGCCAGAACCCGCTCGGGCCGGGCCTGGACTTCCTGCCCCGCCGCCACCTGATCAAGCATGTTGATCAGCGCTTCGTGGGCATGTTCGGCTTCATCGAAAAACACCTCGCTGACCGCCAGGCTGCTTTCTTCAACGGCGCCGTACAGGTCGAGCAAGGCCTCGCACAGTTCGTCCACTTGCGGCAGGTCAGCCAGGTGCGCGCCGTGGCCCAGAGTGGTCAATTCATCGAGTAGCGCCGTGAGCTCCTGACGCTCACCGGGATGCTCGCGCCAGCGCTTCAAGAGGCTTTCGGCATCCAGCAGGATGTCCATGCCTTCGGCGAGGAAGCTTTCGATCAACTGCGGATTACGCTTGATACGCAGCCCATTGTTCGACGCACTGAGCACGGCCGCCAGCCGTTCCTGCAATAGAGCATTGGCGGTTTCGATCAATTTTGATGCGCCAGGGATCGGCCCCAGCGGATGGCTTGATAGCTGCGACAAGCCCTTGAGAAACAGCGGCTCGGCACTGCGCAGCAACTTCAGTTCCGGCTGATTCAGGGCGATCATGTGCGCTTTGTATTCGCGCACTAGCTGATCAAGAGGGCTGGCCAGTTCGACGATGGGCGTCACCTCCGCCATGGAAGCGCTGCCTTTGAGGGTATGCAGCGCGCGTAGCAACTCATCACTGATGGCGGGCGAAGGATCTTGCTCGCTGCCGTCCAGAAAGCGCTTGAGGCTGTCCAGATGGCTCAAGGCTTCCTGGCGGAAAATCTCCAGCAGATGTGGGTCGAGTTCCTCGTCTTCATCACTGGCAGCGGGCATTGCAAATGTCAGGGCGCCCTGCCCTTTTGCCAGCGCATGAGCGCGGGCGGCGAGCAGGTCCACATCGTCACGCTGGTGCTGAGCGCCCTCGGCAAAGTCTTTGATGATGTCCGGCAGCAACCCCAGCACTTCATTGAGCAACTGCTGAACATCGGCATCGGGTTCGACGCTCTTTTCCAGCACGCGGTTGAGCAGATTTTCCACCGCCCAGGCCAGCTCACCCAGAATCAGCGCGCGCACCATCCGGCCACTGCCCTTGAGGGTGTGAAAGGCACGACGAACTTCAGTCAGCGCAGTGGTGTTGCAGCGTGCGTCGTTGAGCGAGCCGATCCATTGCGGCAGGTATTCGTGCAGCGCGGCCAGCACTTCTTCGGTCTCTTCGAGAAAGACTTCCAGCAGTTCGTCATCCACCCCTTCCTCATCGGCCGGAGGCGGCAGCAGACTGGTGGGCATGTGCCGCGCTGGCGGGTTGACGGCGCTGACTGGACTGGCCAACACGTCGGCGATGGTTTGCGCCGGGCTGATCAGTGCGTTGCGGGCTTTGAGCTCAAGAATTTCGTCCTGACTGATGACCTCATCCAGCAGCGGCACTTCCTGCGCATCCAGGATGGGTGAATAGCCCAGCCGCGCCAGGCTTTCCTGGGCCATGTCCAGCACCTGCTCGCCGGGCGCTTCATGGTCTTCGCCCATGCGCTCCAGGTAATACTCGATGCCGGTGATGGTGTCAGCCAGACTGTCGAGCTGGGTCCAGGCCGGGCGGGTTTCATCGACCAGCAGGTGCTCATGGATGTATTCGTTGCAGGCGGCCAGCAAGCTCGCGGCCCGAGCCAGCGGGATCATCGCCAGAGCGCCGCGCACTTGTACCAGCAACGCGGACAGCGGCTCCAGACGCTGGCGATCCCATTCGCCGTCGATGTAATCGATGATCACATCCTTGGCCTGCTGCAACACGACCCGGGCTTCGCGGATCACCAGTTGGTGGATCTGCGTCAGGTCGGTAGTCGGCAAGCGGCTTTCTTCACGGCTGGTTGCTTCAACAGGGCCGACCATGCCGGCCAGCGTTGCCTCCACATAAAGCAGCGCCCCGGCGACGTCCATCAAGGCCGCATCGCTGGGCTCGCGCTGGCCCTGAGCCAAACCTTGTACCACCGCCAGTTGATCGATGATGACCTTGCGTGGCTGGCCGAAACCCAATACCGCCAGGGTATCGGCGATTTGCCGCAACGGTGGCAGCAGCCCGTTCAGCTCGCTCACCGAACGGCGGTCGCCGCGCACAAACACATCCAGCCGCTCTTTGACCCGCACCAGTTCTTCACACAAGGCGGTGATCACCGAGCGCATGGCATCGCGATCCGGCCCTTCAATACTTTCGCGTTCCTGTTTGGGCAGCGTGGTATCAGGCAACGCCTCATCCAGCCCGTACTGGTCTTTGAGGTCGACCATGCGCGGCGCGAGGCTGTCGGATTTGGCGATATAAAACAGCAGGCTCTTCAGCAACTCATCGGGGGCTGGCTGGTTGATACCCGCGATGCCTTGCTCCAGCAGTCGCTTGAGCTCCTTGTCGGCATCCTTGAACAGGCTGCGCAAGGCCGGGCTGTTGGTGAAGTTGCCATTGACCATGGTTTCAACCAGCGCCGAAGCGATCTGCCACAACGGGCCCAGCGGGGCGTCATCGCAGAGTTGTTCGAGCCTGGCAAAGACTTTGCCCATGTAGCCCAATTGCGCCTGCACGTCTTGCTCGCGCAACAGGCCGACCAAGGCCGCTTGCAGGGTTTGCCGCAATCGACGCAGCAAGGCGGGAAGTTCGGGGTTGTCGCGGCGCTCAAGCTCTTGTGCATCCAGGGCCGGGACACTGAGCAGTTGCGGCGCAAACAGGCTGGTTTCCGACAGCAGGCTTTCACCACGGGCGCTGCGCAGGTCGTTGAGCAAGGGCAACACCACCAGCGGCAAGTCTCGGCGTGCTGAATGGATGCGGTCGAGGTAGACCGGCAGCTGCGTCAGCGCCTGAGTCAGCAGCTGCTCGGCCTCGGCTTGCTGGCCCACACGATCCTGCTGCAGGGCCAGCGCCAGTTGCTCAATTTCCTCAGCCAGCAATGCTGCGCCGTAGAACTCGATCATCTGCAGGCTGCCATGCACCTGATGGACGTAGTCCAGGCATTCATCCATCGCCGCGCTATCACGGGGATTGGCAATGAACGCCTCAAGGGCGTGGCGAGCCTGTTTGAGGGTTTCGGCGATCTCGCCTTTGACCCATTCCAGGGCTACGTAGTCGTGCCGATCAACCATGACGATTCAAATCCCCGACTCGTTTGATCCTGCTGCCTGCTTGTGCGCCGAAAGAGGAATAAATTTCCCGTAGGAGCGCGCTTGCCCGCGATTCGATTTCAAAGCTGGCGCATTTGTCGCCTGCGAGATGGTCATCGCGGGCAAGCGCGCTCCTACGGGGTCTCGTGGACGGCGCTGTACATTTTTTGAACATTAGCCGTGGTCCCGTGACGACGGCAAGGTGAAGCCCGATACCGAGCGACGCATTGCACTGGCCATCTTCGCCAGGTTACCCATGCTGCGGGCCGTAGCGGCGGTTCCCGAGGTGGTTTGCGAGGTGGTCTGCTGAATCACGGTCATGGTCTGGGAAATCTGCTCGCCCAGGTCCGCCTGTTGCTGCGCGGCATTGGTGATGCTCTGGATCAGTGCCGCCAGCACCTTGGAGACGCCCTCGATTTCCTCCAGCGCGACCCCGGCGTCTTGCGCCAGACGCGCGCCGCGTACCACTTCAGTGGTGGTCTGCTCCATGGAGATGACCGCCTCGTTGGTGTCGTTCTGAATGGCCCGCACCAGCGTCTCGATCTGTTTGGTAGCAGACGACGAACGCTCGGCCAGCCGCTGCACTTCGTCCGCCACCACGGCAAAACCGCGCCCCGCATCACCGGCCATGGAGGCCTGAATGGCGGCGTTCAGGGCCAGAATATTGGTCTGATCGGCGATGTCATCAATCAGGCTGACGATATCGCCAATCTCCTGAGACGACTCGCCAAGGCGCTTGATGCGTTTTGAGGTGTCTTGAATCTGCTCGCGGATGTTGTCCATGCCATTGATGGTGTTGTGCACCACCTCGTTGCCTTTGTTGGCGATGGTTACCGAGCGCTCGGCCACCGAGGAGGACTCTCGGGCGTTGGCCGACACCAGGTCAATGGAGCCCGTCATGCGGTTAATGGCCGTGGACGCGGCGGCAATCTGCAACGCCTGATGCTCGGAGGCAGCTGCCAGCTGGGTGGCGGTGGTCTGTGTGTCTTTGACCGCGCCGAACACCTGCTCGGCAGTCAGGTTGATGGTCGTCACCAGCTCGCGCAGTTGATCAATGGAGTAATTGATGGAGTCAGCAATGGCGCCGGTAAAGTCTTCCGTCACCGACGCGGCAACGGTCAGGTCACCGTCGGCGAGGTTTTCGATTTCATCGAGCAGACGCATGATCGCGTTCTGATTACGCTCGTTCTTCTCGGCGGTCTCGCGCAGCTGACGGTTGGTTTCACGCACCATCACCAGGCCGATGAGGATGATCGACATCAGGGCCAGCAAGCCCAGCACATAGCCGCCGATGGTATTCGATGAGCGAGCGCTGGCCAGATGTTCGAGCCGGTCCGCCAGTTGCGAAGTTTCGTCCAGAAGGGTCTGCGAGCTGTTGAAGATGTTGCTGGCGGATTCGCGCACCTGGAACAGCTCAGGCGACGTTTCGAGAATTTCATCCACAGAGCCGGACACGAACTGGAACAGCTCGGCGATTTCCGCCAGCCGCGCTCTGGCGTCCGGATCCTCAACCTGGGCGATGCGCATGGTCACGTTGCCTTCCAGCATGCCGCTCAGCACCCGGCCGAACTGACTGGCGTCGCGCCCGAACGCATCAGCCGCCTGCACCGCAGTGTCGTCGCCCGACAGCACTTTGTTGACCGAGCCAAGAATCCGTTCAGCCAGCAGCGATTGACGCTGAGCCACCGCCACCTGGCTTGCCGGGGCGCGGCTTTGTAGGAGAATCTCAACGACTTTCTCGTACTCCACCTGCAACTGGGGAATGGTCTCGGCCAGAGTCGCTGCGACCTGATGCAGCGACAGCACGGTCTGCTCGGTGGCGAGAATCACGTCCGTGCTTTTGCGCAGCGCTTCCCAATCAGCCTGCACCGCCTGCAGTTCGTCGCGCACAGCCAGTGGCGCTGGCGGCAGGCCGGTGGCTTTGTCGCCCTTGCGCAGGAAACCCCAGCGCATGTCAAAATCGTTCCGCGCATCGGCCAGCAACTTGAAGGCCTGGGGCTTGCCGGCGGCGGCCTCAGTGGCGTTCTTGGCGATACGCTGCGAGAGCACGCGCAACTCGCCCGCGTGACCGATGTATTGCTTGTCGTAGGTCGATTGGGTGTTGAGGTAAGCGAAATTGACGAACAGCAATACGATGAAAATGATCAGCGCGACGAACAGCACAAGGATCTGAGATCGACTGCGTGCGCCTTCCAACGACCTGTCGGGCTTATTCATGGATCAGAGGCCTCTAGCCTGGATCAGCGGCAATGGCTTATCCACAACACAAAAAGGCCAGCAACTGGCCAACCGAATACGTTCAAAGTGCTACGTCCATGAAGCCTGGCGATTGCGCCAGCGCTGCAGGGCTGAAGACCAGCCAGGCTTGTTCACGCAGGAATTGCCCGCGAATGAACGGGGTGATGCGCTCAGCGGTCTCGCTGGTTTGATGCGGCATCAGGCTGATCTGACTGAAATGCTGCAAACCAAGCACCTCATCCACCATCAGCCCGGCGAAGACATCTTGATGATCCACCACCAGGACGCGACGCTGTTTGCGCACCGGCGAGAGTTCGTCACCGAAGAAGCTGCACAGGTCCATGATCGGCAACAGCCGGCCACGCAGGTTGGCAATGCCCTTGACCCAGGGTTTGACTCCCGGCAGCACGGCGTAACGCGGTTCATGGAGGATCTCGCTGATTTCACCCATGGGCGCCACGTAGCAACGCTCGCCCATGCGAAAACCGATACCGCTCCAGTCTTGCTGGCGGGTTTCCTGAAAAGGCAGGCCCGCCGCGAGCGCCCGACAGCGTTTATCGATGTCGAACAGCAGCTGGAAGGCAGTTTGCGACTCAGCCATGACGAACCGGCGATCAGCCGGCGAGTACCGCGTTCAGGGTTTTCATCAGGGTTTCTTCGTCCACCGGCTTGGTCAGGTAGTCGCGTGCCCCCTGGCGCTTGCCCCAGACCTTGTCGGTTTCCTGATCCTTGGTGGTGATCATGATCACCGGGATCATGTTGGTGTCCGCGTCCTTGGTCAGCTGGCGGGTCGCCTGAAAACCGTTGAGGCCGGGCATGACGATGTCCATCAATACCGCGTCGGGTTTTTCCTGGCGGGCAAGGGCAACACCGTCCGCACCATTTTCGGCCTTGAGGACTTCATGACCATGCTTTTCCAGCATGCCGGTCAATTTGTACATTTCAGTCGGCGAGTCGTCGACGATCAGGATTCGAGCCATGGTGTTCCCCATAAGGATGGATGCCCGCTACCTTTCAGGGCGGGCATCACGATATTTGTTGTTCTACTGCAACGAACCCAGGTACATGAGCCTTGATTGCGTTGAGCAGTTCTTCCTTGCTAAAAGGCTTGGTCAAAAACTGATCAGAACCCACGATCCGCCCCTTGGCCTTGTCGAACAGGCCGTCCTTGGACGAAAGCATGATCACCGGTGTCGACTTGAATGCCCGGTTGTTCTTGATCAATGCGCAGGTCTGATAGCCATCAAGGCGCGGCATCATGATGTCGACGAAGATGATTCGCGGATGGTTGTCGGCGATCTTGGCCAACGCATCGAAGCCGTCGATTGCGGTGATAACTTCACAGCCGACATTTTTCAACAGCGTCTCGGCGGTTCGGCGAATGGTCTTCGAGTCATCGATGACCATGACTTTCAGTGCTGATGAATGCTGTTCCATAGTCTGCTCTTGCATCGCCGCGGCGTGTTTTGGCCTGTTCTGCCTGGCACCGGGAGCCTGAACGTGCCGCGAACTCCGGATCTACAGGGGCCAAAGGCCGATTCAGACGCCGAGCCTTTTTAGCACACTCTCAACACTCAATCCATAAAGCAGGCCGCTACAAGCTTGCCTCTTGACCCCACGCAAGCGGAGCGCCACCCTGACGCCTATTTGAAGGCCGTCGCGGCCGTAATCGACCAGAGGATATTTGCCCATGAGCGTTCGCCTAGGGATTGTCATGGACCCGATTGAGCGCATCTCCTATAAAAAGGACAGCTCACTGGCCATGCTGCTTGCCGCCCAGGAACGTGGCTGGTCGCTGTTCTACATGGAGCAGCAGGATCTGTATCAGAGCACCGGGCAGGCCCGCGCCCGCATGAAACCGCTGAAAGTGTTCGCCGATCCGGCCAAATGGTTCGAGCTGGACGCTGAAGTCGACGCAGGCCTGGATGACCTGGACGTGATCCTGATGCGCAAGGATCCGCCGTTCGACATGGAGTTCGTCTACGCCACTTATCTGCTGGAACAGGCTGAAACCGCTGGCGTGTTGATCGTCAACAAGCCGCAAAGCCTGCGCGACTGCAATGAAAAGCTGTTCGCCACACTGTTCCCGCAGCTGACCCCGCCGACTCTGGTGAGCCGTCGCTCGGACATCCTGCGTGAATTCGCCGCCGAGCATGGCGATGTGATTCTAAAGCCGCTGGACGGCATGGGTGGCGCATCGATCTTCCGTCATCGCGAGGGTGATCCGAACCTCTCTGTCATCCTGGAAACCCTCACCGCACACGGCACTCAGCAGATCATGGCGCAAGGTTATCTGCCAGCTATCAAGGACGGCGACAAACGCATCCTGATGGTCGACGGCGAACCTGTTCCGTATTGCCTGGCCCGCATCCCCGCTGCCGGTGAAACCCGTGGCAACCTGGCCGCTGGCGGCCGTGGTGAAGCGCGTCCGTTGACCGAAAAGGATCGCTGGATCGCCGAACAGATTGGCCCGACCTTGCGCGAAAAAGGGCTGATCTTCGTGGGTCTTGACGTGATTGGTGAGCATCTGACCGAAATCAACGTCACCAGCCCTACCTGCATCCGGGAAATCGACAATGCCTTCGGCACGAACATTGGTGGCATGTTGATGGATGTGATCGAGAAGAAGCTGAAAGTTCGCTGAGTCTCTGGAGCGAACCAAATCCCTGTGGGAGCGGTGCTTGGTCTGGGCGGCATTCCGACGATAATGCTGGACGCGATTGGCCTGCTATCGGCGGTGCTCTTATCGCGGGCAAGCACCGCTCCCACAGGAGGTCCGCGTTTCAATCTGGGTTATCATGCGCAGCCGTTGATTCTGAAACACCCCAAGAGACACAAAACCGCTGATGACTGCTGCCGATCTCCCATACGAACTTTCCCCATCAAGGGTGCGCCCCGCTGATCGTCTGGGCTTTACCCTGTTGATTGCGGCGTTGATTCACGTGGCGATCATCCTTGGCGTGGGCTTTACCTACGTCAAACCCGAGCAGATCAGCCAGACGCTGGAAATCACCCTGGCCACGTTCAAGAGCGAAACCAAGCCCAAAGAGGCGGACTTTCTCGCTCAGGACAACCAGCAAGGCAGCGGTACGCTGGACAAGGCGGCCATCCCAAAGACCACCGAACTTGCGCCGTTCCAGGACACCAAAATCAACAAGGTCACGCCGCCTCCCGCCGCCAAGCCGGTGGTAAAGCAGGAATCGGCCAAGACCGTTGTCGCCACCAAGGCCGCAGCACCGCAAAAAACCGTCGCCAAACGCGAAGAGGTCAAACCTGACCCGACGCCCAAAGCCGCGCCCGAATTTGACAGCTCGCAATTGAGCAGCGAAATCGCCAGCCTCGAAGCCGAGCTCTCCAACGAACAGCAGTTGTACGCAAAACGGCCCAAGATCCACCGCCTCAACGCCGCCTCGACAATGCGCGACAAGGGCGCCTGGTACAAAGACGACTGGCGCAAGAAGGTTGAGCGGGTCGGCAACCTGAATTACCCCGAAGAAGCCCGCCGCCAGCAGATCTATGGCAATTTGCGTCTAATGGTTTCAATCAATCGCGACGGCTCACTTTACGAAGTGCTGGTGCTGGAGTCGTCCGGGCAGCCGCTCCTTGATCAAGCCGCGCAGCGAATCGTGCGTCTGGCGGCACCATTTGCGCCGTTCACCGGCGATCTTGCCGACATTGATCGCCTGGAAATCATCCGCACCTGGAAATTCGCTCGGGGCGACAAGCTTTCCAGCAACTGACGGCTTCTTCACAAACCTGCGGACCTGTCAGAACTGCCAGTTGTCAGGCCCGCCGCGCAGCGCCACACTAGGGCTCATGAAAAACGTATCTGCGAGTTACCTCAAGCATCAATTCCTGATTGCCATGCCGCACATGGTCGACCCGAACTTTGCGCAGACGCTGACTTACATCGTCGAGCACAATGCCAATGGCGCCATGGGCCTGGTGATCAACCGCCCGCAAAGCCTGACTCTGGCTGACGTTCTGGAGCAATTACGACCGGAACTGCCCGCGCCCGCGCGCTGCCAGGAAATCGCCATTCACACCGGCGGCCCAGTCCAGACGGATCGCGGTTTTGTGCTGCATCCCAGCGGGCAGATATTTCAGGCCACCGTCGAACTGGGCGGCCTGTCGCTTTCGACTTCGCAGGACGTGTTGTTTTCCATCGCAGACGGCTACGGCCCTGATCAAAATGTGATCACCCTCGGCTATGCCGGCTGGGAAGCGGGCCAACTGGAAGCCGAAATGGCCGCCAACGCTTGGCTGACCTGCCCGTTCGACCCCGCCATTCTGTTTGATGTGGACAGTGACGATCGGCTCGATGCTGCCGCCGCGCGCCTGGGCATCAACCTCAACCTGCTGACCAGCCAGGCAGGCCACGCCTGATGGCCGCATTGCGCTTGTTGCTGGGTTTTGATTACGGCACCAAACAGATCGGCGTTGCGGTCGGACAGGTGATCACCGGCCAGGCTCGCGAGTTGTGCACGCTCAAGGCCACGCAAGGCGTCCCGGACTGGAGCCAGATCGAAGCCCTGATCCGCGAGTGGAAGCCGGACGCCATCGTGGTCGGCCTGCCATTGAACATGGACGGCACCCCCAGCGAAATGAGCGTCAAGGCCGAGAAGTTTTCCCGCCGGATCAATGGCCGCTTCAATGTCCCGGTCTATACCCACGATGAACGCCTGACCACCTTTGAAGCCAAAGGCGAGCGGATGAGCCGTGGCGGCCAAAAGGGCAGCTATAAAGACAACCCGGTGGATGCCATCGCCGCCATGCTGCTGTTGCAAGGCTGGCTGGATGCCAATTCCGAACTGTTCAACGCCTGACGTGTTCACCCTTTTTCAGAATCCCGGTTTCCGTCTGCGCCACGCCACAACGCGACTCGCCATGTGGGCCTGGCTCGGGCACTTCAAGGAGCAACTTTCATGAGCCTGCCCAACCCCGCCGAACTGATCCGTCAGATGGCCACCGACCTGAACGTTCATCTGAGCAAGCGCGGCGTGACCGAGCCGCGGTTTATCGGCATTCGCACTGGCGGCGTGTGGGTGGCGCAAGCGCTGCTTGAAGCCCTTGGCCGCGACACGCCACTGGGCACGCTGGATGTGTCCTTCTACCGCGATGACTTCAGCCAGAACGGCCTGCACCCTCAAGTGCGTCCGTCCGAGCTGCCGTTCGAGATCGAAGGCCAGCACCTGGTATTGATCGATGATGTGTTGATGAGCGGCCGCACCATTCGCGCCGCCCTCAACGAGCTGTTCGATTATGGACGCCCGGCCAGCGTGACCCTTGTTTGCCTGCTGGATCTGGACGCTGGCGAGTTGCCCATCAGCCCGGACATCGTCGGCGCTACCTTGTCACTGGCCGCTAATGAGCGGGTCAAGCTCAGCGGCCCGTCGCCGCTGGCCCTCGAGCTTCAAGACCTGTCCACCGCTTCCGCCGCCCTTTAACCGCCCTTGAAAGAGTCCTTTGCGATGACGCCCCTCGACGCCAAGCGCCCGCTGCAGCTCAACCATCAAGGTCAGCTGCGCCATTTCCTGTCCCTCGATGGCTTGCCCCGCGAGCTGCTCACCGAAATCCTCGACACCGCTGACTCCTTTCTGGAAGTTGGCGCCCGGGCGGTGAAGAAGGTCCCGCTGCTGCGCGGCAAGACCGTGTGCAATGTGTTCTTCGAGAACTCCACGCGCACCCGCACCACCTTTGAGCTGGCGGCCCAGCGCCTTTCGGCGGACGTGATCACCCTCAACGTGTCGACGTCCTCCACCAGCAAGGGCGAGACGTTGTTCGACACCCTGCGCAATCTGGAAGCCATGGCTGCCGACATGTTCGTCGTGCGCCACGGAGATTCCGGCGCCGCGCACTTCATAGCCGAGCACGTGTGCCCGGAAGTAGCGATCATCAACGGCGGCGACGGCCGCCACGCGCACCCGACTCAAGGCATGCTCGACATGCTGACCATTCGCCGGCACAAGGGCGGCTTTGAAAACCTCTCCGTGGCCATCGTCGGCGACATTCTGCACTCGCGAGTGGCGCGCTCGAACATGATCGCGCTCAAGGCGCTGGGCTGCCCGGACATCCGCGTGATCGGCCCGAAAACCTTGTTGCCGGTGGGTGTCGAACAATACGGCGTAAAGGTCTACACCGACCTCAACGAAGGCCTCAAAGACGTCGACGTGGTGATCATGCTGCGCCTGCAACGCGAACGCATGCAGGGCGGTTTGCTGCCGAGCGAAGGCGAGTTCTATCGCTTGTTTGGCCTGACCACGGCGCGTCTGGCGGGAGCCAAGCCGGATTGCATCGTCATGCACCCTGGCCCGATCAATCGTGGCGTGGAAATCGAATCGGCAGTGGCCGATGGCGCGCATTCGGTGATTCTCAATCAGGTGACTTACGGCATCGCCGTACGCATGGCCGTGCTGTCCATGGCCATGAGCGGCCAGACCGCGCAACGACAATTCGAACAGGAGAACGCCCAGTGAAGCTCAGCATCCTCGGCGCTCGCGTCATCGACCCTAACAGCGGTCTGGATCAAGTCACCGACCTGCACCTGGAAGCCTGCAAGGTTCTCGCAATCGGTGCCGCACCGGCCGGTTTCGAACCTCTGCAAACCATCGACGCCACCGGCCTGATCGCCGCGCCCGGGCTGGTTGACCTGAACGTCGCCCTGCGCGAGCCGGGTTACAGCCGCAAAGGCACGATTGCCAGCGAGACCCGCGCCGCAGCGGCGGGTGGCGTGACCAGCCTGTGCTGCCCGCCGCGTACCAAGCCGATTCTGGACACCTCAGCGGTGGCCGAGCTGATCCTCGATCGCGCTCGCGAAGCCGGGCACAGCAAGGTCTACCCCATTGGCGCGCTGAGCAAGGGCCTGGAAGGCGAGCAACTGGCCGAACTGGTCGCGTTGCGCGATGTGGGCTGCGTCGCCTTTGGCAACGGTCTGGAGAACTTCCGCAACACTCGTACCCTGTGTCGGGCGCTGGAATACGCGGCGACCTTCGACCTGACGGTGATTTTCAACTCGCAGGATCGTGATCTGGCCGAAGGCGGCCTGGCTCACGAAGGCCCGACTGCGAGCTTCCTGGGTTTGGCCGGCATTCCGGAAACCGCCGAAACCGTGGCCCTGGCTCGGGATCTGCTGCTGGTTGAACAAAGCGGCGTACGCGCCCACTTCAGCCAGCTGACCAGCGCTCGCGGTGCGGCTTTGATCGCCCAGGCGCAAGCTCGCGGCCTGAAGGTCACGGCCGATGTGGCGTTGTATCAGTTGATCCTGACTGACGAAGCCTTGATCGACTTCTCCAGCCTGTATCACGTGCAACCGCCGCTGCGCACCCGTGCGGATCGCGACGGTCTGCGTGAAGCAGTGAAGTCCGGCGTGATCAGCGCGATTTCCAGCCATCACCAGCCCCACGAACGCGACGCCAAGCTGGCACCGTTCGGCGCGACTGAGCCGGGCATCAGCAGTGTCGAGCTGCTGCTGCCACTGGCCATGACGCTGGTCGAGGATGGCCTGCTCGATCTGCCAACCCTGATCGCTCGCCTGAGCAGCGGCCCGGCAGCGGCACTCCGCCTGCCAGCCGGCCAACTCAGTGCAGGCTCGGCAGCCGACATCGTGCTGTTCGACCCAGCGGCCTCAACCGTGGCGGGCGAAACCTGGCTGTCCAACGGCGAAAACTGCCCGTTCCTCGGCCACTGCCTGCCTGGTGCGGTGCGTTACACCCTGGTGGATGGGCGAATTACCCATACGGGGTGAACAGCCCTCTGTTGGAGCGAGGCTTGCCCGCGAACCGGGCGGCCATGGTACGCCAGAAGTACCGCGTAATCGTTCTTCGCGGGCAAGCCTCGCTCCAACAGGGGTCCCAGCCCGGCCTGTAGGAGTGAGCTTGCTCGCGATCGGCTGCGAAGCAGTCGTGAAAATGTCGAACTGACCGTCGCAGGAAAGTCGTTCCGACTTTATCGCGAGCAAGCTCACTCCTACAGTTCATCACCCACGCCGTGCATTCTTGATCGAGATCTGGTCGTTCAGCGTCCAGAAGTCATACAGCACCCCCACCAAAAACAGCCCGCCGGTAAAGAGATAGATGATCCCGGTGATCCACTTCCCCTGATACATGCGGTGCACGCCGAACACACCCAGGAACGCCAACAGAATCCACGCGACGCTGAAGTCAGTGGAACCTGCGGTAAAACGCAGGTCTGCTTCGCGGTCCATGCTCGGGATCAGGAACAGGTCGATCAGCCAACCGATGCCAAACAGACCCAAGGTGAAAAACCAGATCGTACCGGTCACCGGCTTGCCGTAATAAAAGCGATGCGAGCCGGTAAAACCGACAATCCACAACAGGTAGCCCAGCACTTTGCTGTGGGTGTCCTGACGCTGCGGTTCAACGTGATAGGTGTTCATTTGCGCCCTCATTTGGGTTGATAGAAAAAAATATTCGTAAAGATTGTGACTTTCTCATGTTCTTCCGACGTATGGCAGGAACCTCTGGCGCTTATTCCAAACCCTTGTACCACAAGGGATTGCTGCGGTTTTTGCGAGAGTTTGTCGCGCAAAGTGAAACGATCGCTCCATATCTGATTCGTAAACGGTGATCAGAATCACAGAAAAAGCTGTTATAAAGTTGCGCGCTAACCCACAAGAGCCCTGCCGAATGCGTCCATTTTTCAAGTCATGGCTAACCATCTGCCTGCTTATGCCTCTGGCCGCTCATGCCACCAATCGTGAGCAACAACTTCCCGCGAGCTTCACCGGCTACACCGCGAAAACCCATTCTTCGCCAGCCATCGCGTCCAATCATGTTAACGAGCCTGCGCCTGTCATCTCTCCAAAAGGCCGCAGCACCCGGGCAAAGATCCAACGCAACGCGCCCATCAAGAATTCGAAAACCGTCGTTAACGCCCAAATGCTCGGTGCGCCCAACGCCAAACAGAGCAATTCGGTTGTCAGCCGCGCCCTGAAAGCTGTTGGTACACCTTATCGTTGGGGCGGCAGCACCCCAGGTAAAGGGCTGGATTGCAGCGGATTGGTGAAATATGCATTTAGCGACGTGAGTGAAGTCAATTTGCCGCGCACCTCCAACGCCATGGCCGAAGGTCACGGGCAGAAAGTTGATCGCAAGGATTTGAAGCCCGGCGACCTGCTGTTCTTCAACATCAAAAGCCGCAAGGTCAACCACGTCGCTATTTACCTGGGCAACGACCGCTTCGTCCACGCGCCTCGCCGTGGCAAGGCCGTGACCGTCGATACGCTCAAAAAGCCGTACTGGAACAGCCACTACATGGTGGCTAAACGTGTACTGCCTAAGCAGAACGCGCCGTTGCGAGTGGTGCAGCGCTGATTTAGCCCTGTTGGAGCGAGGCTTGCCCGCGAATGGGTCACAACGGTGTGCCAGGCATACCGCATGATCGTTCTTCGCGGGCAAGCCTCGCTCCAACAGACCTTGTCAGAAATTATCCGGCATCTTGGCCTTCTCACGCGCAGCCTCGCGGGTGATCAGGCCTCTGGCGACCAGATCCTTCATGCACATATCCAGCGTCTGCATGCCCAGCGAGCCGCCGGTCTGAATCGCTGAATACATTTGCGCGACCTTGTCTTCGCGGATCAGGTTACGAATCGCCGCCGTCCCCATCATGATCTCGTGTGCCGCGATGCGGCCGCCGCCGATCTTCTTGAGCAGCGTCTGGGACACCACCGCGTGCAGTGACTCGGACAGCATCGAGCGAATCATGGCTTTTTCAGCCGCCGGGAACACGTCAACAATCCGGTCGATGGTCTTCGCCGCCGAGGTGGTGTGCAAGGTGCCGAACACCAGGTGGCCGGTTTCCGCAGCCGTCAACGCCAGGCGAATGGTTTCCAGGTCGCGCATCTCGCCCACCAGAATCACATCCGGGTCTTCGCGCAGTGCCGAGCGCAAGGCTTCAGAAAAGCCCAGCGTGTCGCGGTGCACTTCACGCTGGTTGACCAGACACTTCTTGGACTCGTGAACGAATTCGATCGGGTCCTCAATAGTCAGGATGTGGTGATGCCGGTTGACGTTCAGGTAATCGATCATCGCCGCCAGGGTGGTGGACTTGCCAGAACCTGTTGGCCCGGTGATCAATACCAGGCCCCGAGAAGCGTCGGTAATCTTGCGAAACACTTCTCCCATGCCCAATTCTTCAAGGCTCAAAATCTTCGCCGGGATGGTCCGAAATACGGCACCCGCGCCCCGATTCTGGTTGAATGCGTTGACTCGAAAGCGCGCAACCCCTGGTACTTCGAAAGAAAAGTCGGTCTCAAGAAGCTCTTCGAAATCCTGACGTTGCTTGTCGTTCATGATGTCGTAGATCAGTTCCTGCACCGCTTTGGCGTCCAGCGCAGGCAGGTTGATCCGGCGCACATCGCCATCGACACGAATCATCGGCGGCAGCCCGGCCGAGAGGTGTAAGTCCGATGCGCCTTGCTTGGCACTGAAAGCCAGCAGCTCGGTAATATCCATACAGCTCCTCAATCACATAGAATGCCGCAGACTTTAGCCCTGCTGGCGCAAATCAATGTCCACGATAGCAGCGAACATTTCAACGCTCAGCGAGCGAATTAACGCGGCCGCCCAAGCGGCGCAGCGCGATCCGGCCACCATCGGCTTGCTGGCGGTCAGCAAAACCAAGCCCGCCCAGGCGTTGCGTGAAGCTTACGCGGCTGGCCTGCGCGACTTTGGTGAAAATTATTTGCAGGAAGCCTTGAGCAAACAGGCCGAATTGGCCGACCTGCCCTTGTGTTGGCATTTCATCGGCCCCATTCAGTCGAACAAGACTCGCGCTATCGCCGAGAACTTCGCCTGGGTGCATTCAGTGGATCGCTTGAAAATCGCGCAACGTCTGTCGGAGCAACGCCCAGAAGGCCTGCCGCCGCTCAATATCTGCATCCAGGTCAACGTCAGTGGCGAAGCCAGCAAGTCCGGCTGCACACCTGCCGACCTGCCCGCACTGGCTCAGGCCATCAGCCAGTTACCGCGTTTGCAACTGCGCGGCTTGATGGCCATCCCGGAACCGACTGATGACAGCGCCGAACAGAACGCTGCCTTTGCGGCGGTCCGCGACCTGCAACAACAGCTGAACCTGCCGCTGGACACCCTTTCCATGGGCATGAGCCACGATCTGGAGGCCGCCATTGCACAAGGCGCGACCTGGGTTCGGATCGGCACTGCCCTTTTTGGCGCCCGTGACTACGGCCAGCCATGACCTCTGACGCAAGGAATCCGACATGAGCACTACCCGCATCGCCTTTATCGGGGCCGGCAACATGGCCGCCAGCCTGATCGGAGGGCTGCGCGCCCAGGGCGTGGACGCCGATTCGATCCGCGCCAGCGACCCCGGCGCCGAAACACGAGGCAAAATCGCCGCCGAACACGGCATCGCTGTGTTTGCTGACAACGCTGAAGCCATCGAAGGCGCCGATGTGGTCCTGATCGCCGTCAAGCCGCAGGCCATGAAAGCCGTATGCGAAGCCTTGCGCCCGAGCCTCAAGCCCAATCAGCTGGTGGTCTCCATCGCGGCCGGCATCACCTGCGCCAGCATGAAAAACTGGCTGGGTGAGCAACCCATCGTGCGCTGCATGCCCAACACTCCGGCGCTGCTGCGTCAGGGCGTCAGCGGTCTGTATGCCACCGAGCAAGTCAAGGAAGGCCAGCGCGCACAGGCCGAGCAATTGTTGTCGGCTGTCGGCATCGCGCTGTGGCTGGAAGAAGAACAACAACTGGACGCGGTCACCGCCGTATCCGGCAGTGGCCCGGCCTATTTCTTTCTGTTGATTGAAGCCATGACCGCCGCGGGCGTGAAACTCGGGCTGCCACAGGAAGTAGCCGCACAACTGACCCAACAAACCGCGCTGGGCGCTGCACTGATGGCAACCGGCAGCGATGTGGATGCTGCCGAGCTGCGCCGCCGCGTTACCTCGCCAGCAGGCACCACGGAAGCTGCAATCAAATCATTCCAGGCTGGCGGCTTCGAAGCGCTGGTGGAAACCGCGCTGACTGCCGCCGCACATCGATCGGCAGAAATGGCCGAGCAACTGGGCAAGTAATTCTTTCAGGCCATTGAGGAGCAGACCGAATGATCGGACTGAACACCGCTGCAATCTACATCCTGCAAACCATTGGCAGCTTGTACCTGCTGATCATCCTGTTGCGCTTCGTGCTGCAACTGGTGCGCGCCGACTTTTACAACCCGCTGAGCCAGTTCGCCGTTCGCGCCACCCAGCCATTGCTCAAACCCCTGCGCCGGATCATCCCGAGCGTGTTTGGGCTGGACATGTCGTCGCTGGTGCTGGCGATTATCGTGCAGATGATCCTCATGGCGTTGACCCTGCTGCTCGCTTACGGCACCACAGGCGACCCGCTGCACTTGCTGATCTGGTCGATCATCGGCGTGACAGCGCTGTTCCTGAAGATCTTCTTCTTTGCCCTGATTGTCAGCGTGATCCTGTCGTGGGTCGCCCCTGCCAGCCACAACCCTGGCGCTGAACTGGTCAACCAGATCACCGAACCGATGCTTGCCCCGCTGCGCCGCGTCCTGCCAAACCTGGGCGGCCTGGATCTCTCGCCGATCCTGGCGTTCATGATCCTCAAGCTGCTGGACATGATGGTCATCAACAACCTTGCGGCCATGAGCATGATGCCGGACGTGCTGCGTTTGTTGATCTGATCCGTAACTTGAAATACCTGTGGGAGCGAGCTTGCTCGCGAAGACGTCAGTACATCCGGCACATCTCTTGAGCCTGAACTACTGCATTCGCAAGCAAGCTTGTTCCCACAGTTTTATCCCGACACCTCAAACCACCTCAACACACTCCAGCGAACGCTCCACCATCACCTTGGCCATCTCGACCATATGCATGGCCGTCAGCGCCAGATCGCGATTCGATCCGCTCAACACCTCGCCCAATTCTGACGCCGTGGCGGACGCGCAACGCAGAAACTCCGTCGCATGAGCAAGCGTGGCCTCGATATCGATAAATTCCTCTGCGTCTTCAGTCTGCGGCTTGAAAACCGGCAGGTAATGCGACAACGCCCGCTTGACGGCCGAAGGTTTGAGCACCAGCTCGGAGGCATCGGGGATTTCGGTAAGGGTATTCAACATGACTCAGCTCCATAGTCTGGCTGCCACCCGTCGCGACTAAACGAAAAGGTGGCGGCTGTACGCAGGTTAGTCGACCGGCGAGCTAAGAAACCGGCGCACCCGAAGGTGCCCTGCGCACAGCCACCAAAACGGTGACACATGCGCCTTAACTCAACAGCCGGGCGACTAAACCCGATCGCTGATGGGCAGCGACCGGCGCAGACTAGAGACCGAATTTGAGTGGCGCAAGAGGCCGGGGATTCTCTCGGAAAAGTCCTTCAAAAGAAAGAGACATGTCCTGCAAAAGCGCGCGGTCTACCACGATCCGGTAGGAGCGAACTTGTTCGCGAGGCATTGGTACAGCCTATGGATAAGTGTCGCCAACCGCGCAGCCTCGCCAACAAGTTGACTCCTACCGGGTGAAGCGGCCCGATCAGAATTCCTCACTGCGCACATTGGAAAACTGCGAATTACGATTCGCCAACTTGCGCAACGTCAGCTTGTACATACTCGACTTGATGCGGTCGCCCACTAGGGTTTCTTCCAAACGAATCCGACTCGACGCATACGCGCACCCGGTGTCGAGCATCTTGTATTTGAGCTGGTAATAGCCAACGTCCATCCGCCCGAAGGTGAAACGACCCCGAGCCGGAATATAAGCGTGACGATAATCCCGCTTGCCGCTGGCGTCGGTGACTTTGGCGTAAACCGGCTTATCGCCACCGGTGTTATCCACCGTGATCTCCGACCAGCCACCATCGCGCAACATCGGCATTCCCGCTATATAACTGGCCGCCACAGGCCACGGTGCACCCAGCGGATCAAGTGGCGGCGGCACACACTCAGGCTCCCCCGGCTCGACGATCTTTACCGGGCTGTTCACCGGCAACTCGGCAGGGGCAGGCGTCGGCACAGCAGCAACGGGAGGCTGCACCACAATCGGCTGTTCTTGCGCCAATGGCGGCACCAGTGCAGCCTTGCTCGCGTCACGGTCGTAACCCATCCACGCGCCCGCCCCACACGCCACCAAAAACACCGCCGCCCAGCGCAGAGCGCTACCACGCCGAGCCGGTTTGTTTTTTTTGCTTTGGGCCTTGGCCGAAGCATGAGCCTGGGGTTTGGCAGCCGGCGGCGCAGTGGCACGCTGCGGCCCCGCATGACGCCGTTGCGCCGCAGCCTGCCGGGCCAACTGCGCCTCGCGGATCAGCGTCGCGTCGTACTCAGCACGCTTCTGCGGATTGGCCAGCACGTCATGCGCCGCATTCACCACCGCCATCAAATCCGAGGCATTGGTCGAATGGTTACGATCCGGATGCAACTGCTGCGCAAGCTTCCTGAAGGCGTGCTTGATCTCATCAGCCGAGGCATCCCGCGAGACATTCAGCTCGTCGTAATAAGTGCGTGTTTTGGGCATTAACTTGCTATCCGTGGCGACGTGCCATCTTAACAACCTTTCCCCCCAGAAACCGCCCCACACCTCCAAGCTGAAGCCCACCGCACAAAACCCCACAAAACCCCAAAGCCCCCGACCAACCGCCCTCCAGCTTCCGAAACCCGCGCCGATACACCCGCAACACCCCTAGCCCGTCAGCGGGACACGGCAGCCAAAACCATTCAGCAAATTTTTAAACGAAATCAGTGAGCTAAGGTTTACAGCCACAAAAATATCTATATACTCAGCGCCCATCACGCCGGTATAGCTCAGTTGGTAGAGCAACTGACTTGTAATCAGTAGGTCCCGGGTTCGACTCCTGGTGCCGGCACCACACAAGGTTCCAGAGAAGGCTTTCAAAATCTCTGGAACCCCCGAAAAACCCGCCTTCTGGCGGGTTTTTTCGTTTCCGCTTCCCTATTCCCACTACCTGACGGCCTGCATGATTTCTTGAAACGAAACTACGCCTCAGACACCTACTGGCTGGACTATAGTTGCGGCCTGAATGGCTGAGATGCCAACGCCGGTTTTAGGATTAAGGGAACGTTGGATGGGTGGTAAGCCAAGGCCTGACCCTTCTATTGTCAGCGGTTTGAGAGTCGCGTATGTAGAGGGTGGCCGTAAGTACTATTTTGATGCCGCTGAACAACGCTACTACTCATGGGATTCGCTGCATGGCGAATTTGAGGTTTTCGACCGACGCGGCTTTCACTTGGGCTCGGTCTGCCCTCATACCGGACTTGCCATAAAACCGGCCGTCCGCGGGCGAAGGATCAAACCGAACTGAGAGGTTCATATGAATTTTGTTGAGCTTTGCCTTAAAGGCGACGTACTGGAAGAAGAGATAGACCGGTTTGTGGAAGACTGGCACGAAGGTCGCCAAGGGACTGATATGCAGCTGCATGAGTATCTGGGTATGGAGTGGGAAGAGTACCAGTTGTGGTCAACCACCCCTTCCGTTTTGCCTTTTGTACTGACGGCCCACAAATACGGCACCTCGCTTGAGTCTCAGCTAGCTCAAGGCAAGTTTGCCATTGCGGCGCGTGCAAGGTCTGTCGCAGAAGCCACCAAAGTTGAAGCCTGGCTGCGTAGTGTGGGCAAAGTCTAGTGGCTCCAGAAGAGAAGATGGCCAATCGAGTGTTGGCCATCCGTAACCTTAAACCGCCCTACGACCTGGAACAGCTTGCCCGCGTATACGGAGACCTTGAGTACCTTGATCTGCCATTCGGCGTTGACGGAATCACAATTGGCATCGGCGCAGCGGCCAAACCCCGAATACTGATCAACTCAAGCGCCCCGGTAACGCGTCGAAAATTCACTCTGGCCCATGAAATTGGGCATATCGTCATTCCTTGGCACACCGGCACAATCGTCTCCCATCTGGAAAACGCAGAAGTCGATGCCGCGTACAGCCTGATGGAAACCGAAGCGAATCGGTTTGCGGCTGAGCTGCTTATGCCATCCGACTGGCTAGTTGAAGAGTTCAACCGTGCATCCAGCGTGGAACAATATTTCCGCTCCGTCCTTGCTCTGAGTGGGGCTTCCAAAGAAGCAACGCTTAATAAAATACTGCGCCCATTGCCTCAACCTGTGATCTGCATCCAGGTAGACAGCTCATCGAAAGTCCTCAACCCTCGAAGGTCTCAAACAGCGCCCTACCCGCCCGAACGAGATGCGTTGGTCACCAGGGAAATATTCCCGACAGACTGCCATTTCGAACGCTTTGAGCTCGATGGTCAGTTCTATATGAGCTGGATTTTTATCGGCCGCGACATAGAAGAAACAGACAAAAGACCTTGGCGCGAAGTCTATGCACAGATCCTGAATGACACGGCCATGCAGGATTACCTGCAGAACATGAACGGCATTCTCGCTGCAGCCTACGGCAAAAACAAAGCCCTCGACGAACCCGAAATATGCGGCGCAATCATCCGCGCGTTCACTAAATACAAGATGTACGATGCAGTGCGCATGCACGAGCTATTCGAACAGTTTGTGATCAAGCGCGTTAAGGAACTGAAGCGGCGGGTTTGAATCAGTGCAGATAACAGGATTATCAATCCTACCGTCCCACACAAGCTCTCAGTCGATAGCGTTCTCGTAACACCTCCGCTCTTGGCGCATCTGATGCAATACGTTCAGTGCGGCAACTCCATGGCGTGGCCTGCCGATGCGCTGCTGCGTTTCCCTCGTAACAATCGGCATGACAGACACCTAAGCCAGCCGCCAAAGCGAAGCTGATTATGGAATGGGCTGCACCTGACTGACTGTCAGGCATGCCTCGGTCATCGCATCACTGCCTTCACCCGACTCAGGATCTCGCGGCACCGGTCTCGTCAGCCAGCGCAGCCTCCACCCGCCCACTTCCTCGGAAGTGTTCAGGAGGCCAGATCATGAGATTCCCAAACTCCCGGTCGTAAAGAGCCGCAAGTCCCGCGTTAGTGGACGCACCCCACAGGTCGCAGGGGCCTTGATCCCGGATAACACTCAACATTCTTGGCGGGATGACATGGGTCGAGGTAGAGGCGGAGTGAGAACAATTTAGGTACGTTACCCGTCCGACACGAACTCACTCCTACCACATCAAGGAATCCAAGTTAGGATACAAATAATTTGAATGCCACATCATTGCCCGCAGCAGTTGCGACCCAAGAGTCCAACAGCTGAAATGCTTGAAGGCTTTCATGTGCACAATCATGACCTAGACTCATTTGCTCAGAAAAATGAGCTTTGGAAAAAGCATTTCCAACAACTATCCAGATTTCTTTATCAACCCGCAACGAATCTCTACGCTCAGTAAATATCCGCCACGCCTCATCAACTACACCCTCATAACCAACGCCTGTTCTATTCATATAGTCAGCTGGGTTTTCTTTATAAATCAGCCGTACTCTTTTCAAAAGATCGGGATGAGTTAGATCTAATCGCCACGGCAAGCTTAACATCTGATAATTCCCAAATTTAAGATTTTTATTCGGGCTTATCAGAACCTCCATATTTTTTATCGCTTGACCACCGACTTCAGCAATAGCACCTGCCGAAGACTTTGGCCGCACACTGCTTGCTCCACACTTGACATGTATGAAGACTAGCTTTGTTTCTGAGCTTGCAATGAAATCTGCGGGCTCCGTATTGAGATCAGTGCAAAGCAAAAAATCCACATCAGGTATATGCGGGAAAAATGGACCAAAATCCGAGACTCTCAGATTAGAATCGTTTACATGCCTAATTTTGTCTATCAAGTGAAATACAGAATTTGATAGAAAAGCGTTTTCTACCAGTTCCGCCGACCCACCTTTCTCATCCATCCCAGGTGACAGCAACTCATCTATTTTTATAACTGAGCGCCCTATTGAAGATTGATCAAGATTAAAGCCAGCCTCTAGAGGAAGTCTAAATTTATAATAACGCCCCTGATAAAATGCTGACGAATCCAGATAGAGAACCCTTTGAACACCTGCATTCAATACAGATTCCAATGACTGCCCAGCTTGCAATTCCAACCCAGCACTTGATACTTGAGCATTAAGCAATGCAAAATTACCACCAGTGGAAATCCTAGGCATGCGTGTTTTTAAGTCGTAAGAAAGGTGCATATACACGCCACGCCACTCTACACCACATACAAACTCATTGATCTCTAGGTTGTGTTCCAAGTATAGAATATCGTTGCTTACCTGCAACCGCTCCCCGTTCGATACAAACACCAAAGGTTCAGCAAAGTCGCACATATCAAAAATTAGGCTTGTAGGTGCGCATTCAGGCGGATTAGCAACGGGCTTCGCAAATGAATTCACCAAATTGCTACCAATCGAATTTCCGCTGTTAATTACATCGACAACATCATCTATCCATGCAGCCAGCCCGCGTAGATTCAGATTTTTATTTTTCTGATCTGAAACCCGTCCTGACCCCACACCGAGATAATAACTACTCTGAGCCTTACCCTGTTGCGTCAGATTATCAACCACCAGCGTTGAGAGTGCATAGGAAGCATTAGACTGAGCCGAGTGCGTATCTTCCAGATTGCGACCTCTCCAAGACACGCCTTCCGGACGCCGCCTTGTTTCCCCTATAGCCATACTAGTTGCCGATTTAGTTCTGATATGTCCAGTTCTTGCCCCTAAGGATAGGATTTCCTCCAACGAAATTACACCACCAAGACCGATGTCACTTTCACTTGAATGGTTGAGCCCTCTGCTATCATAGACAACAAAAAGACCACCAACTTCTTTACAAATCAATATCTGAAGAGCTGGCTCGAAGAAGAGAGAATCCTTAAGGAACTTTGAGTTACTAAAGCTTATGCTCAGTACAATTGAAAACCCTGCGGACTCCCTAATGACAACGAGCTCACCCGCCATAGTGAGCCGCCAGTACTGCGCATCTATAAACTTAGCCATTGTGAAAGCAGGTAGTTTATTTATAAAGCACAGTGATGCAAGAGGGATAATCAATCCTTGATCAACATCAAAACTATCAATATCAAATTTCTTTCTAAAGCCAGAATCGAAATAGCTCACATCTGGAAAAGCATCGAGATACCTTACTAAAAGCATTGAGGTATCAAGTGATCTCAGAAAAGAGACGCAGTTATCTCTGACAGTAATATACTCATCAAAATCCAAGAAATTTTGCCACAAGCTTGAGTTAGAGTTTGACTCTATCTCCAAAACATATGCATCATAATCTTGATGACTGCGTACAACCCTCCCAACCGTTTGCACGAGTTCTCGGCCGCTTCTAACATCATACGTCAGAATTAAAACCTTCGCTTGAGGAATATCAATTCCTTCATCAAGTTTCTTTTGATGAATTATCACATCATAACTTGAGTTCTTAAGCGCCTTCGGGACTGCAGACTTAAAATTTTCTCTGGGATCGCCAGAAAAACTCTGGTGCACAGCAAGCACAGAAAATTCCGCCGAAAACATTTCAGCGTACAGCTCAATCGCATCGGAATTTTCGCACTTTACGATACATTTGGTATTCGGCTGTTGCTGCAGCAAATCTCTTACACGCTGGAGGAGATCTTCATGCCTCAGAGATTCCCAGACAGGCTCACATAACACACGATCTTCAAGAGCTTTTTTATATGTATACACGCAACTCCACTCAGGGGAAACGTCAAATTTAAATAGATCATTCCTGTAAGGCGTGGCAGTTATAATTACTTTATGCGCTTCGAACGATCTTGATATCTCACTCCAGATTGGAGACGGCTCAGAATGCCCCTCATCTACAATCACCAAGTCGATAGCCTCTACCAAAGAATTCAAAACACTTACAGGCAACGACGAAAGCATCTGAAATGTTGTTACATTTATGCTTTCCCCTTCAATGAGAGCTACCCCATCGATTACTTGCCTTAATGGAAACTCACTATCAGGTAGCCTATCTGTGAAAAACTCACCTGAAAGCTGCCTAACCAACTGTTCCCGAACCGCCGAGCGATGACAAATAATTAAAATCTTCTGCTGCAGCCCAAAATGGGCTAGCAAAGAAATTACTCCTGTCTTGCCACCTCCGGTAGGCATACTTACTAAACATGAGTGACGTATTTGATCCTGTTTAAGGTACTCAAATGCCAACTCAAGTGCGTTTCTTTGGCCTCGACGAAGCACACCCCAAAGTTCGTCATTTATCTCTATCTCCCCGAATTCCATTCTTGGCCCCTACTCCCTACGCTCGACAATGGTTGTAATCTATGCAACGAACATAACATCACAAGGCCATCACACTCAACTTCCAAGCTTTCCGTCACTTTGATGCAGCTCAATCAAATTTGATTTTTAGAGCTAACCTCTCAACTCATCGCCCAGGGCGGCCGGTACGAATTAAATGGTTGTAATTTCTTTCAGGGATAGAAAATGGGATTTCAGCGGATGCCGGCACTAAGTAATCCTAATAGTTTCAATAATTTATATTTATTTTTGACTCCTGTGCCGCACCTTACGCAGTATCAGATCAGGCTCACCGAAAGGTGGGCCCCTGTCCTTGCGGCCAGTGATCTCCCGCCCTGCCCAAACCGTCTACCCGACCCGCTACCTTTGCAGCGACCGTGCCTCAAACCAAATGCGCGATAGCTATCTATCGGCTGAACGAGTGCGACCAGATCTCATCGACCTAAAAATTCGCAAAGTGAAGCGTCACGCCTTACCAACCAACGACCCCGTCATCTCCCCACGACACACCTCTAAAATCTCATCAGCCAGCGCCGAATCATCAGGACAGGCGCGGGACAACATGATTGCGCCGACCGCGCGTGCCAGCAGGTCGATCATTTTTTTCCTTGCCTCATCCGGCGCGGCGTCAGGTCCGGTTGGGTATTTTTCGCCTAAGGTTTGCAGCATGCGCTCGATGCCTTCAGCGAACGCCGCCTTCAAATCGCCTGATTGACGCGCCGCGTCTCCGCACAATGCCGCCATTGTGCAGCCCGTGGCACGGCTGTCGCGGTGGTCTCTGGACACGTACACATCGATGAAATCCTGCACGCTCAATGCTTCGGCGTTGGCCAGTGATTGCGAAAGGCTGTTCGCCGAGGCTTCGGCCATCAGGTCCGCCTTCGAGCCGAAGTGTTTGTAGAAGCCGCCATGGGTGAAACCGGCGGCGGCCATCAGGTCGGCCACGCCGACACCGTCAAAACCGCGCTCGCGAAATACCTCTGAGGCCGTTTCCACGATGTGCTCTCGATTCGCCTGGGCCTGTGCTTTGGACACTCGCATGTTCGATACCTCACTACCGCTGAAAATCATCGGCTGATGATACATAGATGTTGATCATAATCAAAATCATTGACAGCTTAGATTTCGATCATCATCCTAATTGCCAGCGGTATGACCATCGACCAACCGGCACGGGACAAACACCCATGAACGACCAGATTCTGTTTAGCCCTGTCACGAACTAAGCCTTGGCGCTCGAGCCCGGTTATTCGCAGCAATCTCAATCCACGTTCCTGATATAGAGCCGACATCATGACTACTCGCCCGACTGTTCTCATCACTGGCGCCTCCACTGGCATCGGCGCGGTTTACGCCGACCGTTTCGCCCGACGCGGGCACGATCTGGTATTGGTCGCCCGCGACCACGTGCGCCTAGAAGCACTCGCCGCAAAGTTGCGTGGCGAACACAACGTTGCCGTTGAAGTACTTCAGGCCGACCTGACTCAACTCAGCGACCTGCAGATCGTCGAAGCGCGTCTACGGGATGACGCGCGCATCAACATCCTGGTCAACAATGCTGGCGCCGCACAATCCGGCGCGTTCATCGAACAAAGCACCGACAGCGTTGCGCAGCTGATAGCCCTTAACACCACCGCACTGGTGCGGCTCGCCAGCGCCATCGCACCACGCCTGAGCAAAGCCGGTGACGGCGCGATCATCAATATCGGTTCGGTGGTGGGCCTGGCGCCTGAGTTCGGTATGACGGTCTACGGGGCCACCAAGGCGTTTGTGCTGTTCCTGTCACAAGGCCTGAGCCTGGAACTGTCGCCTCAGGGCGTTTATGTGCAAGCAGTCCTGCCGGCCTCCACCCGCACGGAGATTTGGGATCGCGCCGGTATCGACATCAACACCTTGAGCGAAATCATGGAGGTGGGAGATCTGGTCGACGCCGCGCTGATTGGCTTCGACCGTCGCGAGCCGGTGACCATTCCTGCGCTGCAGGCAGCAGAGCGCTGGGATGCCCTGCAAACTGCGCGTCAGGGTCTTTTGTCGCAGCTCAAGCAGTCCGTCGTGGCTGAACGCTATTTGGCTCAAGGCTGACTCACGCAGAGCAGCTCGGCCTCGCCATCGGGCGGGGCTGCAGCCTATCCTCATTCCATCGACCACTACGGCAAGCAGAACGGCTGGCGCACAAACTTTGAAGGGGTAACGTCGAGCTTTCTCAGCTCGCTATAAGCGCGGGCTTTAAGGTCATCGCTGATTCGGACATTGATACACGCCATTGATATTGCTCCCCTCACAAGGTTTGCCTGCTTGATCAATCACACCCAATGGCGACCGCTACGGCGGTGTGTCAGGCAGACCGCCACCGCTGCCTCGCAGTGCTCGTGAGCGCCTACAGGCAACGCGTTTTTTTACATCATCCGTCTATCCATAGGAACGTGCTGCTACGAACGCGGTTTGTCTGATACACCGCCATCGCGACCGTCGTAACCTCCGATTGCTCCTACAGGCCCTGCGTTGTTCAGGGATATCTTCGACCGCCACCTTGTGGATCACGTCCTCACGTCACCTTCAAAGAGGCTAAGGCGTGTCAGGCACGACGCCTCGTGAACTAGTTCGCTCCAACCGGTCCTGCGCTTACCTCCTCAAACTCCGCTCATACGCCGCCAGCACTGTGCGCTCGGACTGCACCAGGTACGACTCCAGCATCGCCGTTGCCTCGCCAGCTTTGCCTTCTTCAAGGCACTGGAGAATCGAAGCGTTCATGTCGAGGTAGGGCAGGTGCAGGAATTTTGGGTCGTTGAGGAGGCCGAAGGCCAGGCGCAATTCGGCCGAGATCTGGTCGTAGAAGACCACCAGCCGTGGGCTGTCGGCGAGTTCGACGATTGATTTGTGGAACTTCATGTTGGCGGTGCCGACGGCGACCCAGTCCTGGGCTTCGCGGGCGCGAACGCCAGATTCGACCGCTTCGCGCATGTGCACTGCGCCTGGGTGCTGTGGGTAGCCTTGGCCAAGCGCTGTGCATTCAATGAAGCGGCGCACTCTGTAGATGTCGATGATCGAGCTCATGTCCGGAACCGCCACCGTCACCCCACGGTTGGGCTCGTGCGTGAGCAAGCCTTCGCGGGTCAGCACGCGAAATGCCTCTCTCAACGTGTTGCGGGAAATATCCAGACTCTCCGCCAGAGCGGCTTCTGACAGGCGTTGGCCAGGCACTAGCTCGCCCTCGACCAGCATTCTGCGTATTTCTCGGGTAATGGTTTCTCCCAGGGTACGAGGAAGAGCGGGAGAAGAGTCGTTCATAAGGGATCCAGGATGAGAAAACCGCGCCGGGTATTCGATCAGAGCTTAGTGCAGGGCACAAGGGATGAAGCGTGCACCGTGCGTCATTAAGTAGCACTGGCGAGGAAAGAAGTAACAAAATGGTGCTCATGACTCAACCATGTAGCATGGATTGTTCAACAATAAATTCCTTGTAAACCTACAGCTTAGGTTCGATAAGGGGGTCTTGGCATGCACATTGCTCTGTTGAGTTATCTCTCACCGTAGGAATGAAGCCGTGACAACGACCACTCTAGAGTTCACAAAGACGCGGCGGGCGTCTTTAGTAGCCGCCATCTTCATGATGGCAACCTCCGCTATCGGGCCCGGCTTCATTACTCAGACCGCCACTTTCACGGCAAAAATGGGGGCCGCATTTGCGTTCGGCATCCTGGCGTCGATCCTGATCGACTTCGTCGTGCAACTTAATATCTGGCGGATCGTCACCCTCACCCGCATGCGCGCCGCAGAACTGGCCAACAAGGCGATCCCTGGCAGCGGCTATGTGCTGGCGATACTGGTGATCTTCGGTGGTGTGGTGTTCAACGTCGGTAACATCGCCGGTGCCGGTCTAGGACTCAATGCGCTGATGGGCCTTGATCCCAAATGGGGTGGGGGCTTGAGTGCACTGCTGGCCATCGGGATATTTTCTTCGCACCGTGCCGGGCTTGCCGTGGACAAGCTGATCGTCTGGCTAGGCTTGTTGATGATCGGCCTGACGGTGTTCGTCGCCTTTGCGTCCAATCCGCCTCTGGGTCAAGCGCTGTACCAGACAGTGCTGCCTGACCAGATTAACTTCGCCACCATCACAACCATTGTCGGCGGCACTGTCGGTGGCTACATCACTTATGCCGGGGCCCACCGTCTGCTCGACCGTGGCACAACCGGCGAAGAAAACCTTGAAGCGGTTACCAGAGCGGCCTTGAGCGGCATCCTGGTTACCGGCCTGATGCGCTACGTGCTGTTTCTGGCCATCCTCGGCGTGGTTGCCAGTGGCGTGGTTATCGACATCTCGGGTCAAGGCGCCAACCCTGCTGCACAAGCCTTTGAAGCTGCAGCCGGGCAGTTCGGTCTGCGCGCTTTTGGCTTGATTCTCTGGGCTGCCGCGATCACCAGCGTGATCGGCGCCGCTTACACGTCCATATCGTTTATCTCGGTGTTCAAACCGAACATCACCGAACAGGGTCGTAACCGCGCCACCACGGTATTCATTGCCATATCGTTGCTGGTCTACATGCTCATGGGGACTGCGCCGTCGGCACTGCTGCTTTTCGCAGGTGGTTTCAACGGCCTGGTCCTGCCCATCGGTCTTAGCCTCTTCATCTACGTGGGCTGGCGCCGGTCCGACATGATGGGCGGCTACCATTACCCGCGCTGGCTGCTGGTACTGGGTGCCCTGACCTGCCTGCTGACCTGGTACATGGCGATCAAATCCATTGGGCCGATTTTCGCCTTCCTCAATGTGGTCTGAGTTCGATAGAGGCCAAGGAGAACAAGAAATGCCAAACATAGATATCAACAGTGACCTGGGTGAAAGCTTTGGCGCCTGGAGCATGGGCGACGACGCAGCGATGCTCGATATCGTGACCAGCGCCAATGTCGCCTGTGGTTTCCACGCCGGTGATCCAGCCGGCATCCTGCGGACGGTGAAAGCCGCCGCAGCAAAGAACGTCGCGATTGGTGCTCACGTGTCCTACCCGGACAAGGTTGGCTTCGGCCGCCGCAACATGGACGTGACCAGCGACGAATTGACCGCCGACGTGATTTACCAGATCGGTTCGCTGCAAGGCCTGGCCAAGGCTGCGGGCACCTCGGTGCGCTACGTCAAGCCTCACGGGGCGCTGTACAACACGATCGCTCATGACCGCCGCCAAGCCTTGGCGGTAATCGAAGCCATTCGCGCCATCGATCCAACGCTGGTGTTGGTGGCACTGGCGGGCTCGCCCCTGATTGAGCTGGCTCGAAGCGAAGGTTTGCGGTGCATCGCCGAGGCTTTCGCGGATCGCGCGTACACGCCGCAAGGCACTCTGGTTTCCCGACGTGAGCCGGGGGCCGTGCTGCATGATCCAGTGCTCGTGGCCCAGCGCATGTTGCGTCTTGTACAGGACGGCAGCATCGAAGCCATTGATGGCAGCCTGGTCAGAATCGAAGCCGACTCGATCTGTGTTCACGGCGACAGCCCGTCGGCGGTAGAGATGGCCCGTGAGCTGCGCCGCATTCTGGAACAGGCCGACGTCTCTCTGCTGCCCTTCACTGGAGTTCGCCCATGAACGCCCTTGAGCGAGCACGCAAGGCGGCCATCGCCGCCGCCCAGGAAGCACGCGCCTCTTACCGTGGAGGCCTGATCAGACCCACGGCAGGTATCGCGCCGGGCATGACTCAGGCCAATCTGATCGCCTTGCCCCGCGACTGGGCCTACGACTTCCTGCTCTACGCACAACGTAATCCCAAGGCCTGCCCGATCCTTGATGTCAGCGACGCTGGCAGCCCGACCACCATCCTGGCGGAAGGCGCGGACCTGCGTACCGACATCCCGCTGTACCGCATCTGGCGCGACGGCAAGCTGGTAGAAGAAGTTGCCGACGCGACCAACGCCTGGGCTGAACACGACGACATGGTCGCGTTTCTGATCGGCTGCAGCTTCACCTTTGAAACCGCCCTGCAAGAAGCGGGCATCGAAGTGCGACATATCGCTGATGGCTGCAATGTGCCGATGTATCGCACCAACCGGGCGTGCCGTCCTGCCGGTCGCTTGCATGGGGAAATGGTGGTGTCCATGCGTCCGATCCCTGCCGAGCGCGTGGCGGAGGCCAGCGGTATCTCCGGGCGCTATCCCTCGGTGCATGGTGCTCCGGTGCACGTCGGCGAAGCAGAGCGGCTGGGCATCAACGACTTGAGCCGCCCCGACTTCGGTGACGCCGTCAGCATCAAGCCCGGCGAAGTACCGGTGTTCTGGGCCTGCGGTGTCACACCTCAGGCGGCAGTCATGGCGTCGGGTGTGCCTTTCGCTATCACCCATTCGCCTGGCCATATGTTCATCACCGACGTGCCTGACAGCACTTACCACGTCTAGGAGCTCCCTGTGCGTTTTCTACCGGTCAACCTGGACGTCCTGCTCGTCGAATTGAAAGATCTGGACGAGACTCTCGCCTTGTTCGACGCCCTGTCGGCGGAGCCCATTGCGGGTGTGGAAGAAATCATTCCCGCCGCACGCACGCTGATGATCCAGTTCCGCCCCAGCGCCATTGAGCGTCAGGCGCTGGTCAACCGTATCGCCAGTCAGGACCTGAGCCAGCGCCGCGAAGGCGAACACCGCCGGGTGGAAATCCCGGTGCATTACAACGGCGAAGACCTCGATGAAGTCGCCACCCTGCTAGGCATCAGCCGTGCCGAGGTGGTACAGCGTCATACGGCTCACGACTACAGCGTGGCTTTCTGCGGTTTCGCGCCGGGCTTCGCGTACCTGACTGGCGGCGCTGGCTTCCAGGTGCCTCGGCGGCAGACGCCACGCACGCGCATCCCGGCCGGCGCCGTGGCGTTGGCGGGCGACTTCAGCGGCGTTTACCCCAAAGCCAGCCCCGGTGGCTGGCAGATCATCGGCGTCACGCCATTGCAAATGTGGGACCTGAACCGCGCCGAGCCCGCGCTATTGCGCCCTGGCTATAAAGTACGTTTCACCGACGCCGGTCCGCTGCCAGCCAGCGGTCTGCCCGCGCCTTCGACGCCAGCAAGCACCGACGCCCCCAGCGGGACGTATCTGGAAATCACCAGCCCCGGCTTGCACAGCGTATTGCAAGACATGGGTCGCCCCGGCCAGACCGGCCAAGGTGTATCTCGCTCCGGCGCACTGGACCTTGGCGCTCTGCGTTCGGCCAACCGCGCCGTGGGCAACCCTTCGGACATGGCCTGCGTGGAATCGGTACTTGGTGGATTGAGCTTCATTTGCCATGGCCGTGCAGTGGTCGCCATCACTGGCGCACAGACCCCGGTCACCATCACCAACGCCAGCGGCCTGCAATGGCAGGCCAGCAACTATCAGCCCATCGAGCTGGAAGCGGGCGACCGCGTCAGCCTGGGTTCACCCAAGGCTGGGTTGCGCAGTTATCTGGCGATCCGCGGCGGTTTCGACGTCACGCCGGTGCTTGGCAGCCTGTCCACCGATACCCTGGCGCAGCTCGGCCCTGCGGCGCTCGCGACGGGGGATCGACTGGGCTTCACTGCGCCAGTGAGCGGCACCAGCGTATCCCTGAACGAAGCACCGGCCTTTGAGCTGCCGACCACCGACAACATTGTCACCCTCGATGTGGTCATGGGGCCGCGCAGCGACTGGTTCACCGAGGACGCCATCCAGCGTCTGAGCAGCCAGCTGTGGCGCGTCACTTCACAGTCCAACCGGGTCGGGATTCGTCTGGCCGGGGATACGCCACTGGAGCGCAGCAACCATCAGGAGTTGCCCAGCGAAGGTACCTCCGTGGGCGCGATCCAGGTTCCGGCCAGCGGCCAACCCGTGCTGTTCCTGGCTGATCACCCACTGACCGGTGGTTATCCGGTGATTGGCTCGGTGGCCAGCCACCATCTGGATCTGGCTGGGCAAATACCCGTCAATGCGCAGATTCGCTTCAACCCGCCGGATGCATTCCAAGAAATGCAGCCCAGCACAGAAGCCTCTTTTTCAACTGCCGATGCGAAGAACCATTCATGAAAAAATTATTGATCGCCAACCGTGGTGAAATCGCCGTCCGCATCGCTCGCGCTTGCCGCGACTACGGTGTGCAGTCGGTCGCCGTCTATGCCGACGCGGACATTGACGCACTGCACGTGCGCCAGGCCGACGAAGCCTATTCTCTGAACGGCCAACGCCCTGCCGAAACCTACCTGGATATCGAGAAGCTACTCGCTGTCGCCAAACGCAGTGGTGCGGACGCAGTCCACCCAGGCTACGGTTTTCTGTCTGAGCGGGCTGACTTCGCCCGGGCGGTTATCAACGCGGGGCTGATCTGGGTCGGCCCGAACCCTGAAACCATCGACGTTTTGGGCGACAAGGTCGAAGCCCGCAAGCTGGCTCACTTGGTCGGCGCACCACTGGTAGCTGGCACACCTGGCCCAGTCGAAAGCGCAGCCGAAGTGCTGGCCTTCGCTGAGCAACACGGTCTGCCGATTGCAATCAAGGCCGCCTTTGGCGGTGGTGGTCGCGGCATGAAAGTCGCCTGGCGCATGGATGAAGTCACCGAAATGTTCGCTTCCGCCGTGCGCGAAGCCGAAGCGGCTTTCGGTCGTGGCGAATGTTTTGTCGAGCAATTCCTCGACCGTCCACGCCACATCGAAGCGCAGATCCTCGCCGACAAACACGGCAAAGTCGTCGTTGTCGGCACCCGTGACTGCTCTTTGCAGCGCCGTAACCAGAAGCTGGTGGAGGAAGCACCAGCACCGTTTATCAACGAAGAACAACGCGCACGCATTCACCAGTCTGCCCAGGACATTTGCGCCAAGGCCGGTTATGTCGGCGCGGGCACGGTGGAGTTCCTGCTCAGTCAGGACGGCACCCTGTCGTTCCTTGAAGTCAACACGCGCTTGCAGGTCGAGCACCCGGTAACCGAAGAAACCACCGGCGTCGATCTGGTCATTGAGCAACTGCGCATTGCTGATGGCTTCCCGCTGTCGTTCAGCGAAACCCCGACCCCACGCGGTCACAGCTTCGAATTTCGTATCAACGCCGAAGACGCAGGCAAAGGCTTCCTGCCGACGCCAGGGCTGATTGTCGAATTCCTGCCGCCATCGGGTCCGGGCGTTCGCCTGGACAGCGGCGTGGTCAGCGGTTCAAGCGTGCCGAGCACGTTCGACTCGATGATGGCAAAGCTGATCGTCACTGGCGCGACTCGCGAACAGGCAATCACCCGCGCCCGCCGCGCTCTGGCTGAATTCAAGATCGAAGGGATCGCCTCGGTCCTGCCGTTCCACCGGGCGGTCATGGACCATGACGATTTCACCGGTGCTGACCGCTTCGCCGTGCACACCCGCTGGATCGAAACCGACTTCGCGGAACAGGTCACCATCGCGCCACGCAGCGCGCTGTCGGGTGATTCAGACGTGCTGCGCACCTTCATCGAGATCGACGGCAAGCGCCACGAACTGGGCCTGCCTGCCGCGCTGTTGCGTGGCGTGGCTGTCAGTGCGCCGAGCAGCGCCAGCGAAAGCTCGGCCCCAGCAGCCGAAGCTGATCCAAACGCAGTACTGACGCCACTGGCGGGCAACCTGCATACCTGGCTGGTCGAAGATGGCGAATCGGTCACTGCCGGCCAACCCATCGCCGTGGTTGAAGCAATGAAAATGGAAACATCAATTCTCGCGCCCTGTGATGGCAGCGTCGAGATCGGCAAACAGGCGGGTGCTTACTTCGACGCAGGTGCTGTTATCGGTCGCATGAAATAAGTCAGTTATTTAGTTAAACGCTTTTCTTTTTACAGGTACTACGCGCAACGGGGGTTTTTACCCCCGGCTGCCGCGTGCTGCCCGTAGAAAACTGTAGATGAAACTTTGCATATAAAAAACTATAAAACTCAATCATAAAAATCTGCCGTCATCTGGAGCATATAGAGCATGTCGACTAACAAGGCTTTTGCATTGATGGGTACTTGCGCCCTGGTTTTGCCATTAACGGCATCGGCGGACTTTCTTGCCGACAGCAAGGCCAGCGTAGAACTGCGTAACTTCTACTTCAATCGTGACTTCCGTAACGGACCACCAACGGCCCAACGGGATAACGCTGCAGAGTGGGCGCAGGGCGCCATGTTGCGCCTGGAGTCGGGTTACACCGCAGGCATCGTAGGCTTTGGCCTCGACGCGGCGGGCATGGTCGGCGTCAAACTCGACGGCGGTGACGGCAGTGGCGGGACAGGCTTGCTGCCTGCGGACCTCAGCTCAAAAAACGGCCGTGGCTCGCAGAACGAATACTCGAAACTTGAGCTGACCGCTAAAGCGAAAATCTCGGAAACCGTTCTGAAGGTCGGCTCACTGGCCTTCCGTACCCCGGTCGTGTCGAGCAACGACACGCGCTTGCTGCCTGCCACTTTTGAAGGCGCAATGGTCACGTCCAAGGACATCGACAAGCTGGTTCTGCAAGGCGGCAAGCTGCAGCAGATCAAGTACAACAGCTCTTCTGACTATCAGGATTTCGGCGGCAACCGCGTCGGTGGTGTCAGCGATGACTTCCGCTTTGCCGGCGGTACCTACAACTTCAGCAAAACCCTCAGCACCAGCCTGTATTACGGCAATCTGGAAAACGTTTATCAGCAGTATTTCGGTGGCGTTGTCTACGAGATCCCCCTCGCGGACAAGCAATCGCTGAAATTCGACCTGCGCTATTCCAAGAGCACCGAGGAAGGCAACTTCCGCGACCTCGATAACCGCGCCGCCAACGGCATGGTCTCTTACACCCTGGGCTCCAACGTGTTCAGCGCGGCCTATCAGCACATGAGCGGCGATGACCCGTTCCCGTACATCGCCAACAGCGACCCGTACCTGGTCAACTTCGTACAGATCAACGACTTTGCCAACATCCAGGAAAAATCCTGGCAGGTGCGCTACGACTATAACTTCGCCGCACTGGGGGTTCCGGGGCTGACGTTCATGAGCCGTTATGTGAGCGGTGACAACGTACTGGTTTCAGGCAGCAACTCCGGTAAAGAGTGGGAACGCAACACGGATATCGGTTATGTCATCCAGAGTGGCGCCTTGAAAAACGTTGGCTTTAAAGTTCGCAACGCAACAGTGCGCTCAAACTTCGGTAATGATCTGGATGAAACACGTTTGATCCTGAGTTACACATTGGCCTTGTGGTAACGGCGACGCGCGTCGCTAACATTTAGTCCAACACTCAGCTGCACCTCTGATTAATCACTCCGGCTCGTTCAAGCGGACCATCACGCTCGCCAGTCATAAATCCCGGGGCTGCTCATCCCTGCCCCGGGATTGGTCGGCAGCGGCATTTGAAATATGGTTTACCGATTCATTCCCGGAGAATGAGTGATGAAGAATCTCAAGTTCAGTCAGAAGATATTGTTGATCGCCGCCTTGGTGATCATGACGGTGTTTTGCGCTTTTACGGTATTCAATGATTTTCGTCTGCGTGACGACAACGCACAGAAACTCGAACAGAACACCCGCTCGCTGGCTGCCTCCATGGCCCACGACATTCAGAGCTGGCTCGACGGCCGACTGATTCTGCTCAAGAGCATTGCCGAGTTGATAGGCCAGGAACCCAGCGCACAAAACACCCTCGCCCGACTACAAAACAAGGTGCTGAACGAGCAGTTCATCGGCGCCTACGTCGGCACCCGTGAAGGCGCCTTTCACATCTTTCCGTCACGGCAGATGCCCGCGGACTACGACGCCCGCCAGCGGCAGTGGTACAAGGACGCCGTGGCTAACGGCACCGCCATGACCGAGCCCTACGTCGGTGCAGGCATCGATTACCGGATCATCACACAGGCCGCCGTCATTCCTTACGGCCAGGAGACGCTCGGGGTTCTGGGCGCCAACCTGAGCATCGAGACGATTTCCAACACCCTCAATGCGCAAGCCTTCGACGGCAGCGGTTATGCCTTTCTGGTGAGCAAAGCGGGCAAGATCCTGGTGCACCCCGACAAGGCGCTGATCGGCAAAACCCTTAATGAATTGTTTCCCGGCAGCACCCTCGCGCTCATCGACAAGCTGGTGGAAGCCACGTCGGCCGATGGCGCAAAGTTCACCCTGTTCTCCCCGGTCAAAGGCCTGCCCTCACAGGATTGGTACATCGGGATCGTGCTGGACAAACAAGCGGCGCTGGCGAGTGTTTCTGCGTTCCGCAACTCGGCGATCATCGCCACGGTTGTCGCGGGCCTGATCACGCTGTTGCTGCTTGGCTTGTCTATTCGGATGCTGATGCGGCCGCTGCATGCGATTGGCCACGCCATGGAGGATATCGCCCAAGGGGATGGTGATCTGACGCGCAGACTTGCGATTCTCTCCAACGATGAGTTCGGACGGCTCGCCACCAGCTTCAATCGCTTCGGCGACCGGATTCACGCCTCGATCACTGAGGTATCGTCGACGACCAACGCGCTGGGTGAGGCCACACGCCGCGTGCTGTCGGCGTCCAACTCCTCCGTGGAGAAATCCGAACACCAATCCGGTTACACCACCAGCGTGGCGGCCGCCATCGAACAGCTGGGTGCGGCGGCGCAGGAGATTGCGTCGAGTGCATCGGCGGCATCCAAAGGTGCTTCCAGTGCCCGCTCGCAAATCGACTCGACCTGCGGCCTGGTGGATAACACAGTCGCCGCCATGAACCGCCTGCAGGAAAACATCGAACTGACCCGCTCGCAAATCGAAGACCTCAACGCCAAAAGCTCCAACATCGGCAAGGTGCTGGAAGTGATTTCGACGATTTCCGGCAAGACCAACCTGCTGGCCTTGAACGCGGCCATCGAGGCGGCGCGCGCTGGAGAGGCCGGACGCGGATTTGCCGTGGTGGCCGATGAAGTCAGAAGCCTGGCCCATCACACGCAAAACGCCACCGAGGAGATTCGCTCAGTGATCGAAGCGCTACAGACCGGCGCCACCCAAGCCGCTCAAACCATGCTGCACAGCCACGAAATCGGCAGCCAGAGCGTCCGCGTCGCGACCCAGGCCGGAGCGAGCCTGCTGACCGTGGTGTCGAGCATCAGCGAGATGGACGAAATGTGCCTGACCGTTGCCGCCGCCACCGAAGAACAGACGACAGCGGTCGGCCAACTCACCCGGGATGTTCACGAGATCAGCCAACTCAACCGCCACACCACCGACAACCTCAGCGCGACGCTCAAAGCCTGCGGTGAGTTGGGTACGGAAGCTGCGCGGCTGAGGGGGGTTGTGGGGACGTTTAAGTTGTAGGTGGATGTGTATCGTCCTTCACGTATTCACGCGGGAATAACGCTCAATAGGTGGTTGCTCGCGATGCTCTGCCTGCCAAAGATCATAATCGGCCTGAATTCCCAACCAGAGGCGAGCGGTGCTGATGCCTGCCCGCTCAAGCCTCACGGCCAGATCGGGGCTGACTGGAGCGTGACCGTGCAGTATTCGGGAAAGGGTTTCCCGAGCAAAGCCCAAGTGCCGAGCGAATTCGGTGATGGTCGTTTCCAGACCAGGAATGACATCCTCACGCAAGATCGCTCCTGGATGAGGAGGATTGAACATCTCCATGAGAATCTCCTTTTAGTGATAATCCAGATAATTGACCAACTCGATATCTGTGCCGACAAATCGGAAGATCACTCGCCAATTAGCCGTGACTGTGACCGACCAATAGCCGGACAAATCGCCTTTGAGCGGATGCAATCTCCAACCGGGGAGGTTTGCCTCCTCCGGATTGGTCGCTCGATTCAACACGGACAGAATATTCGCTAGGCGTCTTGAATGATCAGGCCTGATACCGCTGGTGGAGCCGGATTGAAAAAATAACTTCAGCCCTTTGTGCTTCCAGCTGAGAATCATTGCTCAAGTGTGATGTCATGCATCACACCTTGCAATAACCAAAGATCTGTTCGACGGCAGTTTTTCATTTGTTTTCCCAGCATGGAGAGTCGTGAGGATTGGCTGAGGAGCAAACTATTCCATCGAACAAGGCCTGTCTGGCAGACATTTCTGTTTGATGCGTCAGTTTTTTCTGACGCACAACCACTGATCACCTTCCCCCTTCAGAACCCCACTGCGCAGCCGATACGCAACCCTCGACGGTTGATTCTCTCGACCGCAACTAAACTTTAGGGACATTTGATAAGCGCACGGCGCTATCTATACTCCCCCCATCAATTGAGTTGCGTGCCGCTGTGGCGACAGCTATCCAATTAAATGGCCTATCTGAAGTCAATATGGGGCATCCCTGGCAAATCGATAACCTACTGTTTTAAAAGGATTTAATCCTTAAACCGCACACACCCCAAGGCCGAAACCATTCATCACGAGTGGGTTTCACGGCGCCTGCAATAACTTCATATGGATGCTGAAGATGGCCAAGCATGTCACTCAAACAGAACAAACCTTCCCCGTTGAACAACGCTTGATTTCAGCGACAGATACCAAAGGCAAAATCACTTATTGCAATGAGGAGTTCGCCAGGATCAGCGGCTTTTCCCAGGCAGAACTGATCGGTAGTCCGCACAATCTGGTGCGCCATCCGGACATGCCGGCAGCGGTCTTCGGCCTGATGTGGAGCTACCTGAAGGCTGGCAAAAGCTGGATGGGCATCGTCAAGAACCGCTGCAAGAACGGCGATTTCTACTGGGTGAGCGCCTACGTCACACCGATCCTCGAAGATGGTCGTCTGGTGGGTTTTGAGTCGGTAAGGGTCAAGCCTACTCGCGAGCAGGTTGCCCGCGCCGAGGCGCTTTATGCCAGGCTGCGTGCCGGCCAGAAAGCCGTGGCAGGTTCACGTCATGTGGGTGCTTTTTTGAGCATGATGGCGGTTCCTGCCATAGCGGCGGTTCTGGGTGTCGGGGTCAATGTGTTGTTCCCAGGTCTGATCGCGCAGGTGGCGACCGCCGTCTTGTTCCTGGCGCTGGGAGGCTGGGCGTATGCGCGCTTCGAGCAGCAACTGGGGAGCATTATCCGCAGTGCGCCGGGGGCGTTCACCGATCCGGTCAGTGCTTTGACTTACAGTGACGCTTACGGCACCAACGCACGCCTGGAGATGATTCTGATCAGCGAAGACGCGCGCCTCAGAACCGCACTGACACGTCTGAGCGACCTCGCCGCGCAGGTATCCGAAGCCGCTGGGCATTCATCCCATCTGTCCACGCAAAGTGAGCATGCCTTGCTGGAGCAGCGCGCCGAGACCGACCTGACCGCAGCCGCCATGACGCAAATGGCCGCCTCGATCAACGAAGTCGCCAAGCATGTGCAGTACACCGCTACCGAAGCGACGACCGCCAACGAGCTGGCCGAACAGGGCAGCAAAGTGGCGGGCAGCTCACGTGATGCGATTCAGCGGCTAGCGGGGACGGTCACCAATATCAGCAATGCAGTGGATAACCTGGCCAATGAAACCCAGCAGATCATGTCGGCTGCGGGCGTGATTCAGGCCATTGCCGACCAGACCAATCTGCTGGCACTCAATGCCGCCATCGAGGCAGCCAGGGCGGGCGAGCAAGGCCGTGGTTTTGCCGTTGTGGCGGATGAAGTGCGCGCTCTGGCGGGCAAGACCCGGGAGTCCACCCAGCAGATTCAGGCGGTGATCGAGTCGTTGAAAAAAGGCGCTGATGAAGCGGTAAGCATTGCGAAGCTGGGCATCAGCGAAGCGGACAAAGGTGTGGCTCAGGTGATCGAAGCCCAGGATGCGCTGCAGGGCATTCGTGAGGCCATCGCACGCATCAGCAGCATGGGCCACCAGATGGCGACCGCATCCGAAGAGCAGGCGCACGTTGCCGAAGACATCTCGCGGCAGATCAATAACGTCGCGGCAACTTTCGACAAGTCGGCCAGCAACGCCAATGCCGCCGTCGCCCGAGGCGCGGAGCTTGAAACCACATCGCGCGGCTTGCGGGCATTGGTGGAGCGGTTTAATCGGTAAGCAGATTTTGTAGGAGATTGCGCGGTGTCATTGGCACCGTGCTGTCGCGAAGCAAACACTGACCTGTAGGAGCGAGCTTGCTCGCGATTCGGTTCCTTGATCGACGAATTTATCGCCAGACCTGACGCTATCGCGAGCAAGCTCGCTCCTACAGTAAAAGCATTCCAACTCAGTTAGTTGCATCGTGTTTGATAAGAGCTCGTGAACTCCTACAGATTGGGTTGGTGATCACGGCAACAAAATAATCTTCTCGCTCGCACCCTGATTCACTTCGGCGTAACGCGCCAGGCCTTCACTGAGAGGCGACTCGCGCAGGCCGGTGGGAAGCGGCAACGTCCCCTGGTCGAAATATTGACCAAACTGGTCGAGCATTTTTGCGCACGCCTGGCAGTCGTAGAGCAGCGAGTTGATGCCCACCACCGAGCCGCCCTTGCGGTACAGCGCCAGCGACGGCAATTGGACATGACCGTCTACCGGAGCGGCGATGATGGCGATACGCCCGAAGGTTGCCAACGCAGGGACTGCGGCCGGTAGCCAGAAACCGGTGGTATCGAAGATGACGTCGGCACCGCCCTTGTAGAACTCATTCACTTGAGCGGCCAGATCTTCCGGCGCATTCAGCAAAACACCCTTGAAACCCTGAGCTTTCAAAGCCTGCAGCTGCTCAGGTCGGCGCACCGCACCCACTACCTGCGCGCCGAGAATCTTGCCCAATGCCAGCGCGGCACTGCCCACGGCGCCGTTGGCACCGATCACCAGCAAGCGCGTTTCAGCATCGACGCCGCTGCGCTGTAACGCATCCCATGCGGTGGTGTAAGGCACACCCAGGCTGGCGGCCTGGCTGAAGCTCAAGGCCTTGGGTTTCAGCGCCACGCCCTTGGCCGGCAAGGTCAAAAATTGTGCGTGAGAACCGTCGCGGAAAAAGCCAGGCTCTTTGCCGGTGCCCCAGACTTCCTGGCCGAGCAGATCCTGCGGGCCTTCGATGACCACACCCGCGAAATCCCGGCCCGGCACACGAGGCAACGTGGTGTAAGGGAAACGCCCGAGGACGTTTTTCACGTCGCTGGGATTCAAGCCAGCGGCTCTGACCTCGATCAGCACCTCGCCCTGAGCAGGAACCGGCATTGGCAGCTCAACGTATTGCAAGGCGGCGAGGTCGCCGGTTTTGGAGAATTGCAGTGCTTTCATTAGAGGCTCCAAGAGGTGCGACTGGATTAATCAGGAAAACCAGGTGGCAAACAACTGCCTGCCCATTGGCCATATTTTTTCTCCCAGCAGCATGCCGGTGAGACCTACCAACGCCACGGCAGGTGGCGCGGGCGAACGGAAATCCAGGGCGCCGTACAGCAGGCCGACGGCAATACCGATAACAATGGAAATGAGGTAGCTCATGATGAACACCGCGCAGGATCATTGGATGCACGCAGTTTAGTGGCCGTTGATGAGAGCCATCGGCCAAGGACTTCAGGATATCGGACAGGGTTGCCGCTCTCTTCGAACAAAAATCAATATGTGAATTGAAACGATTTTCTGTAGGAGCTCAGGAGCAGCGCGAGTCAGCGATCGCGGTCTGTCTGATACGCCGCCATCGCGGCCTCGCGCTGCTCGTGGGCTCCTACAGGTCTGTGTTAGCTGCGCGACAGCGCGGCGTTTGGACGAAGGGGGCACTCCTACAGGGGGGCTTCGGTCTGTAGATACTGCGACGGCGCGACGCCCAGTTCGCGGCGGAACATGTCGCTGAAGCTGCTCGGCGAGTAGCCCAGGGAGCGGGCGATGGTGCTCACCGGCACGCCTTGAATCAGCTCGGCGACAGCGGTGGCCAGTTGCACCTGCCGGCGCCATTCGGCGAAGCCCATGCCCAGGGCGCTCTGAAACAGACGGGCCAGGGTGCGAACACTGGCGCCAGCGTTTTCGGCATGTTGCTCAAAAGCAACTGTCAGCGATGGATCGCCCATGACGGCCTGACAGAGATTGAGCAGGCGGCGGTCGGAATGGTCCGGCATGGGGATCTTCAGGATCGAGCGTTTGGCGCATTGTAACTCCAGAAGCGCCAGGCTGACCAGTGCGTCGTAATATGCAGACTCCTGATCTCCAGCGTGCTCCACCAGCCCAAGTATCAACTGACGCAGCAGTTGCCCCACCTCGAACACCTGCACGGTTTTTTCCAGGGTCGCGGCGATGGCGGGACGCAGGTAGATATTTCGCATCTCAAGATCATTCACGACGCGGATGCCATGCACCACGCCGGGCGGCAGCCAGACCGCCCGCTGCGGCGGCACGACCAGCGCTTCAAAAGGGGTCTCGACCCACATCACCCCGGAGGTGGCATAAAGCACCTGCCCCCAGACGTGTTCATGGGGCTCGATAAAGCGCCCACGCGGGTAGGTCCGCGCCAGCGGTTGCACGGGCACATCGGTGTCGGAGAGGTCGGGAGGTGCAGCGAGGGCCATGGAAGCGTGACCGGGTCAGCCGAAGGTGGGGAACATAGTAGCCCGAGCAGCGGCGGAAAAAATTTGAAAAACCATCTTCACGAGAAGCTCGATATTTGTGGGAGCAAGCTTGCTTGCGAAGAGGCCAGTACATCCACCATCTCTTCCTGGCAGATGGACCGCCTTCGCGAGCAAGCTCGCTCCCACAATACCGAGAAGGGAGCGTTGCGAACGCCCCCCACGATCATCAGAAAACGTTGATCGGGTAATCGACGAAGATGCGGGTTTCATTGCCGTCGCCGTTGTAGTTGCTGGCGTTGTCGGAAACACGCAGGAACGAGTTGCGCAGACGGATCGACAAGTCTTTGGCCGGACCGCTCTGAACCACGTAGGTCAGTTGGCTGAAGATTTCGCGCTCTTCGCCACGACCACGGTTAGTGCCATCGTCGATGTTGTCGCCGCGCACGTAGGCCGCTTTGTAGCTAAGACCTGGCAGCACCAGACCCGACAGGTCTACACCGTAGGCTGCTTGCCATGAACGCTCGTCTTTACCGTTGAAGTCGGACCAGTACGAGTTAGCCAGGTAGATAGTGTTGCCACCGTCGCCATAACCGCCGGCATTACGGTAGAAACCGTAGTTGTAGCCGGTTTCGCCAGTGCTGCGCTGGTGGGCCAGGGTGAAGGAGTGGATACCCACTGCCCAGGTCGCCGCCAGGCTCCAGATCTTGTTGTCGCGCTCGCCCGCTGCTGCTGCGTCCGAGTAGTTCTTGTCCAGCTTGGTGTTGTAGCCATTGAAGTCGAAAGTCAGCGACTGGTCAGGCTGCAGCGCCCAGACGTAATTCAGGTTCAGGTACTGCTTCTTGAACACGTCTTCGTTGTTGGAAGCGTAGAACGCAGCAGTGAACGCGTCGCTGAACTTGTAGCTTGCGCCATACACGTCGATGCGTTTCAGCTCGCCGCTGTCACGACCTTCAGCGCTTTTGCGAGCTTCTTGGGTGAAGCGACCGGCAACCACTTCCAGACCGTCGATCTCTTTGGAAGTAATCATGGTGCCGGTGAAGCTTTCTGGCAGCAGGCGCGAGTTGTCGTAGCTCAATACCGGCAGAGCAGGCATCTGGTCACCGTACTTGATCACGGTGTTGGAAATACGCGCCTTGACCGCGCCGCCGACACGGGACAGGTCGTCAGCAGCCGCGCCACTGTCGCCTTGCTTGAAGAAGTCGATACCACCCGCGCCGCTGCGGCCTTTGCCGCCGTCCAGGCGCACGCCGTACAGGCCGAACGCATCAACACCCACACCTACAGTGCCCTGGGTGAAACCCGATGCGAAGTTCGCCATGAAGGCTTGGCCCCACTCGGCTTTGTCTTCGCTGCCATTTTTGTAGTCACGGTTGATATAGGCATTGCGCAGCGCGAGGTTCAGGTGGCTGTCTTCAACAAAACCTTTGGAGTCTGCCTGGCTGTCTGCCATGGCTTGACCAGCACTGAAAAGAGCCAGTGCGAGCAAACTGATGCGTGTCGTTAGCATTTCTTGTCGTCCTTTTCTGCGGATTAATCACGCACTGTGGCGACAACCCTGAGGTTGTCTGAGGCTTCCGACAGATCAATATTCGGAGGCCCAGCACGAATCATCGCAGTGGACTACTGATGCACGTACATGGCGCAAGGCCACAGGCGGAGGGCGCAAATCCTATCCGCCGGTCCTGAACGTGTCAATTTAGAGGAAACTTTCTGAACACATTGCTGTCGCGACTCAACCTTTTGACCAAGGGGATGGTCAGTCTTTGAGCACGGACAACAGCGCCTCCAGCTCAGCCTCGTTGAGCAGGCCAGCCGGGTAACGCTGCAACAGCATCTTGCGAACATCCGGCCGCTTGGGGCCTGCAACTCTGGTCGTCCTTAACCAGTCCGCCATCATCTGGCGCGCTTCGCTACTAGCAGACAAAACATGAGCATAAGGCTCTAGACCTGCGTTCATAGGGACAACCTCTGAAGTCATGAGGGGCTTAATTTACGGACGCTTTGTGACAGATGAGCTAATCGGGAAGTGATTCAGCCAAATCGGTCGACCTGCCCAAAAGGCACGACTTACGAAACGCTTCCCTCACAAAAAAGCCCATCACTTGGATGGGCTTATGACAGCAAGAACGAGACCAACTTCGTAACGGGCCCGTTACATCGTCCTACAATCAGGCGCGATGAGGCGCCGGTTGCTGCTGGGTCAGGCAGTGAATATTGCCTCCGCCGAGCAGCAGTTCGCGGCCCGGCACCATCACCACTTCATGCTCAGGAAAGAGCTTTTGCAGGATTTCACGGGCGGTTTCGTCCAATGGATCGTCAAAACTCGGGGCGATGATGCCGCCGTTGACGATCAGAAAGTTTACGTAAGAACCTGCCAGACGCACCGAAGGGTTGCGCTCCTGGCTGCCGTGCACCTGATCGACGCCCGCGCACTCTTCGGCAGTGGCGAACAATGGGCCAGGGATTGGCATCTTGTGGACGATGAATGCCCGGCCTTTGGCATCCCGGCTGTTTTCCAAAATACTCAACGCCGCCTGGCAACGTGGGTAGTTGGGGTCTTTGGGATCATCGGTCCAGGCCAGCAATACTTCGCCAGGGCGTACATAGCAGCAGAAGTTATCCACATGCCCATCGGTTTCGTCGTTGAACAAGCCGTCGGGTAGCCAGATGATTTTATCCACAGCCAGATTGGCGCTGAGCACGGCCTCGATCTGTTCACGGGACAGATGCGGATTGCGGTTGCGATTGAGCAGGCACTCTTCAGTGGTGATCAGCGTGCCTTCGCCGTCGACGTGGATCGAGCCGCCTTCCAACACGAACCCTTCGGTGCGGTAGCGCGGGCAGCGTTCGATTTCAAGGATCTTGCTCGCCACTTGGGAATCGAGGTTCCACGGGGCATACAGGCCACCATCGAAGCCACCCCAGGCATTGAAATCCCAATCGACACCACGGACTTCGCCGCTGTCATTGATAACGAAGGTTGGGCCGGTATCGCGCACCCAGGCATCGTCGTTACTGATTTCCACCACACGAATGTTCGGCACGTCCAGACGTGCTCGGGCGTTGTCGTATTGCGCGGCAGAAACGGCAACCGTTACCGGCTCGAAACGCGCAATGGCCTTGGCCACGGCAACGTGTGCGTTTTGCACCGGTTTGCCCCCCAGACGCCAGTTGTCCGGGCGCTCAGGCCAGACCATCCAGGTTTGAGTCTGCGCGGCCCACTCGGCAGGCATGTGAAAGCCATCGGCGCGTGGGGTGCTTTTGAGTGTGGTCATGGCAATCAGGACTCCGTCGAGAGGCAAACAAGGGCGACTTTATAGCGGATAAAAATCGGTATTTAAAGCTGATAAACGCTAATCGACAGACAAATCAAAGATGAACCCAGATATTAATCTGAAATACAGTCCTGTAGGAGCGCGCTTGCCCGCGATGCGATTTCAGAGCTGGCATCCTTAGCCGCCTGTACCGACGCCATCGCGGGCAAGCGCGCTCCTACAAGGAGTTCGTAGATCACTCCAATTCAGCCAACACCTTCGACACACTATCCACGAAGAAGTCCACGCTCTGCCGGGTGGTGCACATCGGGGGTTTGATTTTGAGGATGTTCAGGTAGTCGCCGGTGGGCTGCATGAAGATGCTCATGTCCCGCAAGCGATCACACAGGTAAGCGGTTTCTTCCGTGGCGGGTTCGAGGGTCTGGCGATTGCGCACCAGTTCAACGCCCAGATAAAAGCCCATGCCATGCACCGCGCCCACCAGTGGATGCAGGTCGATCAAGCCTTGCAGCCGCGCCTTGAAGTGGTCGCCAACGACAGCGGCATTTTCCCGGAGCTGTTCTTCCTCCATCACATCCAGAACCGCCATGCCGATCCGGCAACTGACCGGACTGCCACCTGCGGACGAGAAAAAATATCCCTCGGCTTCCAGCGCCTCGGCTATTTCACGTCGGGTAATCACAGCGCCCAATGGCTGACCGTTGCCCATGCCCTTGGCCATGGTGATGATGTCCGGCACCACGCCCTGTTCTTCGAAGCCCCAGAAGTAATGGCCCAAACGACCGTAACCCACCTGAACCTCGTCGGCGATGCACACGCCGCCCTGCGCCCTGACCTTCTGATAAACCTGATGCAAATAGCCCGGTGGCAGGGAAATCCCTCCGGCATTGCCGTACACCGGCTCGCAGATAAAACCCGCAACCTGCCGCTGTTGCGCGGCCAACTGTTCAAGCACCTGTTCGACGCTACGCACGTACTGCGGCACGCTGTCTGCGCCGCGGAACTCCCCGCGATAGGTATTGGGAGCGGTCACTGGATGCACCCAGTCCGGGCGAGTACTCAGCGCTTGAGGGTTGTCGGCGATGGATGTCGAGATCGCATCGGTGGCTACCGACCAGCCGTGATAAGCCTCCAGCACGCTGAGCATGTCGCGTCCGCCGCTGTAGGCCCACGCCAGGCGGATCGCCAGGTCGTTGGCTTCGGTGCCGCTGTTGACCAGAAACACCCGGTCAAAGCCCTCGGGTGCCAGCTTGAGCAAGCGCTCTGAAAACTCGGCGATGGCGGCGTAATGAAAACGCGAGTTGGTATTGAGCAACGACCATTGCCGCCCGGCTTCTGCGGCCATGCGCGGATGGCCGTGACCGAGCACCGCAACGTTGTTGAGCATGTCCAGATAGGAGCGGCCCTGCATGTCGATCAAGTGATTGCGCCAGCCGCGTTCGATTTGCGGCGGAGCCAGGTAGTAGTGCTTCTGCGAGCGGGCGAAGCTGGCATCGCGCCGCGCCAGCAGCTGGCTGGCGTCTGGCAACGCGGGCGCATCGCAATCAAAACCCAGCAATGCAGCAGGCGACGGGCACAGTTGGCGCCACGCTGCGGCCCAGGACGCTGTGACGAACAGCGGCGGGCTCAGGTCCGGCGCCGAGCACAGCTGAAGGACCAGCGAACCCGAACCCTGGCCGATCATCTCGCCCGCTACCACGCTGGCGCCGGGGGTCAGTTCCAGTGCAGCCCCCCACAACCGCAGGCTCATCTGCGCGCCGACCAGCAACAAGGCAGCATCGGCCGTGAGCCGCAACACACCGTCAAAAGGCGCATGCAGAGGAGTTTGCGCGCCAAGGTATAGCTCCACGTGCAGAGCGCAGGTTGGAGGCTCTTTGGCGCTGTCGATCAGGGTTCTCGACAGGCGATATTCGCCAAACCGGCTCGCTGCCTGGCCTGTCTCGCGGGCTGCCTGTTTGAGCAATTGTTCATCGATGCCGCTGTGCTGCCAGTTGCCGGCGACGAAATGCTCACTGAGCACACCGAGATCGACCTGCCGAAACTCGCGTCCGGCTAGACTGGGCAGCAACGGGGTCCAGGTGGGCGTTTCAGTTGGAGCCGCCTGCATCCCCACCGAAGCGAGAATCGCTGCCTCCATCAAGGCAATCGGCACCGAGGTCGCGACGTCGAAGATGCCCCACTCACTGTCTATATTCGCCTGGATGTAGGTGTTGCAAGGCTCAACCGCCGCCTGCTGCTCGCTGCTCAGGACCAGCACGGCCGAGCGCGCGATGATCAGCGGCCACAGCGCCTGCAACTCTTCAAGCTGCAACGGATTGAGGGCGTGGTAAGCGCGAATCGCTGGCAGGATGTACAACGGATCGCCTTCGGCATGGTGCAACAATGCCGCGCAGGTCACCGACAGATCGGCCACTCGCCAGGTGTTCACCAGATCGCCGAAATCGATCAAGCCCTGCAATTGCCAACGCAACTTCTCGTCCCGGGACCAGACCACGTTGTATTCAGTGATATCCAGATGCACGGTCTGTATCGGCAGCGCCGGGATCAGCGGCAGTAAACGGCGCTGCGCCTGCTCGGCAGCTTCGGCCAGGCAGGCGCGTTCGTCTTCGCTGTCGATGACCGGCAGCAGATGTCTGATCAGCGCTTGAGCATGGCGCGGGTCCCATTGCAGAACGCGCTCCAGGCCCGGATGCTCGAAAGCGGCCAGCGAGCGGTCAACCCGGGCGCACAGCTCGCCCAATTCCACCACCACATCCAGCGGCAAATGACTTAAATGGCTCAAAGCCTGGCCGTCGATAAACTCCAGCAACCGCACATGGACGAGGTTACCGGCCAGTTCGACCGTCAGAAGTTGCTCGCTGCCGTGGGTACTGATCACTTCAGGCACCATGACGTCGGAATGACGCGTCAGATGCCCCAAAGCCCCATGCTGGGCGTCGAGTTCGAGAGGTGAATAATCGCCATGGCAGATTTTCAGCACATACCGCCGCGCGCCTGTATCTACGAGGAAATTGCGATCCTGCTGGCTGCCCAGTTCTTTGAGCGTGCCACTCAAGCCGTAATGCTGCGCCAGCAGTTGCAGGGCCTGTTCGGCGCTGACTTCAGGACAGGGCAAACTGGAGCGGCGGATTAACGTGGCGAGCGGCATGCAACAACCTCGATCTTGTTTTGGGGGCTGGCTCACTATAGGAGATCACCGTCGTCCAGACGACCCGCAATCGCGCAGCCGGCATGGGACCCTGTAGGAGTGAGCTTGCTCGCGATCGGCTGTGAAGCAGTCGTAAACAAAAAGCTGGATTCACTACCGCAGGAAAGCCGTTCCGGCTTTATCGCGAGCAAGCTCACTCCTACAGTTAGAGCATCGCCATTCAGATAATGTCGGCCGCCAAATTGGGTGTCCACAAGTTGTACGCCGGTTTAATGACGGCCAGACAGCCCCCGCATCAATTTTTTTCATGGCAAGCAGACCCGGTCTTCAGTGATGCTGCTTGCGCCTGCTCGTTCACACCCACAAGCTATGCTCTTACGTCTACGCCAATAAGGAAGAAGGCTCACTCATGCGAATACTTGTCACTGGCGGCGCTGGCTTCATCGGTTCGGCGTTGATCCGTCACCTGATACAGAACACCGATCATGAAGTGCTTAATTTTGACAAGCTCACTTATGCCGGCAATCTGGAGTCGCTGGCCAGCATTGCGACCGATACCCGGTACGAATTTGTCCAGGCTGATATCTGTGACCAGAGCCAGGTCAGCGCAACGCTTGCCCGGTTCCAGCCTCAGGCAATCATGCATCTGGCGGCTGAATCCCATGTCGACCGCTCGATTGATGGGCCGTCCGAGTTCATCCAGACCAACATCGTCGGCACTTACAGCCTGCTGGAGGCCACGCGGGGTTACTGGCTGACTTTGCCGGAAGCCGAGCGCATGGCATTCCGTTTCCACCATATTTCCACCGACGAAGTGTATGGCGACCTGCACGGCGTCGATGACCTGTTCACCGAAACCACCCCTTACGCGCCAAGCTCACCCTATTCAGCCAGCAAGGCGGCGTCCGACCACTTGGTCCGTGCCTGGCAGCGCACCTACGGTTTGCCGGTGGTGGTCACCAACTGCTCGAACAATTACGGGCCGTTTCATTTCCCGGAAAAGCTGATCCCGTTAGTGATCCTCAATGCTCTCAAGGGCAAGCCGCTGCCTGTGTATGGCAATGGTCTGCAAGTGCGCGACTGGCTGTTTGTCGAGGATCACGCCCGGGCGCTGCTCAAAGTGGTGACCGAGGGCGCAGTGGGCGAAACCTACAATATTGGCGGGCATAACGAGCAGAAGAACATCGACGTCGTGCGCGGTATCTGCGCCCTGCTCGAAGAGTTGGCCCCGCAGAAACCCGCTGGCGTCGCGCATTACGCCGACCTGATCACCTTCGTGGTGGACAGGCCCGGACATGATCAGCGCTATGCCATTGATGCAGGCAAAATCGAACGCGAACTGGGCTGGACACCTGAAGAGACATTCCAGTCAGGTCTGCGCAAGACCGTGCAGTGGTACCTGGACAATCAGGACTGGTGCCGGCACGTACAGGACGGCAGTTATCAAGGCCAACGACTCGGCTTCACCGACCATAAGGATCTGATCGCATGACCAAAGGAATTGTTCTCGCCGGGGGTTCCGGCACCCGCCTGCACCCGATCACCCTGGGCGTCTCCAAGCAGCTGCTGCCCATTTACGACAAGCCGATGATCTACTATCCGATTTCGGTGCTGATGCTGGCGGGCATCCAAGAGATCCTGATCATTTCCACGCCTCAGGACTTGCCCCAGTACCGCAACCTGTTGGGAGACGGCAGTCAATTTGGCGTGAATTTTCACTACGCAGAGCAACCCAAGCCCGACGGGCTCGCCCAGGCGTTTCTGATTGGTGAGGAGTTTATCGGTGATGATTCGGTGTGCCTGATCCTGGGGGATAACATCTTTCATGGTCAGCACTTCGGCGAACAGCTGAAAACCGCTACATCCCACAGCAGCGGCGCCACGGTGTTCGGCTACTGGGTCAAAGATCCGGAGCGCTTCGGGGTCATCGATTTCGACGATCAGGGCCGCGCGCTTTCCATCGAAGAAAAGCCCAAGCAGCCCAAATCCAGCTATGCCGTCACAGGTTTGTATTTTTACGACAACGAGGTGATCAGGATCGCCAAGGACGTTAAACCGTCCCCTCGTGGCGAGCTGGAAATCACCGACGTCAACAACGCCTACCTGTTGCGCGGCGACCTGCGGGTCGAGCGCTTCGGCCGTGGATTTGCCTGGCTCGACACCGGCACCCACGACAGCCTGCTGGATGCCTCGCAGTACGTGCAAACCATCGAACATCGTCAGGGGCTGAAAGTCGCATGCCTTGAAGAGATCGCTTACCAGAACGAATGGATCAACCGCGAGCAGTTACTTGAGCGCGCGCAATACTTCGGCAAGACTGGCTACGGCCAGTACCTCTACAAGCTTGCAGGTGAAAAACCGTGAATGTCATCCCGTGCGAAATCCCCGAAGTGCTCATCCTTGAACCTCGCGTCTTTGGCGATGAACGAGGGTTTTTCTATGAGAGCTTCAATGCCAAAGCCTTTGGCGATGCAACCGGGATGCGCGATTTGAAGTTCGTGCAGGACAACCACTCCAAGTCCGCCAAGGGCGTGCTGCGTGGTCTGCATTATCAGATTCAAAACGCTCAGGGCAAGCTGGTGCGCGTGACCGCCGGCGAGGTGCTGGACATCGCGGTGGATATCCGCCGCAGTTCGCCCACCTTCGGGCGTTGGGTGGGCGTCAGATTGTCCGCCGAAAACTTCCGCCAGCTCTGGGTACCGCCGGGCTTCGCCCACGGCTTCGTGGTGCTCAGCGACTATGCCGAATTCCTGTACAAGACCACTGATTACTACACCCCCGCCGCGGAACGCTGCATTCGCTGGGATGACCCCGATCTGGCCATCGACTGGGAGCTCGATGCTGCGCCCCAGATGTCGGCCAAGGATCAGAACGGCAGCGCATTCAAGGAGGCAGACCTGTTCCCATGAGCAAACCACTGAAAATCCTGATCATCGGTCAGCACGGGCAAGTCTCCCAGGCGTTGCAGAAAACCCTGGCAGATCTGGGCGAGCTGATTGTGCTGGGCCGCGACAAGCTGGACCTGAGCGATCACCTGGCAGACTACGATCAGATTCAGGATTTGAAGCCGGACCTGATCATCAACGCGGCGGCCTACACCGCCGTGGATCAGGCCGAAACGGAGCAAAAGGCCGCGCTGTCGATCAACGCCATTGCCGCTGGCATGCTGGCCGACCAGGCGCTGGAGCTGGGCATTCCGCTGATTCATTACTCGACCGATTACGTGTTTGACGGCAGCAAGAGCACGCCTTGGGACGAGCAGGACATACCGGCGCCTCTGGGTGTCTACGGCGCCAGCAAATGGGCGGGCGAGCAGGCCATCGAGTATGTCGGCGGGCAGTTTCTGATTCTGCGCACCAGCTGGGTTTATTCCACCACCGGGCGTAATTTCCTGCTGACCATGCAGCGTCTGCTGCAAGAGCGCGACGAATTGAATGTGGTGGCCGATCAGATCGGCGCACCCACCTGGGCTGGCACCATCGCCCAGAGCACGCGCCAGTTGATCGAGCGCTGGCGTGACGGCCAGCCCGGCGCGTGGGGCACTTATCACCTGACCGCCAGCGGCGAAACCTCATGGTTCGGTTTCGCCGAAGCCATTGGCGAGCAACTGGTCAAACAGGGCAAGCAGTGCGCGAAGCTCAATGCCATCCCGTCCAGCGCTTACCCGACACCCGCCGCCCGCCCACTCAACTCGCGCCTGGATTGCAGCCTGCTGCAACGCGAATGGGGTGTGCAGCAAACTGACTGGCACAGCGCCTTACTGGAGTGCCTGGCTGAGCAGGGTTAGTATCCGGGTGATACCGAACCGGTAGGAGCGAACTTGTTCGCGAGGCGGTGTGTCAGGTTCGACGCCTCGCGAACAAGTTCGCTCCTACCGGTTCTCTGTTCTCGCTGAAAGCCGAATTCAATCGCCCCTACAAATGACCATGACCTCCCCCACCCTCCCACCCCGTCCACGCTGGCGCAGCCTTGCGCTGCTGGCACTCTGCTTGGCGCCGCTGTTGTGGCCGCTGGAGCATCTGGCTGAGCGTTATTACCGTAACGAGCTGGTCAGCCAGAATCGCCAGACTCTCGACCTGTATGTCGCCAACTTGCTGGGTACCCTGCATCGCTACGAAACCCTGCCGCAGATCCTCAGCCAGCTACCCGATCTGCCCGCCGTCCTGAAAGCGCCCCAGGATCAGGCCAGACAGCAAGCTGCCAACCATCTGCTGGAAACCATCGTTCGCCAGACCGGTGCGGAAGTCATGTACCTGATGAACGCCGACGGCACCACGCTCGCCGCCTCGAACTGGGATAAACGTGACAGTTTCGTGGGTCGCAACTTTGCCTTTCGGCCGTATTTCAGCGATGCCATGGCAGGCAACCTCGGGCGTTTCTTCGGCCTGGGCACCACCTCGGCCAAACGTGGTTACTTCTTTGCTTCGGCAGTACGCGATGGCGACAAAGTGATCGGCGTGCTGGTGGTCAAGATCGATCTGGATCACACCGAAAACCTGTGGGGTAAAACCCCCGAACAACTGTTGCTCACCGACCATAACGGCGTGGTCATCCTGACCTCCCGGCCGGAATGGCGCTTCCGTGCGACTCGTGCGCTGAGCGAGGAAGAGAAACAAGCCATCGTCGCCATCCAGCCGTACCCGACCCGTGACCCACGGCCGTTATTGCTCGATGAGAAAGCCTGGCTGACGCAAAACCAACAAATCGCCGAAACCGGTTGGAGCGTGAATATTCTGGCGCCCCGAGCCCTGATTGATCGCCCGGTGCGCACTGTGGTGGCGGTAGGCGGCGCGACGTTGCTGGTGGTGATGTTGCTGCTGGGCATCATGATCCAGCGGCGCCGACATTATCTGGACCGCATCGCCTTCGAAGCCCAGGCACGTCGCGAGCTTGAGGCGCGGGTCATTGAGCGCACCAGCGACCTGGAAGGCCTCAACAGCCGCCTCAGGCAAGAAGTGCTCGAGCGTGAACAAGCACAGCAGGAGCTGGTTCGCGCTCAAGACGAGCTGGTCCAGGCAGGCAAGCTTTCGGCGCTCGGCACCATGTCGGCGAGCATCAGCCACGAACTCAATCAACCGCTGGCGGCGATCCGCAGTTATGCCGAGAACGCCGAAGTGTTGCTGGACCATTCACGCACCGACGATGCACGGGGCAACCTCAAGCTGATCGGCGAACTGACCGGGCGCATGTCTTCGATCATCGCGCATCTGCGCGCCTTCGCCCGCCGCGACCGCCACGCCCCGGAAAGCGTGGCCCTTCAGCCAGCACTCGACGACGCTCTGGCGTTACTGGCCAAACGCCGTCGGGCAATGGAGGTGGAGCTGATCCGAGATCTGCCGGACGCAACGCTGTGGGTGCAGGCCGGTGAAACCCGGTTGCGCCAGGTGCTCGGCAACCTGCTGGCCAACGCACTGGATGCCCTGACGGAAAAAGGCCCGCCGCGCAGAATCTGGATCAGTGCCGAACAAACCGCTGATGGCGTCAACCTGTTCATCCGTGACAACGGCCCGGGGTTTTCTCAGGAAGCGCTGGCGCGTGCCCGCGAACCGTTTTTCACCACCAAGACCCGTACACAAGGGCTGGGCCTGGGTTTGGCGATTTGCGATACCCTGATGCGCGCCTTGGGTGGCGAGCTGGTATTCGACAACCACCCAACCGGAGGCGCGTTACTGACCTTGCGTCTGCGTGACGGGGCGTCCGGCGTCAACCTTCAACCGCCAGAGGATTTATCTGCATGACCGCCATCGACAGCAAGATCCAGGTAGTGCTGATCGACGACGACCCGCACTTGCGTCAGGCCCTGAGCCAGACGCTGGATCTGGCGGGCCTCAAAGTGCTGACCTTGGCCGAAGCCAACGGCCTGGCCGCGCGTATTGAGCGTGACTGGCCCGGCGTGGTGGTCAGCGACATTCGCATGCCGGGCATGGATGGCCTCGAACTGCTCAGCGACTTGCATGGTCGAGACCCGGAGCTGCCGGTTTTGCTGATCACCGGGCATGGCGATGTACCGCTGGCGGTGCAAGCAATGCGAGCCGGGGCTTATGACTTTCTGGAAAAACCCTTTGCCAGTGATTCGCTGCTCGACAGCGTGCGCCGGGCACTGGCCTTGCGTCGCCTGGTGCTGGATAACCGCAGCCTGAGGCTGGCATTGAGCGACCGCCAGCAATTGAGTGCGCGGCTCGTGGGCCAGTCCGCGCCCATGCTGCGTCTGCGCCAGCAGATCGGAGCGTTGGCGGCGACCAAGGCCGATGTGCTGATCCTCGGTGAAACCGGCGCCGGCAAGGAGGTCGTGGCTCGGGCGCTGCATGATCTGTCCAACCGCCGCACTGGGCCGTTTGTAGCGATCAACGCCGGCGCGCTGGCCGAGTCAGTGGTGGAAAGCGAGCTGTTCGGCCACGAGCCCGGAGCTTTTACCGGCGCGCAGAAGCGCCGCATCGGCAAATTCGAATTCGCCAACGGCGGCACGCTGTTCCTCGATGAAATCGAAAGCATGAGCATGGACGTGCAGGTCAAACTGCTGCGTTTGCTCCAAGAGCGGGTGGTGGAACGTCTGGGCGGTAATCAGCAGATCGCGCTGGATATTCGAGTCATCGCCGCGACTAAAGAAGATCTGCGTCAGGCAGCAGATCAAGGCCGCTTCCGCGCCGACTTGTATTACCGGCTCAACGTTGCGCCGCTGCGTATTCCGCCTTTGCGTGAACGCGGCGAAGATGCGCTGATGCTGTTCCAGCACTACGCGGACGCCGCCAGCATGCGCCACGGCTTGCCCAAACATGAATTGCAGCCCGCACAGCGCGCCTTGCTGTTGCGCCACACCTGGCCAGGCAATGTTCGCGAGTTGCAAAACGCTGCCGAACGCTTTGCCCTCGGGCTGGAGCTGGCGCTGGAAGGTAACGAGGTGCCGGTGGTGCCGACCATCACCGGCGGCCTGAGCGAACAGGTTGAAAGCTTCGAACGCGCCTTGATTGCGGCCGAACTGACCCGGCCGCACACCTCCGTGCGTAGCCTCGCCGAAGCCTTGGGCCTGCCGCGCAAGACCCTGCATGACAAGCTGCGCAAACATGGCCTGAGTTTCGGCGGTAGCGCGGACGAGCAGAATGAAGACTGAGGACAATCCGATGACGCAGCAAGCCCACGCGCTTGAGCACGTCCTGCATCACGACATCCCGCTAACCCGGGAAATGGGCGTGAAAGTCTTGAGCTGGCAGGCTCATCAGTTACGCCTGCATTTACCGCTGGCGCCCAACATCAATCACAAAAGCACATTGTTCGGCGGCAGCCTGTATTGCGGCGCCGTGCTGGCAGGCTGGGGCTGGTTGCATCTGCGCCTGCGCGAGGCCGGTATTACTGAGGGGCATATCGTGATTCAGGACGGGCAGATTAGCTATCCACTGCCGGTCCGTGACGATGCCATCGCGATCTGCGACGCACCGGATGCAGCGGCCTGGGAGCGATTCCTCACCACTTACCAACGCAGAGGCCGAGCCCGCCTCACCCTGCCAACCCGTATCTGCGCCCAGGATAGCGATCAGGAAGCGGTACGGTTTGTGGGGCAGTTTGTGGTGCATCGGTAAAGTGTCTGGACTGCGGTTGATTGTGGACGCGGAAGGCCTGAAGGACCGAGGCGCCTGATTCGCGGGCAAGCCTCGCTCCAACGGACAACCGGCGAGCTGTAGGAGCGCGCTTGCTCGCGATGAACGATGACGCGGTAGGCCTGAAGGACCGAGGCGCCTGATTCGCGGGCAAGCCTCGCTCCAACGGACAACCGGCGAGCTGTAGGAGCGCGCTTGCTCGCGATGAACGATGACGCGGTAGGCCTGAAAGACCGCGCCGCCTGATTCGCGGGCAAGCACCGCTCCAACGGGCAACCGGTGAACTGTGGGAGCGAGCTTGCCCGCGATGAACGATGACGCGGCGGGCCTGAAAGACCGCGCCGCCCATATCGCGGGCAAGCACCGCTCCCACAGGATATGCGCCGAGCTGTAGGAGCGAGCTTGCTCGCGATGAACGATGACGCGGTAGGCCTGAAGGACCGAGGCGCCTGATTCGCGGGCAAGCCTCGCTCCAACGGACAAGCGGCGAGCTGTAGGAGCGCGCTTGCTCGCGATGAACGATGACGCGGTAGGCCTGAAGGACCGAGGCGCCTGATTCGCGGGCAAGCCTCGCTCCAACGGACAACCGGTGAACTGTGGGAGCGAGCTTGCTCGCGATGAACGATGACGCGGTAGGCCTGAGAGACCGCGCCGCCTGATTCGCGGGCAAGCCTCGTTCCAACGGCACCGTGATCATCTGTAGGAGCGAGCTTGCTCGCGATAGCGTCGAGTCAGTCGATAAAACTTCTACCAACAGACCGCATCGCGAGCAAGCTCGCTCCTACAGAGATTCTTTGCAGGTTGGTCAGGACCGCGCTAACTCCAGCAGTTTCCCTTTCCACTCAGCCCCAGCCGGCAAGGCCAGAAAAAAGGGGTTCAGCAGCGACTCCCGCGCTGGGTAGCTGAACGACTCGCCGGACAACTCCAGCACCTCGCCGCCTGCTCCTTCCAGCACGCCTTGGGCGGCTGCGGTGTCCCACTGCGAGGTCGGCGCCAGACGCGGGTAGCAATCAGCGGCACCTTCGGCCAGCAAACAGAACTTCAGGGAGCTACCAATATTGGTCAGCTGCAATTGCCCCACCGCAGCAGACAAACCGGCGAGCAAACGCTCCTGCTCGGGGCTGGTGTGGCGGCGGCTGGCGACCACGGTGAAGTCGTGTCCGGCGCCCGGTTCCTGGCGTACGCTGATCGGCGTCAGGTGATCATCGTCGTCGCTGCGCCAGGCGCCCAGACCCGCGCCCCCGAAGTAGCAGCGGTTGTTGGTCGGCATAGAGACCACGCCAAATACCACGCGACCTTTCTCGATCAGCGCGACGTTGACCGTGAACTCTTCGCTCCCGGAGATGAATTCCTTGGTGCCGTCCAATGGGTCGACCAGCCACCAGCGCTCCCAGGTTGCACGCTCGCTCAGGGGGATATTGGCGTCTTCTTCGGACAGCACATGGATATCCGGCGCCAGCGCCAACAAACCTTCGGCAAGCAATTGATGGGCAGCGATGTCGGCGGCGGTGACTGGCGAATCGTCAGCCTTTGATGTCACGGTCACATTGGCGCGCCAGTAAGGCAGGATCACTTCCCCGGCCAGCCGGCAAAGCTTGATCACAGGCTCCAGCAAGGGGTGTGGCAAATCGGTAAAAACATCGGTCATGGCAGAAACAGTCCGCGCTGGGTTAACAGATCCCGTGCCAGATACAGCGCAGCCAGAGCCCGGCCTTCGCTGAACTGTGGGTGTTCGATCAGGCTCGACAGCTCACGCAGATTCACTTTATCCACGCGCATCGGCTCGGGTTCATCGCCTTCAAGGCGTTCTTCGTAAAGGTCGGTGGCCAGTACCACCTGAATCTTCTGGCTCATGTAGCCCGGCGAAAGAGACAGTTCGGTCAGGTGTTCCAGCTGGTGGGCACCAAAGCCCGCTTCTTCCTTGAGTTCGCGGTTGGCAGCAGCCAGCACATCTTCGCCCGGCTCGATCAAGCCCTTGGGCAGCGATAATTCGTACTCGTCAGTGCCGCCACAATATTCTTCGATCAGCACCGCGTGATCAGCATCAAGCATGGCGACAATCATCACCGCGCCGTAACCCGCACCACGTCCTACCAGCCGCTCATAGGTTCGCTCGACGCCATTGGCAAAGCGCAATTGCAGCTCTTCAACACGGAACAAACGGCTGCTGGCGACGATTTCGCGGGCGAGTACGGTGGGTTTCTGGCGCATGACAGGCTCCTTTGCGGTGACGGAGTACTATACCGTGGCTTTTCCGATTGTTTGTGTCGGATATGCTTACACTCTGCTCCAAAAACGACAGCCATCAACATCCAGCGAGACCCGAATGCCTTCAATGCCTTGGCGCGACATCGATACCGTATTGCTCGACATGGACGGCACCCTGCTCGATCTGCATTACGACGAACATTTCTGGCTCCAGCATTTGCCCCAGCGCTATGCAGAACTGCACGGCATCAGCCACGCGATGGCCCTGCTGGAGATGAAGCCACTGTTTGAAAAAAACGCAGGAACGCTTAACTGGTATTGCCTGGATTACTGGAGTGCCGAGCTGAAGTTGTCAGTTCGCGACCTGAAGCTGGAAACCGCCGACCTGATCGCTCTGCGCCCGGATGCGGAAACCTTTCTCGGTGCCATCAAACAGGCGGGCAAGCGAGTCATTATGATCACCAACGCTCATCGCGACTCGCTGTCGTTGAAGATGGAGCGAATCGAGCTGGCACCTTATTTTGAGCGGCTGATCAGCTCCCACGATTACGGGTTCCCCAAGGAAAGCCCGCATTTCTGGGATGCACTGCAAGCCGACATCGCCTTCGATCCAGCGCGCAGCCTGTTTATCGACGACACCCTGCCCATCCTGCGCAGCGCCCGCACCTTTGGCGTTGGTCACTTGCTGGCGGTCAGTGAGCCGAACAGTCGGAAGGGGCCGAAGGACACCGAGGAGTTTGCCGCGGTGACGGATTATCGCGAGTTAATCGTGGGGTTGTGAAGGTCCTGGATCCTAACTCACTGTAGGAGCGAGCTTGCTCGCGATGCGGTTTGTCTGCCGAGCAATAAACGTCTGACCTGACGCTATCGCGAGCAAGCTCGCTCCTACAGAAAAAACATCATTTATGCAGCCTGCTGTTACTCCGGAATCCGCAACACCTGACCCGGATAGATTTTGTTCACATCCTTGAGCATCGGTTTATTCGCGTCGAAGATCTTCTGATATTTGTTTGGATCGCCATACACTCGCTTGGAAATGGCACTCAGCGTGTCGCCTTTTTCCACAGTGACAAATTTGGCCTCGGTGGTTGGCGCAGCACTCGTCGCAACGGTCATCTGGTCGTCGACTGTTTCAACGCCGCTGATGTTGCCGAGAGTAAGAAGAATCTTTTCTTTCTCTTCCTGACTCGCCACTTCGCCCGTAACGGTCACGGTGCTGCCTTCAACAGTGGTCTGGATATTCGGATTGCCCAAACCCACTTCAGAAATGTGCTTCTTCAAGGCTTCATCCGAGGCACTGGCATCGCCCGGTGTTATTGCATCGAGAATCTTTTCACCGGCTTCTTTCAAGAAACTGAAAATACTCATTAGCGTTCTCCGTTCGTTATTTTTGCGTCCTGAATAGACAACATAAGTTCCGACGGGAGACAGCCGACTTGGTTCCGGTTACGTGTTGGCCGCCCATCCGATGCCTCGACAGGCTAGAATCGCCGCTTGCAGTACACCGGAGCGAATATGGACATCAAACAACTAAAATTCCTGATCGCCCTCGATGAAACGAGGCATTTCGGCCAGGCCGCCGCGCGTTGCAACATCACTCAACCCACGTTGTCGATGCGCTTGCGTAATCTGGAAGAAGAGCTGGAGCTGCCTTTGGTGGTGCGCGGCCAGCGCTTCGAGGGTTTCACTGCGCCGGGTGAACGCGTTCTGGCCTGGGCGCGGACCGTGCTCGCGGCCTATGACGGGCTGCAGGCCGAAGCAGCCGCTTGTCGTGGCCATCTGGTGGGCACGCTGCGCCTGGGGATCGTGCCCTTATCGAGCTTTGATCCTCTGCCGCTGCTCAAGCGCTTGCACCAGACCCATCCAAACCTGCGTTTCGAGCTGTCCTCACTCAGCTCCGAGCAGGTGCTGGAACAGCTTGCCAGTAATCGGATTGATCTTGGCGTTTCGTATATGGAGCGCCTGGATACCGAGCGTTTCGACTCAATGCCTTTGGCGGAAACCAGGATGGGGGTGCTTTACGACCATCGCCACTTCAATTTCGGTGAACAACCGCTGAACTGGTCAGACCTGATTACGTTGCCCTTGGGCCTGCTGACCAGCGGTATGCATTTCCGCCAGTCCATCGACACCAACTTCCACAGCCGCGGCCTGCAGTTCGAACCCATGCTGCAAACCGACGCCGTTCATCAGTTGCTGCAAGGAGTCCACGGCGGCTTCTGCTGCGCAATCGTACCGTTGGACGGGGGCCTGGAAAATCTGACCGAGGATTTGCGCCTGCACCCCATCGATGACGCCCGCACCATGGCGCAGCTTGGGCTGATCATGCGCCGCAGCGCCCCCCGCTCCGCGCTGGCTGAAGCTTGCTTCGCCCTATACCAGAAAATTGCCGAAGAACATTGATCGACGTCATCTATCAACGCATTGGAACTAGCGATTAGACGTTATCCGACAAGAGGCCTAGGCTAACGTCATATCACTCTGCCGGTACGTCCCCCATGCACGCCAAGCGCACGGTCAGTACGGCGCCCGCCGAACAGTCGCCAGCGCCTGCAGCCAGCCAGTCCTACAGCTACTCGAACCTTGCTGCCGATGAATCGGCACCGGCAGATCTTGCCGAAGAGGTTGCATTGGCGATCGCCTACAACGGCATCAGCCAAGCTGTCATGTTGGTCACACCCAGCAATCTGGAAGACTTCGTCGTCGGCTTCAGCCTGGGCAGCGGCATCATTGCCTCGCCTGACGAAATCTATGACATCAAACTCAGCGGCTGCGGCTCTGCCCAGCAGGCCGAGGTTGAAATCGCCAGCCGGGCTTTCTGGGACCTCAAGCAGCAACGTCGCCAGATGACTGGCACCAGCGGCTGCGGGCTATGTGGCGTGGAAGCGGTTGAACAGGCATTACCTGAACTGAACGTGCTGCCAGGCGCGCCTTTGCCGCCCATTGAATGGCTTGAAGGGCTGCGCCAGCGAATCGGCGAATTCCAGCCCTTGGGTCGCCATTGTGGTGCCGTGCACGCCGCGGTCTTCATGGATAACCAGGGCAAGTTGCTATTGGGGCGCGAAGACATCGGTCGACACAACGCGCTCGACAAACTGATCGGCGCTCTGGTGCGCCAGAACATTTCCATGACGGGCGGCCTGGCCATCGTCACCAGCCGATGCAGCCTGGAGTTGATCCAGAAAGTGCTGCGCGCAGGCATTCAGACGCTGGTCAGTCTGTCTTCGCCCACCGGCCTGGCGCTGCAATGGGCACGTCGTCATAACCTGAATCTAATTCACCTGCCGCAACACAGTGCGCCGCGGGTTTACAGTCCCGCGTTGGAGAATCAAGCATGAGCCTGCATAAAGAAGCCGATACCAAACCGACCCCGCGTTACAAGCCTTACAAGGGCGCGGCGGGTGGCTGGGGCGCACTGATCAGCGTGACGCATGCCTGGTTAACCAGCGACAACGCGCTGAAAAACCTGCGCATGATGCTCAAGACCAACCAGAACGGCGGCTTCGACTGCCCCGGTTGCGCTTGGGGTGACTCGCCGGAAAGCGGCATGGTCAAGTTCTGCGAAAACGGCGCCAAGGCGGTTAACTGGGAAGCCACCAAGCGTCGTGTCGATCCGTCGTTCTTCGCCCGTTACAGCGTCAGCGCCCTGCGTGAGCAGAGCGACTACTGGCTGGAGTATCAGGGCCGATTGACCGAACCGATGGTCTACGATGCCGAAACCGACCGCTACAAGCCAATCAGCTGGGAAGACGCATTCTTCCTGATCGCCAAACACCTCAAAGCGCTGCCGAACCCGAACATGGCCGAGTTCTATACCTCGGGCCGGGCGAGCAACGAAGCGGCATACCTGTATCAACTGTTCGTGCGCGCCTACGGCACCAACAACTTCCCTGACTGCTCGAACATGTGCCACGAGGCCAGCGGTGTTGCCTTGTCGCAGAGTGTTGGCGTGGGTAAAGGCACCGTCACCTTCGACGACTTCGAACACGCGGACGCCATTTTTGTTTGGGGTCAGAACCCTGGCACCAACCACCCGCGCATGCTTGAACCCCTGCGCGAGGCAGTAAAACGTGGTGCCCAGGTGGTGTGCGTGAACCCGCTCAAAGAGCGTGGCCTTGAGCGCTTTCAGAACCCACAGCACCCAATCGAGATGCTCACTAACGGTGACAGTCCGACCAACACCGCTTACTTTCGCCCGGCGTTGGGCGGCGACATGGCGCTGCTGCGCGGCATGGCCAAGTTCCTGCTGCAATGGGAGCGCGATGCTCAGGCAGCCAATGCTCCTTCGGTGTTCGACCACGCGTTCCTCAATGAACACACCCAAGGTGTGCTCGATTACCTGGCGACCATCGACGACACCCCGTGGGAAAAGATCGTCGAACAGTCCGGTCTGACGCTGGTAGAGATCGAGCAGTCCGCTCGCATGTATGCCAAAGGCAAGAACGTCATCATGTGCTGGGCGATGGGCATCACCCAGCACCGCCATTCGGTGGCGACCATTCAGGAAATCGCCAACCTGATGCTGCTGCGCGGCAACATCGGCCGCCCAGGCGCAGGCTTGTGCCCGGTTCGCGGTCACAGCAACGTGCAAGGCGACCGGACCATGGGCATCAACGAGCGCCCACCGGCGTTTTTCCTTGATGCGCTGGAGCGCCGCTTCCAGTTCAAAGTGCCCCGTGAAAACGGCCACAACGTGGTGGAAGCCATTCACGCCATGGCCGAAGGTCGCGCCAAAGTCTTCATCGCGCTGGGCGGCAACTTTGCCCAGGCCACGCCGGATAGCGCCCGTACCGTTGCGGCACTGAGCAATTGCGACCTGACCGTACAGATCAGCACCAAGCTCAACCGCAGCCATTTGAGCCACGGTAAAGAAGCGCTGATTCTGCCGTGCTTCGGCCGTACCGACATTGATATCCAGGCCAACGGCCCACAAGCCGTCACCGTGGAAGACTCGTTCAGCATGGTTCACGCGTCCAACGGCCAATTGCAGCCGTCATCGCGGCACATGCGCTCGGAACCTGCGATCCTCGCTGGCATTGCCGATGCAACTCTGGGCAAGCAGCCGGTTGACTGGTTGTGGCTGGTGGAAGATTACAGCCGCATCCGCGAGCTGATCGCCGACACCATTCCGGGGTTCAAGGACTTCAATCAGCGTCTGGAGCATCCAGGTGGTTTCTACCTGGGCAACGCAGCCGGCGCCCGTCGCTGGAACACTCCGACCGAACGCGCCAACTTCAAGCCCAATGTGCTGCCCTTGGATCTGGTGCATGCCAGCGTGCGCTCGACCGGACAGTTGCCGGACCTGATCATGCAATCCATGCGCTCTCACGATCAGTACAACACCACGATCTATGGCCTCGACGATCGTTATCGCGGGGTTAAAGGTCAGCGTGACGTGCTGTTCGTCAACGAAGCCGACATCATCCGCCTGGGCTTCCAGCCCGGCCAGAAAGTCGACATCGTCTCGATCTGGAGCGACGACCACGTGCGCCGTGTGAAGAACTTCACCTTGCTGGCCTTCGACATCCCGGCTGGCCAGGCTGCCGCCTACTACCCGGAAGTCAACCCGCTGGTGCCGCTGGAAAGCGTCGGCGACGGCAGCAGCACCCCGACCTCTAAGTTCGTGGCGATCAAGCTGGAGCGCGCGGCAGAGTCGGCACGCATTGTTTAAACCGGTTTAGAGGTCTTAAAACTGTGGGAATGTGCCTGCGCCCCCCCGTAGAACCTAAGGCCCAATAGATCCCTGTGGGAGCGAGCTTGCTCGCGAAGGCAATCTAGCTGCCCACAGAAATATATTTCGGATGTACCGGCCTCTTCGCGAGCAAGCTCGCTCCCATTTGTAATCACCAAACCTAGAGGGCGAGGGCAACGCGTTCTGTACCCACAAAAAAGGCCCGTTTCGCGAGAAACGGGCCTTGATCAAGTAACCTAAGACTGTCAAAACGGACTTAAGTTCCCGAGCAAAAACAATAGCTTAGCGATTTGTGTATCAGTCGTGTTACTCGTCGGATTTGCGTTGCCACATTGTCTTCGTAACCTCAGGATCGGCCCGTCATCCCTCTGAGGTTCATTCCATGAAGTATTCCTCGATTCTGTTGTTGTCACTCACCCTGACCAGTGGTTTCGCCTCCGCAGGCGGTACGCTTGAGTCTGGTGTGGGCGGTGCATTGGGTGGGGTACTCGGTTCCGTTGTCGGCCAACAAGTGGGCGGCAGCACAGGCGCAGCCATTGGTGCTGGCCTGGGTGGTGCAGGTGGTGCCGCAGTTGGCGCAGATCGTCGTAACCGCACAGAAGCCGCTATCGGCGGTGGTCTGGGTGCGGCAGGCGGTAACGTGATTGGCCGCAGCGTAGGCGGCAACACGGGCAGCCTGGTGGGCGCAGCAGCTGGCGGTGGTGCCGGTGGCGCGCTGGGTAACTATATGGGCAATGAAAGCCGCGCCGATGAGCGTGACGATCGTCGCTACCGTGGCAACGATCGCCGCCACTATCGTGACGGTCACGGCCCACGCGGACACGCTTACGGCCATCGCAAAAAACATCGCGATTACCGTCACCGTTAATCCTGCTGCACACCAATACTGGCCGCCCTTGAGCGGCCAGTATTGTTTTCACACCACTAAAACCTGCAAGGCCGCCCGCAGCCCTTCAGGGATAGACACCGGCTGATTGGACTCGCGATCCACGAACACATGTACGAAGCGCCCCGCAGCGCATGCTTCGCTCTCCCCAGCCTTGAACACTGCAAGCTCGTACTGCACAGAACTATTGCCCAGCTTTGCCACGCGCACCCCTACTTCGATGAGATCCGGGTAGGCAATCGATGCAAAGTAATCGCACGAAGAACTGACCACAAAACCCACTACCGCACCCTCGTGGATATCCAGCCCACCGCGCTCGATCAGGTAGGTGTTCACCGCGCTATCGAAAAAGCTGTAGTAGGTCACGTTATTCACATGGCCGTAGATATCGTTGTCGTGCCAGCGGGTGATGATCGATTGAAAGTAGCGATAGTCAGTGCGTTGCGGGGTGGTGTGGGTCATAAAGATTTCCAGTATGAGTGGGATCCGTTGGAGCGAGCGGGCGGCGTTTCCGACTTGCCCGCGAACCAAGCGCAGCGGTAAATCAGACACACCGCTTCATCATTCTTCGCGGGCAAGCCTCGCTCCAACAGAGTCAGCGCCGCTATTTAACCGCACCCAATCCCTCACCGCCGCATAGGGATAATCCTCCAGCTGAGCAAAACCCGGTATCCCTCGCGCTTTGAGCTTGGTAAACAACGGTACGCTGATCCCGCACAGAAAACGCGTCAGGCATTCAGCGCTCGGCGTGTGATCTTTGTAATCCTCATGCTTGCGAATGAACTCGCCGCACAGTTGCTCGAAGCTTTGGGCCTCCAGCGGCGCCAGTCGTGGAGGTTCCGGCAGGTGCGCAACTTGCCCGTGGCACACGGAGCAATGGCCACAGCGTTGTGGTGCCTGGTGATCGCCAAAGTAATCCGCCAGCCGATAGCTCAAGCATTGATCACTGGCGAACAAGTCGAGCATCGCGTGAATCCGATGAACCTCAGTTGCCTCGTGCTCGCTGAAGTATTCGTATAGCTCGACACTCAGCGCCTGGGCGTCAAAATCATTGACCAGCAGGCTGTAAACCTCGGTCATTTGCTTGCTTTCCAGCTCGATCCAGCCCTTCTCCTGAAAGTAATCCAGCGCTTTCACCACCCGGCCGCGATCAGCCTGGTATTGCTGGAACATGGCATCGAAATCTACCGTTGCCCAGGTTCTGGCACGGGTTGAGGTTTGCACCAGCGCCTCGACAAACTGCCGACGCTCGCCTTCGAAACGCTGCACCAACGCATCCGGCTCAAGCAGGAACTTGAAGCGATACTCCGCAAAATAGGCATAGCGTGGAGCGATAATGCCGCGAAGTTCCAACTGCACCAATAATGTCTTGAGCGGTAACTGGCGAATATTGGTTTGGTCTGCCAGTGGCCCCAGCAGAAACTCCCACTGGCCCTGAGGGCCGGCATCCAGCAGCTCTTCAAGCACATGACGAATACCAATCAGCTCTGGTGTATCGCCATAAACGAAATTCTCCAGCACGTTGAGGCTGTCGCGATTGGCCAGCACCAGACAATCGGAAGGCGCACCATCGCGGCCCGCGCGGCCAATTTCCTGGCTGTAATTTTCGATGGATTTGGGCAGGTCAAAATGCACCACATTGCGAATGTCGCTCTTGTCGATGCCCATGCCGAAAGCGATGGTGGCTACGATGCAATTGAGCTCGCCGCTCATGAACTGGCGCTGGATCGCCTCGCGTTTTTCATGAGGCAGACCGGCGTGATAGGCGCTGGCGGCCATGCCGTTCTGCTCCAGGTGGGCAGCGACGTACTCGGCGGTTTTCTGCAGCGTGACGTAGACGATGGTTGGCTGACCCGCTTTGGCACCGAGCCACTCCAGCAGCCGCCGACGCTTGTCGCGGCCAGCTACCGGCTCGACCCACAGGTTAAGATTGGCGCGGTAGAACCCTGTGGTTACCACGTCCTGAGGCTCAATGGCGAACTTGGCCTGCATGTCGGCAATCACCTGCGGCGTGGCCGTAGCGGTCAGTAGCAGCGCTTGAGGGATATTGAATTCACGCTGGTAGTCCGGGAGCTTCAGATAGTCAGGCCGGAAGTTGTGACCCCATTCGGAAATACAGTGAGCCTCGTCAACCACCAGCAAAGAAATCGGCACCTGGGAAATAAAGTGCCGGAAGCGCTCATTTTTCAAGCGTTCCACCGAGATCATCAGAATCTTCAGCTCACCGGAACGCGCCCGGGCCATGACTTGTGCGACGTCATCACGACTCTGCGCCGAATCGATGCTCGCCGCCGAAATGCCATGTCGCTGCAAAAACGCCAGCTGATCCTGGATCAGCGCCAGCAGCGGCGAGACCACTAATGTCAGGTGCGGGAGCATCAGCGCGGGGAGTTGATAACAAAGAGACTTGCCAGAACCGGTGGGAAAGATCGCCGCCGCAGAACGCCCAGCCAGCACGGCACTGATAGCCGCCTCCTGCCCGAGCCGAAAATGCGAATACCCGAAAACCTGCTTTAGACGCTCATGCATACACTGCCGCTCCATTGACCCACCAAGTTGCAAAAACCTTAGCGTGGCCGGTCTGATCAGAGAACAACCAAACCATTACAAAAATGAATCCAGGATACAGGCAACCATTACTAGCAAACTGCTATTTAGACGGTTTAACCTTTGCGCCATCTCATGTGCCCTTATCGAGGCAAAGGAACGGGAATGGAATCCGATAACCATCAAAAGGACGATGGGTTGACTCACATCCAGCGTCTGACGCCGGGTAAAGTCGACATTATCCTGGGCTCGCATCCAGGCAAGCGCAAAGTCGCACAGAAGCCCAAGTCCAATTCATACGCATGGATCCTCGTCACCCTACTACTTGTCGGTGTGGGCGCCTACGCAGTGAGTCTGCGCAACAAATCGTCGATGCCTGTGGCCCCGACGCACTCCGCGCCTCTTGCACCGGTCGCTGTCGAACCCGTCCAGCCGCCTTTAGAAACCCTGCCCGCAGCACAGCCCGTCGTGGTCGCCAAGCCCGATGTTGCGCCAGCGGTCAGACACGAAGCAGCGGCCAGGGTGCAACCGCTTGATGAATGCATGAAGAACGGCAACGTCATCGACGAAAATGTTCTCAACTGTCGCTTTGGCCAGGTTCCTCGGCCAGCCGAGCGCGAGCCGGCCAAAGGCATGGTGTCTGCCAACTACATGGCCGACTTCAAATCAGACACCGCCCGCACTCAAAGCGAACGTCCGGGGAAAGCCCTCACCACCGTCAGCGTCAGCTTCCGCGCCGTCGATAGCCGCAACCGGTATCACGCCGACTTTCGGATGTTCAACAACCATATCGATAACAGCAGTGTGTGCATGAACTTCAGCAAAGGCACCGCCGAAAACCGCGAATGCCGCCGCGCCGCCGTCGTCTTCTTCAAGGAAAGCTGCCTGGACTGGACCAAACGCGCCGCCAAAGACCGCGACGAACAAAGCCAGCAGACACGGGATCGCTATTGCGAAGCGAATCGGACGTTTGAGGCGGGGTGACAACGCGCTCAAAACAACAGGTAACAAAACTGCGGCCGCACTGCGCTCCACACTCATTTACTCTGCCTCCCACTCACTAAACATGGAGGTTTGACGATGAGTGTATTCACTATCTTTTTTTGCGGGACCGGCTCTACCAAATTCGACATCCTGCACCCCAACTACTATGACGGGGAGCTGATTTCGACGTTGGCCCAGAATATGGCCGGTCGAGAGTTTGCCGACTGGATCGCGATTGATGGCCCAGGCAGTGGCAACCTACAGGCGGATGAGCTTTTTACCCAGCCAAAATATTACAACTGGACAGGGACACTGTTTGGCAAAGGCTGGTATGAGAATGTGCAGCACGCGGTCAACATTATCAAAGGCAAAACCGACTGGAAGCGGACAAAACTGACCGAGACTGAGTACAAACGCTTGAAGGCTGCGGGCGTGCCCATCCCCAACGCCAGTGATGAACCAAGCTCCTGGCTGTGGCGTCATTATGATTACGGCGATAGAAAGGTCACACCTCAAGAACTTCAAGAAAAGATCATCAAGATCTTCCGCAAAGGCGGGCTGATTCCCAGCAAGGTCAACATGGTTGGCTGGAGTCGAGGCGGCATCAGTTGCCATATGCTGGCCAACGCCATGGCTGGTGATCCGGCGCTACGCCATATCCCGGTTAATATTTTTGCCGTAGACCCGGTTCCTGGCCTGGCTAACTTCCAGCTTGAAAAGGTCCACCTGGGAAAAAACGTTAAGGAATATGTGGCGTTCTACGCTCGAGATGAACGATCCACGGGCTTTTCATGCGTGATTCCAAGGACCGATGCCGCTACCCGAGTCAGCATTTACCCCATGGCGGGCCGCCACGCGACGCTGGTTGGAAACGCTTCGCTGAACGGTGCCGATGGCGGTGGCTCGCTGACGGAGGCTGGAAAGCTGGTCAGACACTTTGCGGAAGTCTGTCTGACTCGCTGGGGCAGCTCATTGAACAAAAAACTCAACCTCAGCCCTGCCCAAATCAGCAGCCTGCATCAAAGCATTGTTATGCACGAGGACACTTTCAGAGCGATGTGGAAGAACTCCTATACCAAACTCACCGAGCATAAAAACAATCAACGCAAAGTGAGCCATGGCGATAGAAGCGCGCATTTCTCAGCGCTGGAGGGACCACAATTCAGCCCGCCAGTGGGCTTGGCGGCATCCCTGCAAAAGGGCATTGAGGCTTACAAAGATATTCACTGATTAAGCTGATCCGAGCTCCAGGCTCAGTGTTCAGCCATAAAAAAATCGCCCCGAAGGGCGGTTTTTTTGTTCAGCCAGTCCGTATTACAACTGCGGACCCGCTGCCTTGATCGCGTCGCTTACTTCAAACTTCTTGAAGTTCTCTACGAACAGGCTAGCCAGTGCTTTGGCTGCTTCGTCGTAGGCGGCTTTGTCAGCCCAAGTGTTGCGCGGGTTGAGCAGACCGGTTTCAACGCCCGGTACGGCCAGTGGCACGTCGAGGTTAATGGTGTCCAAAGACGCAGGGAGAACGATGCCCCCCATCGGGACCACCTACACCACTGAGCCGTGAGAGGCATCGGGACGCAAATCCTTTTTGGCACAAGGTATCGCCCCCCCTTGAAGCGTGGTGCGTCAGCGGCGTACACTCGCCAGCATGATTTTTATCGAAACCCCAATATTCACTAGGCGTGCGAAAGAACTGCTGGATGATGGTGCCTTCATGACCATCCAAAAAAGCCTGGCCCTTAACCCGTCGCTCGGCGACGTTATCGAAGGCACGGGCGGGATTCGAAAGCTCCGTGTCGCCGCTAAGGGACATGGCAAAAGAGGCGGGGCGCGGGTTATTTATTACCACTTCGTTTCGGCCTCACAAATCGCCTTGCTGATGATTTATCCAAAAAATGAACAGCAAGACCTCACTGCCGACGAGCGCAAAGCGCTGAAGGCCGTGGTCGAGCACTGGAGATAACAATGAGCAAACTCTTCGAAGAGCTGATGGAGAGCGTGCAGCAGATGGACGAGATCGTCCGAGGCGAACGCCAGCCATCTCGCGAATTCACCGTCGACGCAATGCAGATCAAGGAAATCCGCAAAGCAACCGGCCTCTCACAATCCAAATTTGCAGCCATCATCGATGTGCAACTCGGCACGCTCAGAAACTGGGAGCAAGGCCGCCGAGAACCAACCGGCCCAGCCAAAGCGTTGCTCAAAGCTATTCATAACGACCCAGTTCATGTATTGAATGCTTTGGCGGGTTGATATCACACTGTCGCGGGCAACGCCCGACATTGCCCGCTTGCCTGATCGAGCCTTTTACCGCGACTCAACCCCCTCTAAAGAACGCTCAATTAGCGTCTGAGCCATTTCAACCAAATGCATCACTGAGAATGCTAGATCACGCTTCTGCCTACTCAGTTGATCACTGGTTTCATAAGCCGTAGCCGCTGCGCAAAGCAGCAAGTCAGAAGCCTTTGAAAGGGTTTCTTCAAGGTTGATGGATGAGTCGGGAACCACTTTGAGCATGTTGAAACTCCTTGCTTGTAACGGGAGCCATCACTTGCCATTTCCACACGGCGAAGGGATGGCAGCTATGTGCGGGGTGGACAAACCGGTTAGAAGCACCCGGGGTCAGACGTCTGCCCGCACACAGCTGCCATAAAGCGCTCGCGCCTTAACAAGCCATTCGATCACAATTGTGATTGTTCAAAACAAGTCTCTACACCCGACCGCTGATTTTGCAGCGACGGGAGAAAGGCTGTCCCTTGGATTTGGCAGGCGCAAGCACGATTGGATTCGCTAGGAAATTTCGCACGATAGATAGGGACATGTCTTTCACTAACGGGATTTTTATTCTCCATTTCCTCTGATTAGCCCTCCAGATTAAGTCCATATACCGAATGTTTAACCGATGGTTGCCTTGCCACTTCATACGACCCCACGCGCTTCTGGTTACCTATTTCTTTTGCTACAGAAGCTGGCAAATGGCCGCCGTAAGGTATAGTCTCAAGCGTAAAGCGATGCGCCAGAAAAAGGATTACCTGATGTTTATTGATAATACAGCCCTATCAACCGAAAGAAAGGCCGACTATCAAAAGCCTGAAACTTTAAAAAAGTTAAACTTCTGCTTGTTGAGAAAATATTAAATACAAAAAATTCTGACGATGGGTATACCTTCGCAGACAATCCAGCCATAGAACAGCATCCAAATAATAACCCTTCAACAGATGCCAGGCGCTCATGAAGAAAGAGACCATAGAATCAATTCTTAAATTCGAGCTATATATAGTTTCGCTATGGCTTTTGTTTTTCTTAATCATCATCATAAAAACTGAATTTCCAATTTGTTTTGGTGAGGAATGTGAATTCATAGGCATTAAAAACTTACTATCCAAAAACATAATACCCCTCATATCTTTCGTTTTGCTGGCAGCTGGTTGGTTGTTCTACAAACGATTTCAGTTTCGCATCAATGGGAGTTCAAGCTTACCGACAAAGCTTGAATCCGTAGAAGACCTAAACTATGAACATCTAACTTTTTTAACAACTTACATCGTACCGCTGATATGCTTCAATCTTGACAGCGTAAGATATTCGGCCGCCCTACTGATAATCCTTTTTGTGATCGGAATAATTTATGTAAAAACCGACAAGTTTTATGCCAATCCAACGCTCGCAGTCCTCGGCTTCAAACTGTTCACTATACAGGTGAGTGGAAAAAAATTAGTCATCATCACCAAGGACAAACTCGATGAAAACTCTGTAATCACATACTCGCACCTCGATGAAAAAGTTGTATACGGGAGAAAAATAGCATGACGCTTGATGAAATAAGGAAGACCTTAAAAGAGATTCAGGACAGTAAGACAACAAATGCTGTTCTTTATTTTTTGTTGAGGACCGCGAATGGGTTTCAGCTGCGAAAGGCTGACTTGGAACAGGACGCTCAGAAGGAGTTAACTCATAAAGAAAAACTAGAGTTGATCGCCCCGTTTCAATCGGACGATCTAAAAATTAAAGACTTAACCACATCTGATGAGCGCCGCGAGATTGTATACCTCTATAATTTAAAACCGTTACCGCCGGAACTGGACTACCTCAATACTGTTCTAAAGCCAGGATCTAAAATTGAGAAATTTGATAAGAAAACTGACTCTCTAAATGATCTTAAAGCAATGATAGTAGCAATTGGGGATCAAAACCATAAATCCTCACTCTACAAGTTTCACTTCCCCACTAATACCTACCACACAAAAGGCCTCAGCATTTTCAATGCAAAAACAGGCTCCAGCCGCTTTGAGAAGCTCAATGAAGAAATAGTCCGCGTAGGAAGTAATTACGAATTCATCAGTCTCAACGGAAATATTTACGTCACCAACCTAAAAATTCTTGAAAAGTTTTTCGGGTACAAAGAAGCAACTATAAAATCAGCATCGGAACACCTGAAGAAACTAGAAACCAGGGGACTAATCTCCAATATAGAGATTATGGAAAAAAGGATAAGCGAACTAGGAGACATGACATTTTCGCGAAAGGTTATTCGCGCTCTATCTCATTCACCTGTGATTGAAAAGGTTACCAACCAGCAGATTTTGGACTTCGTGGATAAGCACCATCTACTTGGAAGAAAAATAAAGCTTAATGAACAAAAAACGCAGATGATTTTAGATACAAAAACGTCCCAGAATTTCTTCATGAAGCTTCTGAATGATGACTATCTAAAGTCAGAATTAACTGACCTTGAATACGAGGCTGCGGCTAAAGATTTCGTGACAGAAGAGGAGACGGTTGAATAAAAAACCGCCCCGAAGGGCGGTTTTTTTGTTCAGCCAGTCCGTATTACAACTGCGGACCCGCTGCCTTGATCGCGTCGCTCACTTCAAATTTCTTGAAGTTCTCGATGAACAGACCAGCCAGTGCTTTGGCAGCCTCATCGTAGGCCGCTTTGTCAGCCCAGGTGTTGCGAGGGTTGAGCAGGCCGGTTTCAACGCCCGGTACGGCCAGTGGCACGTCGAGGTTGATGGTGTCCAGGTGTTCGGTGGCTGCACCAATCAGTGCGCCGCTCTGGATCGCTGCAATCACGCCACGAGTGGTCGGAATGTTGAAGCGTTTGCCGACGCCGTAGCCGCCGCCAGTCCAGCCGGTGTTTACCAGATAGACCTTGGAGCCGAAACCGCGGATGCGCTTGATCAGCAGTTCTGCGTATTCGCCAGCCGGACGCGGGAAGAAGGGTGCGCCGAAGCAGGTGGAGAAGGTCGACTTGATGCCGCTGCCCGAGCCCATTTCAGTGGAGCCCACCAGTGCGGTGTAGCCCGACAGGAAGTGATAAGCCGCTTGCTCTTCGCTGAGGATAGACACTGGCGGCAGTACGCCGGTCAGGTCGCAGGTCAGGAAGATCACAGCGTTTGGCTCGCCACCAAGGTTTTTCTCGGAGCGCTTTTCAACGTGCTCCAGAGGGTAAGCGGCGCGGCTGTTTTGAGTCAGGCTGCCATCGGCGTAGTCGGCTTTTTTGTTGTCGTCCAGGACAACGTTTTCCAGAACGGCGCCGTGCTTGATGGCTTTCCAGATAACCGGCTCGTTCTTCTCGGACAGGTCGATGCACTTGGCATAGCAACCGCCTTCGATGTTGAACACAACACCTTCGCCCCAGCCGTGTTCGTCGTCACCGATCAGGTAACGGCTCTCGTCAGCAGACAGCGTGGTTTTGCCGGTACCGGACAGACCGAAGAACAGGGTCACGTCGCCCTCTTCGCCGATGTTGGCTGCGCAGTGCATCGGCAGAACGTCGGAAGCTGGCAACAGGAAGTTCTGTACCGAGAACATGGCTTTCTTCATCTCACCGGCGTAACGCATGCCAGCGATCAGCACTTTCTTCTGTGCGAAGTTGAGGATCACGCAACCATCGGAGTTGGTGCCGTCACGCTCAGGTACACATTCAAAATTGGCAACGTTGAGAACCTGCCATTCTTGACGACCGGCCGGGTTGTACTGAGCCGGGTTGATGAACAGGCAACGACCAAACATGTTCTGCCAGGCAGTCTGGGTGGTCATCTTCACGGCCAGGTAGTGCTCTTCAGCCGCGCCTACATGTACGTGGGAAACGAAATGCTCTTGAGCATTGTTGAAAGCTTCAACGCGATCCCACAAGGCATCGAATTTGTCAGCCGGGAACTTGCGATTGATCGGGCCCCAGGCGATGGCGTCCTGAGTGGTTGGCTCTTCTACGATGAAACGATCAACCGGAGAACGGCCAGTACGATGGCCTGTTCTCACAACCAGTGCGCCAGTGTCGGAAAGTTCGCCTTCGCCGCGGGCAAGGGCTTGCTTGACCAGGTCGTCGATGCTCAGATCGGTGTACACAGCGTTGTTGGTTTGCGTCATGAGGGTCCCCGTCGGCCAGTGGCCGAGTGCTCCAAACGGTTTTGTAGTAAAAAAACAACCACTACTACAGCGGAAAAGTGGGCCGGATTATGCCAGAAAAGCCCAGAAATGGTAGGACCCTCCTGTCAGAACAGCCCCACCACTGCCCACAGCGTGTAGTGAGGCTAAATCCGCGCGTAATTAATGACGCGTATCAGATGGCGAATCGACACCGCCGCCAGCGAACAGCTGCGCGATATCAGTGGCATCGAAAAGATAGCGTTGGTTGCAGAACTGGCAGTCGATTTCGACCGTACCGTTGTGTTCGATCACCAACTGCTGCGCATCTTCCAGCCCTAGGCTGACCAGCGCGTTGGCGGAACGTTCCCGAGAGCAGCTGCAGCGGAAGCATAGCGGCTGTATGTCAAACATCCTGACTTGATCTTCGTGGAACAGCCTGTGAAGCACAGTCTGGTTATCCAGGCTCAGCAATTCCTCGGCCGTCAGGGTACTCGCCAGAGTGGTGACGTGCTCCCAGGTGGCTTCGCGTGCCTCGCCATCGGTTTGCTGCGCGGCGGGCAATTGCTGCAACAGAAGACCGCGGGCGCGGTGCCCGTCGGCATTGAGCCAGAACCGGGTGCCGAGCTGTTCCGACATCACGAAGTAGCTGTTGAGGCTTTCGGACAGGTCCGCGCCATCCAGGGCAACGATGCCTTGATAGCGTTTGCCCTTGCGCGGGTCGACCGTCAGAGTCAGCGAGCCATCGGGCATCAAGTCCTGCAAGCCCGCGCCTGGGCTGACCAGCGATTCGTCGTAACGGGCAATGCCGCGCAATTCACGATCGCTGGAACACTCGACCATCAACAACGGCACTGCACCGCTGGAACGAGCCTGAAGAATCAACAGGCCATCGAACTTCAGCGTGCCGACCAACAAAGCCGCAGCAGCCAGCAGCTCGCCGAGCAACTGCGCTACCGGCTCGGGGTACGGATGTTTGGCCAATACTTCGGCGTAGCTGCGCTCCAGTGCGACCAGCTCACCGCGAACGTCGCTTTCGTCGAAAATGAAGCGCTGTGTGTAGTCGATATCAGGCATAGGAGAAAGGTATCTGAATGAATGGCAGGTAATGGCGCGCATTTTATGGGCTATTGCCCAGTGTTCCAAGCGAAGCCGGCTGATGGGTCGCGCCCGAAGGGTAGTAGCGAACTTGTTCGCGAGGCGGTAGTTCGGATACACAGGACCATCGCCTCGCCTACAAATTGGCTCCTACAGATGACCGGACCGCGAATCCAATTTGCCTCACGTCTCCCGCACAGCACCGCGAAAATCAACCAATTGCCGTCGCTGTTTCTTGGTCGGTTTGCCGTCGGTTGTCACGCCCAGATTGCCCGCTTTGCGCTGTGCAGCTTCATTCTCGCGCTTGGCAATGCTTTCAGGAGTTTCGCTATAAAGGGTCTGCGCTTCGGGAGCGCCGCGACGGACGATAGACAGGGCTTCCACTACTACCGTACGCTCGTCGAATCCGGCACGAATCTGAAACTGGTCGCCGATCCTGGGCTCTTTGCCAGGCTTGCAACGCTCACCACGACAATGAACCTTGCCGCTTTCAATGGCTGTTTTTGCCAGCGCGCGCGTTTTGTAAAAGCGCGCTGCCCAGAGCCATTTGTCCAAACGAACCTTGTCGTCATCGTCTGACTTTTGCGCCATGTGAATTCCTCTATGGGGTGGTAGTCAGACTTTACTACGTCATCCGTGGCGGGCAGTACGCGAATACGACGATCAACCACCTTTGCCATTCTGAAACCTTTACTCATGGAGTGCGATATGACCGAATTTCCGCCGTCATTGACCTCACCCAAAGTCGGCTGCGACGGCTGCAGAAACAGCCCCGACCTGGATTTTTCGTTCGCCTTCGCGTACCAACCCATCGTCGATTTGCGCGACAACTCGGTTTTCGCCCATGAGGCGCTGGTGCGCGGCATCAATGGCGAAGGTGCATTTTCAGTGCTCAGCCAGGTCACGGACAAAAACCGCTACCGCTTTGACCAACTGTGCCGCACCCACGCCATTCAGGGTGCTGCCGCGCTGCACATGCAAGAACGCCTGTCGATCAACTTCCTGCCCAATGCGGTGTACCGCCCGGAGCTGTGTATCCGCAGCACGCTGGAAGCTGCCCGTGAGCACAACTTTCCGCTAGACCGGCTGATTTTCGAAACGATCGAAAGCGAGCACGTCGATAACAATCGCCATTTGACGAATATTCTGCGTGAATACCGCCAATTCGGATTCATGACCGCCATCGATGATTTTGGCGCCGGCTATTCGGGCCTCACCCTGCTCGCCGACTTTCAGCCGGACCTGATAAAACTCGACATGCAATTAATCAGAGATATCCACCGAGATCGCCCGCGTCAGGCTATCGTTCGGGGGGTTGTCACAATGTGTGCGGAGTTGGGGGTTACAGTCATCGCCGAAGGCATCGAATGTGCCGAAGAACGAGACTTTCTCGCCGACTGCGGGATTTTTCTGATGCAAGGCTTCTGGTTCGCCAAACCTGCATTCAAAGCGTTGGCCCAGCTTCAACCTGGGTCTTTGCAGCTAGCGTGAGAAGTACGGAATACCTTTGAAGACATTTGATCATCTGACAGTCATCGGCCTGCGCGAGTGGGTGGCGCTGCCCGATCTGGGGGTAGCGGGCCTGCGGGCGAAAATCGATACCGGGGCGAGCACGTCAAGCCTGCACGCGACGGAGATCGAGCCTTTCGAGCGCGACGGCCAAAAATGGGTTCGATTCAACGCCCATCTGGGTACGGTGGTTCAGTTGCGTCATCGTCGCTGTGAAGCGCTGCTGGTCGCCATGAAAACCATCAAAAGCTCCAACGGTCATGCGCAGGTCCGCTATGTCATTCGCACCACTCTGGCTCTGGGTGATCGCGTCTGGCCGGTGGAATTCACGCTGGCCTGCCGCAAAGCAATGCGCTATCGCCTGCTGCTCGGCTCCAACGCTTTGATCGACGGCCAACTGGTCGTCAATCCGGGCATTACTTATGTTCAGGACAAACCGGTTTTTCCGGTCTCGACTACCTCTGCCACAGGTGCTGCATGAAGATCGCTGTGCTTTCGCGTAACCCGCGTCTGTATTCAACCCGTCGTCTGGTCGAAGCTGGTATTGAACGTGGCCATGAGATGGTGGTGATCGACACCCTGCGCGCCTATATGAACATCGCCAGCCACAAGCCGCAGATCCACTATCGCGGCAAACCGCTGGAAGGTTTCGATGCGGTGATCCCGCGCATTGGCGCCTCGGTGACGTTCTACGGCTGCGCAGTACTGCGTCAATTTGAAATGATGGGCGTGTTTCCGCTCAACGAGTCTGTGGCCATCGCCCGCTCCCGGGACAAGCTGCGCTCACTGCAACTGCTCTCGCGTCGCGGCATCGGCTTGCCGGTTACCGGTTTTGCTCACTCGCCAGATGACATTCCGGACCTGATCCAGATGGTCAACGGCGCGCCGCTGGTGATCAAGGTGCTCGAAGGGACTCAAGGGATTGGCGTAGTGCTGTGTGAAACAGCGACTGCGGCTGAGTCGGTGATCGAGGCATTCATGGGCCTCAAGCAGGACATCATGGTTCAGGAGTACATTAAGGAAGCTGGTGGCGCGGATATCCGCTGCTTCGTGGTCGGCGACAAAGTCATTGCCTCAATGAAGCGTCAGGCCAAGCCCGGCGAGTTCCGTTCCAACCTGCACCGTGGCGGCAGCGCCAGCCTGATCAAGATCACACCAGAGGAGCGCATGACCGCGATTCGCGCTGCCAAGGTCATGGGCCTGAGCGTCGCCGGTGTCGACATTCTGCGTTCCAACCACGGCCCGCTGGTGATGGAAGTCAACTCGTCACCTGGCCTTGAAGGCATCGAGGTCACTACCAGCAAGGATGTGGCCGGGATGATCATCGAGTACCTGGAGAAAAACAGCGGGCCGCATATGACGCGGACCAAAGGGAAGGGTTGACTGCATTCTCACCCGAACCGTAGGAGCGCGCTTGCCCGCGATGCGGCAGGTCAGGCGACGAATGTATCGCCTGACCGAATGCTATCACGGGCAAGCGCGCTCCTACGAGCCATCAAGCTGCTAGACCGCCCCTCTCGGCAACATCAACCCCAACGGCAAGCGCACTCGCGCTTCCAGCCCGCCGCCTGAACGATTCCTCAGCTCAACGTTGCCGCCATGCATCGCCGCGATGCGTTTGACGATGGCCAATCCCAACCCCGTGCCCTTGCCGCTGCGTGCGCGATCACCACGGATGAACGGGTTGAAGATCACCTCTAATTCCGACGGATCAATGCCGGTACCACGGTCCAGCACGCTGAGGACGACGTAAGGTGCGCTGGTGTCGCCTGATACATAGGCCGCCACCTCAATGCCGTTGCCCGCATGGTGCATGGCATTGCCAATCAGGTTGGTCAGCAGACGCTTCATCGAAACCTTGCGCAGCGGAAATGGCGGAATCGGTTCCAGACACAGGCGGATCTGTTCTTCAGGGTTCTCGGGGTTGTTGAAGGGCGCGACTACATCACGCACCAACTCGCTGAGGTCGACTTCTTCGATTTCTTCGTCACGCCCGTCACGAATGAACGCCAGGAACTGATCAAGGATCGCGTCCATGTCCTCGATGTCACGGACCATGCCTTCGGTGAGTTCGTTTTCGCCCTTCATCAACTCCAGAGACAAACGCAGGCGGGTCAGTGGTGTGCGCAGGTCATGGGATACCCCGGCCAGCATCAATTCCCGCTCTTGCCCCGCTTGTTCGACATCTTCGGCCATCTGGTTGAAGGCGCGGTACACCTCGGTCATTTCACTGGGCGTGTCACTGACTGGCAAACGAACGCTACGGCCCTGGCCCAGTTGCCTGGCGGCGAACACCAGACGCTTGAGGGGCTGATTGAGTTGCCTGACGAAAATCCACGCTGAGGCGGTGGATAACAAACCGATGGCAAGGAACCAGCCCAGCACGCTCCAGATCTTCTGACCCCGTAGCGGGTGCGGATACAGCGGCACCTTCAGCCAGCCATCTCCCAGACTCGGCGCACGCACCCATAACGCAGGTGGCGCATGCACGCGCAAGCGAACTTCGGTGTCGGCGCCCAGCTCAGCCTGCATCTGACGCTGATAGATTTCGCTGTACGGCCAATGCTGCTCGCCTTCCGGCACGCCACCGCCTACTACGCGGATCAGGCCCGCGGCATCGGCAATGGCTTCGCGGTCGTTTTCATTGGCGGCCCAATAGGCACGCAACGTCAAGGCAACGCCGTGGCTGTATTGGCGGTCGACCAGCACGTCCTCGTTCATCAGCAGGTAGACCAGCGTCAGCGCCTTGGAAAACAGCACGACGATGAGCACCAGCCAGAGGGTGCGAGAGAAAAAGCTTTGCGGGAACCACAGCGGGGTTTTCATAACAGCAGCTATACACTTTGCAGGAGCGAGCCAGGCTCGCGGGGTTTGCGAATCGCTAATGACAAACTGCAGCAGGAATCGCGAAAACCAAAACGTCGATAGCCCCGTTCAGGGCTATCGACGTGACAGGTCATCACTGCGGCTTGTGCTCCTAAAAGTGCTCGATTATCGAGTACCGGCACCGTCCGGAACGAATACATAACCAACACCCCAGACCGTCTGAATGTAGCGCGGTTTGGAAGGATCCGGCTCGATCAGGCGACGCAGACGGGAAATCTGTACGTCGATGGAGCGCTCCAGCGCATCCCATTCACGGCCGCGAGCCAGATTCATCAGCTTGTCGCGGGTTAACGGCTCACGGGCATGCATGACCAGCGCCTTGAGCACCGCAAATTCGCCGGTGGTCAGCATGTGCACTTCATCGCCACGCTTGAGCTCACGGGTCGCCAGGGACAACTCGTAATCGCCGAAGCTCACGGATTCGTCTTCGCTACCCGGTGCGCCTGGCACGGGAGCCGCCTGACGACGCAATACGGCTTTGACCCGCGCCATCAGCTCGTCCGGGTTGAACGGCTTGGCAAGGTAATCGTCAGCGCCCAGTTCGAGGCCTTTGATTCGGCTCAGCTCATCGCCTTTGGCGGTCAGCATGATGATGGGTACCTGATTGTTCGCTGCACGCAAACGACGGCAGGCAGAAAGCCCGTCTTCTCCAGGCAGCATCAAATCCAGAACCACGAGATTGAAAACTTCGCGGGCCAGCAAGCGATCCATTTGCTCGACGTTGGCCACAGCACGGGCGCGATAGCCCTTGCTGCTGAAAAAACGTTCCAACAGGCTGCTCAAGCCCGGATCGTCATCAACGATGAGGATTTTTTCGCCTTCCGCAGTTTGTGCAGTGCTACTCATTCAGATGCTCCTTTGATCTCGGGGCGCATTATGGCGTAGCTGCTGTGATGCGCACCGTGTGCATTGTTAGCAGATTTTACCGGAGCCGCCATAGAAGGCTGTGGTTTCGGGCGGTTTTCCGGGGTTAGCCCCCTAATCGGACTTCGCTGGGTATAATGCGCCGCCCTCGAAGTCAGGCAACGCCTGAGCGTGGCAGTTCGCTAGCACGTGATTTTTTTGCTCACAAATCCAGGTGGTCTCATGGAAAGTATCAACAGCCGCATCGCCGAAGAGCTCGGTGTACGCCCGCAACAGGTGGCCGCGGCCGTCGCTCTACTGGATGAAGGTTCAACCGTTCCCTTCATTTCTCGTTATCGCAAAGAAGTGACCGGCAGCCTCGATGACACGCAATTGCGTCATCTTGAAGAGCGCCTGCGTTACCTGCGTGAGCTCGACGACCGTCGCGTCAGCATCCTTGCCAGCATTGAAGAGCAAGGCAAGCTGACCCCCGAACTGGCGCGCGACATCAAGCTCGCAGACACCAAAACCCGCCTCGAAGATTTGTATCTGCCGTACAAGCAAAAACGCCGTACCAAGGGCCAGATTGCTCTGGAAGCAGGCCTGGGTGAACTGGCCGACGGCCTGTTCAATGACCCAACCCTGAGCCCGGAAAGCGAAGCTGCCCGTTTCGTGGACGCCGAAAAAGGTGTCGCCGACGTCAAGGCAGCGCTGGAAGGCGCCAAGTACATCCTCATGGAGCGTTTCGCCGAAGACGCCACTTTGCTGGACAAACTGCGCAGCTTCCTCAAGCACGAAGCCGTGATCAGCGCCCGCGTGGTGCCCGGCAAAGAAGAAGAAGGCTCCAAGTTCCGGGATTATTTCGAACACGACGAACCACTGAAAAGCATGCCGTCGCACCGCGCCTTGGCGATTTTCCGTGGCCGTAACGAAGGTTTCCTCAGCTCGGCCCTGAAGGTTGGTGAAGAACTGCCGGGCACTATGCATCCATGCGAAATGATGATCGCTGAGCGTTTCGGCCTGCAGAATCAGAACCGCCCGGCCGATAAATGGCTCGCCGAAGTGGTGCGCTGGACCTGGAAGGTCAAGCTTTACAGCCACCTGGAAACAGACCTGCTGGGTGAACTGCGCGATGGCGCTGAAACCGAAGCGATCAACGTTTTCGCCCACAACCTGCACGACCTGCTGCTGGCTGCCCCAGCCGGCCCACGCGCCACCTTGGGTCTCGACCCAGGCCTGCGCACCGGCTGCAAAGTTGCCGTGGTCGATTCCACCGGCAAGCTGCTGGACTACGCCACGGTTTACCCGCACGTACCGAAAAACCAGTGGGATCAGACCATCGCCGTGCTGGCTGCCCTGTGCGCCAAACATGCGGTTGATCTGATCGCTATCGGCAACGGCACTGCCAGCCGCGAGACTGACAAGCTGGCCGCCGACCTGATCAAAAAATACCCAGGTCTGAAAATGACCAAGGTTATGGTTTCCGAGGCTGGCGCGTCGGTTTACTCCGCATCTGAGCTGGCTGCCAAAGAATTCCCGGACCTGGACGTTTCGATCCGTGGCGCGGTATCCATCGCCCGCCGTCTGCAGGATCCACTCGCTGAGCTGGTGAAGATCGATCCGAAATCCATCGGTGTCGGCCAGTACCAGCACGACGTATCGCAATTGAAACTGGCTCGCGGCCTGGATGCAGTGGTCGAAGACTGTGTGAACGCCGTGGGCGTGGATGTGAACACCGCTTCCGTGGCCTTGCTGGCGCGCATTTCCGGTCTGAACACCACGCTGGCACAGAATATCGTCGCGCACCGCGATGAAAACGGCGCATTCAAGTCCCGCGCAGCCTTGAAGAAGGTCCCGCGTCTAGGGGAAAAAACCTTTGAACAGGCCGCTGGCTTCCTGCGTGTGATGAACGGCGATAACCCTCTGGACTCTTCAGCGGTGCACCCGGAAGCCTATCCACTGGTGAAGCGTATAGCGTCCGAAACCGACCGCGACATTCGCTCGCTGATTGGCGACGCCAGCTTCCTCAAGCGTCTGGATCCGAAAAAGTACACCGATGAAACCTTCGGCCTGCCGACCGTGACCGACATCCTGCAAGAACTTGAAAAACCAGGCCGTGACCCGCGCCCGGAATTCAAGACTGCCGAGTTCCAGGACGGCGTCGAAGACCTCAAGGACCTGCAACCGGGCATGATTCTCGAAGGCGTTGTGACCAACGTCACCAACTTCGGTGCATTTGTCGATATTGGCGTGCATCAGGACGGCCTGGTGCATATCTCGGCGCTGTCCGAGAAATTCATCAAGGATCCGCGTGAAGCAGTGAAGGCTGGCGACGTCGTCAAGGTCAAGGTCATGGAAGTCGACATCCCGCGTAAACGCGTGGGCCTGTCGATGCGCATGAGTGACACTCCGGGCGAGAAGGTCGACGGTGCTCGCGGTGCCCGTCCTGGTGCAGCGCCACGCCAGCAGCAAAGCAGCACGCCACGCAAGGAAACCGTTGCCGCAGCGCCGGCCAACAACGCGATGGCTTCGCTGTTCGCCAACGCCAAGCAACTGAAGAAACGCTGATGGACGTGCCAGCAGGCTTTACCGAAAGCCCGTATTTCCGGGCCATTGGCTGCCAGTTGCGGCGTCTCGATGTCGGCGTTGCTGAAGTGGCCTTGTCGCTGGAGGATCACCTGCGCAATCGGGGCAACGTGATGCATGGCGGGGCGATTTTCAGCCTCGTCGACATCGCCATGGGGCTGGCCTGTTCCAGCTCCCATGGCTTCGACCAGCGCAGCGTGACCATCGAATGCAAGATCAACTATATGCGGTCGGTGTCCGACGGCGAGGTGTTGTGTATCGCCAAGGTGCTGCATGCCGGGCGCCGCACGTTGGTGGTCGAAGCCGAGGTGCTGCAAGGCGAGAAACTCGTCGCCAAGGCGCAGGGCACCTTCGCTGTGGTTTAGCGCGGTTGCGCTACATGCCTTAAGAGCCCCTAGCTCTACCGAGTCGATTTGAGTTAATTTCGGCGCTATGAATGTAGCGCCGGGATTTTCCGACGCTGCCAGTCGGCGTTTTCGTACAGATCCTGAACCAGGCGACAACGCCAGTGCCCTACCCTTGTACACCGTCACTTCCACCCCCATATTGGGGCGACTGACGCGTGAAGGAATCCAACTTGAGCGAACTTCTCAACCGCCGCCTGGCTTTGCTTAGCGAGCGCACTAACCTCTCCCTGCTGGAGCAGTGCCTGCACGGTATTGAGCGCGAATGCCTGCGCGTGACCGGCGATGCCCGGTTGGCTCAGACGCCGCACCCGGAAGCCCTGGGCGCTGCACTGACTCACAGCCAGATCACCACGGATTATTCCGAGTCGCTGCTGGAGTTCATCACTCCGGCGTTGGCTGATCCTGTAGAAACCCTGGAAAGCCTGGACAAGATCCATCGCTTCGCCTACAGCAAGCTGGGTAGCGAGTTCCTCTGGAGCCCGTCCATGCCTTGTCCGCTGCCCGCCGAGGAAGACATCCCGATTGCCTATTACGGCACTTCGAATATCGGCAAGCTCAAGTATGTCTACCGCCAGGGCCTGGCACTGCGCTATGGCAAAACCATGCAGTGCATCGCGGGTATTCATTACAACTTCTCGCTGCCAGAAAGCGTCTGGCCGCTGCTCCAGCAGACCGAGAATTTCGACGGCGATGCGCGCGACTATCAGTCCCACGCCTACATCGCACTGATTCGCAATTTCCGCCGTTACAGCTGGTTACTGATGTACCTGTTCGGCGCATCGCCAGCACTGGACGCGGGCTTTCTGCGCGGCCGTGCTCATCAGCTGGAGCAGTTCGACGCTGACACCTTGTACCTGCCCTACGCCACCAGCCTGCGCATGAGCGATCTGGGTTACCAAAGCAATGCTCAGGCCGACCTGACGCCTTGCTATAACGACCTGATCAGCTACACCGACAGCCTGCGCAAAGCCGTGGCAACGCCTTATGCACCGTATGTTGAAATCGGCACCCACAAGGATGGCGAATGGATTCAGCTCAACACCAACGTGCTGCAGATTGAAAACGAGTATTACTCCAACATCCGCCCCAAGCGCGTCACCTATTCCGGCGAGCGTCCGATCCAGGCGCTGGTCGCCCGTGGCGTGCAGTACGTTGAAGTTCGCTGCCTGGACATCAACCCGTTCCTGCCCACCGGGATCGACCTGCAGCAATCGCGCTTCGTCGATGCCTTCGTGCTGTACTGCGCCCTGCAGGAAAGCCCGCAACTGGCCAACAACGAATGCAGCAATGCCGCGTCGAACTTCCTCACTGTCGTCAAGGAAGGCCGCCGTCCAGGGCTTGAATTGAATCGCAATGACAGCACCATCGACCTGCGAGCCTGGGCGACTGAACTGCTGGAAAAGATCACGCCTATTGCTCAACTGCTGGACGATGCGAACGGCACTGACGAACACGTCAAATCCATCGCGGCCCAACAGGCCAAGGTCAATGATGCATCCCTGACCCCGTCGGCCAAAGTGCTGGCAAGCATGACGGAGCACAAGGAAGGCTTCACCGCCTTCTCGTTCCGCCAGAGCCAGGCCCACGCCGAGTACTTCCGTAGCAACCCGCTGAGTGTCGAGGAGCAATCGCACTTCGAATCGCTGGCAAGAACCTCGCTTGCCGAACAGGCAGAACTGGAACAGACCGAAGAGAAAGTCGATTTCGACACCTTCGTCGGCGCGTATCAGGCGAGCATTTTGCGGATCAGTAACTAAAAGGACTAAGGCTGAACACAATTACCGTGGGAGCCGAGCTTGCTCGCGAATCAGGCGCTGCGGTATATCAGATAAATCGCGTCATCGTTCTTCGCGAGCAAGCTCGCTCCCACAGACAGCAATCCCCTGCGGGAGCGGATCCATCCGCGAAGGCGATGTCAAAACCGATACAGCTGCATCGGGTGTAACGGCCTCTTCGCGAATGAATTCGCTCCCACAGTTCAGTTCGCATCTTCCTGTAAATGCTGCCCCGGCGGCTCTTACAAGACCTCCCGCCTATAAATGCGGCACTGCACCTTTTAGAGCTTCCGCATCCCTCGCCGCTTCTGCCATTGCCAACCAGCTCTGCCTGGCTCTAATAAAGTCCTTGGTGTGTTTCATGCCGACGAAAAACTCGAGGGTGTACGGAGCCGTGTCAAAGAAGTTGGTGCACTCAAGCTCGATCAAACCATGGTGCGTTAACTCAGCAAACAGCAAGGCCATTGAGCGAGGTGTAAAAACCCAGCAGTGAACATCGTGATAACCACCTGAAGTTACGATCTCCAAGGCCAGTCTCTGGGCATCCTCTAGCGTATGAGCGTGTTCAAGTTCATTGGGATCTACCTCGGAGCGCCAGGCCTGAGCCGCATCGAGGTTGACGAAGCTGAGTATGTGATCCATTGCGAAGTGGGCCAGTGGAGCGCGAGCTTTCAGAGCATGGGCATACAACACGTCTACCAGACGGGTCGTTGCCCTAAGGTAATCGAACGTGAATCGCCTGTCCGGGACGACCAACCGGATTTCCCCGTCAGGCTTGAGAATTGAACATAGTTCATTCAACCAGCCGATCAGGTTCGGGACGTGCTCGACTACGTGTGACGCGACCACATAATCAACTTTACGCCCAACACTTTCGGCTAAAGGTAATTCGCTCAAGATGGCGTGTACTTCGACGATTTCGTCGAGCACCACATTCGGATCATTACGATATTTATCCCGTAGCGCTTCGGTACTGGCATGGTCGGCATAAATAACGTCGTGTTCGGAACGCTTGATGATTGGACGACACAGTGCGCCAATTTCAAGACCTAGCTTGCCATCAATGCTGAGGCCGGATAACAGCTTGTCTCTTCGGTCCATGGATCTGTCCTTGGTTGATGACCCGACGACAGATTGCACAACAAGGATCGCAATGGAACAGGCCGTTTAAATGGTTTGAAGGCCTAACTATAGGCAGCGGGGTGCGAATACGAGGACATATCGTCGGAAAGAGGATGGCGAAGCAGTCAGTCAAAGCGGGGCAAATCGCGTTTCAACTGTAGGAGCTGCCAAAAGCTGCGAATGGCGGTTCCTCAGGAAGACCGCTTTCGCGGCCTTCGGCAGCTCCTACAGGGTTGGGCCGTTACAACGTTTTTTCGAAAATCTTCGAGTTGCGCTGGAAGTTATACAACGACGCACGGGCAGCGGGCAGGCGGTCGACGCTGCTGGGTTCGAAACCACGCTCGCGGAACCAGTGCGCAGTGCGGGTAGTGAGGACGAACAGGGTCTTCAAGCCTTGCTCCCGGGCACGGGTCTCAATGCGTTCAAGCAATTCGTCGCCACGACCGCCGTGGCGGTATTCCGGATTGACCGCCAGACACGCCAGCTCACCGGCATCCGAATCCGCAATCTGATACAGCGCCGCACAGGCAATGATCAGCCCTTCACGCTCCACCACGCTGAACTGCTCGATCTCACGCTCCAGCACTTCCCGGGAACGACGCACCAGAATCCCCTGCTCTTCCAGTGGCGTGATCAAGTCCATCAAGCCGCCCACGTCTTCGATGGCGGCCTCACGCACCAGCTCGAATTGCTCCTGCGCCACCAGCGTACCGCCACCGTCGCGGGTGAATAGCTCGGTCAGCAGCGCGCCGTCTTCGGCATAACTGACGATGTGGCTACGACCCACGCCACCCCGACAGGCCTCGGCGGCGGCGTCGAGCAACTCCGCCTGATAGTTAGTGCCCAGACGCAGGATATGCGCCGGCACCTGCTGCGGACGCAGCTCGCGCACCAGTCGGCCCTGCTCGTCCATCAAGCCGCGCTCTTCACCGAACAGCAGCAGCTTGTCAGCACCCAGATCGACGGCGGCGCGGGTGGCGACGTCTTCGCAGGCAATGTTGAAAATCTCACCGGTCGGCGAATAACCCATGGGCGAAAGCAGCACGATGTGGCGCTCATCCAGCAGACGGTTGATACCCTTGCGATCGATCCGACGCACTTCACCCGTATGTTGGTAGTCGACACCTTCCAGCACGCCGATGGGCCGGGCAGTGACCAGATTGCCGCTGGTCACGCGCAACCGCGAGCCCTGCATCGGCGAGGCCGCCATGTCCATGGACAGGCGCGCTTCGATGTCGATCCGCAAGTGGCCGACGGCATCAATCACACAGTCCAGCGTCGCCGCATCGGTGACGCGCAGGTTACGGTGAAACTGCGGCGTCAGGCCTCGTGCCGCCAGCCGACTTTCGATCTGTGGCCGCGAACCATGAACCAGCACCAGACGCACGCCCAGGCTGTGCAACAGCACCAGATCGTGAACGATATTGCCGAAGTTCGGATGTTCAACGCCGTCGCCGGGCAACATCACGACGAACGTGCGATCCCGGTGGGCATTGATGTAAGGCGAAGCGTGGCGAAGCCAATTGACGTATTCGTGCATAACTTTGAGAGCCTGCGAAAAAGAAGGACGAAAGACTGAAACACTCACAACCGTGTAGTGGTTATCGTCGGAACAGGCATGTCATTACGCGCACTCTCCTTTTAAACATGAAATAACTCTCGATTTGGAATGCTGACTTTGTGGGAGCGCGCTTGCCCGCGATGCGATTTTAGAGTCAACCACATTGTTGGCTGTGCAGACGTCATCGCGGGCAAGCGCGCTCCTACAGGCGCGGTGGTTGATGCTCGACAGCGCTGTGCCAGGCAGACCGTCACTTATCGAAATCTTCAAAGTCAGCAAGCCCCGGCTCATTGCGGGCTCAGGCAGTAATGTTCGATCAGTTGGCTTAACAGACGCACTGTAGGCTGCAAACGTGACATCTCAAGGTATTCACCCGGCTGGTGCGCGCATGCGATGTCGCCGGGACCAAGCACCAGAGTTTCGCAACCCAGACGCTGGAAATACGCAGCCTCGGTGCCGAATGCTACCGCTTCTGCACGATGCCCCGTAAGACGCTCGGCCACCCGCACCAGTTCCGCATCGGCCGCTTGTTCAAAGGGTGGCGCTTCGGGGAACAACGGCGCGTAGTCGATTTTCACCTGATGCAGCTCCGCCAGCGGCTCCAGCTTTTGCCGGATCGCGGCGCGCAATACGCTGGGGTCCATACCCGGTAGCGGACGCAGGTCGAACTCCAGCGAGCACTGACCGCAAATCCGGTTCGGGTTATCCCCGCCGTGAATGCAGCCGAAATTCAGGGTCGGGGTCGGCACGCTGAACTGCGGATTGCGATATTCCAGCTGCCATTGCTGGCGCAGGCCCTTGAGTTCGCTGATCGCGTCGTGCATTGCTTCCAGCGCGCTATGCCCCAGGCTCGGGTCGGATGAATGCCCGCTGCGGCCAAGAATGTCGATTCTTTCCATCATCACGCCCTTGTGCAGGCGGATGGGCTTGAGCCCGGTCGGTTCGCCGATCACGGCTGCACGCCCCAGTGGACGGCCTGCCTCAGCCAGAGCACGAGCGCCGGCCATGGAGCTTTCTTCATCGCAGGTGGCGAGGATCAGCAGTGGTTGTTTGAAGGGTTTGTCCAGCAACGGCTGCACCGCTTCGATGACCAGCGCAAAAAAGCCTTTCATGTCGCAGCTGCCAAGGCCGACCCAGCGGTTATCGACCTCGGTCAGTTTCAGCGGATCGGTTTTCCACAGGGCACCATCAAACGGCACCGTATCGCTATGCCCGGCCAGCACCAGCCCGCCAGGACCGCTGCCGAAGCTGGCCAGCAAATTGAATTTGCCCGGCGACACTTGCTGGATATCGCAAGCAAACCCCAGATCGCCCAGCCAACCGGCCAGCAGATCGATAACCGCGCGATTGGACTGGTCCAGCGACGGCTGGGTGCAGCTCACCGAGGGCGCAGCGATCAAGGCGGCGAATTGGTCTTTCATGGACGGCAAGGGCATGTGCAGTTCCTCTGTCGGGAGAGCTTGCCGACCATCATAGGGCCATCCGGCGATGGGAATAAACCGTTGCGGGTGGATTGAAAAATAACTGCGCTGAAAACCGACCTGGATTTAGCGCGATAAAGGCCAATCGCTTTGACCAGTTACGTTTACGAAAAATAAAACCGCACAAAAGTACTAAAAAAATACTTAGCGACAGTCAGCAGTCATCGTACATCTAAGCCAGGCGGGCTGCGGCTTTCAGCCAAGATGTGCGTGCTAGAGCCTTCGACGAGATAAAAGACCCATGGCACTTTGCCCCTTTTAGATGTTGCGGAATATTTCAAGGCATGAAACATTCCCCACGTTTTGTGCGGCAACTTGTCGCAAGCGCTGAGCAAATGCCTCCGTGGGCGTTCGTTCTGACCAAGCGCATCCATAGCCTCCGAATCTGAAAAAGCCATGGCAGCAGTCGCCTAAGGTAGAACACATGTCACGTTATGCTCGTGAAGGAAAAGGCCTGAAAAACGCCTTTGCTGGATTGCTGTGCCTGCTGATATTCACAGCAGGATCAGCTCACAGCGAAGCGTTGGAGGCCACTGCGTCTGCAGGGAAGCGTCTGGCGATAGCCTCAGACTGCGTTGCCTGCCACACCACCCCGGGCGGCAAGCCGTTTGCCGGTGGTTACCCACTCAATTCGCCGATGGGTGTGATCTATTCCACCAACATCACTCCCTCGAAAACGAACGGGATCGGTAATTACACCCAAGAGCAGTTCGCCCGTGCGGTGCGTGATGGCGTGACGCCGGACGGCACGCATCTGTACCCGGCAATGCCTTACACCTCTTATTCGAAAATAACCGACAGCGATATCGCGGCGCTTTACGACTATTTCATGCATGAAGTAGTGCCGGTAGAGGCTCCGTCGCCGAAGACTGAACTGGCTTTCCCGTTCAACATTCGCGCGTCGATGATCGGCTGGAACCTGTTGTTCCACGACACCACCCGCTTCACACCGGACACCAGCAAGTCTGCCGAGGTGAATCGCGGCGACTATCTGGTCAATGCCCTGGCGCACTGCGACACCTGTCATACCCCGCGCAACCTGTTGATGGCGGCTGACAACAGCAAGCCTCTGGGTGGCGCCGCGCTGGGCAGTTGGTACGCACCGAACATCAGTTCCGACAAGGTCAGCGGTATCGGCAAGTGGTCCAGCGATGAAATCGTGGCCTACCTGCGCACCGGCCACGTCGAGGGCAAAGCCCAGGCGGCAGGCCCGATGGCTGAAGCCGTCGAACACAGCCTGCAGCATCTGCCCGACACGGATCTGAAAGCGATAGCGGCCTACTTGCAGCAAACCCAACCGGTCCAATCCGGTGAGAAAAAGGCCCGCCATGAGTTCGGCCAGGCCTCGACTGACGATCTGACCCTGCGCGGCGGCAAGCCCGAAGACAATCCAGGCTGGCACATCTTCAGCGGTACCTGCGCCAACTGCCACCAAGCCAATGGCCAGGGCAACAATGAATACCCGTCGCTGTTCAACAACACCGCCACCAGCCGCGCTGACAACTTGATCGCGACCATCGTCAACGGCGTGCATCGCACCGTTGATGGCGTGGCGGTGGATATGCCTGGTTTCGGCCCGGACGCTTTCTTCACCGACCGCCTGACCGATCAGGAAATCGCCGACGTCAGCAACTACGTGCTGTCGCGCTACGGCAACTCCGACCTGAAAGTAACCGCAGCCGACGTCGCCACGAGCCGCGAAGGTGGCCCCAAGGCGCCGATCGCGACACTGGCCAGGTTCACGATTCCGGCAATCATCCTCGCCTGCCTGCTGATCGGCCTGTTCGTCTGGCTGACCGTTCGCCGTCGTCGGGAGGTCTGAGCAATGGATACTTCAATGACCAATAAGCAAGCCTCGAATCAACCTGAAACGCCAACCGGCTTCTCGCGCCGCAACCTGCTGCGCGGCTCGATCACCCTGGGCCTGATGGGTCTGGTGGGCAGCGCGCTGCCTTGGCAGTCAGTACTGGCGGCCGAGCCCGCAACCGCCGACTTCATCGCGCTTTCGCAGTTTCTGGTCAGCCGCCCGGTGAATCCGGTATTGGCAGCGCGCTACTACACCGCGCTGGCCAAGCGTGCGCCGAATTTCGCCGGTAACACCACGGCGCTCAAACAACTGATTGCCAGCAACAGCTTCAAGCATGTCGATGAGTACCTGGCCCAGGCGAACCCTGACGCCTCGCTGAAGGCAACCGCCACCAGCATCATCGCCGCCTGGTACCTGGGGATTGTGGGCGAAGCGGCCGACGCCGAACTGATCGCCTTCTCCGAAGCGATGATGTACCAGCCTACCCACGGCACTCTGATTGTTCCTACTTACGGCAGCGGCCCGGCAACATGGGGCGCGAAGCCAGCAGATACAAAGGATTCCAGAATATGAGCAGCGGTCAATATGATGCTGACGTTGTAATCATCGGTTCCGGCGTGATGGGCGGCCTGATCGCCAGCGAGCTGGCCAAGGCGCACAAATCCGTGATCGTGCTGGAAGCCGGCCCGCGAGTGAATCGACGCGACATCGTCGAGACCTTCCGCAACGCGCCGATCAAGCTGTCGCTGGCCAACGCCAAGCTGCAAGGTGCCGGCTCGCCCTACCCAAGCCTGCCTCACGCACCTTCAACCTATGGCGACTACCTGCAACAAGTCGGCCCGGTGAAGTACAACACGTCGTACCTGCGGGTTGTGGGCGGGACCACCTGGCACTTCGGCTCGTCGCTGTGGCGCATGCTGCCCAACGACTTCCGCCTCAAGTCCCTGTACGGTCGCGGTCGTGACTGGCCCATCAGCTACGACGAGCTGGAACCGTTCTATGCCCGTGCTGAAACCGAGCTGGGGGTTTCCGGCGTGGACGGCCAGGATGAAAGCGGCCAGGGCGGCGCAGCGTTCCCGCCACGCTCGATCCCGTATCCAATGGAAGGGCTCAAGCCAAGCTACATGTTCAAGCGCCTGTCAGAACTGCTGAGCAAAGGTGGCTACAACCCGATTCTGGAACCCAACGGCCGCGCCACCCGCCCCTATGGCAAGCGTCCGCCGTGTGCAGGTAATAACAACTGCAACCCGGTTTGCCCGATCGCCGCCAAATACGACGGTTCGATGCACATCGACGAGGCTGAAAAACATGGCGCCAAGGTCATGGACAACTCGGTGGTTTACTCGATAGAGGCCGACGATAGCGGCAAGATCACCTCTATCTGGTACATGAAGCCGGACAAATCCAAGCATCAACTCAAGGCTCGCTACTTTGTGCTGGCGGCCTACGGGATCGAATCACCGAAGCTGCTGCTGATGTCGACTTCGGAGAAATACCCGAACGGTATCGCCAACTCTTCCGACCAGGTCGGCCGCAATCTGATGGACCACACCGGCATCAGCATGAACGTCATGACTAAGGAAGACATGTGGCCAGGCGAAGGACCGACTCAGTTGCTCGTTTACCTGAACAGCCGCGACGGTGCGTTCCGCAAGGACTACCCGAGTTACAAGATCAAGGTGCGCAACACGGTGCCAACTTCGCAGATCACTTCGAACCTGATCGCCAAAGGTGTGCTGGGTTCAAAGCTCGACGAAGGCATTCGCCTGCAATCGGCTCGCTCGCTGAACTGGGCGGTCGACTTCGAAACCCTGCCGCTCCCGGAAAACCGCGTCACGCCGAGCAAAACCAAGTTCGACGCCATCGGCCTGCCGGTCCCGGAAATCTATTACAGCGTGCCGGACTACTGGCATGCCGGTAAGGAAAAGGCTCTGGAGGACTTCAAGAAGTTCGCCAAACTGCTGGATGCCGACATCCTCAGCACCGACGTGGGCTTCCAGAACCGCCAGCACATCATGGGCACGACCATCATGGGCGACGATCCGAAAGACTCGGTGGTCGACCGCGATTGCCGCACTCACGACCACCCGAATCTGTTCATCGCCGGCACCAGCGTGATGGCTTCGTCATCCAGCGTAAACCCGACGCTGACCGGCGCGGCGCTTAGCCTGCGAATTGCGGATGAGTTGTTGAAGGAAGTCTAATCCGCACTACAAACCCTGTAGGAGCTGCCGAAGGCTGCGAAGGCGTTCTCCCTGACGAACCGCTTTCGCAGCCTTCGGCAGTTCCTACAGGTGGCGGGTCGGCGGTGTAACACTGGCGAAACACCTCCATCAGGTTTAACCTCGCAACATCCCGGCGCAGGAGCGCGATAGACACCAAGGAAGAGTAGATGGATGCCAGGAACCACCGTGGTGACGAGAGTTTTCATTCCTTAGAGCCCATCAGCGCCCACGCCGATGATGAGCGATATGGTCACTCGGCTCCGCCGTCGCATCTCTGGCGCAATGTCTGTGTGCTACTGGTACTGATCGCAGCTGCGATCTATCTACTGACCAACTCCGGCGCCCTGCTGCAGAGTGCTGTCAGCCAGGTGACTGCCAAACCTCACCCGATCACCAAGCCTGCCATCTCTAACCCCGTTCCGCCGATTTACACCTCTGACGCCCTGATCGCACCCAAATCTCTGGCTGACTGTATAAAACCGGACAACATCATCGATGAAGCCGTCGCCACCTGCCGCTACGGTCAATTTCCTCATGCGAGCAACGACCCTGCCGCACAAGGCATGGTGACGGCGTCCTACATGGCCAGGTACAAAGCCGATCAACAACCGGCCCGCACCAAACGCATCACTGCCTACAACATTGAGACCGCAACCATCTGGCAGTGGGACGGCAAGCGCACCTACGCCGCCGAATGGGCGATCAACGACAACCGCATCGATGGCAGCAGCGTCTGCAGCAACTACCGTCGCGGCTCGATTGAATACCGCGAGTGCCGCAAAGGCGCGAAAGTCTACTTCCGGGAAAAATGCCGGGAATGGGGTAAGCGCTGGAGCGCAGATCATCGCGAGGCCAGCAAGGCAATGGAACAACGGTTTTGCTCGGCCGGGGACGGCTTCAATCCACTGGGCTGAGCGTTCAGGACCGGTTCTGTAACCAGATAATTGCTAGCAATCTGGCCGATTTGCCCTTTTTTGTAGTTTTTTTACGAAATGTTTTGTAACGGGCAACCCCCTAAAAACAGGGGGCCGTCTTGCCGCAGCTGCGACATCACGCCACAGCTGGCCTCATTTCAGGCGGTTGCCATCATTGCCCTCAAGTGGGATAACAAAAGGGCAACGGGCTCGAAAATCTATAAAAAACATAGATTCATGGGTCATTGAAGTCGTTCACCGGCGATCCTGCATCAGATAAAAGTCCAGACGTTCTGTGTTCGCGCATTTTGCCGACAGCGTATTGGTCAATCCTGCCTTTCAACCTCATTGAGGCCATTCATTCGGCGTCACCAAACGTCGTGCTGCACTTAAAAGAAGGACCGGAAAATTGAGCGATCAATCCACTCCGAACACTGCACTCGCCAGATTCTGCGAGAAAACCGGTATTCCCTATCCAATGTTCTGGGGCTTCGTCGGCCTGTTGATCTTCATGATCGGCGATGGCGTCGAGCTCGGTTACCTCTCCCCCTTCCTCAGCGAACGCGGCATGCCTGCCGATGAAATCGCCATGGTCTTCACCATTTACGGCGTCACCGTGGGCATTTCCTCATGGCTGGCCGGCGCGCTGTCGAATATCTGGGGTCCAAAACGGGTAATGATTCTTGGCCTGGTGATCTGGAGCGCGTTCGAAGTCTTGTTTCTGGTCTACGGCCTGCAAGAACTCAGCTACTCCATGATCCTGCTGACCTACGGCCTGCGCGGGTTCGGTTACCCATTGTTTGCCTATGGCTTCCTGGTGTGGATCGCGGCGGCAACCCCATCACGCAAAATGGGCATGGCCGTTGGCTGGTTCTGGGTCGCCTATGCAGCGGGTCTGCCAACACTGGGTTCGCTGGTTGCCAGCTTCAGCATTCCACTGATTGGCGCGATGGCGACGTTCTGGCTGTCTTTCGCACTGGTAGTCGTGGGTGGCGTGATCGGCCTGGTGGGCATGCGTGAAGCTCACGGCATGCAACGCCTGGCGCCAGAGGGTGAAAAACCCATGGTGTCGATGGCAAAAAACATCACCATCATGTGGAAAATCCCCAAGGTATCTCTGGCGGGCCTGGTGCGGGTGATCAACACCTCGTCGATGTTTGGCTTTCTGGTGGTCATGCCCGGTTTCTTCATGCACACCGTAGGCTTCACCCTGGAAGAATGGCTGCAACTGCTGACCATCGTTTTCGTGTTCAACATCATCGGCAACCTGGCGTCGAGCATCATCAGCACCCGGATTGGCTATCGCAACACCATCCTCTGGCTGGGCGCAGTCGGCAGCACCATCAGCACGCCACTGTTCTTCTTCATGCCACAGGCGTTCCCGGATAACTTCCTGATTGCCTCGGTGTTCGGCGCATTCTACGGCCTGACCCTGGCCTGCTTCGTACCGCTTTCGGCACTGGCACCGGCACTCGCGCCTCAGAACAAGGCAGCTGCATTGTCGGTATTGAGCCTTGGCGCTGGCGCATCGACCTGGGTCGGCCCGGCTGTGGTAGCGATCTTCCAGGACAGCTTCGGCCTCGAAGGCGTGGTCTGGGCATTCACTGGCCTCTACGCACTCAGCGCCGTGATGACCGCTTTCCTGAAAGACCCCGAGCCGGTTTTCGAACCTACCCTGACCAAGACCAAACGCAAAATCCGCATCCGTGCGCCGCGTCTTGATTACCGTTGGGCGCATGCGGTGGAGAATAAGTAGTTACGCAGATTCGGTAGGAGCGAACTTGTTCGCGAGGCGGTGTGTCAGGTTTAACGCCTCGCGAACAAGTTCGCTCCTACCGGGCCACGTTACACCCGCCGCAACAGATAAAACTTACTATCCACCTTCATCACCGGAAAGCTCTCAGGCAAGTCCGCCTTCGCCACTTCAACAAAGCCATGCTTTTCATAGAAGCGGTGCGCGGCGAGGAATTTGTCAGTGGTGCCTAGATAAATGTCCTTCACCCCACGCTTGCCGGCCTCTTCCAGAAGGGTGCTGAGCAGCGATGCCGCGACGCCGAACTCACGGCCGCGAAAGGGTGCCGCGACGAACATTTTGCGTAACGCAGTCTGCTGCGCGCCGATGTCTTTGAGGCCAATCGTGCCGATGATCTGGCCGTCTTTCCTCGCAACCCAGAAGTCCCCGCTGCCGACTTGATAGAACTCGGGAATCGCCTGCAAATCCGGCTGGTCTTCTGCGGTGATGGCGATGCCGAACTCTTCACGCTGGATCGGCACGATGACGTCAATGACGCCCTGCTGATCAGCGGGCTCAAAGCGCTGAATCTGGATGTCGCTGGCACCTGAAGTGGACAAAACACTGCTCTCCATTGCTATCGAGGTAAATGGGTTGTGGCGAATATTTGCACAGCCTGCCTGTCGGCCGAAACCCGTCCGATCCAAAAAAACACCTCTGCGGCAAAGCTTTTTGTGAGGCAGTTCTCTACTGGAATGTAGGAATTGCCTGTATCAGCTGTGGGCTACCAAAAAGCCATTGTCAGCTCTGGAATGCGGCTTATAATCCCGCGCCCTTGCTCGTCACGACCTCATAACCCGTAACGAAAAGGCTCACCGAGCAGCCAGCCTGCTCGATCAAACGGATTTGTATAGCGGTTGGCTTTGCCCTGCTATCGATGCTCAAGGATCGAAGCTTTATGTCTTCTCGTGCCTTTGCTGCGCTCGCGTTGTTCGCGGCTGTGCAGCTCGCTGGCTGCTCCGCTTTCCGTAGCTACGACGCCGAACTCAAGGAAACCAACCAACAGCTGACCACCGGCAATGTCGATGGCGCGTTGGGCGTCCTTGAAAAAAACAACACCAGCGCTGACAAGGACCTCCTCTACTACTTCGAGAAGGGCGAATTGCTACGTGCCAAAGGCGACCTCGCGGGCAGCCAGACCGCATGGCGTGCGGCTGATCTGGTGGTCTACAAGTGGGAAGAGTCGGTCAAGCTCGACACCGACAAGTACCTGTCACAGTTCGGCAGTTTTCTGGTCAACGACAAGGTCCGTCGCTACGAAGGTTATGACTACGAAAAGGTCATGCTGACCACGCAGATGGCCCTGAATCTGCTGGCCAAAAACGACTTTGAAGGCGCACGGGTCGAGATCAGGAAGACTCACGAACGCGAAGCGGTGATCGCCGAGTTGCGGGACAAGGAATACGCCAAAAGCGAAGAAGAAGCCGAGAGCAAGGGCGTCAAGACCCAGTTCAAGGATTTGCAGGGTTATCCGGTTGCGTCACTGGATGCGCCAGAAGTCGTGGGTTTGAAGAACAGTTACCAGAGTGCGTTCAGCCATTACCTGTCCGGTTTCGTCTATGAAGCCCTGGGTGAAAAAGGCCTCGCCGCACCGGGCTATCGCAAAGCCGCGGAATTGCGCCCGAACACGCCACTGCTCGATGAAGCGCTGCTCAAGCTCGACGGCAATGAAAGCAAGGACGGTTACAGCGAAGTATTGATCGTGGTGCAGAGCGGTTTCGCTCCCGCACGCGACTCGGTGCGCATCCCGCTGCCGCTGCCGATCAGTGGCAATCTGGTCATCACGCCCTTGTCATTCCCGGTGATCAAGCCCGACACAACGACCGCAGCCTTCACCCAGATCGGCCTCGACGGCCAGCAGATAAATCTGACCAAACTCAACAGCACCACCGACATGTCGCGCCGCGCCCTGCGTGATGACATGCCGGGGATCATTCTGCGTACCACGGTCCGGGCGATTACCCGCGGCGTGGCCCAGAAGCAGCTCAATGACGTGAACCCCCTCGCCGGCCTGGCAGTAGGTATCGCATCGGCGATCACCGAAGGTGCTGACACCCGCACCTGGCGCACCCTGCCGGACAACACGCTGGTCGCTCGCCTGCGTCTGCCACAAGGCACGCATCAGGTGGTCCTGCCTTCTTCCACGGGTGGTACCAAAGTGGACGTCAAAATCGACCAGCGCTATCAGGTCGTTGCTCTGCGGGCGATCGGCAATCAGGTCTACACCGACGGCCTCGCAGCGCACGTGACGCCGTCGGCTATGCAGCAAGCGATCGCCACCACCAAACAACCCTGAACGGAGACTCTCCATGCGTATCAAGATTCTCAGCGTGTTGGCACTGGCCATGCTCGCTGGCTGCGCAACCCCGCCGCCACCGGCTCCCGGCAGCGCGGCGAGCAAAGTCGTTGCCATGGGCGACATGAAGAACATCGAAGTGGGCGCCATGCGCGTAGCCCGGGAAAACGGTTTTCTTACCGTCAATGTGCAGCTCAACAACACCAGCAGCTACAACAAGCAGATGTACTACCGCTTCGCGTGGCTGGGTAACGACGGTTTCCCTGTGGCCGATGCCGAAGGCTGGAAAAGCGTGACGCTGTATGGCTCGCAAACCACCTTCCTGCCCGCGATTGCACCGGTGCCGAAAGCTACTGACTTTCGTCTTGAAGTGAAGACGCCTTGATTCGCACTTTATTTTGTTCAGTTGAAGAGAACTTCCACATGTTGTCTATCCGCCTTTGCTCCATCGCTGCTGGCGCCCTGCTGCTTGCAGGTTGCGCTAATAATTCGCCGTCCCTGGGCAGCAAAAACATCAGCTATGGCGACACCAAAGCCGTCGAAACCGTGACCAACGAATTCGGCTCCACCGACCTGCAAATGATCGCCGAGTCCATGACGCGCTCGCTGGCTCAATCCGGCGTTCTGCAAGGCCGCCCCGTGGTTCAGGTCTATGACGTGAAGAACAAGACCAGCGAGTACATCGATACCCGCGAAATCACCACATCGATCAAAACCCAGTTGATGAAAACCGGTACTGCCCGCTTCGCCAGCGACAATACCCAGATGCAAAGCCAGGTTGACCAGCTCAAGCTGCAAAACCAGAGCGGCCTGTACAAGCAGTCGACTGTCAGCAAAACCGGCAACATGATCGCCGCCAAATACCGTCTGGAAGGCGCGATCAGCTCCATCGTCAAGCGCAGCAGCGACTACAAGGACGTCTTCTACAAATTCAGCCTGCAACTGATCGATGTTGAAAGCGGTCTGGCCGAGTGGATGGACGAGAAAGAAATCCGCAAGACCACGGAGCGCTAAGCAATGCGTGCATGGATTGGCATCTTCGGCCTGATGTGCGCCTTTGGCGTCCAGGCCGCGCCGAAAATCGCAGTCACCGACATGGCGTTTCAGCAACGTGTGGAACACTACATTCACACGGTTTCGGCGCAGAGTAATATCCGCGCCAATGCCTACAGCGCCAGCGGCTCGGCCAGCTACAACGAGTACGAGGAGCGTTACAGCTACATCGAGCAGGGCGAGCTGCGCAAATTCAGCGGCGACATCAAGGGCGAGATTCTCAAGTCAGGCATGTTCCAGCTGGTTCAAGGCACGCCTTATACCGCCAAGTCGACGGAGGATGTTTACGACGTCATCAAGCGGATCAAGAACGGCAACTTCAAAGGCGCGGATTACGTGCTGTTCGGGACAGTCTCGGATATCGACTTCCGCCAGGACGTCGGCGAGCTGGCCAATACTGACAGTCACTCGGCGATTCTGGGTCTGACCCTGGTCAGCGACTTCAGCCTGATCAACACCCGTACCTTCGAAATCACCTCCGCGTTCACCGCGATGGGCGAAGGTCAGGACACCAAGCTGGTCAACGGCCGCGACGTCAAAGTCTCACTCAACCGCGGTCGGGTGGTACGTGACGTGTCCAAGTCGATCGGTGTGGACGTCGCCCGTCAGCTGCGCGAGCAACTGCGGGGTGAAATCGAATACACCGAGCAACCCATGCAGCACAACAACCTGCCACGTGACGAACCGCCGAAGATTTTGCGCTGAAACGCAGACCTGTGGGAGACCGGTGGGAGCGGTGCTTGCCCGCGATGGGGTCTAGGTGATCTGCCTGGAAAACCGCGGTGTTCCTATCGCGGGCAAGCACCGCTCCCACAGATGATCGATGAGCCCTGCGCTCCATACCTCCCATGTTGCAAATGACTCTGCCTTAAGGGTTTGTTGTTTGCCCCGCCACCGCTATCATCGCGGCATCTTGCGGGGGATCTGTGAATGCTCAACGGCTTATGGCTCGGTTTTTTTCTTATCGCGGCAGTGTCTGCATTCGGGCAATGGCTGATTGGTGGTAACGCGGGCATTTTTGCCGCCATGGTCGAAAGCATTTTCGCGATGGCGAAGCTGTCTGTCGAAGTCATGGTCTTGCTGTTCGGCACTCTCACGCTCTGGCTGGGCTTTCTGCGAATTGCCGAGAAAGCCGGAATCGTCGACTGGCTGGCGAAAGTCCTCGGGCCGTTGTTCCTGCGCCTGATGCCGGAAGTCCCTCGGGGGCACCCGGCGTTGGGCTTGATTACCCTGAACTTCGCCGCCAACGCGCTTGGCCTGGACAACGCGGCAACCCCCATCGGCCTCAAGGCCATGCGCTCGCTACAAGAACTCAACCCCAGCGCCACCGTTGCCAGTAACGCGCAGATTCTGTTTCTGGTCCTCAACGCGTCGTCGCTGACGCTGCTTCCAGTGTCGATTTTCATGTACCGCGCCCAGCAAGGGGCTGTTGATCCGACACTGGTGTTCCTGCCGATTCTGCTGGCGACCAGCGCTTCCACATTGGTGGGCCTGTTGTCTGTGGCCTTCATGCAGCGTCTGCGTTTGTGGGACCCGGTGGTGCTGGCGTATCTGATCCCTGGCGCGCTGATCCTCGGCAGCTTCATGGCGTTGTTGGCGACCATGTCAGCGACAGCGCTGGCAGGCCTGTCCTCGATCCTCGGCAACCTGACGCTGTTCGGCCTGATCATCCTGTTTCTGGTGATTGGCGCTCTGCGCAAGGTGCAGGTTTACGAAGCGTTCGTCGAAGGCGCAAAAGAGGGGTTTGATGTCGCCAAAGGGCTGTTGCCGTATCTGGTGGCAATGCTCTGCGCGGTCGGCGTGCTGCGTGCTTCGGGCGCGCTGGACCTGGGTCTTGAAGGTATTCGCCATCTGGTTCAATGGCTGGGTCTGGACACACGCTTTGTGGATGCGCTGCCGACTGCCATGGTCAAGCCGTTCTCGGGCAGTGCCGCTCGGGCGATGCTGATCGAGACCATGCAGACCCAGGGTGTGGACAGCTTCGCGGCGCTGGCGGCGGCGACCATTCAGGGCAGCACCGAAACCACTTTCTACGTACTGGCCGTGTACTTCGGCGCAGTAGGGATTCAGCGCGCCCGCCACGCAGTGGGCTGCGCGCTACTGGCTGAATTTGCCGGCGTGGTTGCGGCGATTTTCGTCTGCTACTGGTTCTTCGGCGCCACTGCGACGTAGTGCTTCTGGCCTTGCTCGACGGTCCAGCGCAGCACTTGGGCGGCTAAACCATCACTGGCTTTACCAAAGCCCGCCACCACGGCGGGCACCTGCTTGTCGTCCACCGGCTGGCGTACTTCAAAGCGGCGGGTGGCGATGATCCGCTGGTTATCACTGACCAGTCGCGCATCAAGGCGAATGACCACTTCGATGGCCTGACCCCGGTATTCACTCTGGAACGCCTGCAACTCCCCGCCCAGTTGGAAATCCGCCTGCAGGTTGCTGTCGTCGGTGCTAAGTAGCTGCACCCGACCATCGCTGGCAAAAGCATCCAGTAATCTGTTGCGCCATAGCACCGGGGCCGGATCGGTCCAGCGCGCACCTTTATAGCTGCTGATCAGATCACCTTGCGGCACAACTGCGATGCGCGGGCTGTCCAGGGTTTCGCTGGCTTTGGGGCGGGCCAGGCGAAGCGACCACTGCACCGGTTGCGCCACACTGGAGGCCGCTGCGCCAACGGGTAAACGGTAGACGTCGGAGGGTTCGGACTTGGGCAGGATGGAGCAGGCGCTGAGCAGGGCAACACTGAGGAGTAGTGCCAACCTGTAGGAGCGCGCTTGCCCGCGATACGGTCTGTCAGTCGAAATATTAGGCGCCTGACCTGACGCAATCGCGGGCAAGCGCGCTCCTACGGTGTCGTTCTCTGCAACAACTCTCATGGCTCAAACTCCTTGTTCTTGTCGCTGCCCAGCAGGTATCCGCTGGGGTTGGCTTCCAGGCGGCGGGAGATGGCGCGTAGCGAAGACAGCGTCTCGCGCAATTCGCGCACTGCTGGCCCCAGTTCACCCAGACCTCGCAGGCCGTTATCCAGCGAATGCTGGTTGTCATTAAGCACGCTGTTAATCGTCGCGCTGCTTTGCTCCAGAGACTTCATCGCCCTTTCCGCGCTGCTGAACATCTGCTTGCCATCGCTGTTGAGCAGGCCATTGGCATTGCGCATCAAGGCGGCAGTCTGTTCCAGCGTGGCGCTGGCCTGTTTACCCACTTGGGCCAATTGCTTGAGCGTCTGGCGAATGTCATCGCGCTGACCGGCAATCGCGCCGGTAGTCTGCTCAAGATGATCCAGGGTAAGGGTGAGGTTGCGCACGTTCTCCGGAGAAAACATGGTGTTGGCGTTGTGCATGAGCTCACTGATGCTGCTCATCATGTCGTTGCTGTCGTTAAGCAAGCGCGCGATGGGCGACGGTGAAGCGATGATGGTCGGCAGGTGCCCGTCCTTGCCCGTCAATTCGGGGCTTTGGGGCGTGCCGCCGCTGAGCTGAATGATAGAGCCACCGGTTATGCCGGTCAGCGCCAGCTTGGCCTGAGTGTCCTGCTTGATGGGTGTATTGCCGACAATACGGATCTGCGCCAGCACCCGGCGCGGATCGTTGGGGTCCAGGCGCAGCTCGATCACATCACCGATTCTGATCCCGCTGTACTGCACAGCGCTGCCTCGTGACAAGCCGGTCACCGCTTCGTTGAACACCACTTCGTAGTCCTTGAACGCCGAGTCGACGCTGGACTTCGCCAACCACAGCCCGAACAGCAACGCAGCCGCCACCACCAGTACCGTGAACAGGCCGATCAACACATGATGGGCACGGGTTTCCATCGTCAGACCTCTTTCTGCAAGGAAGCGGAGTATGCCGCCCGGCCACGAGGGCCGTGGAAATATTCATGAATCCAAGGGTCGTTGGTGGCCGAGACCTTGTCGATCCGGTCCGCGACCAGCACCCGTTTCTGCGACAGCACCGCCACACGGTCGGTGATGGTGTAGAGGGTGTCCAGGTCATGGGTGACCAGAAACACGCTCAAGCCCAATGCATCGCGCAATGTCAGGATCAGTTGATCGAACGCGGCAGCACCAATCGGATCAAGCCCGGCGGTGGGCTCGTCGAGGAACAGAATGTCCGGATCCAGCGCCAGAGCCCGCGCCAAGGCTGCCCGCTTGATCATGCCGCCAGACAATGACGCCGGGTATTTGTGAGCCGATGACAACGGCAGCCCGGCCAGCGCCAGCTTGACCCCGGCCAGATGCTCGGCCTCATCGCGGCTCAGGCCTGCGTGTTCAATCAGCGGCAGCGCGACGTTTTCGGTGAGTGTCAGGGACGAGAACAAAGCGCCCTTCTGGAATAACACGCCGAAGCGACGCTCAACCTGCGAGCGATCCTGCTCCGACAGGCTCTGCAAATCCTGACCAAACACCCGGACACTGCCCGCATCCGGACGACGCAACCCGACGATGCTACGCAACAGCACGGATTTACCACTGCCCGAGCCACCAACCACGGCCAGGATCTTGCCTTTGTATAAATCCAGGTCGAGATTTTCATGCACGCTCTGGGCCCCGAAACGATTGCACAGCCCCCGCACTTCAATCACCGCGTCACGACTTATCGGCACCTTGCTCACCAGCCCATCTCCATGAAAAACAACGCCGCCATGGCGTCGAGCACGATCACCACGAAGATCGATTGCACCACGCTGGAAGTGGTGTGTGCGCCCACCGACTCGGCACTGCCGCTGACTTTGAAACCTTCCAGGCAGCCAATGGCCGCGATCAGAAAGGCAAACACGGGCGCCTTGACCATGCCGACCAGGAAATGCTGAACGCCGATGTCCTTCTGCAACAGTGAGAGGAACATTGCCGGGGAAATATCCAGCGACACGGCGCACACCACACCGCCGCCGATGATGCCGCAGATCATCGCCAGAAAGGTCAGCAGCGGCAACGACACCAGCAGCGCCAACACCCGTGGCAGCACCAGCAGTTCCACCGGGCTGAGGCCCAAGGTGCGGACGGCGTCGATTTCTTCATTGGCTTTCATTGAGCCGATTTGCGCGGTAAAGGCGCTGGCGGTGCGGCCGGCCATAAGAATCGCGGTCAGCAACACGCCGAACTCACGCAAGAACGAGAACGCGACCAGATTCACGGTGAAGATCGTAGCGCCGAAGGTTTTGAGTATGGTCGCCCCAAGAAACGCCACCACGGCGCCTACCAGAAAGGTCAGCAACGCCACGATGGGCGCGGCGTCCAGGCCGGTCTGCTCAATGTGGACAAACACCGACGTCATGCGCCAGCGCCGTGGGCGAAAAATGTTGCGCAGCAAGGTCTCGATGATCAGGCCAATGAAGCCCAGCAATTGCAGGGTGTCAGTCCACAACGTGTAGACCGCGCCGCCGATGCGCGAGAGTAATTGCAACCCCACCGCGACTTCCGGCTCTTTGACCGGTGCGCAGTAATCGCACAATGCCGACTGAATGGTTTGCAGCAGAGCGCGGCTGGACACCGGCAAGTCTGGTGCCTGCACCGCCAGCCGGGCCAGGCGCTCGGTGCCAAGCAGCTCGACCAACAGCGAGGCGCCCGCAGTGTCCAGTGCATGGAGGCCGCTCAGATCGACAGGCACATTCGCGTCGTAATTGCCGCCCAGATCGTCGGTCTGGCGCTTGAGCACTCGGTAATGCTGAAGGGTCCAGTCACCGGATATACGCAACTGCACGGGCTGGCCAGCAGTATCCAGAACGGCGCGGCCAGGGCGCTCGCCGGCGCTGGCGGATACCTCTTCGGCGGATGCGGCAAGCGTGGGCGTCTTCATGAGCGTGCCTGTTATTGATCGTTCGGAGCCGCAGATTTGGGTTCTTCAGCGGCGGGCTCGCGCGCTTTGGTTTCTGAGTCGCTCTTCGAGCCTTGCGGCTCGGCTTTTTCAGCGCGGCTATCGTCGCCGCCCGGCTTCAGGCGGTTTATCCTGCCTGACTGACGCGTGACGGCTGGCTGGTCGTTATCGGTGACCTTGAAGCGCAGTACGCCGATCATTTGCCCGTCTTCAGTCAGCACCCTGACCTGCCAGTTGCCGACAGCGTCCTGGGGGAAGTTCTGTTTGTGGGTCCAGGCACGATAGCCTTCTTTGCGCCCACCATGTATATCCAGCGCAATGCGCTCGCCCTCTTCGCCGTTGTGCCGCCACACATGATAGATCCGCTCTTCCAGGCCGCGAGGCGCGTTGATCGAGGTATAGGCGTAAAGCCCGCCTGCACGTAGCTGATTCACGCCGATCTCAGTGATGCTGTCGCCGGGCTTGCGGTTCTTGTTGTCGAACTCGGTGCTGACGGCAACCTCAGTCAGCCACAGCGTCGCGGGCGGCACCCACGAGCGCAGCAACCAGCCCGCGCCGCCGATCAGCAAGATCGCAAGCACCACGCCGGCAAAGCCTCGCCAGGTGTTTGTCGGGAAGCTCGACGTCAGGCTGGGGAATGACAACAGCATGGCGATCCCCAGCGACAGCTTGTAACTCTCGGCCGTGGTCAGGTGCAGGATGATCGGCAAGGCGGTCAGCAGCGCGGCAAACAGCGTCAGCGTGTGCAGCGCCATGAACAACCAGCGTTTGGGCGCGAGCCATTTGTAGTACAGCGGATCAATGATGGAAATCAGTCCCGCCGCACCCAGCAGGCCGGTAAACACTGCCTGGGCGCTGTTCCAGGTGGTGGTGATGAAAAAGAACGGCAGAACGAAAAACAGACTTTCCTGATGGATCATCTGCGTGCCATAACGCAACAGCCCTGAAGGGATCTCACGCTTGAAGACTTTGGTGAACAGCACCATGGCGCTGCTTTCGACCATCAGCCACAGCCAGCTGACGAGCATGACCACCGCAATCCAGGTCGCCAGTCCTTCCTGGCGATCCACCAGAATGAAGCTGGCGATCCCTGAAATGAAACCACCCGCCGCAATAAGTCCTGGATAGCGTTTCATCAGGTTGATTACGCGATTGATCAGGGATTTCCACTCAGGCATTTCGGCGATTCACTTGGTCGACAGGGAAAAAGCGCCAGCAGGATAACAGCGCTGTGGGGGCGGTGCTTACCCGCGATAAGGGCACCGCAATTCTAAAGTCAAACCGCATTCAGCCTTATCGCGGGCAAGCACCGCTCCCACAGGAGAATCGCGTTTTCAGGTCTACCTTCTCCGGCGATACACGCTTATACGCCATCCAATCAGTAAAACCACCAAGCCGATCGTCCCCACCACCAGCCAATAAAGCTGGTTGTAGCTCAGCAGCGGCTGCTCGATACGCCAGTAACCTTTTTGCGCCAGCAGCTCGCGCATGACGCGGTTGGCGCTGTCCAGGCTGACGGCTTTATAGCGTTTGACCGGGTCGGCGAAGCGGCCTTTGTCATAGTCATTGATCGCCCCCCAATAATAGTCCGCCAGTGCGCTGTTGCCCTGTACGGCCCAGGCCTGTTTAGCGATGGCGGCCTGCTTGATGCGGGCGAAGGTGGCCGGGTCTAGGCCGTCTGCCTGCAGGTTCTTGAGTACCTCGAGCATGGCATCCTTGGCCTGTTCGACATCGTCACCTTCCACATCGGCATTGAGGCTCATGAAGCCGCTGCCGGCAAAGACTTCGCGATCCACCCAGGGGCCGTAGGACAAGCCACGCTTCAAGCGCAAATCGCTGTACAACGCCCATTCAAAATAGTCGTCGAGCAATTGCAGGGTTTCATCGGGCTGATCGTCCAGCAGCGGCTCGGTAAAAATCAGGTGCAGCCGTGCGCCATCACCCAGCCCGCCGCGGATCAGGGTGCGCTCTGCATCGGCATTGCCATTGGCCTCGGCCAACTGCGGGTGCTCGGTAGGATCAACCGCATCGAGTTCGCCGTAGGTACGTTCCAGATAGCCAGGCAACAGCCGATCCAGATCGCCGACCACAATCAGCGTCATGTTGTTCGGCGCATACCAGGCTTTGAACACGTCCTCGATCTGATCCAGCTCGATGTGACCGACTTGCGGGCGCTCGGCGCACTTGAGCCCCATTTCCACCGCCAATTGGCTACTTGCACTGTGGCCCAGGTCCTTGCGGTCCAGCCAGCGTTGCAGGTGCGAGTAATGCCCGCCGTCCTCACGCTCCACGATGCGCTTGACGGTATCCAGGGCCGACTCGTCGAAATGGGTTTTGCTCAGGACCTCCAACAGCAGGTCCAGTACCTTGCGCTGATTTTGCGCCGGGGCTTCGATGACAAACGTGGTGTCAGTATTGCTGGTGAATGCATTCCAGTCGCCGCCTAGGGCCTGCATGCGCTCTTCCAGACCGCCTTCGCCGGAGTCGTCGACGCCGCTGAAAAGCATATGCTCCAGCAGGTGAGGCAATTCCTTGTCTTTGCAGGGGAAGTCGTCAAAACCGATGCCCACCACCAGGCGAATCGCGACATGACCTTTTTCATAGCCCGGCTTGAGCAGCAATTGCAGACCGTTGGGCAGCAGGTAGCCCTCAACCTGAAAGCGGTCGAGAGCAGATGAAGACTGTGAAATCAAAAACAGACAAGCGAACAGCAGGCAACGCATAAAACATGCTTCCTTGCGGGCCAGTATGTCTAACAGACTTCGATGTGCCTGGTACGTTCACCTCAAGTCTTTTACGCAGACGGATTGGCCGGGCTTTCGCTGGACAGCGCGCCAGTATCAGCCGTCTCAAGCACAACGTAAGCGCTGCTGCAAAATAGCGAATTCAGACGCTTCATGTCAGCAATCAACTCAAGGTGCAGTGAGCTGGTTTCAAGGCTTTGCACAACTTTGCGTTGCAGGCGGCTGACGTGAGCGTGGGCAAGACGCCGTTCTTGAGCGCGGAAGCGGCGCTTTTCACGCAACAACTGACGAGCACTTTCCGGATCGCCACTGAGGAACACCGACAAACCCAGGCGCAGGTTCGACATCAGCTGTGAATGCAGGCCGGCGAGTTCTTCCAGACCCACTTCGGAGAAAGAGCGGCGCTGGGAAGTCTTCTGCTGCTGGACCTTGCGCAGCATGCGCTCGATCAAGCCAGCCGCCAGTTCCAGGTTGATGGTCAGCTCGATGATTTCTGCCCAGCGCCGGTTGTCCTGTTCGCCGAGGTCTTCTCGGGGCATCTGCGCCAGATACAGCTTGATGGCGCTGTAGAGGGCTTCGACGTCATCGTTGAGGCGACGGATTTCCTGAGTGACCGATGTTTGCGTACCGCGCAGCACTTCGAGCATCGAGCCGAGCATGCCTTCGATCAGGTCACCCATGCGCAGGGTCTCGCGCACGGCATTGGCCAGGGCCAGGCTTGGCGTGGACAGCGCGGTCAGGTCCAGATGACGCGGTTTGGCCAGACCGTTGACCTCCGCACGCTCAGGCAGCAGGAATGCACACAGCCGCGCCATCCAGCCTACGGTTGGCAGCATGATCAGGCAGCGGGAAGTGTTGTAGACCAGGTGAAAGCCAATGACCATGTCCTGAGGGCTGAAGCCCAGGCTGTCGATCCAGTGCACCAGCGGGTCCAGTACCGGAATGATCAGCAAGAGGCCGAACAGTTTGTACAGCAGACTGCCCAGCGCCACTTGCCGCCCGGCAACGTTCTGCATGCTGGTGCTCAGGAACGCCAGCAGACCGCTGCCGATGTTGGCGCCGATCACCAAACCAATCGCCACCGGCAGGCTGATGATTTCCGCACCGGCCAGAGTGGCTGTCAGCAACACCGCTGCCAGGCTGGAGTAGGAAATCAGGGCGAACATCGCGCCCACCAAGGCATCGAGCAACAGGTCGCCGGTGAGGGACGCAAACAGCACTTTGACGCCGGCGTTCTGGGTGATCGGCGCCGCAGCGGTGACGATCAGCTGCAAGGCGAGCACGATCAGCCCGAGACCAATGGCGACGCGGCCCAATTGTCCGATTCGAGTCTGTTTGCGCGACAGGAAGAAAATCACGCCGAGGAAGATCAACAGCGGCGAGAGCCACGACAAGTCGAACGTGAGGATCCGCGACATCAGCGCGGTGCCGACATCGGCACCCAGCATGATCGCCAGTGCTGGCGTCAGCGCCATCAGGCCCTGGCCCACGAATGAAGTCACCAGCATCGCTGTGGCGTTACTACTCTGTACCAGCGCTGTGACCAGAATCCCGGCGATGAACGCCAGCGGACGCTTGGACATGTTCTGGCTGATGACCTGACGCAGCTGCGAGCCATACACCCGCAGAATGCCGGTGCGAACAATGTGGGTGCCCCAGATCAGCAAGGCGACAGCCGATAGCAAATCGAGCAGGGTCAGCATACGGAAAGCCCCCTGAGGTGTGCCCTTTCAGGACAGAAAATTAAAGTGTCGGCGGATGGCGCAATGAAGGGTGTAACTAACCTTTAGTCGGCCTTTGCTTTAAATGCCAGCATTGGCTGACACTGGCCCCATTGAAACAAATCTGTAACAAATCAGCCAGATAGATCTGTACTTCGACCCTGTGGGAGCGAGCTTGCTCGCGAAGGCGGTCTATCCGGCATAAATATGTAGCGAATGTACCGACCTCTTCGCAAGCAAGCTTGCTCCCACAGGTCCAGTTCCATAAGTACCAACGATGCCTTAGCCAATAAAAACGGGGCCTGTGATGGCCCCGTTTTGTTCAAGCAGGCAACCGGCTTACTGACCCGGAATATCCTTGCGCAGTTTGACCGGCTCGCTCTGAGCCTTTTTCTTGGCCATCGAGATGCGCATTTTGATGTTGATGGCTTCAACCGCCAGCGAGAACGCCATGGCGAAGTACACGTAGCCTTTTGGCACATGCACGTCGAAGGCGTCAGCGATCAGCACCGTACCCACCACGATCAGGAACGACAGCGCGAGCATCTTCAGGGAAGGATGCTTCTCGATGAAATCGCTGATAGTGCCAGCGCAGGCCATCATGACCAGTACCGCGACCACAATCGCTGCAACCATGACGGGTACGTGGGAGACCATGCCGACGGCGGTAATGACCGAGTCCAGCGAGAACACGATGTCGATGATCGCGATCTGGATGATGGTGTAGATGAACTTGCCACCAGCACCTTTGGGTCCATCCATTGACTCTTCTTCGCCTTCCAGGCCGTGGTAAATCTCTTGCGAGCTTTTCCACAGCAGGAACAGACCACCGAAGAACAGGATCATGTCGCGGCCGGAAATGCCTTGGCCAAGGACTACAAACAGATCTGCCGTCAGGCGCATGATCCAGGTGATCGACAACAGCAGCAGAATACGCGTGACCATGGCCAGCGCCAGACCAAAGATCCGGGTGCGCGCCTGCATATGCTTGGGCATACGGCTGACCAGAATCGAGATCATGATGATGTTGTCGATGCCCAGGACGATCTCCAGGGCAGTCAGGGTGAAGAAGGCAATCCAGATTTCAGGATTGGTGAACCATTCCATACATAATCCTTTGAGCGTTTAACGTTTATGGCCCAAGAACGGCCTTAGGGACCGGACTTGAGCCACAAAACTATGGGGTCTGAAGTTACAGACTGCTGTAAAGCGGGAAAATGCCCATCAGCAAAGCGGCAACCATTATGCACAGGCAAACCAATACTGCCCACTTCAAGGTGAAGCGTTGGTGGTCGCCAAACTCGATGCCGGCCAGGGCTACCAGCAGGTAAGTCGACGGAACCAGCGGGCTGAGCAAGTGAACCGGTTGGCCAACGATCGAGGCGCGGGCCATTTCCACCGGGCTGATGCCGTAGTGAGCAGCGGCTTCGGTCAATACCGGCAATACGCCGTAGTAGAAGGCATCGTTGGACATGAAGAACGTGAACGGCATGCTCACCAGTGCAGTGATCACCGCCAGATACGGGCCCATTGCTTCCGGGATGACCGCCAACAGGCTTTTGGACATGGCATCGACCATGCCGGTGCCGGTCAGGATACCGGTGAAAATACCGGCCGCGAAAATCAGACCAACCACCGCCAGCACGCTACCGGAGTGAGCGGCGATCCGATCTTTCTGATCCTGCAGGTTCGGGTAGTTGATGATCATCGCGATACTGAACGCGATCATGAACAGAACTGGCAGAGGCAGCAGGCCCATGATCAGGGCGATCATCAGCACCAGTGTCAGTGCGCCGTTGAACCAGATCAGTTTCGGACGACGCGCATCCGGGAATTGCGAAACGCTGATTTCGCTGTGGTCGGCTTCATCGCCATGCAGGTGCAGTTCGCCCAGACGAGCACGCTCACGTTTACCGTAGAAGTACGCGATCAACAGAAGTGCAACTACCCCGGCACACATGGCCGGAATCATAGGCACGAAAATATCGGATGCATCAACGTGCAAGGCACTGGCTGCACGAGCTGTCGGCCCGCCCCATGGGGTCATGTTCATGATGCCGCCCGCCAGAATGATCAGGCCGGCCATGATGCGTGGGCTCATGCCGATGCGGCTGTAGAGCGGGAGCATGGCGGCAACGCAAATCATGTATGTCGTTGCACCGTCACCATCCAGAGAAACCACAAGCGCCAGCACCGCGGTGCCTACCGATACTTTCATCGGGTCGCCTTTGACCCACTGCAGGATCTTGCGCACTGCCGGGTCGAACAAACCTGAGTCGATCATCAAGGCGAAGTACAGAATGGCGAACATCAGCATCACGCCAGTCGGCGCAAGCTTGGTGATACCAGCCAGCATCATCGGGCCAATGGTGGGGCCAAAACCGCCGAACAAGGCGAAGATGATCGGCACCAGGATCAAGGCAATCAGCGCGGACAGCCGCTTGCTCATGATCAAGTACATGAAAGCAACAACCATGGCAAAGCCGAGGAAGGTCAACATAGAAATACTCCAGGCAGTACGCGAATCCGGATAGGCGAAGGGCGAATCAGCTCAACGAGAGCGGCGCATGGAGTTGGGGCGAAAGCGGGGAATGAAGCAGGGCACTAGAGCACATCAGGGTCACCATTTGTTGTTGTTAACTGGGCCTTTGCACGTCAGAAAACGCACATGTGGCTGACCGGTCTATTGCCGGCGGTGAGAGGATCCTAATGGGCCAAGCTTTCATTCACCTTTCGCAGCTGAAACCTTTGAGCGTCTACAACTAAAGACGAATACGCGCCGACGCGGTCAGACGCTTTATCGACCACCGGCTCTACAGGGGAAAAAAATGGACCCGATCACCACTGGCGGCTGCCATTGCGGCAGCCTGCGCTATCAGTTCGAAGCACCCTTGCGCGATATCGCTCATTGTCATTGCTCGATCTGCCGACGGACCTCTGGCGGGATCGTCATGACCTGGATTTCGGTGCCGGTCACGTCGTTCAAGTGGACTGAGGGCAGCCCCACGGCCTATGACTCAGGCCCAACGTGTGTGCGTTATTTCTGTAATAACTGCGGCGCACAACTGGCTCTGCTTTCCCGCAATAGTCCTGAAGAGATTGACGTGACCGTCGCGACCTTCGACCACCCCGAGCAAGCGCCTGCCAGCCGTCATATCTGGACCGACAACCGTCTGCCGTGGCTGCATCTGGATGAGCAATTGCCAGGGGAGGCTGGGGAGACGATCTAATACCGGCCAGTGAAGGCTCTATGTTCGCCTGTAAGCGGAAGTGACGACGTGGGACCGGCTTCAGCCGGGAAGAGGTCAGTAAATCCACTCCATATCCATCGTCTGAAACGCCGCCTTCCCGGCTGAAGCCGGTCCCACGGGTGAGCAATACCGCGCTAGAGGCGCCTCACGTACAGCAGGCGCACCGCGTTATCAATCATCGCGGGCAAGCCTCGCTCCAACGGGGTAAGCGACATTCTGTAGGAGCGCGCTTGCCCGCGATGGCGTCAAGTCAGGTAACAGATTTTTCGCTGACACAACGAATCGCGGGCAAGCGCGCTCCTACGAAAATCAGCTGGAGAACTGCGAAGCCAATTCCCGCAGCAGCACTTCGGCGTCAAGCACCTTGCGCACTGATTCTTCGGCCTTCTCCCGAGGCAGGTTCAGGCGGGCGTAGATTTCGTCAGGGATCACTTCCTGCGGTCCCGAGCCAATGCCGTTCTGACGCAGCAGGCGTACCGCAAGATAAACCAGGTTGGCGTATTCGCTGTGTTCACCGTCGTAAGTCGGGTCGTGCTGAAAACGCAGGGCGGTGCACAGCTCGTCCGGCATGTCCCAGTAACGCATCAGCCATGAACCCATCTGCTCACGGCTGATGCCCAGCAGATGCTGTTCAACATAGCTGTGATGCAGGTGCGGATTGACCTCCAACTGGCGGCAGATCAGCGAGAAATGTGGCGGAAACACGTGAGCCAGCAGTAGATAACCAAAGTTGTGTAGAAGCCCGGCCAGATAAGTCAGGCCCGCCTCTGGCCGCTGGGCACGAGGTATGGCACGGGTCAGGCCTTCAATGACAGCGGCAGTGTAAATCGACTGCTGCCAGTAAGGCGTGGTCTGTTGCGGGTGATCCTTGGGCAGGCTCAACGTCTTGCCCAGCGCCAGACCCAGCGCCAGGTTGATCACCAAATCAAAACCCAGCACCCGGACGATAGCGTCTTCTACCGAACGAATCTTGCCGGTCGACGCGTAGTAAGGCGAAGCCGCCCAGCTCACCACTTGGGCAGCCAGTGCGGGATCGGTCTCGACGACACCGGTGATGTCATCAATGGTCGCATCAGGATCGACACGCAGTTTGATGATTTTCTGGGCAGTCCCGGCCAGCGGCGGGATTTCCAGCGTGGCTTCCAGACGCTGCTGGATGCGACGGGCCGTGAAGGCATGCATCGCCTGAGTGATTTCTTCGCGGTCGTCATCAGGACGATCGAGGTTGGGATGGATCTTACTCAACAGCTCGCCGAAGTGGGCGGCACTGGCTTTGTTGAGCATGGTCTTGAAATCATCGCTGCTGATTTCCAGCAGCACACCAGGCTCGCCCGAACCGATCAATACCGACGGCTCCTGCAACAGACGCTCGTCATACAGGCACGGCGAGCTGGTCAGCGCGGGCAGGCCCGGCAGCACCTGCAGGTTGTGTTTGGAGAGCATCTTGAGCAGACGGCTATTGGGGACCGCCACCAGTTTGCGGCCGGTCAGCTCGGTAATGCGGGCGAGATCCAGCAACTGGCTTTGGGGAAACAGGATCAGAAGTGCACCCACCGCATCTTCAACCAGCACCGCCTGGACCTTTCGCTCGCTCGGCAGCTGCGGATCTTCAGAGACCTCGCTGTAGCTGATGCCTAGTTTCCCAAGCAATTGCCGAATAACGGACGGGGTGTGAGGAGCTTCATCGACGTGGGCAACTTCTGTCATGGTCAGTATCCGAATTCTTACAGTCGCTGAAGTATAACCAGCTTGGTTGTTAACGGTGTGATGGGATCGTCAAAGCGACGACCTGCTTCACACCTGACCGTATTGTTGACCGTGGCGCAACCAACGCTCCAGCAGCGGACTGACATGTTGCGGCCAGCGCTCAAGCAGCGCCTGCGCGGCATCACGCACTGCGGGCAGCAGATCCGCGTCGCGCATCAGGTCGGCGACTTTGAACTGCAATAGCCCGGTTTGACGGGTGCCGAGCATTTCACCAGGGCCGCGCAGCTCAAGGTCTTTTTCGGCAATCACGAAACCGTCGTTGGTCTCGCGCATGATGCCCAGCCGCTGACGGCCGATCTGGGAAAGAGGCGGGTGGTAGAGCAACACGCAATGGCTCACAGCGCTGCCACGTCCCACCCGGCCGCGCAGCTGGTGCAACTGGGCCAGACCCAGCCGCTCAGGGTTCTCGATGATCATCAGGCTGGCGTTGGGCACGTCTACGCCGACTTCAATCACCGTCGTCGCCACCAGAAGTTGCAAGGCGCCCTGTTTAAATTCAGCCATGACTGCGGCTTTTTCAGCGGGCTTCATCCGCCCGTGGATCAGACCGACCCGGAACTCGCCAAGCGCGCTGGTCAGCTCTTCAAAGGAAGTCTCTGCAGCCTGACAGGTAAGCTCTTCGGACTCTTCGATCAAAGTACAGACCCAATAGGCCTGCCGCCCCTCGGCGCAAGCAGCACGTACGCGTTCGATGACTTCAATGCGTCGGGTATCGACCACCAGCACCGTGTTGACCGGCGTACGGCCCGGGGGCAGTTCGTCGAGGATCGAAGTGTCCAGATCCGCATAGGCGCTCATGGCCAGGGTGCGCGGAATCGGCGTGGCGGTCATGATCAGTTGATGCGGACACATCAGCCCACCCACACCTTTTTTGCGCAGGGCCAGACGTTGCTGCACGCCAAAGCGATGCTGCTCGTCGATGATCACCAGTGCCAGATTCTTGAACTGGACTTCGTCCTGAAACAGCGCATGGGTGCCGACTACCATCGGGGTGCCGGTGACGATCTGCTCCAGCGACGCAACCCGTGCCTTGCCCTTGAGCTTGCCCGCCAGCCATGCCACCTCAATGCCCAGGGGCTCCAGCCAGCGCTTGAAGTTGATGTAATGTTGCTCGGCGAGAATCTCGGTCGGTGCCATCAACGCCACCTGATAACCGGCTTCCAGCGCCTGCAGGGCGGCCAGCGCGGCGACCACGGTTTTGCCCGCGCCCACGTCCCCTTGAATCAGGCGCAACATCGGCTCTGGCTGGCTCAGGTCGTAGGCGACTTCCTTGCCCACGCGCTGCTGAGCGCCTGTGGGTGGGAAACCAAGGTTGGCGAGAAACTGTTTCGGCAGCTTTTTTGCCAATGGCAGCGCCGGAGCGCGCTGGGAGCGCAGGCTCTCGCGCAAGCGTTGTTGGGACAGTTGATGGGTCAGTAGCTCTTCGAACGCCAGCCGATGCTGCGCCCAGTGATGCCCCAAGGCCAACTCTTCGACATCGGCGTCTGCCGGCGGGTGATGGAGGTAGCGAATCGCCTCGTCCAGCGGTGCAAGCTGGTAATCACGGGCGAGCTCTTCCGGCAGCCAGTCCGGCAGGCTTTTGGGGCCGAGCATGGCCAGGGTTTGCTGGCTCAACTGGCGCAACCGTTGCTGGGTCAGGCCTTCGGTAGTCGGGTAGATCGGCGTCAGGGTCTGCTCGACCGGCGCTGGTTCGCTGCCGGTCAGCGCGCGATATTCCGGGTGATAGATTTCCAGGCCAGACGCACCGGGCCGGGCTTCACCAAAACAACGGATATGGGTGCCGCGCTTGAGGCCGTCTTTCTGGGCATTGCTGAAGTGATAGAAACGCAAACTCAGGCTGCCGGTACCGTCGTTCAACCGCACGAGCAGGCTGCGGCGCTTGCCCATCACCACATCCGCGCCGCTGACGGTGCCTTCGATCACTGCATCCTGACCGGGACGCAACTGGCCGATAGGCACAACCCGAGTCCGGTCCTGATAACGCAAGGGCAGGTGGAACAGGACGTCTTGCAGATTTTCCAGGCCGACCTTGGCGAGCTTCTCGGCCATGGCCTCGCCGACGCCCTTGAGCGCCGTGACCGAGACGTGGGACAACTCGCTCATGCCTGCACTCAGCTCGCTTCGGTTTTCGGACGAGCCACGGAGCACAAGCGCACGGAGTCAGCGAGAATTTCAATCGCCTTGGGCCGCGGGAAGCTGGCGCGCCAGGCAATCGCTACAGTCCGGAACGGAACCGGCGCGCTCAAAGGACGCACTTCAATCACGCCAGGGGCGTAGTGGTGGCTGTCCACCGCCGACATCGGCAGGATCGAGATGCCGAGCCCGGAAGCAACCATATGCCGAATGGTTTCCAGAGAGCTGGATTCAACTGTGGTGTGCTTGGCGCCTTCGCTACCCTTGGTCAGGGTCGGGCAGGCTTCAAGCACCTGATCGCGGAAGCAATGACCTTCACCGAGCAGCAACAGGCTCTTGTCATTGAGGGCCGAGGCGTCGATGGTCGCTTTCTGGGTCCACGGATGGTCAGCAGGCATCAAGACGTAGAACGGCTCGTCATAGAGCTGCATCGTCAGCACGTCGGCTTCATTGAACGGCAAGGCGATGATGATCGCGTCCAGCTCACCGTTACGCAGCTTGTCGCGCAATACGTGAGTGAAGTTTTCTTCGATGTACAACGGCATCTGCGGGGCGACCCGGTGCAGTTGCGGGATCAGATGCGGGAATAGATAAGGCCCGACGGTATAGATCGCACCGACTTTCAGCGGCGCGGTCAGTTGGTTCTTGCCAGCCTGGGCCAGTTCGCGAATGCCTTGAGCCTGTTCTAGAACCTTCTGTGCCTGGGCAACAATGCCTTCACCTACAGGCGTCAGACGCACGGCACTCTTGCTGCGCTCGAAAATAAGCACACCAAGTTCATCTTCAAGCTTTTTCACGCCGACCGACAATGTCGGTTGGCTGACGTGACAACGCTCGGCGGCATGGCCGAAGTGCTGTTCTTGGGCGAGGGTAACGATGTAGCGCAATTCTGTGAGAGTCATAACGTGCGTCCATGAAGTTGCGGCCCCAGCATAGCGGCTGCAATCGATAGACGCACGTTATCAAGCTACTGCGTTGTATCAAAATTGCGATTTAGCGCTTGTCCAGTGAGTAAACGAACGGTGCCAGGATCTCAATGGTGCCGTTGTTGAGCGTTTCGGCCGGAGGTTTTGGCAATGGCTGAGCACGACGGATCATCTCCATGGTTGCTCTATCCAGTGCCGGACTGCCTGAACTGCTGGCAATCGAATACGACACGACGTTGCCATCAGCATCCACGATGAAGCGCAGACGACTGACCCCTTGCATGCCGCGACGACGAGCGTCTTCCGGGTACTTCTTGTATTTGGCCAGATGGCGCAGCAGATCACTTTGCCAATTCGGCAGCGCATTACTCGGCGGCGACGGCGGACTTGGTGGTGTCGGCGCAACGGACTTCTGCACGGGTGCGGTGGTTGGTGGCGTATCAACCGGTTTTTCGTCAGCGGGCTTTTCCTGGGGTGGCTCAGGCTTCTTCACCGGCTTCGGCGGCTGCGGTTTAGGCTTGGGCTTGACCACTGGCTTGGGCACCGCGATTTCGGCCTTCTCGACTTCAGCCACTTTGGGCACGGGAATTTCTTCCTCAGGCGCAGGTGGTTGCGGCGGCTGCACAACTTTCGGGGGCGGCGGCGGTGCGGGCTCCGGTTCCGGAGCAAGCTCTACCATCATCGCAGCCGGCGGCAACTCGATGGCCTGAGGTGCAGACCAACGAAGTGCGACCACGATCGCGATAGCGTGCACGGCCAGCACCAACAACAGACTACCGCTATAGCGCGTCAGTTTTTGGCGCGTACTGATCATTTCTTACCAACCGTCTCTAGACCGACCAGACCTACTTTCAGATAACCCGCACCGCGCAGGGCATTCATGACTTCCATCAGATCGCCGTAGTCGACGCCTTTATCAGCCTGGAAGAAGATCGTGGTGTCCTTCTTGCCGTGCGTCCTGGCATCGAGAATCTGACCCAACTGCTCACGAGTTACCTTGTCGTCGCCCAGGTAAACGCTCTGGTCGGCCTTGACGCTGAGGAAGATCGGCTTCTCGGGTCGCGGCTGCGGCTTGGCAGTGGAGGCGGGCAGATCGACCTTGATGTCGACGGTCGCCAAGGGCGCGGCCACCATGAAGATGATCAGCAGTACCAACATGACGTCGATAAACGGCGTGACGTTGATTTCGTGGTTTTCGGCGAGATCATCATCGCCTTCTTTCAGATGCATGCCCAAGGCTTAGCCCACCTTGACCATGTGTGGAGACTGAGAGCGTTCGGTCGGCTGGTGATCGAGATCACGGCTGACCAGCAGCAGCACCTGTGCCGATGCGTCTGAAACCTGCGCCTTGTAACCGGCAATGGAACGCGCGAAGACGTTGTAGATGACCACTGCAGGGATCGCAGCAACCAGACCCAGCGCCGTCGCCAGCAAGGCTTCAGCAATACCAGGGGCCACAACGGCGAGGTTGGTGGTCTGGGTTTTGGCGATGCCGATGAAGCTGTTCATGATGCCCCATACGGTACCGAACAGACCCACAAACGGCGCAGTCGAGCCGATCGTAGCCAGAACGCCGGTGCCCATGCTCATGTTGCGGCCACAGGCGGCAACCAGACGCTCAAGACGGAAGCTCACACGCTCCTTGATGCCTTCACGTTCACGGCTGTTGACCGACAGACGCATTTCTTCCAGCGCGTCATGCACCAGCAGATTGGCCAGGGTTCCGGGCTTGGCAGCACTTTCGCTGGCTTCGGTGAGGGTACGAGCTTTTTTCAGGTTGGCGATTTCGGTACGCAGACGACGCTTGGCACCCAGCAACTCGAAACCCTTCGCGATCCAGATGGTCCAGGTAATGATCGAAGCAATCGCCAGACCGATCATCACGGCTTTCACGATGATGTCGGCATTCTGGTACATGCCCCAAGGCGACAGGTCATGGGCCATGCCCAGGCTGTTATCCTCTTCGACAATGGCCGGACCTTCGACAGGTGCAGGAGCCACCGGTGCGGTGGTTTCTGTGGTCGGAGCCGCCGTGGTTGCCGGAGCCGTCACAGGAGCAGGGCTTACAGCAGAATTGGTCGGGGCAGCCTGATCAGCGAGTGCAACCGGTGCAAGCATCAGACTCAGCAGCAGCGCTGCGATACCACGCCATGCACGCGACAGGCTGGGTAGCTGGGTTGGCGAAGCGGAGGAATTAGTACGTGTCATGCTGGCCGGACCTGAGTGAAGAATGATGGGTCGTTCTGCTGGATCGAGTGGTAGCGCTCGACGCGAGAGGAGAACAAACGGGCCGGCATTATTGCAAACAATTCTTGTTAGCAAAAGTAATACAGTAACTTTTTTTCTATTGGTCGCGGTCTGGTGATTAGGAATCACTCCTGTTTCGACCGCTCTAATTCGCCTTTTTTATGGAGATAAGTCATGCCTGCCCCTTCTGTTTTGATAGCCGGATGCGGCGACATCGGAAGCCGACTTGCCAATCAGTTGATCCCGCAGAACTGGGTCGTGTATGGCTTGCGGCGCAATGTTTCGCGCTTGCCCGCCGGGGTTATTGGCGTCGCGGGTGACCTTTTTGACTCGACGATCCCCGCCGCCTGGCCCACCACACCACTCGACTATCTGGTGTACTGCGCCACGCCCACGGATCGAGACGAGGCAGGCTATCGAGCCGCTTACGTAGAAGGGTTGCGCAAGGTATTGGGCTGGCTGGCAGAGCATCACCAACAGCCAAAACGCATTATTTTCGTCTCTAGCAGCAGCGTTTATGGCCAGCAAAACGGTGAATGGGTCGATGAAACCTCGCCGACCGACGCCAGCGCTTTCTCCGGCAAAGTCATGCTGGAAGCAGAGCAACTGGCCCTGAACAGCGGTTTTCCCGCCAGCATCGTGCGCTTGACCGGAATTTACGGGCCGGGCCGCAGTGATTTGTCGAACCGGGTTCGCCAGGGCTACAACGTGGCAATCGACCCTCCTTTATATGGCAACCGGATTCACGCGGACGATGCCGCAGGCCTGCTGGCATTTTTGCTCAATGCAGATTCACGGGGCGTCCCGCTGGATGATTGCTACATCGGCGTCGACGATGCCCCGGCCCCGCTGGCAGAGGTGGTGCAATGGATGCGCGAGTATCTTGGCGTGACCCAATGGACCGAAAACGCCACACTGCGCCGCTCCGGCAGCAAACGCTGCAGCAACGCACGTGCGAAAGCATTGGGTTGGGTGCCGCGTTATGCGACGTATAAAGAAGGGTATGAGGTGTTGTTGAGAGATGGCTGACTAGCGCACCCATGTAGGAGCCAACTTGTTGGCGAGGCGTTATCTCTGTGTACGCAATAACGACGCCTCGCGAACAAGTTCGCGGCTTTTCAGATAAAACGCAGGAACTGTAGGAGCGAGCTTGCTCGCGATAGCGTCAGCACAGGCAACATCTTCATCGGTTAAACGACCGAATCGCGAGCAAGCTCGCTCCTACAGAATCGCGGCGTTTCAGATAAAACGTGGACCTCGTAGGAGCTCACCGAGGTTACGAGGCCAGCGATCGCGGTGTGTCAGGCAAAACGCTGTCCCTGCCTCGCGCTACTCGTGAGCTCCTGCAAAGAACAACTGGTGTTTTCTGCTGATTACTTCTCAAGCAACCAACGGCGTGGGCCGGGGCGCAGTTCGGGCATTTCGTCAGCCTGAGCGGCATTGACGGCCTGGAAGATTTCCAGCTGATTGCCCTTGCGCGAGAAGATCCAGGCATTGCCCTGCTCGGATTTTTCCAGCCACATGCTGTCGTATTCGCCACTCATGGCCGCACAGTCGCCCGCCAGACATAGCGCATAACGGTCGTTTTCCGGCAGACCCTGAATGGAGCCGTTTGGCAGGAACTGCACTTTACCGCCCTGACCATCACCGCTGACGATGGTCCATTTGCCGCCCATGTAAGCGCCATAGAGCGCCGCCTCGAAGCTGCTGCCGGTTGGGGCGCCGTCCGCAGCCGGGGTCTTCGGCTGCACGAAGCGTTGCTCCGGACCTGACTCGCTAGCCGCCTGGATCAGCTCATCGCCTTTGACCTGCAGGTCTTCGACGTTGTTGTAATAGTCGATCCGCAACTTACCCTTATCAGCACTGGCGATCTTGCCTTCACCGACTTCAAAGCCATTGGAGTACAGCGCCTGACCGGCTTTAGTGTCGATCTGCCATTCCAGATTGGGGCCGTTGGCAAGCAACGCCTGACGCAAATTGTCGCCTTTGACCGCCGCGTCGATAGCAGCCTGGTTGATCCATGTCCCATCCGGGTTACGGTCGGCATGGCTGGCACAGCCACTCAAAAATACGGCAATCAGGGAGAGGGCGAGCGCAACGCGCATAACAGAATCCTTCTAGATCAGATGCGGCGGGAAACACACCCCGCCGTTGATTTATTCGATGACGAGAATCGCGTCCATTTCGACTTGAGCGCCACGGGGCAGAGCGGCGACGCCAATGGCGGCACGGGCCGGATACGGCTGCTCGAAGTATTTGCCCATGATTTCGTTGACCTTGGCGAAGTTGCCCAGATCGGTCAGGAAGATGTTCAGCTTGACGATGTCGCGAAACGAGCCGCCTGCTGCTTCAGCCACGGACTTGAGATTCTCGAAGACCTGAACGACCTGGGCTTCGATGCCTTCGACCAGTTCCATGGTTGCAGGATCGAGGGGGATCTGCCCGGACATGTAGACGGTATTGCCAGCTTTGATCGCCTGAGAGTAAGGGCCGATGGCCGCAGGGGCTTTGTCGCTGGTGATTACGGTCTTGGTCATGAAGAACTCCTGATGGGTAGTTGGCTACGCACGCATGCGGGTGATTCGAATGACCCCGGTCAAGGCGCGAAGTTTTCTGATGACGCGGGCCAGATGCACGCGGTCGTGCACGCTGACCACCAGTTGGACCACGCTGATGCGACCATCGCGTTCGTCCATGCTGATTTTTTCGATGTTGCCGTCGGCGGCGTTGACACTGCTGGCCAACAGGGCGATCAAGCCGCGCTGATGTTCCAGCTCGACGCGCAGTTCGACGTTGAATTCCCCAGTGACGTCCTTGGCCCAGGACAGCTGAATGCATTTCTCCGGGTTATGGCGGATTTCACTGATGTTGCGGCAGTTATCCAGGTGCACAACCATGCCTTTGCCGGCCGACAGGTGACCGACAATAGGGTCGCCCGGGATCGGCGTACAGCATTTGGCGTAACTGAGCACCAGACCTTCAGTGCCGCGAATCGCCAGCGGGCCTTCAGCGCTTGGCAGCTGATCGGCCTCACCCAGCAATCGCCGCGCGACAACATAAGCCATGCGATTGCCCAGGCCGATGTCTTCGAGGAGGTCTTCAATGACCTCGACCCGGTATTCGGCCAGCACCAGTTGCACGCGTTCGGCAGGAATCTTGTCCAGATTGCTGTCGAAGCCGTTGAGCACCTTGTTGAGCAGGCGCTCACCAAGGCTGATGGACTCGGAGCGGCGTTGCAGTTTGAGGGCGTGACGAATATGAGTTCGCGCCTTGCCGGTGACGACAAAGTTCAGCCACGCAGGATTTGGACGCGCACCTGGCGCACTGACGATTTCCACCGTCGAACCGCTCTGTAACGGCTCGGACAACGGCGCCAGACGACGATTGATCCGACAGGCGATGCAGCTATTACCCACATCGGTGTGGACGGCGTAAGCAAAGTCCACCGCCGTGGAGCCTTTGGGCAGCTCCATGATCCGGCCTTTGGGCGTGAAGACGTAGACCTCGTCCGGGAACAGGTCGATCTTCACGCTCTCGATGAACTCCAGCGAGTTGCCCGCGCGCTGCTGCATCTCCAGCACGCCTTTGACCCACTGGCGGGCGCGAGCGTGAGTGCCCTTCGGCACTTCATCATCGGAAGATTTGTAGAGCCAGTGCGCGGCAATCCCGTTATTGGCCATTTCTTCCATTTCGCGGGTGCGAATCTGGATTTCGATCGGTACGCCATGCATGCCGAACAGTGTCGTATGCAAGGATTGGTAGCCGTTGGCCTTGGGAATCGCGATGTAATCCTTGAAGCGGCCGGGCAGGGGCTTGTACAAATTATGAACAGCACCCAACACCCGGTAGCAGGTGTCGACCTTGTCGACAATGATGCGGAACGCGTAGACATCCATGATTTCATTGAAGGCGCGACGCTTGCCGCGCATCTTCTTATAGATGCCGTACAGGTGTTTCTGCCGGCCGCTGACTTCGCCTTCGATGCCGTCAACCGACAGGCAGTGGCTCAGCGACTCTTCGATCTTGTTGACCAGCTCCTTGCGATTGCCCCTGGCACGCTTGACCGCCTGGCCAATTCGCGAGGAACGCATCGGGTACATGGCCTTGAAGCCCAGGTCTTCGAATTCGATGCGGATGCTGTGCATGCCCAGTCGGTTAGCGATGGGTGCGTAGATCTCAAGGGTTTCCTTGGCGATGCGTCGGCGCTTTTCGCCAGACAGCACCTCAAGGGTCCGCATGTTGTGCAGGCGGTCGGCGAGTTTGACCAGAATGACGCGGATGTCTCGCGCCATGGCCATGGCCATTTTCTGGAAGTTTTCCGCCTGGGCCTCGGCCTTGGTCTCGAAGTTCATCTGGGTCAGTTTGCTGACCCCGTCGACCAGTTCGGCCACAGTCTCGCCAAACTGGGCGCAGAGCGCTTCTTTGGCGATCCCGGTGTCTTCGATCACGTCATGCAGCATCGCAGCCATCAGGCTTTGATGGTCCATGTGCATGTCGGCAAGAATATTGGCCACGGCAAGAGGATGCGTGACATAAGCTTCGCCGCTGCGACGGCGTTGGCCGTCGTGGGCTTGCTCGGCGTAGAAATACGCGCGGCGGACCAGGTTTACCTGATCCTTGCCGAGATAGGTCGAAATGCGATCGGCGAGGGCGTCTATGCTCGGCATGGTGCTACCCCTTGCCGATGGCTTTTACCCTGCGCCGTACTACGTCGACCCGGCATAGGCTTAGACGGCCTCGTTGGACTCGTCCTCGAAAGCAGCGAAAAGCGGCTCATCTTCAACGATTTCAGCTTCTGCGATTACAGCGTAATCCATCAGGCCAGCTGCGATTTCACGCAGAGCCATAACGGTAGGCTTGTCATTTTCCCAGGCCAGCTTTGGTTCTTTGCCGCCGGTTGCCAGTTGACGAGCACGCTTTGTGGAGAGCATGACCAGCTCAAAGCGGTTATCCACGTGTTCTAGGCAGTCTTCAACGGTTACGCGGGCCATGGGTATTCCTCGTAGCAAATGCGGATGCGCGATGCCCGGATGGGCGAGCGGACTGCGGAGTTTACTAGCTGCAAGCCATAAGCTTCAAGCGGCAAGCCGCGAGCGGTCGGATTTAACTGACCAGCCGCCGCCTGCAACCGGCCGGATTCAGGCCAGCAACTGTTCAAGCAGTTGACTGAAACGTTGTTGCTGATGGGGTTGGGTGAGCAGATTGGAGCGGAAAATCGCCTTGAGATCCTCAAGGGCGACAGCAAAATCATCATTAATGACAATGTAGTCGTATTCCGTGTAATGGCTCATCTCGCTGACAGCTTCACGCATCCGGCCTTCGATGATTTCATCGCTGTCGGTACCGCGATTGGTCAGCCGCTGACGCAACGCCTGCTGGGTGGGCGGCAAAATGAAGATCGAGCGCGCATGAGGCATGACCTTGCGAACCTGCTCGGCACCCTGCCAGTCGATCTCGAGAATCAGGTCATGGCCTTCGTCCAGAGTCTGCTGCAAGTGGCTCTGGGAGGTGCCGTACAGGTTGCCGAAAACTTCCGCCTGCTCCAGGAAATCACCGTGCTCGATCATGCGCAGAAACTCGGCGCGATCCACAAAGTGGTAGTTCACACCGTCGGCTTCGCCGGGGCGCATGGCGCGGGTGGTGTGCGAGACCGAAACGCGGATCGATGGCTGAGCATCGACCAGAGCCTTGACCAGGCTGGTCTTGCCCGCGCCAGAGGGGGCGGAAACGATATACAGGGTGCCGGTGCTATGGGTCATGTCAGGGTTAGCCTTACTCAATATTCTGCACTTGTTCACGCATCTGCTCGATCAACACTTTAAGGTTGACCGCCGCTTGCGTGCTGCGCGGGTCGAAAGCTTTGGAGCCAAGGGTATTGGCTTCGCGGTTGAGTTCCTGCATCAGAAAATCCAGTCGCCGTCCGGCCTGACCGCCAGCCTTGAGCACACGACGCACCTCGGTGACGTGGGTGCTGAGGCGATCAAGCTCTTCGGCGACATCGCTTTTCTGAGCGAGCAGGACCATTTCCTGCTCCAGACGCTGCGGATCAAGCTCGGCCTTCATGTCGGCGAAGCGATCGAGCACCTTCTGGCGCTGGGTGGCGAGCATCTGCGGCACCAGGGTTCTGAGGGTCGCAACCTCAGTGGTGATAGAGGTCAGGCGATCATCAAGCAGCTTGGCCAGATCAGCGCCTTCACGTCCCCGGCCATTTTTCAATTCGGTCAGCGCATCATTGAACAGCGCGAGCGCTTCTTTATTGAGCGCCTGGGGATCGCTGGCATCCGCCACCAGTACGCCGGGCCAGGCCAGTACTTCCAATGGATTCAGGGGAGCAGGCTGTTTGATCAAGCCAGCGACCAATTCTGCAGCGGCCACCAACTGGGCGGCGCGCTCGCGATCAACCTGCAGGGGTTTGCCAGCGGTTTCCTCGACAAATCGCAACGTACATTCGACCTTGCCCCGTGAAAGCCCCTGACGCAGCGCTTCACGCACCGCGCTTTCGAGGTCGCGGAAAGATTCCGGCAAACGCAGATGCGGTTCGAGATAACGATGATTGACCGAGCGTAGCTCCCAACTCAGGGTGCCCTGAGTGCTGGCCCGTTCGACCCGGGCAAAAGCCGTCATGCTGTGGACCATGGGAAATACCTCTCGATTCAGGTTCTTGAGTCAGATTCTTGAGTCAGATGACTTTAATCTGCGAAACAGAGGCCGCCTCACACCGAAGCATCTTGCGATGCCTGGATGTCACGAAAATACGACATTCTGTAAAGGCGCAGGATTGTAGCGCAGTGCAGGGGATGCGCCCAATCCACGAATGCGACAAGCGATGCGTGGTTTTTGAACCCGGCCGCAAAGGCCTGTTGCAGAGCCCTGTTTGAGGGCATTCAAGCGCACCGATTGTCATCCACTGGTTTTAGAAGTGCCCAGCACCGGCTTGCGCCTCTATAATGCTCGGCAGTTTTCCGTCTCAGTACAGGTATCCCAGATGAAACGTCCAAGTGGTCGCGCCGCCGATCAGCTCCGCTCGATCCGCATCACCCGCAACTACACCAAACACGCCGAGGGTTCTGTACTGGTCGAGTTCGGTGACACCAAAGTGATCTGCACCGTGAGTGTCGAGAACGGCGTACCGCGCTTCCTTAAAGGCCAGGGCCAGGGTTGGTTGACCGCTGAATACGGCATGCTCCCACGAGCAACCGGTGAGCGTAACCAGCGCGAAGCAAGCCGCGGCAAGCAAGGCGGCCGCACTCTGGAAATCCAGCGTTTGATCGGTCGCTCACTGCGCGCCGCGCTGGACATGTCCAAGCTGGGCGACGTCACCCTGTACGTCGACTGCGACGTCATTCAGGCCGACGGCGGCACCCGCACTGCGTCCATCACCGGCGCCATGGTTGCTTTGGCTGACGCACTGAAAGTGATCAAGAAACGAGGCGGCCTCAAAGGCGGCGACCCGCTCAAGCAAATGATCGCAGCCGTCTCGGTTGGCATGTATCAGGGCGAGCCTGTGCTGGATCTGGACTATCTTGAAGATTCGGCAGCCGAGACCGACCTCAACGTGGTGATGACCAGCGCTGGCGGCTTCATTGAAGTCCAGGGCACTGCCGAAGGCGCACCGTTTCAGCCTGAAGAGCTGAACGCGATGCTGGCCCTGGCGCAGAAAGGCATGGCTGAACTGTTCGAACTGCAAACCGCAGCTTTGGCCGACTGATCAATCCGGCATGGGGAAACGCACATGAGTGACAGCCAGCTTCCGCTACCAACTCCAAGCGCAGAGGTTCGCCAGTGGGCGATGTTTTGTCACTTTGCGGCGTTTCTCGGCCTGATCATCCCTTTCGGTAACCTGCTGGGGCCGCTGATTATCTGGCAGCTCAAAAAGGAAACCGATCCGTTTATCGATGCCCAGGGCAAGGAAGCGCTGAATTTTCAGATCACCGTAGCTCTGGCCATGGTTGCCTGCTTCTTCCTGATGCTGCTGATCATCGGCTTCGCGCTGATTGGCCTCGTCTGCATCGGCGCGCTGGTGTTGACCATCGTTGCCGGGATCAAAGCCAATGATGGCGTGGCGTATCGGTATCCGTTTACGTGGCGGTTGATTAAATAACCGGGCGACATGCGGTTTAGATGTGGTGCGGTGATACCTGTGGGAGCGAGCTTGCTCGCGAAGAGGCCGGGACATCCGAATATATTCTGGGGGTAGGAATATTGCCTTCGCGAGCAAGCTCGCTCCCACGGGGGTTAGAACGGCGCCTCGAATCCCGTGTAGGCGCTGCCGAAGGCTGCGAAGGCGGACTGTCAGGCATATCGCCTTCGCAGCCTTCGGCAGCTCCTACAGAAATCAAAAACGAAAAAGCCGACACGAAGTCGGCTTTTTTGTGGGCGGTTGCACGCTAGATTGTCAGCGTCCAGTCGTAATCCACTACCAGCGGCGCATGCTGCGAAAAACGCGGCTGGCGCGGCAGGCGGGCGCTACGCACAAAACGGCGCAAGCCTGGGGTCAGCAACTGGTAGTCAAAGCGCCAGCCCAGATTCAGCATCTCGGCCTGCTCGTTGTCCGGCCACCAGCTGTACTGATCGCCTTCACGGCTGACTTCACGCAGGGCATCGACATAACCCATGGTGCCGACAATCTCGTCCATCCACGCACGCTCGGGTGCCAGGAAGCCTGGAGATTGCTGGCTGTCACGCCAGTTCTTGATGTCGAGCTTCTGCTGCGCCACATACAGCGAGCCACAATAAATGTACTCGCGGCGCTTGCGGCGCTGCTTGTCCAGATATTTGCCAAAGTCGTCCATGAGCTTGAATTTCTGATTCAAGTCCTCGTCGCCATTCATCCCCGAAGGGAGCAACAAGGTAGCAATACTGACTTTATCGAAATCTGCTTGCAGGTAACGCCCGTAGCGGTCGGCTGTTTCAAAGCCAAGGCCGCTGATTACTGCTTTCGGTTGCAACCGCGAGTAAAGCGCCACGCCACCTTGGGCTGGAACTTCAGCTTCGCAGGCATAAAGGAAATAGCCATCCAGCTGATAGGCTGGGTCGTCCAATTCGAAGGCAGAGGCGCGGGTGTCCTGAAGGCAGATGACGTCGGCATTCTGAGCTTGCAGCCAACTGAGCAAACCACGCTCGACTGCAGCCTGAATGCCATTCACGTTCACACTGATGATCCGCATAAATGGCCCCAAAAATCACGTGCGTGTATGATACCCGAGCTCTACCTAATTAGCTAAATCCGTGGTATTCGGGGCTTTTTTCATGCAGGCGTATCAGCGCGATTTCATTCGTTTTGCCATCGATCGTGGGGTTTTGCGTTTCGGTGAGTTCACTCTCAAGTCCGGGCGCACCAGTCCGTACTTCTTCAATGCAGGCCTGTTCAACAGCGGTTCCGCCCTTGCTCAGCTGGGGCGTTTCTACGCTGCGGCGGTGGTCGAGAGTGGTATTTCTTTTGATGTTCTGTTCGGCCCGGCCTACAAGGGCATTCCTCTGGCGGCCGCTACTGCCGTGGCTCTGGCTGAACATCACGGGCTGGATTTGCCTTGGTGCTTCAACCGCAAGGAAGCCAAGGCACACGGCGAAGGCGGCAGCCTGGTTGGCGCGCCGTTGACCGGCAATGTGCTGATCATCGACGACGTGATCACCGCTGGCACCGCCATCCGCGAGGTCATGCAGATCATCAAGGGCCAGGACGCGACTGCCGCTGGTGTGCTGATTGCGCTCAATCGTCAAGAGCGCGGCAACGGCGAGCTTTCGGCGATTCAGGAAGTCGAACGTGACTTCGGCATCCCCGTGGTCAGCATCGTTTCCCTCAATCAAGTGTTGCAGTTCCTCGCCGATGACCCGCAACTCAAGCAGCATTTGCCTGCGGTCGAAGCTTATCGCGCCCAGTACGGGATCTAATGCCTTGATGTCCGCTATCAATCGGGTTGCGCAGGGGTATCAAAACAAGCTCAGCTTTAGAACGCTGGGTTTTGTTTGTGCGCTTTTATCCCTGGGCATAGGCCCGATGACAGCGACGCAGGCTGCCGACGCTCCGGAAGTCATGCTTTACCGCTACGTCGACAGCAGAGGCGTGACCGTTCTGGATCGCCAGGGTGTGCCGCCGGAATATGTCGCCAATGGCTATGAAATCCTCAACGCCCGAGGCCGGGTGGTGCAGACCGTACCACCCGCACCGACTGCCGAGCAGGTTCAGCAGGCCCAGGCGCAAAAGGCCCAGGCCAGCGCCGATGCACAGTTGATGAGCTTGTACAGCAGTGTTGAAGACGTGGATCGAACCAGGGCCCGCAAGCTTTCAGAGCTGGATACGCTGATCAGCCTGACCAAGGGCAACCTGAACGCCGTGCTGGCGCAACAGGCAGTAATACAGGGGCAGGCAGCGGATCAGGAGCGGGCGGGCAAGCCCGTGCCTAAATCGCTGATCGACAAGCTCGATGACCTACGGAACCAGCAGCAAGGTCTGGACATGGACATCAAGCGCTATCAGACCTCCCGCACTCAGGCGGAAGCGGCTTTTGCGCAGGATCGGGTGAGGATTCAAAGGTTGATGGCGCAGTAATTTCAGCGCAATTGAACAAAAGGCCCTGACGGAGATATTCGCCAGGGCCTTTTTTATCGGAACGGATAACTGTAGGAGCTGCCGACGGCTGCGAATCGCAGTGTATCTGACACACCGCTTTCCCAGCCTTCGGCAGCTCCTACAGAGATTTCAACGAACTTCAGTTATACGTGACGCTTACGATTGCTGATCAAGGTGCCCACACCGGTATCGGTGAAGATTTCCAGCAACACAGCGTTTGGAACACGACCATCAATGATGTGCGATGTCGTCACGCCGCCCTGAACTGCTTCCAGCGCGCATTTGATCTTGGGCAGCATGCCGCCGTAGATGGTGCCGTCTGCGATCAGGCCGCTGACTTGTTCGGTCGTCAAACCGGTCAGCACGTTGCCCTGTTTATCCATCAGACCGGCGATGTTGGTCAGCAGCATCAGCTTTTCGGCCTTGAGGGCTTCAGCGACTTTGCCTGCAACCAGGTCGGCGTTGATGTTGTAGGACTCGCCGTCAGCACCTACGCCAATCGGCGCGATGACCGGGATGAAATCACCTTTTACCAGCATGTTCAGCAGGTCAGTGTTGATCCCGACCACTTCGCCGACATGACCGATATCAATGATTTCCGGCTTGGTCATTTCCGGCGTCTGACGAGTGACGGTCAGGCGCTTGGCGCGAATCAGCTCGGCGTCTTTACCGGTCAGGCCGATGGCGCTGCCGCCATGACGGTTGATCAGGTTGACGATGTCCTTATTGACCTGGCCGCCCAGAACCATCTCCACAACGTCCATGGTTTCGGAGTCAGTCACGCGCATGCCGTCGATGAAGTGGCTCTCGATGGACAAACGCTTGAGCAGATCGCCGATTTGCGGCCCCCCGCCGTGTACCACTACCGGGTTGATGCCTACTGCCTTCATCAACACGATGTCGCGCGCGAAGCCGGTTTTCAGCTCGTCGCTTTCCATGGCGTTGCCGCCATATTTGATCACCAGCGTCTTGCCTACGAAGCGGCGGATGTAAGGCAGCGCTTCGGACAGAACCTTGGCGACATTGGCAGCGGAATCACGTTCGAGGGTCATTCAGGGCTCCAGTCAAAGGAAAAAACAATCAGAACGGAAGTTGGAGATCCGGCGCAACTTTTTTCAGCTCAGCGTGGAACACATCTTTGATGCGCTGCAGCTCGGCTTCGGTTTCGGCTTCAAAACGCAACACCAGAACTGGCGTTGTGTTGGAAGCGCGAACCAGACCCCAGCCCTGTGGATAATCCACACGCACGCCATCAATGCTGGTCAGTTTGGCATCGCCCCACTGAGCGTCTTTCTCCAGCGCTTCTATGATGCTGAACTTGGTGGTATCAGTCACTTTGATGTTGATTTCAGGGGTCGAAACATCGTTTGGGAAGGTCTCGAACAGCTCTTCAGCCGTCATTGACTCCTGACTGAGGATTTCCAGCAGGCGCGCGGCGCTGTAAATGCCGTCATCAAAACCGAACCAGCGTTCCTTGAAGAAAATGTGGCCGCTCATTTCGCCAGCCAGCAGCGCGCCGCTTTTCTTCATTTGCTTCTTGATCAACGAGTGACCGGTCTTCCACATGACTGGACGACCGCCATGCTCCTGAATCAGCGGCGTCAGGCGACGGGTGCATTTGACGTCGAAAATGATGTCGGCACCCGGATTACGCTTGAGCACGTCCAGGGCGAACAGCATCAGCAGGCGGTCTGGGTAAACCACGTTGCCTTCGTTGGTCACCACGCCGACGCGGTCGCCGTCGCCGTCGAATGCCAGACCCAGATCAGCGCCAGTCTCTTTGACCTTGGCGATCAGGTCTTGCAGGTTTTCCAGCTTGCCCGGATCCGGGTGGTGGTTCGGGAAGTTGCCGTCGACTTCAGCGAACAGCGAAATCACTTCGCAGCCCAGTGCTTCGATCAGCTGTGGCGCGATGACGCCAGCCGCGCCGTTGCCGCAATCGACGACAACTTTCATCTTGCGGGCCATGACGATGTCGTCTTTGATCTGCTTGAAGTAGCGATCCAGGATGTCGACCTTGGTGACGCTGCCTTTTGCCGAGGTCAGGTTGCCGGTCTTGATGCGCTCATGCAGCGCCTGGATCTGCTCGTTCGCCAGGGTGTCGCCCGCGATGACGATCTTGAAGCCGTTGTAGTCTTTCGGGTTATGGCTGCCGGTCAGCATCACGCCGGTCTTGCCCGCCAGCACGTTGGCCGCGTAGTACAACGCAGGGGTCGGCACCAGGCCGACATCGCTGACGTGGCAACCGCTGTCGTGCAGGCCTTGAATAAGCTGTTGAACCAACTCTGGGCCGGACAGACGTCCATCGCGGCCAACGCTGACGTTCGGCTCGTTCTGGGCCAGGCTTTCGGAGCCAATGGCGCGGCCGATCCAATACGCTGTTTCAGCGCTCAGGGTGTCCCCGACTACACCGCGAATGTCGTAGGCGCGGAAGATGTCATCGGGGAATTTTGGTGCAACGGGTACTGGACTGCTCATAACTGGGGGGTGCTCCGATCTCAGGAAGTCCTGGTTTTCGTCGAGGATGTCGATATCGAGAATGTCGGTATCTTGAAACAGCGGGTCGGTCAACATGGTGCCTGAGGCTGCACGTGGAGCCGATGCTGAAGCACTACTCATTTCAATACTGGGTGTACGGCGAGGCTCTGCCGCTGGATCAACGGCCCCGGTTACGGGATGTTGAGTGGAGGGAGAGAAGCGCGCCAGTTGCCGGGCCAGCCCGTCGAGGGCCGGAAGGCCCAAACCGAAGGGTTTGACGGCTTTTCCGCTGGAGAGTTCTTGAAGCAGCTCATCCAGTTGTCGGACATCGGCGCAAATACGTCGCTGCAGAGCCCGCTCATTCAGGTACAGACCAAGCAAAACACCGGCTAGCGCCGCCAATGCGGCCAATGTCAGAAACAACCAGGGTGAGCTGCTTTTCAGCTCAGGCCCGGCAGAGAATACGAGTTTCCAGCTGGCGAATCCGGTATCGAACACCTGCGGCTGGCCACCATCTGACTGCCCACGCTCGAGGAAAACCTGCTCCGGGCCATTGCCAAACTGCTGGATCAAACGCACCCGCGCCATGGCCTCCGGGATTGGTGGTATTGCGTTGACGAGACGTTGCGGGTCAAAGGCGAACAGCAGCGTACCGCTGACAGGTCCCGTTGGCGTTGCACGCACAGCCGCCGCGCTGTAGATCATCCAGCGCTCGCCGACCTTGCGCGCTTCGGGCGCGGCTTGCTCGCCTTGGGCGGCCTTGTTCAGCATATCCAGGGTGGAGAAACTGATGGGCAGTGCGCCCTGGTTATCGATATTTATGCCCAGCGGGTTCAGGCGAGCGCCGAGTACGCCATCGCTTAGCCGCAGTTGGCTTTGGGCCTGCTCGATGATTGCGGCTTCTCCACTTTTCAATGCCTGAACCAAGGCCGCATTCTGCGCCGCTGCCAGGGTTTCAGCGTTGATCTGCTTCAACGCAACACCGACAGAAGCAGCCTGACTAACGCCCAACGCCTGCTCAACCGACGACTGCCCTTGCGAATTACCGCCTAGCGCCAGATACACCAGCATGCTGGCTGCAATCAGCCCGATCAGGGCCGGAAAAATACCTGGGAAGAAGGCGTGCAGCCCCGCAGCAGGGGGCTGGTGATCAACCAATGCTTGATGCTGACTGCCTTTCACCTGACCGCTCTCCGGTAATTCATCCTGCATCTGGACAATCATCCATTCGTCACGCGATGAACTTCAGGCCTCTGGGCAGCGAACCTGCACATCAATGGTCAGTGACTGCCCGAGTGACCGAAGCCACCAGCGCCGCGCTGGCTTTCATCAAACTCTTCAACCAGCTCGAAATGAGCTTGAACAACCGGCACCAGGACCAACTGGGCCAGGCGCTCGCCGATGGCGATCTTGAAAGCGGTCTGCCCGCGATTCCAGCAGGAAACCATCAGTTCGCCCTGATAATCAGAGTCGATCAACCCTACGAGATTGCCCAACACGATGCCGTGCTTATGGCCCAGGCCTGAGCGCGGCAGAATCAGTGCTGCCAGCCCAGGGTCGCCGATGTAGATCGACAGGCCGGTCGGGATCAGCAAGGTCTGGCCCGGCTCAAGAACGGTGTCTTCCTTGAGCATGGCGCGCAGGTCCAGGCCGGCAGAACCGACGGTGGCGTATGCCGGCAAAGGAAATTCGCTGCCAATGCGAGGGTCGAGGATTTTGGCTTGTAGAGCGTGCATTCGTGATTAAACCTGGTTCATTCGGTCGGCGATAAAAGTGATCAGCTGACGGGCGATCTTGCCCTTGCTGGTCTGGGCGAAGAGCGTAGCGTGCAGCGCACGGTCGATCACGCTGCAAGCGTTCTCTTCGCTGTTGAAACCGATGCTGGGGTTGGCAACATCGTTGGCCACGATCAGATCAAGGTTCTTGTCCTTGAGCTTGCGCGCAGCATAGTCGAGCAGGTGTTCGGTCTCGGCGGCAAAACCGACGCTGAACGGGCGATCCGGACGCGTCGCGATGGTCGCCAGAATGTCCGGGTTACGGACCATCTGCAGCAACAGGCCGTCACCGGTGGACGGGTCTTTCTTGAGCTTGTGCGGCGCGACCACTTCAGGACGATAGTCGGCGACAGCGGCCGAGGCGATGAACAAGTCGCAAGGAATGGCAGCCTCGCAGGCGGCGAGCATATCCCGGGCACTGACCACATCGATGCGGGACACTCGATCCGGAGTAGGCAGGTTGACAGGGCCGGTGATCAAGGTGACGCGTGCGCCCGCTTCCACCGCGGCTTCGGCCAGGGCAAAGCCCATTTTCCCGGAGCTGTGATTGGTGATGTAGCGCACCGGATCGATGTTTTCCTGGGTCGGGCCGGCTGTGATCAGCACATGTTTGCCAGTCAGGGACAGCCGCTGGAAGCAATCAGCCGCCGACTGGGCCAGGTCATCCGGTTCAAGCATGCGGCCAAAGCCGACATCGCCACAGGCCTGGCTGCCGCTCGCCGGGCCGAAGATACGGAAATCGCGCTCTTCAAGCAGGCGGATGTTGGCCTGCACCGAGGCGTCGCGCCACATCGCCTGATTCATGGCTGGGGCGACTGCAACAATGGCGTCCGTAGCCAGCACGATGGTGGTCAGCAGGTCGTTGGCGATGCCCTGGGCCAGGCGCGCAATGAGGTCGGCAGTGCCGGGCGCGATCAGGATCAGGTCGGCCCACTTGGCCAGTTCGATATGGCCCATGGCGGCTTCAGCGGCCGGGTCCAGCAAATCCAGGTGAACCGGATGCCCGGACAGCGCCTGCATGGTCAGCGGCGTGATGAACTCAGCGCCACCTCGGGTCATGACGACACGTACTTCAGCGCCCTGATCGCGCAAACGTCGAACCAGTTCTGCGCTCTTGTAGGCCGCGATGCCACCGCCGACGCCGAGAACAATGCGTTTCCGATACAGCCGCTGCATAGGCCTGCCTTAAATTAGTCGAGTGATGCGCGACGGCGAGACGCCTCCCTGGGGGCTGTTGCCGTTCAGAGCGAGGGTGCCGGAGCACTGATCGCCGCGCAAAAAAGATGGGCTAAGATAGCACAGCGACCGCACCGGAACAGCGGTGCCCACACACATGGAGGTGCTATGAGTATTCGCAACTGGCCTGTGGCCGAACGCCCGCGTGAGCGGCTGCTTGAACTGGGTTCGGCAAGTCTGTCGGACGCTGAGCTGCTGGCCATTTTTTTACGCACCGGCGTGGCCGGAAAAAGCGCTGTAGACCTGGCTCGTCACCTGCTGAATCAATTTGGCGGGCTGCGTGAACTACTGGAAGCCGACCTGAGTACATTCAGTTCGCATCTGGGTCTTGGCCCGGCTAAATTCGCGCAATTGCAGGCGGTCATGGAAATGGCCCGGCGCCATATGGCTGAGTCTCTCAAACGGGATTCGGCCCTTGAAAGCCCGTCGCAGGTGCGTAACTACCTCAAGGCCTTGCTGCGCCACGAACCTCACGAAGTCTTCGGCTGCCTGTTTCTCGACAACAAACACCGGGTGTTGGCTTTCGAGGTGCTGTTTCACGGCTCGATCAACAGCGCCCACGTGCATCCCCGCCAAGTGGTCAAACGGGCGATGGCGCACAACGCTGCCAGCCTGATCCTCTGCCATAACCATCCTTCCGGCGTAACCGATGCCAGCCAGGCGGACATCGACCTGACCAAACGCCTGCGCGATGCGTTATGGCTGATTGATGTAAAGGTGCTTGATCACGTCATCATCGGCGACGGTGATCCGCTGTCGATGGTCGAGTGTGGGTTGATGTAGCCCGGACACCTGTAGGAGCGCGCTTTTCCTGTGGGAGCGACCGGGGTGGCGCTCCACCTTGCTCGCGAAGGCGCTGGTACTACCGATGGAAGACATCTGGATGTGCCGGCCTTTTCGCGAGCAAGCTCGCTCCCACAGGATCCCCGATTCGCAAAAAAAATCAGCGATCAATCAATAAACGTCACAACCCCATCAGCCAGGGATTTCACCCGGGCCAGGGATTCAACGCGATAGCCCTGGGCATCCAGCTCGGCGCGGCCGCCCTGGAAGGACTTCTCGATCACAATGCCGAGCCCTGCCACCGTTGCACCCGCCTGTTTGATGATCGAGATCAGCGCTTGAGAGGCCTTACCGTTGGCCAGGAAGTCATCGATGATCAGCACGTTGTCGCTGCTGTTCAAATGGCGAGGCGAAATGGCGACGGTGCTTTCTGTCTGCTTGGTGAACGAGTAAACCGTCGCCAGCAGCAGGTTTTCGGTCAGCGTCAGCGACTGATGCTTGCGGGCAAAGATCACCGGCACACCCAGCAGCAGCCCTGTCATGACCGCCGGGGCAATCCCCGAAGCCTCGATGGTGACGATTTTGGTCACGCCGGAATCAGCAAACAGCGCGGCGAATTCCTGGCCGATCTGCTGCATCAACACCGGGTCGATCTGATGGTTGAGAAACGCATCGACCTTCAATACCTGGTCGGAAAGGACGATGCCTTCATCGCGAATTTTCTGATGCAGTGCTTCCACGGTGCTTCCTCGGGTGCGCGAAAAGGCGCAAAAAATGGTCAGACTTATCGTTTGAGCATGGCGCGAATGTCCGCCAATGCTGTATTGCCGCGCACGGCCTTCACTTCGGTCGGGGTGTCATCGTTGCCTTCCCAGGCCAGATCGTCCGGTGGCAGCTCATCGAGGAATCGGCTCGGTGAGCAGTCAATGATTTCTCCGTACTGCTTGCGCTTGGCGGCGAAAGTGAACGCCAGGGTCTGCCGGGCGCGGGTGATGCCCACGTAGGCCAGACGACGCTCTTCCTCGATGGTATCGGCCTCAATGCTGGAGCGATGCGGGAGGATTTCTTCTTCCATGCCCATGATGAACACGTAGGGAAATTCCAGCCCTTTGGATGCATGCAGGGTCATCATCTGCACGCCCTCCGCGCCGTCCTCTTCTTCCTGCTGACGCTCCAGCATGTCCCGCAGAACCAGCTTGCCAATGGCCTCTTCGATGGTCATCTCGCCTTCTTCGTCTTTTTCGAGGGTGTTTTTCAACGCCTCGATCAGGAACCAGACGTTGCCCATGCGGTAATCGGCAGCCTTGTCGCTGGAGCTGTTCTGGCGCAGCCAGTTTTCGTAATCGATATCCATGACCATGCTGCGCAGGGCGGCGATCGGGTCATTCTGGGCGCATTGCTGACGAACGCCATCCATCCAGCGCTTGAAGCGCTGCAAACGGTCGGTGTAGCGGCTGTCCAGATGCGTGCCCAGGCCAATTTCATCGGTGGCGGCGTACATCGAGATTTTTCGCTCGGTGGCGTAGTTGCCCAGCTTTTCCAGGGTCGTGGAGCCGATTTCCCGGCGCGGCACGTTGATCACCCGCAGGAAGGCGTTGTCGTCATCCGAGTTTACCAGCAAGCGGAAGTAGGCCATCAGGTCTTTCACTTCCTGACGGCCGAAGAAGCTGTTGCCGCCGGACAAGCGATACGGGACCTGATGGTGCTGCAACTTCAGCTCGATCAGTTTCGCCTGATAGTTGCCGCGATAGAGAATCGCAAAATCACTGTACGGGCGGTCGGTACGCAAATGCAGGCTGAGAATTTCAACCGCGACGCGCTCGGCTTCGGCGTCTTCGTTGCGGCAACGAATAACCCGAATTTCATCGCCGTGGCCCATCTCGCTCCACAATTGCTTTTCGAATTCGTGGGGGTTGTTAGAGATGAGTACGTTGGCGCAACGCAGAATCCGGCTGGTGGAGCGGTAGTTCTGCTCCAGCATGACCACCTTCAGGGACGGATAGTCATCCTTGAGCAGCATGAGGTTTTCAGGCCGCGCGCCGCGCCAGGCGTAGATCGACTGATCGTCGTCGCCTACCACGGTGAACTGGTTGCGCATGCCGATCAGCAGCTTCACCAGCAAGTACTGGCTGGCGTTGGTGTCCTGATATTCGTCCACCAGCAGGTAACGGACCTTGTTCTGCCACTTTTCCAGGATGTCGGCGTGCTCCTGGAACAGCTTGACCGGCAACAGGATCAGGTCGTCGAAGTCCACCGCGTTATACGCCTTGAGCGTGCGCTGGTAATGGGTGTAGACGATGGCGGCAGTCTGCTCCTTGGGGTTGCGAGCATTTTCCAGCGCCTCTGCTGGCAGGATCAGGTCGTTTTTCCAGGAGCCGATCATGTTCTTGATTTCGTCGACGCCGTCATCGCCTGAATATTCTTTCTGCATGATGTCGGTCATCAGCGCTTTGACATCGGTTTCGTCAAAGATCGAGAAGCCCGGCTTGTAGCCCAGCCGCACATGTTCCTTGCGGATGACGTTCAGGCCCAGGTTGTGGAAGGTCGATACGGTCAGGCCGCGACCTTCGCCTGCACGCAGCAGCGTGCCGACCCGTTCCTTCATCTCGCGGGCCGCCTTGTTGGTAAAGGTCATGGCGACGATGTACTGGGCGCGAATGCCGCAGTTCTGGATCAGGTGGGCGATCTTGCGCGTGATCACACTGGTTTTGCCGGAGCCTGCGCCGGCGAGCACCAAAAGAGGGCCGCCGACGTAGTTCACGGCTTCTTGCTGCCGGGGATTGAGTCGGGACATCGGGAAGAGAGTCGCTTACGAAATGGGCGGGCATTTTAACAGGCTGTGGCGATTGTGCAGCGACCGTCCGCCATTACGTGCCGACTTATATAGTGCACGGCTATCTAATTTTTTTGGTTTTGTTACATTTGCGCACCTAAACGCTGTGTGAGCGTCGGCTGGTCCCTACGTCAGGGCCGTCTGTTCTGTCTCTTTTTCGAGTCTTTGGAGCTAACTTGCCAACGCCTGTCCAACCCCTGCGGTTGTTGTTACTGGCCCAAGAGCCAGAATGGCCGGCATTGCTGCGCGAGTGCCTCGGCCCGCCAGGAACTGAAACGGTATTGCATTGCGCCACCCACTGGGATGCTGGCTGCGAAGTTTTCGTTGATGACGACACAGTGCTGCTGACCACGCCTGCGCTGCAATTGGCGCCGGGGCGCTGCAAGCTGTCGGTCATCATGCTGCTTGAAGAGGAGCCAGCATCTGCGCCCATTGGCGCGGTTGACTGGCTGATTCGCAACGAACTCACCCCCGCTATCCTGCGTCGCTGCCTGCGCCATCTGCGCGAGCGGGCTTTGCTGGAAAACACCTTGCAGAGCCTCGCCGAGCAGGACCCTTTGACCGGCATCGCCAATCGGCAGGGCTTTCAGACCTTGCTGGCAGCACGCTTGCTGGAAAATAAAGGTCGCGGCCTGGCCCTCGGCCACCTGGATCTGGATAACTTCCGCCGCGCCAACGACGCCCTCGGCCATCAAGCAGGGGACAGACTGATCTTGCAGGTGGTGGCCAGGCTCAAGAGCCAGCTGGAGGCGGGCGATCAGATTGCTCGCCTGGGCAGTGATGAATTCGCGCTTCTCATCGACACCCGCCGCGCTCCTCACAGAGCCGAATGGATGGCAGAGCGCATCACCCAGACGTTGTCCGAACCCTATTGGATCGATGGTGAAAGCCTGCTGATCGGTTGCAGTCTGGGTATCGCCCATTCCCGCGCGGAATCCGGTGCCGACCCACTGATGTGGCACGCCCACATCGCCATGCAACAGGCCAAAGGCATACAGGGCTGCACCTTTCATGTGTTCAATGAACGCATCAACCGCAATGCTCGCAGCCTTGCCGATCTCGAAACGGAGCTGCGTCGCGCACTGCGCCGTGACGAGCTGGAGCTGCATTATCAGCCACGGCTGTGCCTGACCAGCGGCCAGATTGTCGGCCTCGAAGCCCTGGTGCGTTGGCGGCACCAGGAGCGAGGGCTGTTACCGCCCAACGAATTCGTGCCATTGGCAGAACAGAGCGGGCTAATTGTGCCGCTGGGTTACTGGGTAATTTCTCGCGCCCTGCGCGATATGCAGGCCTTGCGCGAACGCGGTCTGCCGCCGCTGCACATGGCGATCAACCTGTCCTTTCGGCAATTTCAGGACAACCAGCTGCTGGCAACGCTGGGCAGGCTGATTGATGAGCGCGATATCGATGCGCAGTGGCTGGAGTTCGAACTGACCGAAACCGCCGTCATGCGCCGCAGCGATCTGGTCAAACAGACCATGGACGCACTCGGCCGCCTGGGCGTGCGTTTTTCGCTGGACGACTTCGGCACCGGATTCTCGTCTTTTGTCCACCTCAACAGCCTGCCCATCGCACTGCTCAAGATCGACAAAAGCTTCGTGGGTGAGATGGAACAGCGCGAGGAAAACCGCAAGCTGGTACACGCCATGATCAACCTGGCGCACAACCTGAGCCTTGAAGTGGTCGCCGAAGGCGTTGAAACCGCCGAGCAACTGGCCCTGCTGCGCGAGTTTGGCTGCGATCAGGTGCAGGGGTACCTCATCAGCCGAGCGTTGCCGATGCCGGAGCTGGTGAACTACCTGACGCCGGGCCAGCAAATGCCAGCGGTACAAAACCTGTAGGAGTGAGCTTGCTCGCGATAGCGTCAGATCAGACGATAATTTATCGTCAGACAAACCGAATCGCGAGCAAGCTCACTCCTACAGTTTCGTGTTCGCCTCCGACAGGCCTGATCTCCTACAATTCGATCAGCCCATCACCGGCACTGCCGCCTCCTGCCGCAACAACCGCGAAGTCTTGCGCTCGAAGGCCCAAGTCAGTGCCACGGCCGAGCACAGCAAACCCAAAGCCAACCCCCACCACACGCCGACCGCACCGTGGCCGGTATAGAAGCCGAAGATCCATGCTGCGGGCGCTGCGACCAGCCAGTAACTCGCCAGGCCGATCAGGAAGGTGGTGCGGGCATCTTTGAAGCCGCGAATCGCGCCCATGGCGATGGTCTGCGTGCCATCGAGGATTTCGAACCAGGCGGCGATCGCCAGTAGCTTCACGGTCAGCTCCACGATTTCAGCGAACTTCGGATCGCGGATGTCGAGGAACAAGCCAATGATCGTATGCGGCGCAAGCCAGAACAGCATGCCAAACGCCAGCATCACAGTGCCGCCAAAGGCGATGCCTGCACGGCCGGCAGTACGGGCCAGAAGCAGGTTGCCTGCGCCGTAGTGCTGGCCGATACGCATGGTCACCGCGTAGGAAATCCCCACTGGAATCATGAACGCCATGGACACCGTCTGCAGCGCGATCTGGTGGGCAGCCATCTGAGTGCTGCCCATTGCCCCCATGCAAAAGGCTGCAAAGGTGAACAGGCCGACTTCAACTGCGTAGGTCCCGCCAATCGGCAAGCCCAGGCGCCACAGCTCCTTGAGGTGACCGCGAGACAGCTGCCAGAAACCCTCGCGAATCGGATAGGGCGCATAAGCCGGATGGCGACGAATATGCAGAGCAAGAATCAGCGCCATGGCATTGGTCACTACGGCCGTAACCAGACCGATGCCCATCAGGCCCAGATTGGGCAGGCCGAACATTTCATGAATCAGTGCGTAGTTGAGCAGGAAGTTGGCCGCCGCCCCACCGAGGCTGATCGCCATGACTGGACCCGCACGTCCCAATGCACTGGTAAAACCGCGCAGCGCCATGAAGGTCAGCAAGCCGGGCAGGGCCAGGGGCAAGGTGATCAGAAACTGACCTGCCATGTGCACGTTGGCTTCGGTCTGGCCGAACTGGAGCAGGATCGGTTCGAGGTTCCACAGCAACAACATGGCAATCAAGGCCATGCCCCACGCCAGCCAGATACCCGCCTGCACCAGTTGCGCAGCGCCTTTGTTATCGCCTGCGCCGTGGCGAATCGCGACCAGCGTGCCTACGGCCGCCATCACGCCGACGCAGAAAAACGAAATGAGGTTGTAACTGGCGGCGCCCAATCCTCCGCCCGCCAACGCTTCGGGGCCGATTTTGCCCATCATCACGGTGTCGGTGAAGACCATCAGCATGTGCGCCATCTGGGACGCTATCAGCGGTCCGGCCAGACGCAGGATGATCCAGAGTTCTTTAAGGGCAGGTTGTTGCATGGGAACGGCGCTCGATGCTTAGGCATTTATGAGCGGCACATTCTCGGCATTTTTCTGGCTCGGCACAAAGGGATAAATCAGATCAGTAGCATGAGTAAAAATCATGGGTTAGATTTGCTGGCAAAAGTCTGCTATCCCGCAGTAGGAGCGTTCTGAATGCCTCGTAGTCTTCCTCCTCTTTATGCGTTACGCGCATTTGAAGCTGCTGCGCGACACAGTTCGTTCACCCGCGCCGCCCAGGAGCTGTCGATTACCCAAAGTGCGATCAGTCGACACATCAAAACCCTCGAAGAACACTTCGGCTGCCGGCTGTTCCAGCGCATCGGCCGCACCATCCAGCTCACCGAAGCCGCGCGCACCTTGCTGCCGGGGGTACGCGACGGGTTTTCTTCACTGGAGCGGGCATGCAATACGCTGTCCATCGAGGAAGGCGTGCTGCGCATGAAAGCCCCGCCGACATTGACCATGCGCTGGCTGTTGGCACGGCTCAGTCGTTTCCGTCATCTGCAGACGGGCAACGAGGTGCAGCTGACCAGCGCCTGGATGGAAATCGACGTGGTGGATTTCAGCCACGAACCGTTCGATTGCGCCGTGCTGCTCAGCCGCGGCCACTTCCCGGCGGACTGGGAAGCGATCTATCTGTTTCCGGAACTGCTGATACCCGTGGGCGCACCGACCCTGATGGATGAGCCGTGGGATATCGAACGGCTGGCGGCTGCCGAGCTGCTGCATCCAACCCCCGATCGCCGGGATTGGCGCAACTGGCTGGAGCGCACCGGGTTATCAGACAAGGTTTCGCTAAAGGGTGGTCAGGTGTTCGACACACTGGAGCTAGGCATGATCGCCGCCGCCCGGGGTTACGGAGTTTCCATGGGCGATTTACTGATGGTTGCCGAAGATGTCGCGCAAGGCCGTTTGAGCCTGCCATGGCGCACGGCCGTGTACAGCGGCGAGGACTATTATCTGGTTGGCCCACGCACTCGGCCAGGGACAGAGCGGCTGCGCAGACTCGGGGACTTCCTGCAGAGCGAGGTCAAGGCGATGGAACTGCCGACGGTCGAAATCCTCAGGTAACGCAACACTTTGAAACATCTCGCAATCGTTTGCTTTTTATCCACCGGGTATTCAAGTTCTGCCCCCTATAGCCGATGTGTAAGATCGAGGCCCTTTTCTGACAGCCCTGTCAGAAACCGCCCACCCATCTAATCAAAATGCAGCTGAGCGGCTACTAGAGGTCATTGAAGACCCTCCGTTCGGCCAGGAGTCGTCATGTCCAAGCCTCGTGCCCGAATTGCTTCGCAACTCGGTATTGCCCTGGCCGTCATTCTGGCAGTCGTAATATCCGGCAGTACCCTATTTGCCCTGCGTTCCCTGGACTCGTCCAACCTTGTCATCCGCGAAGAACACATGGCGAGTGAGGCGCGGTTATTGGCAGACCAGCTCAACACCTTCCACAGCACCCTGCGCGACAGCACCCAACGCTTGAGCGGGCTGTTTGAAAAGCGCTTTTCCAGCGGTTTGAGCGTGCTAGCGGACCAACCCGTGGCAGTGGCCGGTGTGCAAACGCCCAGCCTGATCCTGGCGGGCGCGGCACTGAACAACAACTTCAAGGAAGTTGACGAATTCCGCCAGCTCACTGCCGGTGTTGCCACGGTATTTGTGCGCAGTGGTGATGAATTCGTCCGCATCAGTACCTCCCTGACCAAGCAGGATGGCTCCCGCGCCATCGGCACAATGCTGGATCGTAAGCACCCAGCGTACGACCGCCTGATCGCAGGCCAGAGTTATGTTGGTAAAGCGGTGCTGTTTGATCGCTACTACATGACTCAATACAGCCCGGTGCGCGACAGCGCGGGCAAGGTCATCGCCGTGCTGTTCGTAGGTTTCGACTACACCGACGCGCAAAATGCCCAGTTCGAGAATCTGAAGAATTTCCGCATCGGGAAAACCGGCTCGCTGTCCTTGCTTGATGATCAGAATCGCTGGCTGGTACCGCCCGCAGGCGTTCAGGCGCTGGAACAGGCAGGCCAATCGGTTTCCGGATTCGTCCAGCAACCGGGTAAAGGCCAGACCTGGAGCGACGGCACTCAGGATTTCTACAGCGTTGCACAGCCTTTCAAAGACGGCCCATGGACCGTACTGGCCAGCATGCCCGAAACTGAAATCAGCGCCGTGACCTGGACCGTGGGTACGCAATTGGCGATTGGCAGCTTGCTGGCGATGCTCATCGCAGTGGCCTCGGCGATCTGGCTGTTGCGCAGCAAATTGCGTCCGCTGTCCGATTTGGTGCAGCAGGCAGAAGCATTGGGTGCAGGTGACCTGAGCGTGCGCCTGAATATCACCAGCAATGACGAAATCGGCCAACTGGCGACCAGCTTCAACAAGATGGGCGAAGCCCTGTCGACCATGGTTTCGCATATTCGCACGGCGGCTCAACAGGTCAGCAGTCGCGCGAATGAACTGTCCGGGCTTTCCGGTGGCGCCTATCGCGGCATGGAGCAGCAATCGGGCGAGATCGTCAGCATGGCGGGCGCGGTCGAGGAATTCAGCGCCACGTCGCTGAATATCGCCGACAACATGGGTAACACCGAGCGCTTGGCTCAGGAAAACGCCCAGCAAACCCGTATCGGCCGCGCATCCATGCAAGAGGCTTCTTCGTCGCTGGAACAGATCGCCACGTCCATCAACAGCACCGCGACAGTGATCAACACCCTTGGTCAGCGCTCGCAGGAAATCGGCAGCATCGTCGGCGTCATCACCTCGATCGCCGATCAGACCAACCTGCTGGCTCTCAACGCCGCCATCGAAGCCGCCCGCGCAGGCGAGCAGGGTCGGGGCTTTGCGGTGGTGGCCGACGAGGTTCGCAGCCTGGCAACCCGCACGCGGGACGCCACCAACGAAATTTCGGTGATGATCGCCAGCATCCAGCAGGAAACGGGCAACGCCATTACCACCATGCAACAAGGTAATGCGCAGATGCAGGAAGGCCTGGCCCGCAACGCCAAGGTCGCTGCCGCACTGGCGCAGATTGATGAGCAGAGTCGCTCGGCCGGTCAGCAATTCGCCGCGATCACGACTGCAACCCAGGAGCAGAGCAGTACCGCAACCCTGCTCAGCAGCAACCTGCAAAGCATCGCGATGGCCAACAGTGAACAGCGCGAAGTGGTTTCGCACCTGGCAGTGACTGCCGAAGAGCTGAACTCATTGGCCGCTGAACTGCGTAACGAGGTTGATCGGTTTCGTTGAGTGAACCTGCCAACCTAACTCTCTGTAGGAGTGAGCTTGCTCGCGATAGCGCCAGTTCAGGCAATAAATTCGTCGCCTCCAAGACCGAATCGCGAGCAAGCTCACTCCTACAGGTCCTGTGCATAGACCCCGGCGCGGTTCCTACAGCCTCGTTACTGCCCGACAGCCACCAACTCGATTTCAAATACCAGCGGCGTGAACGGGTCGATCAAATCCCCGGCACCTTCAGCGCCGTACGCTTCCGATGAAGGAATCACCAACCGCCATTTTGCCCCGACCGGCATATTTTGCAGGGCGGTGGTCCAGCCGCTGATCACGCTGTCCAGACGGAACCACTGTGGCTGGGCGCTTTGGTCGAAGATCGTGCCATCTGGCAAGCGCCCGACATAACGAACCTGCACTCGACCATCAATATTGGGCTTGGCACCCGTGCCGGGCTTCAACTCGGTCATCAGGATGCCGTCGGCCAGTTCGGTGACACCAGGCTTGGCTTTCTCGCTGGCCATGAACTTATGTTCCACTTCCAGAGCCGCCTCGCTTTGCGGGGCGCTCACGCCTGAGGCTTCAGCCTGGGCCAGCTCTGCATCGTGCTCGCTGAGAATCTGTTCGATGCGCTCCTTCTTGATCGCCAGTGGCTCGCCTTTGTAGGCCTGCTGAAGACCTTCCATCAAAGCCTTCAGATCAAGATCCGGCACTTCCTGATGCAAGCGCTCACCCAGACTCGCGCCCAGACTGTACGCCAGATCATGCGACTCACTCGAGGGTGCGGCTTGTACGGCCTGAACCACCGGCAACAAGAGGAACAACGACGTTAACAAGTAGCGCGACATGAATGCTCTCCGGCCTGGGAAGGCAGCGATTATGCCAGTGCAATCGGCCTGTGTGTGGGGGGTATTTTCAGGGTGATCCTGACACGGGTTTTTGCTGCCGCCTCAAGGCATTTTCCCGGTCATGCAACAGGGGCCATATTGCAGTGTCAAGATGCCCTAGCGGCGGTGCGGGCAGAGGTCTAGTATGAGCCGCAATTCAGTCAGTCAGGAGGTAAGTCATGTCGGCCAAAAAGAAGCCAGTAAGTACCCCGTTGCATTTGCTCCAACAACTGTCGAGCAGCCTGCTTGAACACCTTGAAACCGCCTGCTCGCAAGCTTTGGCTGATGCCGAAAAATTGCTCGCCAAGCTCGAAAAGCAGCGCGGCAAGGCTCAGGAAAAACTGCACAAATCGCGTACCAAATTGCAGGACGCCGCGACCGCTGGCAAAGCCAAGGCTCAGACCAAGGCCAAGACTGCTGTAGCTGAACTTGAAGAATTGCTCGATGCGCTGAAAGCGCGCCAGACAGAAACCCGTGGCTACATCCTGCAACTCAAGCGCGACGCACAGGAAAGTCTGAAGCTCGCTCAAGGTGTAGGCCGGGTCAAGGAAGCGGTAGGCAAGGCACTGAGCACTCGTACTGCCAAACCGGCACCTGCCAAGGTAGCGCCAACCAAACCAGCTTCGACCAAGGCCACTCCCGCCAAGGCCGTGGCAGCCAAAGCCCCAGCGCCAGCCGCCAAAAGCACTGCTGCAAAAGCTCCGGCTAAAACAGCGGTTAAAGCACCAGCCAAAGCACCTGCCAAAGTTGCCGCAGCCAAGCCTGCAGCAAAGCCAGCAGCAAAACCTGCCACCGCTAAAGCACCAGCCAAGCCAGCAGCGACAAAAGCACCAGCTGCGGCAGCCGCCAAGCCAGCAGCCAAGGCTCCGGTGAAAGCGGTAGCGGCAAAAGCTCCGGCAAAAACCACTGCTGCCAAACCGGCTGCCGCGAAGGCGCCAGTTAAACCAGCCGCTGCCAAACCTGCAGCCAAGTCTCCTGCTGCGAGCGCTGCCGCCAAGCCAGCTGCTAAAGCTGTTGCGAAACCAGCAGCAAAGGCCCCGGCTAAAGCTGCCGCCAAACCAGTCGCCAAAGCGCCGGTCAAGGCACCCGCCAAACCCGCTGCGGCCAAACCTGCTACCAAGCCGGCTGCAAAACCGGCTGCCGCCAAGCCAGCGGTAAAACCAGCGACTGCAACGCCTGCAACCCCTGCTGCGCCAGCGGCCACTGCCACTCCGGCAGCGACCACACCTGCGACACCGGCAGCACCAGCAACACCGACTGGCGGCAACACGCCAACCAGCGCTTCCTAAGCTCGGCTCATCGCGACGCGCAGCACTTGCAGCGCGTCGCGATTCCGGTTGGCGGCTTCACCCGCAAGGCCTGTCAACCAATCTGACGGATCTGCCTGATCTTCCGTTGATACCCCTGGCCAGTCCTGGCTCAGCTTCTCCAGTCGCACAATCAGCTCCCGTTCCGCAGCCAGCTCCAGCGCTTTGACTTGCTCACGCAGCAACGCCAAAGGCGGGTCCAGTTGTGCAGCGTCGCGCCACTGCGTGCGCAATTGCCGGAGCGGACCCACCACCGCATCCTCCCAGGGTCCGGCCAACTGTCCGATTTCCAGCATGCGCCGTGAATAGCAGGGCACCCCGCGTTGCATCAACCAGGCACCGCACAACAGCACGCAGACATTGGCCCCGCTGGCTTGCAGCCTCAGACAGGCCTGCTCGACGCCCGGTCTGGCGTACAAATCGAGGGTGAAACTCCAAAGGTCAGAAGGCATAGTTGAGCTACCTGTTTGAGACGAAGCTGGTAGACTCCGCCGCCATTATGATTCGACTTCAAAGCCTTACCTTACAGCGTGGCCCGCAACGTCTGCTAGAAGACGCCGAGCTGACCCTGCACGCCGGTCAAAAAGCCGGCCTGATCGGTGCCAACGGCGCCGGCAAATCCAGCCTGTTCGCCTTGCTTCTGGGTGAGTTGACCCCGGATTCGGGCGACTGTCTGCTACCCGCGGACTGGCGCATCGCTCACATGCGCCAGGAGATCGATACCCTCGATCGAATCGCGGTGGACTATGTGCTCGACGGCGATCAGCGCCTGCGCGAGGTGCAGCGTCTGCTTGCCAAAGCCGAAGCGGATCAGGATGGCGCCGCGCAAGCGCGCATGCACTCCGAGCTGGACAGCGCTGACGGCTATACCGCCGACGCACGCGCTCGCAAGCTGCTGGCCGGGCTGGGGTTTACCAACGAGCAAATGGACAAGCCGGTTGCCGACTTCTCCGGTGGCTGGCGGATGCGTCTGAACCTGGCGCAGGCCTTGATGTGCCCATCGGATCTGCTGCTGCTCGACGAGCCCACCAACCACTTGGACCTCGACGCGATCCTCTGGCTTGAGGACTGGCTGAAAAGCTATCCGGGTACATTGCTGCTGATTTCCCACGACCGGGATTTCCTCGATGCCGTGGTCGATCATGTGGCCCACGTCGAACAGCGCAAGATCACCCTCTATCGCGGAGGCTACAGCGCTTTCGAACGCGCCCGTGCCGAGCGTCTGGCCCAGCAGCAACAGGCCTACGAGAAACAGCAGGCCCAACGCGCGCACATGGAGAAATTCATTACGCGCTTCAAGGCTCAGGCCACCAAGGCCAAGCAGGCCCAAAGCCGGATCAAGGCGCTGGAGCGGATGGAAGAGTTGTCGGCGGCCCATGTGGATTCGCCGTTCGACTTCACCTTCCGCGAATCGACGAAGATTTCCAGCCCGTTGCTGGACCTGTCCGATGCGCGCCTGGGTTACGGCGACCGGGCCGTGCTGGAGAAGGTCAAACTGCAACTGACGCCGGGTGCGCGTATCGGTTTGCTGGGGCCTAACGGCGCGGGCAAATCCACTCTGATCAAAAACCTTTCTGGTGAGCTTGAGCCACTGAGCGGCCGTCTGGTTCGCGGCGAGAACACCGTAGTCGGCTATTTTGCCCAGCATCAACTGGACTCGCTGGACTCTAAAGCCAGTCCGTTACTGCATTTGCAACGCATTGCACCGACCGAGCGTGAGCAAACGCTGCGTGACTTCCTCGGCGGTTTTGACTTCCGTGGCGCTCGTCTTGACGAGCCAGTGCTGAATTTCTCCGGCGGCGAAAAAGCGCGCCTTGCTCTGGCGTTGATCGCCTGGGACCGGCCTAACCTGCTGCTGCTCGACGAACCAACCAACCACCTGGATCTGGAGATGCGTCTGGCCTTGACCATGGCCCTTCAGGAATTCAGTGGCGCGGTTCTGGTGGTGTCTCACGATAGACACTTGCTCAAAAGCACCACCGATGACTTCCTGCTCGTGGCCGATGGCCGAGTGCAGGAGTTTGATGGCGACCTCGAGGATTACGCGCGCTGGCTGGTGGATTACCGTTTGCGCAATGCGCCGGTCAGCAACACACCACTCAATGTCGACAAGACCGACAAGAAAGCTCAGCGCCAACAGGCTGCGGCCCTGCGTCAACAGCTGGCTCCGCACAAAAAACAGGCTGACAAGCTTGAGCGTGATCTAGGCCTGTTGCATGAGAAGCTTGCCAAGGTGGAGGCTGCGTTGGCCGATAGCGCCAACTACGAGGCTGCCAACAAGGATAAGTTGCGCGATCTGCTGGCCGAGCAGGCCAAGCTGAAGGTGAGCGAATCCGAGCTGGAAGAAGCCTGGATGGAAGCGCTGGAGTTGCTGGAATCGATGCAGGCCGAGCTGGAAGCCTTGTCGTAATGAAGTCGAGGGTTTGATGGAAGCGCTAGGTTTGCCGGTCCCGCCCACGTGGGTCGAGCCGATCTTTCTCGGGGTGCAGATCCTGCTGATTCTGTTGGCCGGTTACATTGCCCAACGAGTAGTGGGCCGCTTCCTGACCGGGCTTGGCGAACGCTATCCATTACCGCCCGAACTGCTGATGCCCCTGCGGGGTGGTCTGCGCTGGTTCATCATGGGCAGTGCGTTCGTGGTGGTGCTGGGCCAGCTCGGGGTTTCCGCTACGGTCCTCTGGACCGCGCTCTCGGGCTTCGTCGCCGTCGCTGCCGTGGCGTTCTTCGCCATGTGGAGCGTGCTTTCCAATCTGCTTTGCGCGGTCTTGATCTACACCATCGGGCCGTTCCGCATCGGTGACGTGGTCGAGCTGGTCGATACCCTCGACAAACCGGGCGTCAAAGGCCGCGTGGTGGAAATCAATCTGATGTTCACCACCCTGATCGAATTGCCCGAAGCGGGCGGCGCACTGGTTCAGGTGCCCAACAGCCAGTTCTTCCAGAAATCGGTTCGTCGTTGGCGCGGTGCGGACGTCTTGCCTGTTGTTTCAGTCGAGAAACACTTGGGCGAGTGATGGGCCTGTAGGAGCGCGCTTGCCCGCAATAGCGTCAGGTCAGGCAGTGGTTTTTCGCTGGGCACACCGCATCGCGGGCAAGCTGTTGTGGCTCAATATTTATGGACCATGATGTAGGAGTATCAACCTAAGGAAGCATCATGGGATTTCGAGTCGTCACAGCCGAAGAAAAGGCCGAAGCCATTCGTCTAGTCGTT
>Ga0247814_10000029_pt1 | contig 158744 bp, 155 predicted proteins | sample UWRJL179409R1_FD_179947 | JGI IMG/M metagenome (GOLD analysis project Ga0247814, IMG submission 179947) | Plant litter microbial communities from Arlington Agricultural Research Station in Wisconsin, United States - UWRJ-L179-409R-1 | ecosystem: Environmental > Terrestrial > Plant litter >... | reverse complement strand
ATAATAATCAGCGTGGTACCGCGAACCGGATTTGAACCGGTACGTCCATGAAGGACACCAGATTTTGAGTCTAGCATGTCTACCATTCCATCACCGCGGCGCATGTCGTGTTCGACTACTGAAAAGTACCAATGTATTGTACAATAGAAGCCAATAGGAAGAAAGATATGAACCCTGACAAAAGCGGTCCCGGTGGAGATTTGCAGAACCAGCATGACGCTGGCGTTGCTGGTATCTCACCAGCCCAACACTCTCAAGATGTCACAGCGCAGCAATCTGCCGCTGCTAACGTTATCCGAACACAAATCGACTCTTTATACGGCGACCAAGGGGTTACCGCCCAAGTAGCAACCGACCACAACACCCCAAAAGCTGACGACACTAACCCGTATCACCGCACCCACAGCGCTCATCCACTCCCCGAAGCAGAGCAGTGGAAAGAGTACCACTCGGCGTGGCAAAACTATTATCAGAAATATTACGAAAATTATTATACTGCCCAGATTTCGGCCACTCCGGCAGCCGTTATTGCCGAAAAGGCCAACAACGCGTCGATCGAATCACACGAGAATAAGGGATATTTCACTCACCAGCCAGCTGCACCAGTCGAAGAAACACCTGAAGAACTTTCTAACGACCAAGCTCTTTACGAACTTCGCCAAAAACTACTAGGCAAAGTCCAAGCCTCGGCAACCAAGATCCGTAAGAGTCGTCACTTTGTGCCAATTGCCGCTGCCTTAGGGGTCATCCTGATCTTTACCTTTATTCAATACAATCGCGTCTTTATCTCGAACGTCAAAGCCTACGTTTCACCAGGCAGCATTGATCCTCAGAATATTGTCGTCGACCCAACGGCTGATATTGTCGTTTCGGCTGAGTCACGCTTGATCATTCCAAAGATTAACGTCGACGTGCCCGTTACGTACGACGTCGGTACCGATAACGCGTCACAAATGAAAGCCATGGAAGGCGGCCTGGCACATTTCCCAATCGCTGGCGCCAGTAGCCACCCTGGTGAAATCGGCAATACTGTCCTCGCAGGACACAGCAGTAACGACCTTTTCGACGTCGGTGATTATAAGTTCATCTTTGCCCAGCTCGAGAAATTATCGGTCGGCGACACTATCTATGCCAACTACAACAGCAAGCGTTACACCTACGTCGTCACCCGCACCGAGACCGTCAAACCGACTGAAGTGAACAAGCTCGTCTACGCCACAGACAAACCTGTCATGACATTGATCACCTGTACGCCACTCGGAACTGCGCTGAACCGCTTCCTAGTGACCGCAGAGCAAGTTAGCCCTGATCCCGCCGCCGCAACTGCCGCCCCAGCCGGAAGCGGTACTGCCGGTGCTGACACGGCTATTCCAGGCAACTCGCCAACCGTACTCGAACGACTGTTCGGCGCGAACTAGCGTCGTATTAATATATGTTTATATAGCCAAAGGCTAGGCAAAGCCAAGACAGCTAATGCCCCGAACATGTAGGGAACAACGATATCACCACCAACATGGTATGACACAACCCATATCAACCCCAGGATATACAAGACTCCGAGAGCAGACGATACCAGCGCCAGTCGCTGTTTTTTCACCACTTTCATAAAGAGTGCCGGTAGTAGCACCAGCAAGGCAATCGCGATAACCGACTGCACGGCAACAACGCTCAGGTCCAAATATGCATTGGCACCGGAGAGTTTTATGACCTGAGGAGCATTCGGTTCTGTCGTATACAGACATGGCATTGCATCGCGAATAGAACTTCCAATTATATATTCACTAACGGTTCCACCCAGGCCTGGGGCACCAACTTCTCTGTAAGGATGCGCCGCAATTTCACACATACGTTTATTCCAGGATCATGCGAACGCGCTGCAGCTGGTAGGTATCACCAGATTTTGCAATACCATAAAGGTAGCGGCCGTTTTGACTCAGTGTCGCATCAAAGCCAGGTTCCATCGGCATGATGACATGAACGTTCTTACCATCGAACTCACGGATCGATAGGTGACCGTCGTAGACGGCGTACAGGTACGCGTCGTCCAGCCAGCTGAGCGTGTGTGCCTGTGTCTCACTGGTCGTCACCATGGCGTTCGTAAAGCGCATGTACTCGATCTCGTAGCCGACGAATGCGAGGCCAGATTGGGCAACCAGAAAGTTACCCTCATTGCTGAATGAGAGAGTATCGACATTACCGGCAGCACTAAATTCAGCATACGTTTTCAGGCTCGAGACATCGGTGCTATTCGAGGCAGGGTAGCTGCCTTTGAGAATAGTGACTTTTGTGCCTTCGGCAATTGATACGAAGTCGTCATTGTAATAACGGGTCGCATCGATCGAAACTGGCGTATTAGCTGTTTTAATCGTACGAAGGACGTGCGCATTGTCGTCGCCGTCACGGTAGACGCCAGCAACTTGCCAAGCAGGGTTCTGGGCATCGGTACCAATGAACGTGACAATGTTTGATTCGTAGACATTAAATGAGGTGACGTTCGATACCAGGGCGCGCGAGATTGTTGAGTTCGAGAGGTCGATCTTACGGATAATCCCTTCACTCAGGCCGTACAGGATGTTGCCGCTCGTCCCAGAGAACTTCACATCGGTAAGGCCAATGCCAAGGGTCCGCGACACGTTGATGCTGGTCGCGACGTCTTGGGTGTCGAGCATGATGTATTCGGATTTGTCAGCGTAGGTGTGTTTAACCAGCATGTAGCGGCCGTTTTCGTCCCATGACTGCATCTCGTAGCCATGCGTCACATTGGCGGTTGTCGCTTCGGTAACGAGAGCAGCGGGAACCGTAATAGTCGATGATTTTATTTGCGATGCGCGCAGGTCAACCAATTGGAACGTTGCGGCGTCAGCCTTTTCCTGGACCATCAACCATTTACTGTCGGGTGAGGCTTTTTCACCGAATACGGTCGTATACTTGGCGACTGATTCGGTCTCAAGTTTTTTGGGAACGAGGCGAATGTAGTCGAGCCAACTGAGTGTGCCGGCCTTGGTGGTTAATGATTTGTTCCAGGTTTGGTACTGGTCGCGGGTGACGGTAAAGTTGTGTGCACCAGCTATAACCGATTGTTTCGATGGGGTGCGGGCAGTTAATGCCTTGCCATCGATCGAGACGTTGGCGCCGTTGGGCACCGAGTCAAATTGAACCAAGGCATTCTGTTCGAGGCGACCCTTATCTCCGTCGATCCGGTATCCCAGGATAAATAATATAGTTCCAGCAACGATCACTAATACAGCGACCACCATGACAGTTAGTGTGATGATTCGGCGCGCGAGCAGTTGTTTCTTTGTAGGGCGTTTAAACATAATTCCTTTTATTATAGCAAGTTGCATACATTTTTTAATCAAGGCTTGCATAAGCGTGATGATACTCTTAATATAAGTGATAATGTATGGAACCAATCACATACCACATTCTGAAACCTGCGAGGAAATAAAACAGTATGCCAAACAATAAAACCGTCACCATTAATGGTCGCATTTACGACGCCGTCACAGGGCTTCCTGTTGATGCTTCGCCAAAAGCCGGTCCAAAGCCAGTCTCGCCAGCCCTCGTCAAAAAGCGTGCTGCTGAAGTTACCAGTGCCAGCGTCCACGCACAACCACAGCGATCACAAACACTGCACCGCCGCGCTATCAAGAAACCAGCTGTCGTTACAAAGCGTCCACAAGCCGGCCGCCACATGGACATCGCTCGTAACTCAAATGTGGCCAAGTTCGCGCCGCACCCGATTGCCAAAGCAGCCCCAAAGCCAGCCGCACCCGACTTGGCACCAAAAGCGCACCCGGTTGCCGCTCGGGCCCACGCTCGCACCGCTGCAGCCAAACCCGTTGTCGCAGCACCGTTAACCTCAAAGCAAGTCAAAGACGAAGCCATCGCCAAGGCAATTGCAAAACCTTCAGTCAAGCCAACCAAGAAATCGTTCAAAGCGCATTTCTCTCGTCGTTTCACAATTATCACTGCGATATTTGCCGTCTTAATTATTGGTGCATACTTAACTTATTCAAACATGCCGAGTCTGTCGGTTGGATTTGCCGCTGCCCAAGCCGGTATCAAAGCAACCTACCCAGAATACAAACCTGACGGTTACCGTTTGTCACAACCGGTCACATTTAGCGATGGGGAAGTGACGCTGAACTTTGTCGCCAATACTGGCACCGGCGAATACACCGTCGTCCAAACTCGTAGCTCATGGGATTCATCAGCCGTCCTCGACAATGTCGTCAAAAAAGCTGCCGGCGATAACTACGTCACCACCCAAGAACGCGGCCTGACGATCTACTCATACGATAGCAATGCAACCTGGGTTAACGGCGGCATCCTGTACACGATCCACGCTAACGCACCACTTTCTGGCGAACAAATCCGCCACATCGCGACGAGTCTGTAGCACTGCCTTTAATCTCAATCCTCATCTGTTATACTAAGGGTAATGTCTGACTCTATTATCCGCACCCGATTCGCCCCATCACCAACTGGTTTTATGCACGTTGGGGGCGTGCGCACCGCACTATTCGCTTGGCTATTAGCTCGTCAAAAAGGTGGTCAATTCATCCTTCGCCTCGAAGACACCGACCAAAAGCGTGAAGTCGCCGGTTCAGCTGACCACATCCTGGCCGCACTTGGCGCCCTCGGCATTCACCACGACGAAGGACCAGACATCGGTGGCCCATACGCACCGTACGTCCAAAGCCAACGCCTCGAAACCTACCAAAAGTGGGCGCAAAAACTGATCGACGCCGGCCGTGCCTACGCTGACCCGTACTCCGCCGCCGAGCTTGATGCTTTCCGCGAAGCCGCTAAAGCCAACAAAGAAGCCTTCTTGTACCGTAAACATCGTCCTGAAAACCCGGCCCCATGGGACGGCACGACACCGCTCCGCTTGAAGTCAGAGCCAAAAGCTTACCACTGGCACGACGAAGTCCTAGGTGATCTATCAACTGGCCCGGAAGTGATCGATGACATCATTCTTATTAAATCCGACGGCTTCCCAACCTATAACTTCGCCCACATCGTCGACGACGCCGAAATGAAGATCACGCACATCATCCGTGGCCAAGAATTCATAGCCAGTCAACCAAACTACTTAAATATCTACGAAGCCCTCGGACTTGATTTCCCGATATTCGCCACCATGCCACACATCATGGCCGAATCTGGTAACAAAAAACTTGGGAAGCGTGACGGCGCCAAAGACGTCCTGGACTACCTGAAAGACGGCTTCTTGCCGGAAACGATGGTCAACTTTATTGCCAGCCTGGGTTGGAACGACGGCACCGAACAAGAAATCTTTACCGTTGCCGAACTGATTGAAAAGTTCAGCCTGGACCGTGTCCAAAAATCTGGTGCTCGCTTTGATGAAAAGCGTCTGGAATGGATGAACGGCCAGCATATTCGTCTACTGTCACTCGATGATCTATACGACCGCGTAACTGATTTCTGGCCTGTGTCAGCGGCTAACGTCAGCGAAGACAAAAAGAAACAAGTCCTGGCACTCGTCCAGGACCGTCTGAAAACATTGAAGGACCTGTCGATCTTGACCGACTATTTCTTTACCGAACCGACGCCTGATCTTTCGATGATTGCCGGCAATAAACAACTCGCTAAATTATCAGACGACGAAGTAAAAGCCCTATTACTCCAGGCAACAACTGCCCTCGAGAATAGCGACTTCACCCCCGAAGCAATTCAAGACGCCCTTAATCAGCTACTTGAAACGACTGGCCAAAAGCCAGGTATCTTGTTTAGCCTGATCCGCCTCGTCGTCTCATGGGCACCATTTAGCCCAGCGCTGAACGAAACACTAGCCGTCCTCGGTAAAGAAGTAACGCTTGGTCGTTTACTGCGCGCGACCGCGGAAGAGTCCCAAAAAGCCTAAGCGCCGCCGACGCCTGTCCTGTACTTCATCCTGCATTTCTGAGAATGTTGTCACCTCGTCCATCATCATGGCCAACTCTTCGGTCGTGGCCGTAGGGTGATTAAGAATCGTTTCAGCCTTCCGATTGGCAATATGGGCACGCTTTTCAGCTTCGGCATATCGTTCATCGGAAGATTGATACTTTTGTTCCATAGTCTTATTATACTCCACCCCTTAGCGGTGGGGGAGAGAGGGCTATCTACCTACGCTAGATCTGGTATAATAACGCTTACGTATGTTCAAACTAAAACACAAACAAAAACCCGCATCAACAGAATATGGCCAAAAGGCACCTAACTGGTTCAAACGTCACAAAAAACTCGCAATTATCCTAAGTATCGTCGCCGTTCTGCTCGTCGGTGGCGGTGTCACCGCTGCACTATATTTCATGAATAAGAAGACAGACGAACCAGCGCCGGCCAAAGTAATAAAACCCACTCCAGCACCTGAACCTGTCAAATTTTATTCACCCTTGACCGGTAACTTGGTTGCCGATGAAGGCGCCACTAAACAAGCCGTCACCGCCATCATGATCGAGAACAGTCCTGATGCTCGGCCACAATCTGGTTTGAAAGACAGTGGCGTCGTATTCGAAGCAATCGCCGAAGGTGGCATCACCCGCTTCCTCGTGTTATATCAACAAGAAAAGCCTGCATTAGTTGGACCGGTTCGCAGTGTCCGCCAATACTACGTCGACTGGCTAGCAGCCTTTAACGCCAGCGTTGCCCACGTTGGCGGCTCCGCGAAAGCCCTGGCCGAAGTCCGCAACGGTAGCTACCGCGACATCGACCAGTTCTTTAATGCCGGCTCATACTACCGCGCCACTGATCGTTATGCACCACACAACGTCTATACCTCATTCGAACGCCTCGATGCGCTGAACGCCGCCAAAGGATTCACGACCTCTGAATTTACTGGCTTTACCCGCAAAGACAGCAAAGCCGTCGCTGCGCCAACTGCAACCGCGATTAACGTCACCATCAGTGGCCCAACGTATAACAGCAGTTACGCCTATGACCCGGCAACGAACTTATATAACCGTTCCCAAGCTGGCGCCCCACACACTGACCGTGAATCTGGTCAGATCACGCCACGTGTCGTGGTTGTGATGAAAGTACCACAGCGCTTAGTCCTCGAAGATGGCTACCGTGAACAGATCGATGCAATCGGCACCGGATCTGCGACTATTTTCCAAGACGGAGAAGTCAAAGAAGTCACTTGGTCAAAAACTAGCAAAGCAGCCCAGATTACCTTCACCGACGCCGAAGGTAAAGATTATCCATTAGCTCGTGGCCAAACCTGGATTAGCGCCGTCCCATCTGACACCGGAGCCGTCACGTGGCAGTAAGCACGCAGCAAAAGTTCGCCAACGACTTTTGGCCGTACTTTAATCGTATCGTCGGCACCGTCATTACACTGACACAGTTACTCATCTTGGTGATTCTCGCCTGGGCACTGTATATGTTCGGCCTGATCGACGATAACCCGATTGCCTTTGGTGGATTACTGGCTGCCCAAGCGATCCTAGGGGTTGTCAGCTCAATCATTATCTATCGATTTGTGTCCCGCCCAATCCGCGACCTACTGGCGGCAGTCGTACACATCTCGGGCGAGCCAACCACGACGACACCGCCAAACCCGAACGACCCCCGCTTTGCCAAGAGCGGCTTCAAAGATGTCTTGCAAACTATTTACGAGCTCGCCAGCGACAAGCAACAAGCTGGCACGATTGCGACCGCTATCACGGCTGAACCAAGCACAATTATCGAAGCGAACCTACCGACGCACACCAATACGACACCAGCGACGATGATCGAAGCTGCCCTCAACGAAACGTCGTGTGGCTTTGTTATCATGAACCACGACCGCAAGATTACGTTCTCGAATAAGGCCGCGCCGATTAACGTCAACCAAGACGGCGTCGCCTCACTCAGCCTGATGTTCAACGGCCAAGAAACCCTCGATAGCTGGCTAGAAGACTGCGACCAAAACGCCGTTCACGCCGAGCGAACTTGGTCACGCGTCCCGAACAAACTTCCCGAAGAAGAAGACCGCCGCTTCTTTGACGTCATTGCGTCATATGACAAGGGTGCCGAAAGTGAAGTTGTCCTAACATTGATCGACCGGACCAGTATCTATGCCGTCGGTGAACAAGAGCTCGACTTTATTGCCTTTGCGGCCCACGAACTACGCGGCCCGATTACCGTCATTCGCGGGTACCTCGATGTCCTGGAAGACGAACTAAAGGACGTCTTGAAAGACGACCAACATGAATTATTCCGTCGCCTGACAGTCTCGGCTAACCGATTGTCGGGGTACATCAATAATATCCTCAATACCTCACGTTACGATCGTCGTCACCTAAAAATGCACCTAGCGGAAACAACTGTTAACGATGTCTACGATACGATCCGTGATGACATGGAACTGCGTGCTAGTGCCCAGCGCCGCATGCTGTCGATCAACATTCCGAATGACCTCCCAACCATTGCCGGTGATCCGGCCAGCCTCAGCGAAGTCTTCGGTAACCTCATCGACAACGCCATCAAGTACAGCAACGAAGGTGGCGCCATCACCGTCACCGCCGCATTGAGGGGCGACATGGTAGAGCTAGCCATCGAAGATCACGGTATCGGCATGCCAAGTAGCGTCGTCGGTAACTTGTTCCAGAAATTCTACCGCTCGCACCGATCACGTGAGACCGTTGCCGGCACCGGCATTGGCCTATACATCTCGAAAGCAATCGTTGAATCACATGGTGGCACCATCGCCGTCCGTAGCGAAGAAGGCAGGGGGTCGGTATTCACGGTTTCGATTCCAACCTTCCAATCAGTTGCAGACAAACTAAAAGCAGGCAATAATAGTAACGAAGGATTAATTGATCAGGGAAGTGGCTGGATTAAAAACCACTCCATGTATCGAGGTTAAATACACATATGGCAATCAACACTATACTTATTATTGAAGACGACCGATTTATCGGCGAAATGTACGTCCGGAGTCTAAAAAAAGCTGGCTACGACATCGACTGGATGGTTGATGGAAACGACGGTCTTATCGCCGCCCGTAACAAGGCGTATGACTTGATCCTACTGGATGTCATGTTGCCAGAACGACGCGGCACAGAGATCCTAGAAGCACTGCGAGGCGGCAAAGAAGACCTTATTCCTCATACTAAAGTAATCGTCTTAACTAATTTTGAACAAGACGACGAATCGCGCATGGCAATGGAAAAGCGTGCCGATGGCTACTTAATCAAAGCCGAGATCACCCCTAGTAAACTATTAGCCGTCATCACCCAACTCGACCAACCGACTGCCTGATATGCCACATCACTTCATCGATGCACCCGACGATTCACTCCGTACCACCAACGAGATGGTCAACCGCGATGATCTGACGTCGATGTACCCAACCGTCCAAAAGGAAGCGTTGGGACCGTGGATGGGCGAAGAAGAGCGCCAAGCGAAACTTGAAAGCCAGCGTTTAGCCGCTATCGCCCAGATTCGCAAACAATCAGCCCTTATCGGCTTCTTGGTGTCGTTGCCATTTGTGATGAGCATCCTCGTATTCCAAGCTCTCACTGTTATTGTACCGGCGACGAAGGACGATACGAGCTACGCGATATTAGCTGGCTTTGGTGGCATTTTGATGGGACTAGTGTTCGTTGGGCTGACGATCGCGTTCCTAAGAAAGGCATCGAGTGTATTCAGTGAGCATGCCCTAAAGGCAGCGCCGATTACCGCCACGATCCTCATCTGTCTATTATTGGTTAGTCAGACGATGGCAGATCTGGCTCAGCAACTGATCGGTGGACTGCCTGGATACATCGCGTTCTTGATAGCGCTTCCGGTCGTTAGCATGCTACTATCTGTAGTATTTCTTTTCATCTGGACCATTCAAAAAGTGCCCGCCCTTGTTAAACTGCTGGTTTTGCCGCTCGCCATTGCCGCAGCCGGCGCCGTTTTGTATCTGTCCATGTAGACTTTACCGAGGTTATTTGGTAAAGTAGTCCAGTCGTGGTCCTATCTTTTCAGGGTAAAACCCGGCATTTCGTGGTCCTATCGTCTAACGGTTAGGACACCAGGTTCTCATCCTGGCAATTGGAGTTCGATTCTCCATAGGATCACCAAAATTATTAATTAAGACACCAGTTAGTGTCTTAATTGTTTGTAAATTACTTTGACCAAACGAATAGTCTTATTATGCAAAAAGCCCCACGTTCAGCACGGGAGCTTTCCGCTCAACCGGACCGACGCGGGGCGACGTTCGTTTGGTCACTCTTTCTTCGACTGCTCCCGAACGACTTTTCGATACAGCCTCGGGTTGTCTCGCTTCAGCTTTCGCTTTGACGGAACATCCACGTAATCACCGTCGGAAGTGCCAACCAGGACATACGCCTCATCATACGGCAACTGCTTCGCCCAAAAGAACGAAAACGGCCACAGTATCAGCATTACTGGCCACATTACCATCGAGATGAGCGTGTGGTTCCAGATGTAAGCCTGGATGGGGCCGACTGGTCGGAAGCTGTACATGAACCCTTGGATAGCTATTACGGCCACAAGAAAGTAGCTGAAAACAACAAGCAGTGCAAAGTATACAAAATCAGCCATGATAACCTCAAATCGTAGATGTGTGAATGTGCAAAAATCGAACAATAAATATATTATACTACTTTTTATGCAACCAGTAAATGGCATCTTCTTTTGTACATAAACGGGGAGTTAGTGACTATACTAACTAGCGGCTAACGGAATAGACCCTACATACATGTTGCGAATAACATCATTCCAACGCACTATCTCCATTACTACTAGGTTATAAATCGAGGGTGTAAGGTTCACCAAAGAAAGTAGTCAAACTCAGTGTTTGACTTTTTTCTTTGGTAAAAATCTCTAATTGAAAAAGCCGTACTATTTACAGTATAATATTATCAAATGATTCAAGCTGAATATCAGAGTAAGTCAAAGGCCTTCACACTTCCCGTTACTAAATCAATACGAAGGGCGGAATAAGTATGGGAATATACGTCGCAGTTGAACATGGCGATAGCTCTAAAAGCAAGGGAGATTTGCTTGAAAAAATATCTAAAAAGCTCTTAGAAGCGCACGATTACGAAGTTGAAACTGAGGTAAGAAAAACGGGGATGGAGCTCGACCTTCTATGCCAACACAAGGCAAATACAACCAAAAAGATGTATGTTGAGTGCAAAGCTTATGATGACGACAACAAGATACAGGCAGGCGTAATCACCAACCTCACTGGACGACTTTTTATTAAAAAGTACAAAGAAGCATGGTTAATATCAACCTCAGAACTTGGCAAGGATGCCAAGGGCCTAGTCGACGATATTAAAACAGGCGAAGACTCAGATAAGTTCACATTTTACACACCAAACAAACTCATTTCTGCCCTGAACAATGCCAATATTATATGCTCCTCCGATACTGCCTCTCAAAAGGTAAGCGAGCTAGTCCGCAACGACTCACTTTTGGGAGATACCCACTTATTACTAAGTTCCTTTGGTAATTTTTGGCTTACAGAATACCTTAAAGGTGGAGTTGTGGATGGTGTTGTATTTTCTAGCGCCAAAAATGGCGAAATAATAGTAGATGAAAAAATAATAGAAAATCTTCAAAAACTTGATTTTAAATTACAAAATCAAGACCTTGGTGTAATATTCAGGCTTCTCGACCCGAACGATAAAACCATAGAAGGGCGCAGACTACGAGGCGCAACATTGAGCGAGGAGTACACAACTAAAAATCTCAACCAATTTGGAGCCATAGCAACTACGGTCCGGGGTCGTGTGGCGTCTATAAATGATGTATTTGTGTACCCAGATCTAGAAATTATAGATGTTAATGCCGCGAAAAGTTCTTCAGATTTAATATCTTCAAAAAAAATCTTATCCAACAAAGACACAAAAGGATGGCTTATTTTAGGCAGTGATTTATCTGGTAAGACAACCTTATCATTTACATTACAACAAAGATTCTCAGAAGCCGGAAATGTGACAGTCCGACTAGATTCCCGAAATTTGAAAAATCTAAAAAAATCAACAATGGATAAAGCCGTGTTAGATGCTTTCTCAACACAATATAACGTAACCGGCATACCTCACTCGACCATAAAATCTTACATAGAGACAATACGCGAAAGTATAGTTGTGATTATTGATGACATAGATAAAGTTAACGCTAAGGACGCTTCTGATAAAACACCCATTGCTACACATCTTATAAACACTTACGCGAAACTCATCATATTTGCTAATAAGTCAAAAGAGCTGGAGTTTACTACAAGCAACGAAGGACAAGAAACTTTTAAAGAATTCAAGGCGCACCGACTACTTCAGCTAGGACACGCCAAGAGAGATGAATTAATAGAAAACTGGATAATAATCAACAGCGAAGATCGACCCGATAAAGCTCAAATGCTAGCAAAAAAAGATGACTTCGCAAATAGAGTAAATATTGCAATCGGTGTTAATTACCTACCAACATATCCGTTTTATACCCTAGCAATACTGGAAATGCTAGAGAGTGGCAGCAAAGCACAATTACAAGGAAGTGAGTATGCTGCGCTATACGGTCACTTAGTTAACCATGCCCTCCTGTCAAATCAGGTAAAGGTTACGGACCTAGGTTTTTATAATACGTATCTTGCTCATTTAGCTCAAGAACTACACAAGCGATCGGCCATCTCAATCAGCTCTGTAGACATTGAAATTTTCTTTAACGAATATTTGCAACTAATGGGCCTTAAAAAATCTTCCACATCGGTACATCAAATGCTTGTAAGTGCACGAATACTGAGGATCGAGGAAGATCAGTATATATTCAACCTCCCTTACTATAGGTATTTTTTCTTTGCAAAATACCTATCCGATAACATTGATTCGGTTGAGACAAAGGCCACAATTAAGAAGTTGGTGGATAATTTACATGAAGATGATAGCGCAAATACTGTCGTATTTTTAGTCCACCATTCAAAAAACCCTGAAATAATCGACGTAATAATCGAAAAGGCGAAGTCTCAATTTGATTCTATAGCACCTCAAACACTCCTGAGCAAGGAAGTAGAGAGTATAAATACACTTATTACAGAAGATATAGGATTCATTCTTCGAGATGAATCAGCCACAGATCACCGCAAAAAGCGCCTCAAAAGACAAGATAAGTACGAAAGAAGTACAGACGGTCCTAAAAAGGATGAAAGTATTTTAGACATTTACGGTCAAATTACATCCGCTTTTCGGACAATTGATGTATTAGGTAAAATAACGAGCAACTATTACGGTGAGTTAAATGCCGAGCGCAAGAATCTTATTATGCAAGAATTGTATGAACTTGGATTTAGAAGTCTAAGGACATTCCTCGAAAGTTTTGAGAGCTATACTGGTGCCTTACAAGCTCATATCATGACAGAAGTAGATGACAAAGGAAAATCTTCTGAGCTAGACAGAAAAAAAGTAGCAAATCAAATAATCTACAGTTTTACGCATATCATAACGTATTCGTTTATTAAGAGGGTGAGTGACAGCGTCATTTCACCCGACTTAATGTTAACCATTGAAAGAGTTCTCAGCAAAGAGAATGTTCCGGCAGCGAGGCTGACATCGATTGCAACAAAGTTAAATTTCCCCAAAGGCCTAGAAAAAAATAAAACAGAAATTATTGACTTATACGCCGAATTTACAGGTAACAGCCTCGCCCGCGATCTACTGAGATTTTTGGTAGTAGAGCATCTCTATAAATTCGAGGTCGGCTACCAAGAGAAACAGTCAATATGTGGCCAACTCAATATTAGCCTCGCGAATGTGCAACGAAAAAAACTCAAAGACCTAAAAACATCTTCCAAATAACAAATCATACTTTGTAATCTCTATCATCTAGTTCACCTCCGACGACATTACAAGACACCTCCTTTACATCCACCCCTCAAAAGCGTATAACTACACCCTATATAGTGCACGGGTCCGAAACCCCGAATTGCGTTGATTTTCGCACGCTATAGAACCTGGAGCATATTGTCTAAAAGAAGAGTTGAAAAGAAGCAGCTGAAACGTCAGTTGCAGATCGAGAAGCGTCGTCTTCTGAAAGAGAACCCTGCAGGATTTCTTTCTCAGACGCCGCGTCGCGTCAAGGTCGCCCGTCAGCGTCTGCCCGAACCTGTCGAGATCATCCCGGAACCACCGGTGAGGATCCCCAGGCCAAAGCAACTCGCTGACATCGCCCGCAAGTACAAGTCGCGCCACGCGGTCGAGTACGCGCAGCTGAAAGACCCGCGCAGCAATGCGCAGGTACTGGCGGTTCAGATCGCCGATGGTTCGTTCGCCCCCGTGCTTGCCAAGTACAGGGGATTCAACCCGACGCAGCTAATGGAGTCGGTCATCGACTTCGTTCGCACCGAACCGCCAAAGGTCGTGCCGATCACGGAAGCCAAAGGTGTTCGCGGACCCAAGAAGCTGACCCCGCGTCAGCAACTGCAGTCCGAACGAACACCCGTACCGCCGCCAGCACCGTTCGCACCGTCGAATACCCGGAAAGGAGCGGCCAAAACCGTTCCCGCCCGGGCGAAGTACGACGATGCTTGCATCACACAGGACGCGCTCGATGCGCTGCTGCGAGGTGACGAAGAGCTGAAGGCGTTGTTCTGCGAAGCCCTTGATCCAAAGGGCCTGCTGCGGACCAACCGACAGACGGTGCAACTGGCAGGGAAATTGCAGCTCGCGTCACCAACGCGGGTCTACAACTACCTCGACACGGCTATCCGGCTACTGATTCCTCGCTACGAGGAGGAGCGACTGGTCGCCGAAGAGGCTGCACGGGTCGCCGCCGAAACTCGCCGCAAGCAAGAGATTGCTGCAGCGCGCGAGTTGGCAGCTATCCGCGAGCAACAGCGGCAGCGCCGGGAGCACACGGTCGGCCCATCGTACTGGCGGGAACTTCGACGGGCATAATGCACCGACCAATCCGAATGGACACGCTTTGCCAGCCAGGCGAGCGTGTCCATTCGGGCACACAACTTTATATTTTTACCCCAATTTGAGGGTTTTTTCTTTTTCCAGGCGACAAAGCCGGGCAATAATGAGATAATAGGTGCTTGATGAATACTCCCGTTTTGCCCACCAATCCGACACTCGATCCAGCTGTGACAGTTGATTCACGCTACCTTACTAACTTAGCGCAGTACATCGGTGATGGTAACAAAGCGGACATGTTGTATGATCACCAAAAGACGATCATTAATGACACGGCTAACTTCCTGCGCGGTGGCAATCGACGCGGCTATATCGAAGCACCGACCGGAACCGGCAAGACTGTCCTATTCGTAACATTAGCCGAGGCCTTTAGCTACCAGGCCGAGACCCCACCAAAGATCCTCGTCGTCACTCCTACCAAGGACCTAGTTCGCCAGACACTCGGCGGTAGCCGCGGTGATAAGGGCTTTGCAGGCTTTGCACCGCATATGAACGTCGGCACCTACTACAGCGATACGCCGGCTGGGATGCGTGGCCTTGAGGCGCAAGTGACGATTACGACCTACTCGTCATTAACCAAGCTAGCAGCCGCACCGATCACCACGATTGATGAAGCAGGCGAGCGCCACACCAAGCTCGTTAACTTGGTCAACCAACACTTTGACATCATCTTTTTAGATGAAGGTCACAAAGCCCTCGGCGCCAGCAGTCGCCAAATCATCAATGACATTAATCCCGACACATTGATCATCGGCTTTACCGCCACACCCGATTACCACGCCTCACGTAGCCTGGAAAGTTTGCTGCCAGTTCTGATTCACCGCCTGGACCTAAAAGAAGCCATTACTTTAAATATGCTCTCGTCCGTCGTGCCGATTGCACTACCAGCCCCAACCACAACTGCCCAGGAGTTTTCAATTGGTGCGCTCGGTGAGTACGAGAATAAGAGTCTGCGTCAGCTGATCCACAACAAAGCTCGCAACCGCATGGTCGTCTCGATTGCCACCCAACTAATTCAAGCTGGCAACACACCGATCATTGCTTGTATTCCTGGTGACACAATGACGCACCCACACCTGATCGCTGATTTGCTATCCGAACAATACGTCGACGGCGAAGATGGCATCCCGCGTCCTATCCGCGTCAGCGCCATTACCAGTTCAATCTCGGCGGCGGCACGGCAATTAATCTATGCCGAGCTAGAGAAGGGGACGATCGACGCCCTAACATATATCGATGTCCTGACCGAAGGCTGGGATAGCCAGCGCGCCAACGTCATTATTAATGCCCGCCCAACCCGGTCACTCGTCTCGGCCCGCCAACGAACCGGCCGCATCCTGCGCAACAAACCGGATAATCGCCCGGCCCTCGCCATCGACATCGTCGACACCATTGCCTCGAACACCGCGCCACAGGTGTCAATGGCTGATATCTTTACCCTTAGAACCATTACGAATGGGGTAGCCATTGGTGACATCGACCCAGCGCACGCCGAAAGCATCAAACAGTCCATTGACACTATGTTCAAAGAATACGGCGCCGTTGAAACTATCATTAATAACTACACCCAATACGCCGAACTGCTTGAGACCCTGCCGCGCCTGACCCGCGGCCAAGCCTCCATTACTCAGGATGGGAAAGTCCGGACCTTTGCATCAGCCGGCCGATTGTTCACTCGTTTGAACGTCGATAGCTTCGCACTCGAATATCTAAAGAAACACGACGACATAGAGGTCCGCATGGTCCGCCGTTACCACGAAGCCATCGAAGCCTACGACGAAGACGAAATCCAAGGCCGCCTGGCAGCCCTCCCAAGCGCCGTGCATACCGGCCAAGGCTTACGTGTCGGCGATACATCATACGTCAGCCTAAACGAGCTCGTAGCGATCATCCGCCGTAAGTATTCGTTCGTGGATGTCGACTACCGCCGCGTCGAATCATTGGCACACGAAATCGTCAAAACCGAAAGCGACCTGTATTTCACCAAGCGTTTCCGTGCCCGCACGCACCGCGGCGTCATGCTGTATACTGCCCAAACAATGGTCTCGATCGAGATAGGGCAGTGGATTGTCGAAGCGTGCCGCGACGAATAAATACCGCTTAAACTGTCTGTAAGATTTCTCACATTTTTTACGCCTCACTTCCACTATGATGTAGAAAATTACAATCATAGAGGGGTAGGGCAATGAACGAATCTTTAGGTAATCACATCCACAACAACGTAGGCGACAAGCAGTTCATAACGACCTGGCTGCTGTCACTTTTACTCGGGTTCTTGGGGGTTGATAGATTTTATCTCGGAAAAGTTGGGACCGGTCTACTCAAGCTATTTACCTTTGGTGGTCTGGGCATCTGGTATCTCATCGATCTCATCCTAATTCTCACTAACTCGATGACCGATAAGCAAGGCAACAAACTAGCTGGATATGAAACCGGCAATAACAAAAAGATAGCCTTATTCGTCACACTCGGTATCGTCGTACTCTCACTTATTTTCGGCGGAACAAGCGGTGCTCAAAGTGGTAAAGAAACCCTCGATGCCATCGACGAAGCAAAAACCCAACTCCAAACAGACGAAGGCGATTCGACCACGTCAGACACCCCTGCGCCAGCCGAACCAGCGGCGGCGCCCGCATCCACCGAAACAGTCAGCCAAAAAAACGCCGCCAACAAAGCAGATTCATACCTTGATTACACTGCTTTCTCATATGAAGGCCTCATCGCGCAATTGGAGTTCGATAAATTCTCACACGAAGACGCTGTGTATGGTGCCGATAAATCTGGTGCAGACTGGAACGAGCAAGCTGCCAAGAAAGCCAAATCATACCTGTCGTACTCATCATTCTCGCGCCAAGGTCTGATCGACCAACTGATGTTCGATAAGTTCACACAAGCCCAGGCTGAATTCGGAGCGAACGCAGCAGGGCTGTAGAAACTGCGGTTTACGTGTCACGAAGATTGACTTTTTATGCTATTTATGCTATTTATGCTATTATAAAATAATTCACTGAGCCATCTCATTGAATGTACCAGCCTTATCGAGCACTCCAGCTCTTCGGCTGGACAGACAATTGGAGCAACATGAAGAAACTTGCAGAATTGCAGTCGAACTCCCGCGTCGCCGGTTTCGCCTGCGCGATGTTCATGCTTGGCGCGATCATCACCGGCTATAGCCTTGTGAAGACCGCAGATATCACCGGAGCAACTTCGATAGCCACAATTGTGGTCCTCGTCCTGTTCGGTGTGGCGTGTATGACCGCATACTACTTCCTGCTGCAGTGGCGATCAGCTAGAAGTGCGGTCAGGAACCACCAGAAAGCAAAGCTCGACTAATGCACCACTACTCCATAGCGCACCACATAGTCACCACGTGACCACTACACCCTCAAGAAAGGTCGGCGAAGGCCCCTCGAATGAGGGTGCTTTCATATCCAAGGATTAATAACTTGCTCGCATACAAGTCATCCAATTGCTTAATGTATATATTTATGATATAAATACCTTAACACGTCAACCGGCGTGTATTCGCTCCTCACACAATTAGGTGATACCAATGGCTAAAGATGCCGAGCTTGAACGCTTAAAAGCGGCGCAAGACACTGCTTTTACGCGCAAACAAGACGCTTACGACAGACAAGAAAGTGCCTGGAAAGCCCGAGCCGCTGCTCGTGAAACCATGAACAGCGCCTTCGAGGCAAAACAGCGCGCCTACGATGTCCAGCAACGCTCCTGGGAGGATCTGTCTAGGCTGCGCGATCGTGAAGGACCTCGTATCGAACAGTTGAACAGACTGCAAGAACAGGCCTATCAGAACATGAAGGACAGCTTTGATCAGGCGACCTCCGCACATAACAACCGTGACGGCGCAGCTGCAGCGATGTATGCCCGGCAAGGTCACGAATACAAAGCCGAATCTCAGCGCCACGTAACTGAGCGGCGCGGCATTATCAGCACCCTGAAAGGGGAGGCTGATCGCCACGCCACGCTCAAGCCGGCGTTCGATGCAGCAAAAGATCGTTTTAACGCTGCTAAGCGCGAGCACGATCGGGCCAAGGCGGTGCACGAACGCGCCCAAGCCGAGTTCAAGACGGCGAAAGCCAATTTCGACAAGGCTGCTAAGGACTTTAAGGCTCGCCTGGAAGTCCTTAAGAAGGAGACTGGTAAGCGCAACGAAGACAAGCGCTCGATCGCTGAGAAAGCCGGTGTGCCGTATCAGTATCGCGACAAGGTCTACGTGTCAAAGGGTGCGAACGGCATCACGAACATCTACTTCGGTGGTGTCGGTGAACCGAACGGACCTGGGCATGCTCACTACGTTATGGACGCTTCGGGGAAAGTGACGTACAAGCGTGAGCCGTTCGACCCGCACGGCGAACAAAACTTCGAGGGACCCGGTAAAGACGGGCACCGCGGGGGTTTTGGGAAACCAAAACACGGCTGGATCGGCGACGCAGCAGTGACGTTTGCACTAGGGTGGGGCACAAAGCAAAACCACACCCTTATCGCCGATGGACACCTGAGTGCCGAGCACTTCCGCGACAGCCGTCACCACGACCACTATGGTCCAGGTGACGGCCCTCGCAACAACGGGACGCTTCGCGGAACCTACACAGGCCCCGGAGCATAAACCAAAAGACCTGAGCCATGTCTTCAAACTGGCTCATTTTAATTCTATAAATTATACTTACACTATCATGACAATATCACGCGAAGAACAGGCCTTATTTGCAAAAACTATACTCTCACTTATAGAGAGTGCTCGTGATCTAAAAGAATTAGAAGTACTCTACGAAAAGGTTCTCGCCTTTGGCAAAAATGTTGGTTACGACGATAACGGCATTATTTTCGACCTCACCGAATACCTTGCCGAAACAATTCGAAACTTTCAAGGCGAGTCGTCAAGTGGTTGGGACAAAGCATCCCTAACCTCGCTCTTAGAACAGCTAAACGATAAGCCTTAACTAGCAGGCCCCACGCAATGATACAAGACATCATCAAAACCCTAGAAACAATCGCCGAAAACATAGACAGTCAACCCCTACATATTCTCGGGGGTTATATTGTCGGTGCCACGATCGTCAGGGATGATATCGATGAACTAAACAGTCGTTATCCAGAACTCGAACGAATTGCCGAGCTAGGTTCCGAGCTTGAAACAATTGAGGATGATAACGAATATGCCGCCTCGCTATTTCAGCAATTTCAACAAGCGCTCATACACCTAAAACAAAATCTTTAAAGAACCTTATGCGTCATCGCGCTACCCTGATACGTAAAATCAACCCGTACAGCTTCTAGCAAGCTTAGTTCCTCTAGCTCGCGCAATCGGAAGCCTCGTTCCAGTTCATCGACCCCCAGGCCTTCGAGGTACACTTCAAAACCTGTCAAATCGCGTTCGTCCAGCTCCGCCGTCCCGATATAGTTATAGGTAAACATAAATAGGGCAGTCAGTGGCAATGCCAGGTGAGCGATCGTCGGATGAATCGATGCCATGTCAGCGTCGCTCGAGGGCAACTCGGTGAATGTCGGTGCCTGCGGTTGAACGTGAATCGTTTCAGCATCGATCGCCAGGATCCTAAAGATTTCATAGACGCCGTCTATTTCATTAGCGTAGTAGCCGCCAATTTGTAGCGTCAAAATTTTGCTACTGCCATCTGGCGGCTCGGGTACGGCCACTAAACTCGTCGTTTGATACGAATGAACGGCCGATAACTGCGCAATAATTTCCATCGTTCAATCGTAGCACAACCAACTTCGACGCTTGCCATAGTTTGCGACTTCCGTCATACTATCCACAAGCACTTTGACCGAAGTAAATAGGGGGCACACATTACACCGCTGACATTGTCGAAATTCTGGCATCGCCGCATCTACGAGGTGGCTTTTTTGCTTTCACTGGCAATCGTCGCGCTGTACGTCGTCCCGATCTTTACTAACATCGCCCCTGACGGCCTATTCGGCATTAGCATCTGGGTAGCAATCGCTGCCGGCGCTACGGCACTAACGAGCCTTGTCTTTTATTTTGTGGCTGGTAAAACTACCAGCTTTGTACCAGACTTCGTTGTCTACCTGTTATTTGCAGCCACAACGGCGTTACTCGTCATTCAGACAGGTGGAACTACCTCACCATTTATCGCCCTTTGGATGTTAACCGCCTTTTTTGGGGGTATTTTTGCCGTCTGGGGCGTCTTGCCGATCTTTATTGCCTCGGCAGTGTTTGTGGCAGCCGAATACCTTGGGGGTGATTTCAATGCCAACCTGATCGCCGTCGTCGCCTTTAGCTCACTCTTGCCAATGAGCCTTGGCATCTTCGTCTGGCGCAGTAAAGGCGATAGCGACTCAGAGGTCCGCAGCGTCAAGAACCTGGCCAGCGAACTATCTGAAGTCGCGAACCGTTCTGAAATCGTCATTAACGCTATCGGTGACGGCGTGGTCGCGATTGATAGCCAAGGAATCATTCAACTGATTAACCCAGCCGCTCAGCAGATCCTCGGATGGGGAAAGCAAGACGCCCTGGCGCTTAATTACAAATCAATTCTGCAGATGACCGACCTACAAAATAAAGAACTCGATCCCGCAGCTGACCCGATCCAACAGGTCCTGAATACTAATCAGCAAATTCGTTCTAATACACTCGTCATCAAAACAAAATCCGGCAAAAAGCTCATCTCGCAGCTGACGATTTCACCAATTGGTGACGCCGGGAGCGGTATTATTGCGGTCTTCCGGGATATGACAAAAGAAAAAGCCGAAGGCCAAGAACAAGCCGAATTCATCAGTACTGCCAGCCACGAAATGCGCACACCAGTTGCCTCGATCGAAGGCTACCTGGGACTCGCCCTCAATCCAGCTACCGCCCAGATCGACGACAAAGCCCGTGACTTTATCATGAAAGCCCACGAAGCCGCGCAACACCTCGGCCGCTTGTTCCAGGACCTACTAGACGTCTCGAAGTCCGAAGACGGCCGCATGAGTAGCGTGCCCCGCGTCGTTGACATCGTACCGTTTGCTGAAACAATCGCCCAAGGCCTGATCCAAAAGGCGACTGATAAAGGACTTATCCTCACTTTTAAACCAACCGCCAACCGTGGCCTAAAAACCATCACCCCGGTCTATTTCGTCAACCAAGATAACGACCACATCCGCGAAATCCTCGATAACTTAATTGAAAATGCCATTAAATATACTCCGAATGGGGAAGTGGTTGTCGATGTCACTGGCACAGACGAGAAAGTCATCGTTAGCGTTAAAGATAGTGGCCTTGGTATCCCAGCCGAAGATATCCCGCACCTTTTCCAAAAGTTCTACCGCGTCGATAACGCCGACCGCCAATCTATTGGTGGTACTGGACTAGGGCTGTACTTGTCACGCCGCCTCGCCGAAGCGATGCAGGGACGTTTGTATCTGGAAAGTACCCACGGACAGGGGAGCACGTTCTTCCTTGAACTCCCGCGCGTTGACAGCCAACAGGCAGAACTCCTCAAAGCCCAACAAAAGATCGATGCCGCCGCAGCTGCCCGCCAAGCAGCCGCTACTCCAGCGCCAGTCGTACCTGCTATGCCTCCAGTCGTCACACCACGTCCTGTATACACACCAACCCAACCAGCAGTCACAAGTACTGCTTCTGGCCCAGTCATCGCCCCAGTGCCCGCAGACGCGCCGGTCAAGGCAGCAACAACCGTCCCACGCGGCGAAGCCCTCAGTCGTGAACAGATTGCCGAACACGTTCGTAAGCTCGAAGCCATGGTCCGAGCCCAAAATGGTGTCGCGCCCCGTCCACCAGAACCGCCCGCGCCCGGTCAGGCATAAGCGCTATAGTAATTTTATGAAGCATCCGATAGAATAGAGGTAATTATGGCGAAAATTTTACTAGTAGAAGATGACAAAAGCTTGCGAGAGATCTACGGCGTTCGGCTGATGGCTGAAGGGTACGAAATTGTATCAGCAGGTGACGGTGAAGAAGCATTGGCAGTAGCAATTAAAGAACGACCAAACCTTATTGTCAGTGACGTGATGATGCCAAAGATTAGTGGCTTCGACATGCTCGATATCCTACGTAGCACCACTGAAACCAAAGATATTAAAGTCATCATGATGACCGCGCTCTCTAGCGAAGACCAACGTGCCCGCGGTGAAGCCCTCGGTGCTGATCGTTACCTCGTTAAGTCTCAAGTTGGCATCGAAGACGTTGTCCGCACCGTACACGACGTCATGGGCGATGGCATTCCAGCCAACGCCGGTGCACCCGTCTTCCCGACAGCGCCCGCACCAGTTGATCCAGCACCTATCGCTGAAACAACACCGGCACCCGCACCTGTTGCCCCAGAACCTTACGTTCCACCGGCACCTATTGCGGCACCCGTCGAACCAGCTGTCCCTGCAGTTGCACCGATTCCATATGCGTCAGCCGAGCCGCTTCCTGCACCAGCGCCTGTTGCAGCACCAGCCTATGAGGCACCCGTCATTAATACACCCCCTGCACCCGCACCATACGTCGCACCAGTTGCAGCCCCTACAGCGCCAATTGCACCAGTCGAAGCGCCTGTCCAACCGCTTGCACCAGCGCCTGTTGCCCCAGAACCATATGTTCCACCGGCACCTGCCTACGAGGCACCCGCACCTATCGCACCTGCGCCAATTGCTGAGCCTGCACCCGCACCGTACACGCCACCTGCACCGATTGCACCTGCCGCTCCCGTTGAACCGGCACCATCAACACTACCTGCACCAACAGCACCATTCTCTTCACCTCGTCCAGCCTCACTCGGTGACCGCGTGATTAACCCATTGCCATCTGCCGACAGCCTCAACGCCGGCGTTGCCGATGTTGCGACGCAAATGAATGCTGAATTAAACGCACAAATCCAAGAGCTCCAGCCTCAAACAGCGCCTGCAGCCATCCCTCAGCCACCGGCACCATATACGCCACCTGCGCCACAGCCACCACTTCCGCCACAGCCAACGGCGTAACCTCTGTTATACTGAAGGTATGAGAGAACGCCTTAATAAATACCTTGCCCTCCAAATGGGAATATCACGCCGCGAAGCCGACGAGCTTATTGAATACGGCCACGTAAAGGTAAATGGCGCCAAAGTCACCCTTGGAGCACGCTTTGTAGTAGGGGACGAGATCACGGTTCGCAACCAACCAGTCGCAACCGGTGTTGGCTTTACCTACCTCGCCATGAACAAGCCAATTGGCTACGTGTCATCACGTCGTCAACAGGGTGAAACGCCGACGATTTACAGCCTCTTGCCCGAAGAACACCATCACCTAAAGCCTGTCGGCCGCCTCGATAAAGACAGCAGTGGACTTATCCTCTTAACAAATGACGGCGACTTCGCCTACCAGATGACGCACCCGAAATTCTACAAAACAAAGGTCTACGAAGTATCAATTGACCTTCCTTTGGCACCACTGCACCAGCAGATCATCGGCGATCATGGTATCCAACTCGAAGACGGCCCCAGCCAGCTCGTTCTTGAACGCGTTGATGACAGCCGCGAAAACTGGATCGTCACCATGCACGAAGGTCGCAACCGACAGATCCGCCGAACCTTTAGCTCACTGGGCTATACCGTCACGCGCCTGCATCGAACAGATTTTGGCAATTATACCTTGGGTGATATAAAGCCCGGCACCTACGACACTGTCGAAAAGCTCTAGCCGACCTTGAATAGTTGTTGATTCGTTGTATAATTATAAAAATTACTACAACGGGCCGAGAACGATGCACAATTTCGACAAACCACCCCTGATTACCCCTGAAGTTCCCCCTGCGTACCGCGGGGCGATTAAGGCAGTATCTGAGGCCTGGGACCAACCATTTCCCGAATATAGCGAAGCAGCCGGCTCTCCAATGGCCTACACGGCAATGCGCAATGTCTTAACCAATCGGATGATTGCAGCCGATCCGTCGGTTGAAAAAGTAGCCAAATCGATTCCCAACCAGTCGGGGATCGAAGTCATCAGCCGTTTCTTTTATGTTGGTGCCGCCAAAGCCGCCCTGCAAGGATTTAGCAGTGCTGATCTAGGCGCAGCACTATACCAACCGGACTCATTTCGCCAGCTGGTGCCGCTCACACGGGAAGTAAATACATCAGCTCGACGCATTGAAATGGCCGTTGGCTTGACCGATCGTTCACAATTAGCACCAGCCGAATTTACACTCGACGAGCATGGGCTCGTCATTAAACGCTATGCCATGCACCGTTACATTACGCGCGCAAACCTAGAGCGGGAAGAGCGGCTTACCCATGAAGAAGCCTACAGCCTGACCCCTGAGGATGATCCAATTCGCTGCGCCGGTTTAACAAGTGGACTGACCCGCTATGCCTATAAGTATATGCTCGATATTTGCATGAAAGATCCGGCTCTTTTTCAGGCAACCATCACCTCCGCATCAGTCGTCGAAGACGACCCAGCCGCATAACATCACGCTTATGCTCGCAAAATCGAGCGACCTCTGTTATAATTACCCTCTGTTATGGCAACTAAACTTCCTACAGTCGCAATCATCGGACAAGCCAACGTCGGCAAGTCTTCGCTTTTCAACCGTTTCGTACGGTCTCGTCAGGCAGTTGTGGCAAAAGAAGCCGGCACCACTCGTGATAACGTCCTCGGCAAAGTCAGCTACGACGATCACACTTTTTGGCTCGTTGATACCGCCGGTCTAAAAGACCCTAACGACGATTTCGAAGCCTCAATCCAAGAGCAAATCACCGAAGCGGCCGAAGCAGCCGATGTGATCATGGTCGTCGTCGACGGTACCCAGTACCTCAGCGACCAAGACCGCATCGTCGCCAAAAAAGCCCTGCGCAGCAAAAAGCCAGTCCTCCTCCTGATCAACAAAGATGACCTCGTCACCGCACTTCCAACCGAAGAATTCCTCCGCCTTGGTATTAAGGACATTATCCGCACCAGTGCTGAACACAGTATCGGTATCGATGAGACCCTGAAAAAGATCACTGAAATCATCCCTGTCGCCACTGACACGCCAACCCGCGACGTCATCCGTATCTCACTCATCGGTCGCCCTAACGTCGGTAAGAGCTTCCTCTTCAACACTATGGCCGGCAAGCAACAAGCAATCGTCGCCAACATCGCCGGAACCACCCGCGACGTCAACCGTATCTCGGTAAAATACAAAACTCAGAACATTGAGATCCTCGACACCGCTGGTATGCGCAAACCCGGCAAGCAAGAAGTCGGTATTGAGAAATTCTCAGTCCTACGCACCCTGCAGGCTATCGAAGAATCTGACGTTTGTTTCCTACTTATGGATGTTAACGAACTCAATACTCAACTTGACCAACGCCTCGCCGGTATTATCGACGAAGCAGGCAAGGGGATGGTTATCGTTGTCAGTAAATGGGATAGCGTCGAAGACAAAGACGCCTTCACCCGCGACGAAATCGCACCAAAGATCGTTCGCACCTTCGACTTCGTGCCTTGGGTACCACTGATCTTCACGTCAAGTGTCACTGGCCAAAACGTCACCAAACTATTCGACCTCGCGCTTGATATTCACGACCGTCGCCTCGCTGAGCAAAAGACTCGTCAAATGAACGACCTGCTACAGACGATTGTCCAAAAGCACCCGCCAGCAGGACTTAAAAACACTCACCCGAAACTTCGCTATATTGTCCAAACCGACAATTCGCCTCCATGGTTCGTTATTTACGGTAGTAACCTGAAATTCATTCACTGGTCTTACAAGCGCTACATCGAGCGTAACTTCCGCGAGATGTTTGATTACACCGGTACACCGATTAAGTTTAGCTTCCGTGACACGAAACAGTTGAAAGAAAACGCTGAACGCATCGCTGAAGGTAAAGAACCGATCAACAAAGCCAAAGCCAAGAACGAAGAACTCAAAAACCCAGGTAAAGCTGCTGCTGAAAAAGCTGCTGCTGCCCTGGCTGCTGCCGAAGCTGCTGCCAATGCACCAAAACCTGTCAAAGCAAAGAAAGCCAAAGCAACTCCAGTTAAGAAAACTGCTGGTGCGCCAAAGTCTGATCCAAACATCAAGCCTGGTTCAAAAGCTGGCAAACTGATGAAATCTTCAAAACCCGTCAAGGTAAAAAAGACCAAACCAGTCAAAACGGCCAAATCTATCTACGGACGATAAGTCGTCAAAAAGAATAAGGTCCTGCCGACGAATCGACAGGACCAAGCGGGAATTTCCCGCTATTTTTTTTGCTTGTCCATCATCGGATGAGAGGACTAGCCTTTGTTGAAGTTGGGCAATCGCGTGAACAAGTCAGCGAGTACCCGGATCCCCGCCATGACGGCGATCACGATCAACGGGCCGTTGACGAATGCCTGCTGCACGTCATTCGACGCACCCAGGATACCCGTCAGTACACCGATCAAGTGCCAGATGCCCGCCGCGTAGGCGAACACTACCAACAAAACCGGTGTCGGACCCGAACGCATGTGGTCGTTCAGCCGGTGCAGATGACGCAGTCGTCGCATCGTTACGATGCCCACGACGATGCCGAGCCAGCTCAGCGCACCGAGTGCCAGATTGCCGACAATGCGATTGTCAGGCGCCTGCACGAACGTCCAGACGTACGCCGCCACAAAGACGGACAGTACAGCGATCGTTACGAGCCAGCGACCAGACTCTTTCCAGGTGTTAGCCTGCATCTTTTCGTCCATGTTTTCCTCTTCCCGTAGATGATGCGAATATGTGTAAAAGATAGGCACATTATAACACGAATTGCCAATAAAAGCAATAGCATCATCTGCTGGGAAAGGAAAAGCCCCACTCGACATTGAGTGGGGCTGGTGAGATCCGAGGACCTCAGTTGTTGATGCTTTCCTTTTCGTGCTGGTTTGCCCTCAGGAGGAGCGCGATCAGCGACACTGCGATCAGCACCCCTTCACCAATGAACAGCAACGTGCCGTCATCGTTCGCACCGAGTGCGATGATGTGCAGGATGAACAGTGTCGTAAAGGCGGCTGCCAGCAGGCAACTGCCGGTGAACACGGTTCGATGTATCGATGCTTCGCGGTACTGCGAGTCGTATCGGAAGAATCCGATGATCGTGACCGCCAGCCCGAGAGCTGCCAGGACGGCGAGGACGACGTGACCTGTCGCCAGGTCCGTATGAACAACAACGTATATCCCCACCACATACCCAAGACCGAGTAGTGGTAGCAGAAACCGCAGTTTCAATATCTTTTTCATGATTGCCTTCCGAAATACTAGGTGGGTGGTGAGAATAAGTATATTATATCACTGTTTTAACATATATCAATGGCAGCTCCAGTACGGTACAATAGAGGTATGAAAGTCATCTTCGCCCAAGGCAACCCCGACGCCAAATACCGTAACACCCGTCACAACACGGGCTTCTTGGCACTAGACGCCCTGGCAGACAAACACGGCGCTACCTGGAAAGATGTTGCCAAGTTTACCGCCCGCATTGCCGAAACGCATATCGCTGGTGAGAAGGTAATCCTGATAAAACCGTTGTCCTACTATAACGACACAGGGCTGGTAGCGCGTCAATTTATCGACTTCTACAAATTAGACCCAGCCACTGATTTTGCCGTCATTCATGACGACCTAGCACTGCCACTTGGGACCATTCGGATCCGGGAAAGCGGCAGTGACGCCGGTAACAACGGTATCAAAAGCATCAACACCCACTTAGGTGCAGCTTACCTGCGCATTCGGGTTGGCATCTGGACCGAAGGCCGCGACCTGATGGACGACGTTAATTTCGTGCTCGGCACTTTTCCAAAGGAAGAGCGCGACAAACTTGATACAGATATTCTGCCGAAAGTTACCGAACTGATTGAAAAGTTCGCCGCCGGTAGCCTTGAAATAACCAGCCACAAGATTTAAACTGCAAACATATGACGGATGCTGAACTTTTTCCTCAGTCCAACCTTACTCCAGAAGAAAAGATTCGGGAGAATCAACGAATGGCCGCCATTGACGATGACATGCGCCACAAAGCCAAACGTCAACTCTCCGAAGCAAGCCTCAATACCCCCGAAGGAAGGGAGCTCAAGGCCCAGCTGACCGATGAGATCGAAAAGAGTGCTACCAATAGCGCCATGATGCTGCGCGTCGACCTTGATCCCGACTACGACATCGCCACAATTATCCCTGTCCCACAGATGGTCATGAAGCCGTCACGACTCCCATTTATCCGCAAGCAAGTTGCCGTCTTCGAAACAGTCGATCTGGCCGCCTGGCAACTCAACGTCATGTCTGATGATATCGGTATGCCGTATCTCGGGCGCGACGGCATCTTGTACGGACTACACCAAAAAGAGGGTATTAAAAAGATCGGGCTAGCCGATCTACATATTGATGATTTAGAGCTCCTGCAAACAGGATTGAGTGATCTTGTTCGAAAACAAGAAATTACTAAAAAGCTTTCGAGTTAATAAGTTTCCAATAAAAAACGCTCACAGTAAGGGTGGGCATCACTGTGAGCGTATTTTACCCTTTAACCCACCCGGGTTTTCGGTGAAGCGTCACGACCGATAGAAATGTATGGTGCGCGCCTGACCCCCTTTAACAGAGGCCACTACTGTATAGTCACAACTATGAAAACCTTAATTGGGCTCCGAGTCCACAAGGGACAAGGCGTTAAAGGGATTAGTATACGCACATAGCTGGTACTCCGAAGAGCAGCTTGCAAAGTGGAGGGTAGTTACTTAGCAAGCACCATGTGCATAACCTAACATAAGTTAGAATAGGGGGTATAAGGTACACTTGGTTGTTCTCGCAGATCAACCAATCGCTTCGTAGTCTAGCACATACTTGACATTACGTCAATACCTTTCAAAACAAAAGCCATGAAAATCAATAGTATTTCACCAGATGAGAGCATTTTCCTACAGATCATAAGCGGTATTGCCAATGTACCCGAAAGAGTATATTACATTGGTAAAGTACCGTTACAGCGGTCGCCGGTGGTCGCTATCGTCGGGACACGGAAACCTACTTCTTATGGTAAAGAGGTAACCTTTAAATTAGCTTATGATCTAGCGAGAAAGGGAATAACTGTGGTCAGCGGCCTCGCCCTGGGCGTTGATGCCATCGCCCACAAGGCAACACTGGAGGCTGGCGGCACAACGATTGCCGTGCTTGCGAACGGCGTCGATCATATCTATCCTACCGCCAACACCCATCTCGCCGATGACATCATCAAAAGTGGGGGAGCAATTATCAGCGAATACCCGCCAGGAACGCCTGCACGGGACTTTCAGTTCCTTGCCCGTAACCGAATCGTCAGTGGCATTGCCGATGCCGTCATTGTCACCGAGGCAGCGTCAAGGAGTGGTACATTAGCTACTGTTGCTCATGCGCTCGATCAAAACAAAGAAGTCTTTGCTGTTCCCGGTAACATTACTAGCCCGATGTCAGTCGGACCCAATCGTCTGATTCAACAAGGTGCTCATCCAGTCCTCGAGGCCAACGATATCCTCCAGGTGATCGCGCCCCATTTACTTGAGCAGCAAACAACCTTAAACCTTGGCAGCAACCCGGCCGAAATAGCCATTATCAATTTCTTGCAACAAGGTGTCCGTGACGGCGACCAACTACAGCAACAATCTGGACTATCGGCCAGCGAGTTTTCCCAGACGTTGACGATGCTCGAAATTGGCGGCTTGATCCGTGGACTGGGTGGAAACCAGTGGACGGTCACTTGATGGAGTGGTATAACAGATGCAGCGTTGAGGTTTAGCGCGCAGAATTATTCGACGATTATATTCATTGCCTAACCTCCGCAAGGGAAGTGGCACGAGACGAAACGGAGGACAGCAATGTCTGAAACACAGGAACGTACCACGCTGGATGATTTCGGCAACGGCATATTGGCTGGTCTATGTGAGGCCGGCTACCTGCTACTCGATGAGTGGCATCGTACCAAACTGCACGACGCGTTCCTTGAAGCATTCAAGGTGGTTGAACAAGAGCTTGGTCCGCAGACGATTGCCTTCCAGCTCAAGACACCCGAACCATTCAGCCTGTCGGCCAACGTCGACCATATCATTTACGGCTGGCGGCACGGGCTGTATGCCCTGCGCGAACAGCCCGACAAATCCTGTCACATGCTGTATGTCACCCAGGACGACGCGGCCAAACTGATCGAGCACGTCGCCGGTGGTATAGACCTGTACAAGCGTGCAGCCACCCGGCTGATCGAGTACCTGAACACTCCGTACACACCCCTCGAATCGACCGCTTAGGCGCCGATCTCCATTTCCCACCCGGGCCGTCATGAAAGTGGCGGCCCTTTGACTTTTATTGTCATTAGTGCTATAATATACATTAGCGTCGAGCTTCCACACTCACACTTTATAAGTAGGTTTCGTGGATGTTCCGCGAGACCTTTGGACACAACAGAAGGGGACATCATGTCTTCAATTAGCACGGAAACCATCCACGCCACCAAGGAACTCCTGAGCAACCTGCTCAGAAGCGCCCATAGTGACGCGGTCATCATGCACCACCGCATGCTGCTCGGCTTCACCGACAACGTCAACTCGTTCAGCGTCAACAAGATGGCCCAAACCATCTTCGAACCGATCGGGTCGATCGGTGGCCGGGCCGACCGCAGCATCATCATCTACCAGACCCAGCACGGCAAGGAAGTCGGCTTCGGCTTGTACGATGACGAGCACGAGACCTGCTACCCGCTGGACATCGACGGCGTCATCGAGTGCATGACCCCAACCGATGGCGAAGACCGCAACGAGCAGACCATGCTCGAGCTGATGACCACCGTCATCGAACGCATCGCCCCCGTGTAACCACTGGTCTTCGGCCGCCCACTTCTTGTCTTATATATAGACAAGAACGGGCGGCCTTTGACTTTCCATCTGATTTTCCCCTGAGAACATCGCAGCAACAGCGCATTTTACAAATATGACTAAGTTGTGTAAAGTTGAGCCTTGTGCTTAGCTTGTTGCAAAGCGCAACCAATTTGAAAGACCCAAAAGAGACATATATATGGCAAAAAACTTAGTAATCGTCGAGTCCCCAGCAAAAGCAAAAACTATCGAGAAATACCTCGGGAGTGACTTTACTGTACTCTCTAGCGTGGGACATATTCGTTCCATTGCCAAAAAGACCAAGACCGGAACACCGCCGATCGACGTCGCGAATGAATTCAAGACTACCTATGAAGTCGACCCTGACAAAAAGAAAACGATTACTGAACTGAAGCGTGCCGTCAAAGTCGCCGAAGAAGTCTGGCTCGCAACCGATGAAGACCGCGAAGGTGAAGCCATCGCGTGGCACCTCTGCGAAGTCCTCGGCCTGGATCCTCTCACCACCAAGCGCATCGTCTTTCACGAAATTACCAAGACTGCCATCGAGGCAGCCATCAAAGAACCTCGTAATGTCGACATGCAATTGGTCCAAGCGCAACAAGCTCGTCAGATCCTCGACCGCCTGGTCGGATTTGAACTCTCTCCTGTCGTCTGGCAAAAAGTCCCTGGTGGCAAATCTGCTGGCCGCGTCCAATCTCCAGCCGTTCGCCTCCTCGTTGAACGCGAACGCGAAATTCAGTCATTCGAAGGCTCATACACTTTCAAGGTCACGGCTGAATTCCTTCAAAACGGCGACATCGTCAAAGCCGAACTACCGGGCCGCTTCGATTCCGAAGCCGAAGCCCAAGCCTTCCTTGACTCATTAAAGGACGCGACATTCACCGTCTCTGACGTCACGACCAGTCCTGGTACCCGTAACCCTGGCCCTCCATTTACGACCAGTACGCTTCAACAAGAGGCCAACTCAAAGCTCGGCTTCGGTGCCCGGGCAACTATGTCGAGTGCCCAAAAACTCTACCAGGAGGGTAAGATCACCTACATGCGTACCGACTCAGTCAACCTGAGCGGCCAAGCCATCGGTGCTGCCAAAGATTTCATCACCAGCAAGTACGGTCCTGAATACTCAACTGTTCGCCAGTTCAAAACCAAGAACGCCAGTGCCCAAGAAGCCCACGAAGCGATCCGCCCGACCGACATGGCGCTAGAAAAGGGAAGTAGCAACGACTACGACCAAAAACTCTACAACCTTATTCGTACCCGCGCCCTCGCTAGCCAAATGTCACCGGCAAAACTCGAAAAGACAACTGCGACGATTACGATCAGTACCGGCGAAAAAGTCTTTGAAGCGAAAGGCGAAGTGATCGTCTTTGCCGGCTTCCTAAAAGTCTACGGCGCTGGCAAAAAAGACCCAGACCTTCTGCCTGCAATGGCAACAGGTGACATCATGGCACTAGAATCAGCCCTTGCAAAGCAAACCTTTGCCCGTCCTCCGGCACGCTTTACAGAAGGTTCCCTTGTCAAGAAACTTGAAGAACTCGGTATCGGCCGCCCTTCTACCTACGCGACAATTATCGCCACTATCCAAGCCCGCGACTACGTCGTAAAGGGTGAAGGTGAAGGCGAAGAACGCGACGTCATCACGATGTCAGTCAAAGCACACGAAGACGTCGAACGTGCCGTCATCAAGGAAAAGACCGGATCTGACAAGGGTAAATTAGTCCCTACCGGTGTTGGCCTGATGATTAGCGACTTCCTTACCGATCACTTCGAACAAGTCGTCGACTACAGCTTTACCGCGAACGTTGAAGAAGACTTCGACAAAATCGCTGCCGGCGCCCTAGCTCGTAACGTCATGCTCGAGAAATTCTACACCCCATTCCACAAACTGATTGAAGGCTCTGGTGGCATCGACCGTTCAGCCGTTGCCCAGGCAACCGAAATCGGTACAGACCCAAAGACCGGCAAAATGATCTACGCCCGCTTTGGTCGCTTTGGTCCAATGCTGCAACTTGGTGAAGCTGCCGATAAGGAAGAGAAGCTACAATTCGCCCCTATGCCAGCTGGTGCCCGTGTTGATACGGTGACGCTTGAACAAGCCCTCAAAGCCTTCCAACTGCCACGCATCGTCGGCACCACCGAAGACGGCAAAGACATCCGCGCCAACATCGGCCGCTTCGGTCCATACATCCAGATCGATAAACTCTTCGTCAGCATCAAACCCCTTGATCCACACACCATCACCCTTGAAGAATCCCTCGAACTCTACGCCGCCAAGATCAAATCAGAGGCCGAAAAGAACATCAGCGACTTCGGTGATGGCATCAAGGTACTAAACGGCCGCTACGGTCCATACATCACTGACGGTAAAAAGAATGCCAAGATTCCAAAGGACCTCGTCCCGGCCGAAATTACTCACGACCAGGCAAAGCAAATGCTCGACGAAGCGCCAGCACCTGGTAAAGGTCGCTTCGCCCGCAAAACTACCGCTGCGAAAAAAGCACCGGCCAAAAAGTCTGCCGCCAAGAAACCAGCTGCCAAAAAAGTCGCTGCCAAGCGCACCCCAGCTAAAAAGAAGTAACCCTTCTCAAAGCACCTTATACACCCCTCGCCACAGGGGTGTATTGCTTTTTTAAAGAGTTTATGCTATAATATAGCAAGTTCAATCCTGAACGACGTGGAAATTCCACCGCACCCTGACATTTTAGAGAGGAGGCGAAGGTGCAAACCTTTGTCGACACCACCGTTATACTCAGCCCCGACGACTTCAGCTACATCGACGAACCCCACCCAATAGGCGAGGTTATCACCGTCGAGTCCTCAGCCACGGGTACAGACCTGGTATTCACATACCAGGTAAAGTCCGACGGTTACACCGGCTCCAATGTTCGACCCCGCCAGGAACTCTGGCACGTTGTTCCGGTCAAACGCGTTTGGCGCGACAAGTTCACCGCCCCGTACCGCGAGGCACAGAGCCTGCGCGACACACCCGCCCACAACGTGGAGTTCACGGCGTAACAGCACCTCTCTTCACCCAGGGCAATAAGCCCGCACCATCCGTCCTCTCCCTAAAGAGCCCGCGTCGATGATGCGGGCTCTTTTAATACCATAAGCATGATAAGATAATTGAATGAAACGACGGTGGGCGCGCAAATCGACGCAAAGATCTATTAAGGGATTTACTATTATCGAATTGATCATCGTCATCGTGGTGATCGCAATTTTAGTGACGATTAGTATTCTTGCCTACAGCGGCGTTCAAAAAAATGCCGGTGAACGAGCTGCCCAAAGTGATCTGCAGCAAGTGAGTATTGAAATGCAACGTGCCGCCCAGATGAGCGGGGGAGCGTATCCCACAACACTGCCTTCTTCTATCAATGCCAGCAAGGGGATTAACCTGACATTAAAGCGTTCTGGTAATGTTAACTTCTACACGCCTTTGACAGCTGTACAAAACGGCGTTCTATTCGCCCAAATCTGCCAAAACCTCATCGACGAAGGTGCGGGTAAAGGCCTGAATAAAGGTGGTGATACAGAAGATTACCTGACGGGCTGTGGCAACTGGAACTATAACAGTACGCAGATCGGTGGCTGGTCGCCAAAGAAGTTCACAACCCCGGTCACAGACACCGCTTTGCTGGCATATGCTGACAATTTTACGACCAATGATGCCTTCAATAAGGCCGAAGCAACGACTGTCAAAAGCTTCTATCACCAGCTGGTTGAACGCCTGAAAGACCAAGGCGGCTCGTTTCCAATCACGACGTTTTGGGACTACTGGTCTACGCCCGCAAGTGGGGGAGTTCCCCTCCAACCACTCGGCACACCGCAGCTCCGACCGGCCTATTGTGTTGAAGCTACCCATAGCCAATACAGCACGATTTTATGGCATATAACAGATAAGCTACGCCTCGAACCATACAGTTGTTAAACAGCATCTATACCACATGTTGTGGATAACTAAAGTCCCTTACCACTATTTACAAGGGGTGTCTATTTCATGCTATAATAAATTAACCAGACAAAATGTTTGACATATTTTACAAAATCTTGTATAATGATGACATATTTGGATAGCAATTAATACCTGAGGTGGCGCAGGCAGAAAGAACATATATGAGCGAAGCGACTGATCAAAAACAGCCAACCATCGACCTTAAATCAGGGGTGACAGACGTCCTATCCCTGATTGAACAAGAACGTGAACGTGAAATTATCACTCGTCGTTTTGGCTTGTATGACCGTCGTGAAACACTCGAACAAATTGGTGAGCTGCTTGGCATCACTCGTGAACGCGTTCGTCAGCTTGAAAAAGCAATCCTCATCCGCCTTAAAATCGCTGCCGAAGAAGGCAAAACTGAAGTCGTCGTTGTCCTTGAAAAGACATTCATCCGCACCCTTAGCGAAATGGGCCGCGTTGCTCGTATCCAGGACCTGGCTGACAAAATCTACGGCCGTCCTACTAACCAGCAGGAACGTGCGCACGTTGCCTTTATCGCGACACTCGCTCCTGGCCTGACCGTCATCGATGAAAACGATAACTACTTCGGTGCTATCGGCATTGCTGAATACGGCGACGAAAAGAAAATCCGTGGTCAAGTCGACGAAATCGTCAAAACTATCAAAGAAAACAAAGAGCCTATGAGCCTTGATCAACTACACGACAAGCTCAGCTACGAGCACCCAACTCACGTCTCAGCGCTTGCCAGCATCAGCAAGCAACTTGCACACCTTCGTGACAGCTGGGGACTGACTAAGTGGCCAACTGTTAACCCAAAGAACATCCGCGACAAGATCTACGTCATCCTCGCAGATAACAAAAAGCCACTTCACTTTTCTGAAATCGCCAAGAGCATCAAAGACTCAAGCTTCAAACGAAAAGACGTCACGACACAGGCAATTCACAACGAACTTATCAAAGACAAGCGCTTCGTCCTCATCGGCCGTGGCATCTACGCCCTCGATAACTGGGGCTACAGCAAGGGAACTGTCTCTGACATTATCGCTCAAGTATTGCGTGACGCCAGCGAACCACTGCACCGCGACGAAATCGTCAAACGTGTCCTCAAGAGCCGTCAAGTGAAAGAAACAACTATCCTCCTTAACCTCCAAAGCAAGCCTCAGTTCAAGCGTGTTGCCAAAGCAACCTACACCCTCGACGAAAAGTAGTCTGCGACAGATCCTAAGGTCGTTGCCAGATCACCAAAGAGGTGAGACAATAAGGCAAGAGAAAACATAGACAATATGAGTATCATCGGCGCCATTATCAATTTCTTCTTACAGTGGTACGTATGGTTACCAATAGTTTTAGTGCTCGCGTATCTGACGTGGCGCAATTATAAACGTGTCGAAGTCGCCGAAAAAGAAGTCGAAGCTGACCTGCTTATTCTTGAAATCCCAAAGACCAACGACAAGCAAGAACTTGCCGCTGAACAATTATTCGCCAGCCTTCATGGTATTCTTCGTGACAAGTCCGAGCTGAAAGACAACGCCGGCGTCCAAGAACACCTCAGCCTCGAGATTGCCTCAGTTAATGGCCAGATCCGTTTCTACGTCTGGGTACCACGGACGCTTCGAAGCTTTGTCGAAAGCCAAATTTATTCTCAATACCCAACCGTACAGATCCGCGACGCTGATGAAGATTATGTTGCCCACGAAGGCCAACACAGTGTCATCTACACCGCTGAAATCGCCCTGACCGAAAACGAGATGCTCCCAATCAAGACGTTCCAAAACTTCGAAGTGGACCCACTCGCCGGTATCACCGGAACCCTAGCGAAGCTTGAAACAACTGGTGAAGAAGTCTGGATTCAGATCCTGGCTAAACCTATCGCCGACGACTGGCACAAAGGATCAGAAAGCTGGATCAAAGGCGTCAAGAGTGGCAAATCATCATTCGGTAAAGGTGGTGCTGCTTGGCTCGGTGAAATCTTTGAAGCCCTCTGGAAACCGCCCGAAGAAGGCGCCAAAACAGCCGCTGCTCCCAAAGAATTATCTGACCGTGACAAAACACGTATTTCCGAGGCCGAAAGCAAAGCCACCAAGCTTGGCTACCAGGTCAAAATTCGCTTAGCCTACCTCGGTGACGACACGACCAATGCCCGCCAACGTATGCAGGCTATCGTCGGTACATTCAAACAATACAACTCGACTAACTTGAACGGGTTCAAGATTGAAGGCGCTAGCTTCAAACCAGAAGACCTCGCCAAATACCGCCAACGTTCGTTTGGTCGTGGGGGATACATCCTCAACATCGAAGAGCTTGCCAGCGTATTCCACTTGCCTCACACCAACGTCGAAACCCCTAACATCGTTTGGGCCTCATCAAAGACTGCTGAACCGCCAGCCAAGCTGCCTATCATTATGGGTGATTCTGCCATCGACGAAAATATCAGCGCCTTCGGACTGACAAACTTCCGTGGCATCAACCACCAATTCGGTATGTTGCGCACCGACCGTTCTCGTCACGTCTACATCATCGGACAAACTGGAGCCGGTAAATCAGGTACCCTCGAGCTCTTCGCACTCAGTGACATCTTTCATGGTCACGGCTACGCGATCATTGACCCGCACGGCGACTTTGCCGTCGACAACATGCGCTTCATCCCTGGGAGCCGTATGGACGACGTTGTGTACTTTAACCCAGCCGACACCGCTTTCCCACTAGGGTTTAATCCTCTCGAGGTAACTAACCCAGCCCAAAAGACCAACATTAGTTCTGAAGTAATCGGCGTCCTGAAGCGTATGTTCGGCGAATCATGGGGACCTCGCCTGGAATACATCCTACGTTATACCATCTTGGCGTTGCTTGATCGTCCAACGACGACCATGCTCGATATCACGCGCATGTTGACCGACAAGAAGTTCCGTACCGAAACGCTGAGTTACTGCACCGACACCGTCGTGTTGAACTTCTGGAAGGTTGAGTTCGCCAGCTGGAACGACAAGTTCGTTTCAGAAGCGATCGCGCCAGTCCTTAACAAGGTTGGAGCGTTCACCGCCAACCCGGTTATCCGTAACATTATCGGTCAACCAAAATCGACCTTTAATATTCGCCAGATCATGGACGAAGGCAAGATCCTTATCGTCAACCTATCAAAGGGTCTGATCGGTGAAGACAATGCCGCCATCTTGGGTGCCTTCATGGTGACCAAGATTCAGCTCGCAGCCATGAGCCGCTCTGACATCCCGAATATTGCTGACCGTCGTCCGTTCTACCTGTACGTCGACGAATTCCAGAACTTCGCGACTGATTCATTTGCGACGATTCTATCTGAGGCTCGTAAGTACGGACTGAACCTAACCGTTGCCAACCAGTACATCTCACAGATGACTGAGACCGTCCGTGACGCCGTCTTCGGTAACGTCGGAACCATGATCTCGTTCCGTGTTTCAGCCGATGACGCGCCGATTCTGTCAAAGCAATTTGAACCTCAATTCGAACCGAATGACCTCCTGCAAATGCACAACCGTCACTTCATTATCAACATGGTTATTAACGGCGAAAAGGCGCCAGCTTTCAGCGCCACAACGTTAACACTGCCACCAGAACAGATCGACAACACTGGTCGCATCATTGAAAACACCCGTCGTAACTACAGCCGTACTCGCGAAGAGGTTGAACAAGAAATCTCTGAAGCCATCCAAGTTCCAACCCACCTGCAATCACCGCAACAACAGCAACAAAACCAGCCGCAGTCACAAGCCCAAGCAAAACAATGGCCCGTTGATGGTGGTGCTCTGAAAGTAGGGGATGTGATCGGCTCAGGCCCAACTCTAGCCGCAGCACCGCTGGCTGACGGAGAAGTGAAGCCAAAGCGAAAGCGTACGCGAACCCGCAAAAAGAAACCAGCCGCAGCACAGACGGCCGAGAACACGCCCAACGTCCAATAAAATAACCCCACCTATACGGAGGGGTTATTTTATATAGTTCATTCGTCTAAACACAATTCCGGGACTTCACAGTATGAAGAGGAAGTGTACTTAGACGAATTCAAGATAACATTATTGCTAAGCGGTTATCTTGAAATCATTCGTCACTGCGTCGTTACTCGAGTACACGAGTCCAACCTCTCTGAAAGGTTATTAATGGGCAGTGAAGACAGAGATTACTCTATGTCTTCCAGGAACACGCGCGGGTCGGGAATCTCTTTCCCGTCTCGGCGATAAAAGACAGGCTTATGCAGCGTGTCGATACCTGTGATGGCACTAACCGGATGTTCACGACTCATCGTCGCAATATCCATGTAGCCAGTGTCAAAAGCGACTTTCTGGTTCGCCCCTCCGTCGTAACCGTTGCAATAAACAACAGCGCGGACGTCATAGGGGCTTGGTAGGTGTTGAGCGATAACAGTATTGCGTGTGTACATGTTTTCCTTATGGGTGCTGCTCTACGGATGCAGAGGCAGTTTCATGCAGTACTTACACATACAGTTGCAGTATATGTGAGTACATCGCTGGCCGCCATAACAAAGATGGCGACGGGCGATATACCCACATACGGACGAATGATTTATTAATGTACATCGGAGTCGACCAGGGTCATCTCAACGAGTGCAGTCGTTATTTTGCCACGCGATTCAATATTACGCAAGCATAGCCATAATTCTTACATTTATTAAAATTATTTGTTGACATAATGGGCGCATGGAATCCGCAGAGTCAGAGCCACTTCACTCGTCCGACAAGGACCTCAAAAAGGAGAAGTTTCTGACACGCCGTCGAATGTTCCAACTTGTGGCGCTTGGGGCAGGAGCGGTGCTCAGCACGGCATTAGTCTATAACTTAGTCTCGCCAGAATCAGCCCCAGAGCGCTCGACTGAATTTAGCAAAACCCCCGATTGGGAACAAGATTTCGCCGACATGACACAGCCCACACTTGATACCTCTATCTGGCGCTACGAAACCTCACCCGATATCCCAGGTTATAACGACGAGCTGCAGGCATACACCGATCGCCGCGAGAACGTCTACATCGAACAGGGGACCGGCCTGGTCATCGAAGCCCACAAACGCGACTATCAATATCCCAATGACGACCAAGCTCGGCAGTTTGCGTACACCTCTGGGCGAGTCGATACGTTGAACTCACTTAGCTTTGAATACGGGAAAGTCGAAGCGACGATGAAGCTCCCAGAGGGCGAGGGTGTCTGGCCAGCTTTCTGGATACTATCAGCCAACGAGGTACACACAGTTAATAAAGATTTCAGCACCAAACAAGAGAACGACGAACGCTTTTACATGCGTAACGGCGAAATCGATATCATGGAGTATTACGGCGACAACCCACACCAAATTGAAGCCACTGTCCACACGTTTAACGGCAGCCATTCGAGCGACATTCCGGTCGACGATGTCACCGAAAACTTCCATACCTACGGCATCGAGATCACGCCCGACAGCGTCGTCTGGACTTTCGACAACAAGCTGTATCACCGTTTCGACAAGACATCGGACGATCCCAACGATTGGCCTTTCGGTGACAATAACCAGCTATATATCATCTTTAACCTCGCGATGGGTGGACCGGCGGGGCCGATTGACGATACCCAGGAACCATGGCGACTCGAAGTTGCCGATGTTGCCTTTTACGATTACACCGGCGATCGCTAATCTTACGGACTAACCCTCAATACAAAAAGACCCGTCGCTCATAACGACGGGTCTTCCGTGGTAACCGCAGCAGCTATGGTAGCTGTGCGGTCAATTCGTCAAGGGCAGCGTCATAAGTTTTGACGGTGATGCCACTTGCCACCAGCGCATTCATCTGTGGGGTGAAGTCTGCGTATGGTGTATCGAACTCATCAGCGGTCTGGCCAGCAGCCGGAACGCGGTGATAGACGAGAACTAACCAGGTGTTAGTTGCTTTCGCTTGATCAAGCCACGCTTGATACTGGGCGAGTGTCGTCGTGTTGGTCATGTTCTGAACCCTGACTCGGTATAAATCGAAGTTATCCTTCGAGTTGAACCCTTCGTCAACAGTGCGGTGTGAACGGTAGTACTTTTTCAATTCCGTATTAACCGCTTGGTTGTAATCACCGTAAGGCGATGCGAAGTTCTTGACTGGAGTCCCGGTCAGAGTCTTTAGATACGCCTGTGAGTTAGCCGTCTCAGTCGTTAACTGGGCAGCTGTCAGGGAGGTTAGCATCGGGTGCGTGATCGTGTGCGAACAGATCTCGTGACCGCTATTCTTGAAGGTTGCCACAGCTTGTTGCGCAGCGGCGTTATCTTGGATGTACTGCGTCGCGAAACACTGCGTCGATTTGAGGTTGCGCGCATTCATGATCGGCAGGGCAGTGGTTGCGTTATCCTCGTGGCCATCGTCAAAGGTCAAACTGACCAATGGGCGAGTAAAGCCAGTTGGCGTATATGCGCCGACATTTACATCATCGATGCTCAGGAATCCGTTACTTGCGATAAACAAGAACGGTGAAACACTGACAGTGCCAGCTGGGACTGTAAAGGTTTCGCTATATTGTTGCCAAACAGTCGATGCATTCGCAGCTGGGAAAGGTTGTGGCATACCAAAGTACGACACCGATCCGTCTGCTTTCGTGAACATCACGACAGCTTGGACACGAGCATTAGATTTATACCAAGCAGTGTAGCGGTATTGATTACCAGCAGTCAAAGCGAATGGCTGTGGATACCATTTTGCGTCACCATCGGTATAATTTGTAACCGTTACTTTGGCGCTCTTTGTTCCAGCGTGGCCATCATTAGTGATGTACTGGAAGTTAGCAGTATTCGTACCCCAGCTATTACTGACCCAGCTGGTTGGTGACGTTGTACCAGTTTCTAGCGATGGGTTAGCGATTGGATTAGTCGGTGTAGTCGGGGTTGTTGTCGCCACGACACTCATGTCGTCGATCTGTAACGTTCCGACCGCCTCAAGCACGTGGTATACAGTCAATTTAACCGCATTGGCGGGCGTTGTGACCGTTTTTGTGGTCTGTGTCCATGTCGATGCGCTGGCTGGCACAGACGTCGTTATATCGGTATAGGTTGGGTTATTAGCGCTATCATATGTCACCATGACTGTTCGGGTTGGAACGGTCGATTTGTAGTAGTCGCTAATATCATATGATTTATTTCCTTGCACCGTAATTGGATCAAAGTACCATTTGGCGTCACCGTCGGTGCGCGCTGTCATCTGCACTTGAACACTTCGTGATCCAGTTTTTCCGTTAGTAGGGTAACTGAATGCCGTTGTGTTGGTGCCCCATTTGCTGCTCGTCCAGTTAGCTGGCGCAGCAGGGGAGCCAAGCGATGTTTCAACTGATGGGTTTGGCACCAAGTTACCGGTTGTCGGCGGGGTTGTTGGGACTAATTCATACGTCAAACTCGCATCATCGATTTGCAATGTACCAACACTCGAAATCAGGTGGAACATGCGAGCCTTAGTCGTTCCAGCTGGGGGAGTGAAGGTGCGGGTTGCTTGTGTCCACGCAGTCGCACTCGGTGCGGTCGCTAATTCTTGGTAGGATAGCGTTCCTGTCGAAGACTCAAACTCAACAACGTATCGAGTAGTCGTTGTTGCTTTGTAGTAATCGGAATAGGTGTACAGTGTTCCCGGTGTTACGGCAACAGCATTGGCCGACCACTTAGCATCACCATCAGTATACGCAGTCGTCTGAACTTGAACACTTTTCGTACCCGTTCGACCAGTCGAAGCAAACGTAAAGGTCGTCGTATTCGTACCCCATTTACTGCTCGTCCAACTGGCTGGGCCAGCTGGGGAGCCAGTCGATGTCTCGAGCGACGGGTTCGCCAACAGATTGGCGGACGGTGCAGCCGAAGCCGTATGGGCGCCAAAAATCAGCCCCACACTGACAGCCAGGAAACCGGCCATTAATAATAGTTTTCGTTTCATGTACTTGTACCTCCTTAGTAAATGATCAATCGTTTCATCAATGTGTCATCAAAATATCGGTGGAATCTTGGTAGTGCGTCTCTATCAACGGGGGAGAGGGCATGCTCTAGGGAATGGGCGAGGCCGAAGCCATCAGCCATTTCCACTAGAGCATGCCGGTCGCGAGTCACGTCTTGGTTCCCCTTGGAAGGAGTACCAGACCATGTGCCTCGCGGGCCTCTTTACGGCGCTTGATCAGCACGTGCACCAGGAAAAAAGTTCCCAGTATCACAGAGAAGATCGCCAACCAAAAGAGGAGGGGTGAGCCGCTCAAGAGAAACAAGAGCAACCCACCCAGCGATAACGTACCACCGGTCGTACCTTGCACTGTCGTACCTTCCTACCAAGTTGGTTCTGACTGAATGAGGGACTGTTGACGGCGCCGCACGCCATATGACTTGACGAGCGACACGACGATCCAGGTATGGCGGATCACGCCGAACAGGATGTCGGGGAAGAGTGTCGCAGCGAGCAACATCATCCTCCACCCCAAGCGATGAACGCTCAAGGCCTGGAAAAGCACCACGAACCCGAGGAACCAAAAGTCCACCAGGACTGGCTTGCCGACGGACATGTGGTACCCGAACAGCAGGATCCACAGATAGAACACTGGGATACTGAGGTAGGCGTACCACATCGTCAAGATGCTCTGCCAGGTCTCCTTGCTCCAGCCGCGGCGACGGAGTTCATTGATCGTGCCATGAACCCATCGAACGCGCTGTTTCATCAGCTCGGGGATTGTGGTCATCAAGTCGGTCTGGACGTGGCAGTAGTAGTTGTTAATACACTTCCAGCCCATCCGCTTGATCTCGAGTGTCGCCTCGAAGTCCTCGACGAGGTTGTCTGCCCTTTCGGCAAACAACACCCCGCGCGAGTCCAGCACATCCAGCACCGCTTCCATGCGCAGCATACTGCCAGCGCCGGACATAGTATGGATGTTGACTCTGAGACGTGTGAACCCAGCACGGTCGTACTCCAACTCCTGGACAAGCGCGAGGGCCTTTCCGAGCCTGGTGTTACCCAGGTTCTTCTTGCCATCACACACTGTTGAGACACCGCCAACCTCTGGTCGGCTGTGCAAGACGTTTACGGTGTTCTCAATGAAGTCCTTGTCTGGAATGGTGTCGGCGTCCATCGTCATGATGAACTCCGGCAGTGAATCGCCTGCGATGAGGACACGCACCCCCTGGTTAAGGGCACCTGCCTTCAGGAATGGGTTGTTCGTCATTTCGACGACCTCCACCCCTGGGAATGACCGGGCCGTGTTGGCCGTCGCACCCCCATCTGTGCAGTTGTTAACCACGACGATAATCCGCCATGGCCGCTTAGTCTGACCGAGCAGCGACTCTAGGGAAGAGCCGATCTGCTCAGCCTCGTTGCGGGCAGGCAGGATGATTGCGACATCGTCCTGCCTGATTCGCGAAACCTTGCTCGCTGCATCGGGCAGCGCATCTGGCATCACATCGTTACTTTTCGGGTCAGCCACAATGTGACGGCCAGATGTACGATTCATGCTGGTCTCCTCTCTCGGGTTGTAGACAGCGATACAGGCATCGCGAGTAATGCATATGTCGCTATCTACGCAACAAAAGGGGAGTAGTAACCAATTTATTAAAGATCACTTGGTAGGATAAAAAAACTATATCACTAGTCAGGGAGTGGTGGATGTGAAATATCTAACACTCTTAAGCTTTCTATCATAAATTAAATTTGTTCTAAGGTTTATCGAACAAAATTAGAACACTAAACCAGACACATAACAATACGAACTGACACGTCATGACGATATATCTAAACGAAGCCCAGCCAGCACCGAAACGATCGTCCATACCCAGCAGGACGTAGTAATGATAATAAAAAGTCAAAAATAGAATCATCAAAGCCAAACACAGAACAACAATGCGAGCACAACTGCGCGTGAATGAGATATAGCTTTAACGTCGCACAATATATCTTTTACGACATACGTATTAGATATATAAGTTGATTATGTATACGTCCCTAATGGGGTAGTAACAGAGGTAATTTACCACAAACGCCTGTTACTATTCTTTTATGTACGTGTAACTATACATTTAGTATTAACCGACGTTATACTTTGCATACACCCAAGCCCTCTCGTTATAGTACGTATATATCGTTTAACGTCGTATATGTACGTATTACTACATAGTTATCCACACCAAGCTATAATCATCGTCTAGCCGTGAAATGATTTCACTACGTTAGCACTACTCCTCCACTGCCCTGTTTTTGACATTTTGACTTTTTTGTATTTTGATATGTTAATATGTTTTTTCTCACATAGTATATTCTATAGAACAAAAATAGAACATCGTGCAGAGAAGAATAGAGGAGTGGGGGTGTGTTAATTTTTACAGGCTGACTGGCAGGACTAGGCCTTGAGTGCTTATAGATAGACTGCTCGTCCCGATACGCGGACATCAATGTACTGGGCACCCTTGCCTTGTGACTTTAAATAGTTAAGTGATCGGATCATGTCTTCGACTTGCTCCCCTGCTCCCCTGTCGATAGAGAACTTCACGAGTGGCTGCACATCTTTCAAACGGATCTCAATCTGGCGAGTTGTCCCTGATGGCAAGATAGCCTCGGTAACGTCGTAACTCCCCTGCCCGCTCAGGGATACTACCCTTCCCACAAAGCTCAGTAGCCGGGCACTCGCGACGGTACTCCCCTGCTCTGGTGATATCCCACTTTGGTCGATAATCTGAACGCCGGGATTCTCGTAATAATTACTCTGGAAGACGACACCATTTGTATCAACGTAGTACTGGCGACTATTGATCTGCCAGCCGGCGACGGGTTTGCGGAGGGTAAGGGTAAAATTAGCCTCAACGATATTGTTCGTACTGGTCAAATCAACCGTGGCGACCTCTGGTAGCTCAGCCGAGACAAAGGCACTCAAGGCGTCCTCATCAAGCGCAAAACGGAGGCGTTCTACCGGGTGAAGTCCAAGGTAGTCGTTGATCAATTTCTCATACTGTCCGGGTTCGATAGCTCGTGTCAAAGAGGCCGATGATCCGGTCACCATCACTTTGGCAGTGAACTGACTCATCAGCACAGCAAGCAGGATAACGGTAATGAATACCAGGACAAAGATACTCCCGACTTTGCGGCGAGATTTCGCAAGTTTATGTAGCCGAGCGCGTTCCGACACTGGTTCACCATCTGGTCGGCGTACGCCACTCATCGTTTGGTTGCGACGGAACTGCTGGGTAGAATTATCGACAGCAGCAGGTGTCCGAACGTATTCGGAAGATTGTCGACGGCGAGGTGCGTCAGGCTTCTTCTTTGAGCTGAACTGTATCATAGTTATGTTTATTATAGCTTACGAATGGGCTGCTTTGAGGATCATTGTTGCCATATCTTTCGCAGCGTTGGGTTTAGAGAACGTTTTGAAGCGCGCCGCCATCGAGGCGGTCGTTTTTGGATCGTCTAGTAGAACTTTGATTAAGTCTGACAGCAGGTGCATATCAGCTAGCAGTAACTCTTCGTTAAGTACTGCCACCGCACCAGCTTCTTCGTAGACAGCGGCATTCTTAAGTTGGTGACCACCGGTCAGCTTGCCGTTCGGAATCAGAATAGTTGGTTTGCCGAGGGCTGATAATTCAAGTATAGTTGTCGCCCCTGCTCGAGTCACCACGACGTCAGCCGCCCCAAGGAGGCTGTGCATATTCGTGACAAATGGATACAGCTGGAAGGTGTCACTATCGGCGGGCATCAGTGAACGAAGCTCATCGTACTGTCCAGCACCGGCTACCAGAATAACCGAGCCAGATTGTTGTAACAGTGGCAACGTTTTAGCCACAACCTCGTTAATACGGGTAGCGCCAAGCCCACCACCAGTTACGACAATCAGCGGCTTATCACTCGCGATACCCCACTCTTTTTTGGCGGCGATTTGTTCATTCTTGGTAAAGGGGTGGAAATCAGTACTAATCGGGATTCCGACGTATGTTGTACGGTCGGCTGGGTATGGGTAATACTCCAGGGGTGCACCAGTGGCGATAGCAGTCGCCCACTTTGACAGCACGCGGTTAGTTAGTCCTGGGTGCGCATCAGAATCATGAATCACCAGCGGAATCCGCAAGATGTGCGCTGCCAGGCCAACTGGCAAACAGACGTAGCCACCTTTGGTGAAAACGACGTCAGGACGCCAGACAACAAGCTTAAAGAGACTCTGAACAAAGCCGACGCCAACCTTAAAGGCATCGCCAAAGTTTTGCCACACTAGTGAGGGCCAGGTTAGCTGCTGAAAAACGGTCAGATGATAATAGCGACGAAACTTACCAGCGGTAATCGTGTGTACAGGAATAGTTGCATCGTAGGCCTCTACCGTAGCGCGAGCCTGAGGAGCGAATTTGGTATCACACCAAAAACGAAGTTCGACTCGAGGGTGCTCGGTCCGTAACTCTTTAAGAACTGCGACGACTGGCGTAACGTGTCCGCCCGACCCGCCGCCCACTGCTAAGATTCTCATTCGTGGCCTCCTTTAGTCTTGATGAATGCACTGTGTAACGCGAAAGTTGGAATACTAGGCCCAGGGCTGCAGTAATGAAGATCATACTGGTACCGCCGAAGCTCAGGAGCGGCAAGGTAATTCCCGTCAGTGGGAAAATACCGATCATGGCTGCTATATTAAGGATAACATGGGCACCAAACCAGCCAAAGACACCGGCGACGAGTAATTTCAGCCGCTGGTCCACCAGGTGGTCGAGAACTTTCAGCATCCGCATCAATAGCGCCACAAATATCGCCATCAACGCCACCAACCCAACAAACCCAAATGTCTCACCCAAGATGGCGAATACCGAGTCATTGATCGCTTCCGGCAGGTAGCCAGTCGCTTGGACGCTATTGCCGATACCAACACCGGTCAATCCACCAGATCCGATGGCAATCTTGGCGTGTTGAATGTGGTACGCACCAGCATCGTCGGTCGATGAGCTATCGCCCTGCAGGTACGTGACGACGCGGTCGATACGGTGTGGCGAGGTAAAGATCAGGAAGGCTCCACCGATTAGGACGGCCGTCACTAAATAGATCCCAATCTTTTTACTAATCCCAGCGATAAACAGCATCGTCACGATAATTGCTGTCATTGAGATACCGGTCCCGAGGTCTTTTTGGATGACGACGATAAACAGCAGTGAGATGGCTGTAATTACTCCGACTGGAACGAGTGTTTCTTTCCAATCATTAACCGTGCCCTCTTTCATCTTTTTACCAAGAAAGACAGCCAGGTACAAGAGCACCCCGAACTTCAAGATTTCAGCCGGCTGCAAACTTCCCAAGATACCAAGGTTGAACCAACGACTGGCACCGTTAATTTCTTCGGCAATTGGTAGATTAGCTTTACTGGCCAGGAACAGGATCGCACAGGCAATCAGCCCGGCAATAAACACTTTGACACCATGTTTGACTACTAGTTTAAACGGCAGGATCGCCATGATACAAAACGCCACCACGGCGAGCGCCAGGCTAATCGTTTGCTTAATAAAGAAGTAACTATCCGAGAAATTACTGCCGATCGCATTATTCAAAACGTTGGCGCGCTGTGGGCCAATCGCATAGATCACGACCAGGCCAATCAGCATCAAGATGCCCGTGTAGAGGGCGATCATGTAATCAGGTCGGTGTTTGCGAACGACTTCCGCGGTCCGCTCCTTCCATGCCCGCCCACCGGTATCGCGCATCTTAGATATTTCCACCTGCAAGCGCCAACATAACCCCGAAGAAAGCGGCGACAGCGGCAATCACCCAGAATCGCATCGTGATCTTGGTTTCAGGCCAGCCGATTGCCTCTAAGTGATGATGCACCGGTGCGGAAATGAACACTTTTCGTTTAAATACTTTTTTACTAAAGATTTGAATCAAGCTTGAACCAGCTTCGGCCACAAAGACGATGCCGATGATTGGCAGGAGGAATAACGTGTTTGTCAGCATCGCTACTACACCAAGGGACGTTCCCAGCGCAAAACTCCCAACGTCACCCATAAAGAAACGCGCTGGGTAAATATTGAACCACAGGTAGCTCAGGAGTGCGCCGATAACCGTAAAGCAGAATCCGGCGATCATTGGGTTGCCCTGCAGGAGTGCAATCGTCCCGAATGCCCCATAGGCGATCACTGCGAGCCCTCCAGCTAGTCCATCCAGGCCATCGCTGATATTTACCGCATTACCAGCCGAAACGACTGCCAGGGCGAAGAGAGGGATAATAAACCAGCCGAGTGCGACGCTGCCGATGAATGGAATGTGAATTGCATCAACACCCAACTTTTCGTAAAAGAACCAACCCAGGCCCAGCCCAATGACGGTGATCATAATAAACTTAAAGCTTGAACGCAGCCCCGCAACGCCCTTACCACTACCGCGCAGGTTGATGATGTCATCGAGGAGACCTACCGCTGCCCCACCGACCAGTGCGGCCAGCGGTAACCAAGTCTCTTGGCGATCAAGGTTAAAGAAGAACGTCACGAACGTAATCGCAAACACAAAGATGATACCAGCCATAGTCGGAATGTTGCGCTTAAACTTATTAGCGTGCAGTTTATTAAATACCGTCAGCGCTTCGCCGGTGGTACTCGAGGTGCGCTGCTTTTTCCAGAACTTAAAGCGATATGCCAAGAAGGTATACACCGGTGTCAGGAACATAGCTAGCAGGAAGGCGCCGACACTTAATAGGAACGTTCGCGCTAATTCATCGGTGAGGATTTCGACAGTAAAATTCATGTTAACCTTTCGGGTGAACCTTTAAATAATCAAGCATCCAGTTGGAAATATCGGTAAAAATCGGTAATGCGTCTCGAGAACCCTGGAACTGTTTGTCTTTACCTGATAATCGTACCATTATGACATACTCAGGCTTGTCACCGCCACCATATCCTAGGTAACTTCCGATTGTTTCTGTATCGCTATAACCGCCGGCCACACCAACCTGTGACGTTCCTGTCTTACCACCGATGTAATAGCCTGGCTTGTCAGTCCGACCGAACGACGATGCGCGGGCATCGTGGGTGGCAGTTTTGATTTGATCGGAGGTTGATTTGCTAACAAGGTTAGTTGCAACCGGTGCTGGGGCGGCATTTTCTTCAAATCCGTTGTTCGTCATGTAGCCATCAATAATAGTTGGTTTGTAGTACGTTCCGCCGTTAATCAACGCACTAAAGCCACTGGCGACCTGCAGCATTGTTGTATCCAACCCTTGGCCGAATGACATCGTCGCGTAGCGCACTGCGTTCCCCTGCTCGTCGTCAGGTGAGAAAACTGTCCCGGCTGCTTCGTTTGAGAGCTCAATGCCCGTTGATTGGCCGAGTCGCAGACGATCATGGAAATATTCATACATCGCCTGGCGCGCGCCAAGTGTCACCGAGTTACCATCGCCAAGGCGCTGCGCAATCGTGACAAACCCAGTGTTCAGTGACCAGGTCAGCGCATGCTGGAAAGAAATAATACCGGTTTGGCCTTTGGTGGCATTACCGACGATGTAGTTATCGCCGATCTTGATCGAGTCAGTGTTGTTATACGTGTCAGACGCTTTGACGACACCCTTATCGATACCCGTCGCAAGCGTATATGTCTTCAGGACAGAACCCGGTTCGTACGGATCAGAAATGACATTGTTATTAAACTGCGCCACGTCCTCTACCTTGTTGTATTCACCCGGGTTGTAGTTTGGCAAGTTCGCCATCGCGAGGACTTTTCCGGTATTTGGATCCATCACCATCGCACTGCCTTCTGGAGCACCAGTCTTTTGCATACCAGCTGCCAGAGCCGCTTCTACCTTTGATTGGATGTTACGATCGACTGACAATACAACATCCTTGCCGTCTACGGCCGGAATGTTAATGTTCTTGTTACCAATCGTCAGTGGCACGTTACTGACATCAGTGACAACCTGGAGTAGTCCGTCTTTACCCTTTAGCTCTTCATTCAAGTTGCCTTCAATCCCGTAGCTACCTTCACCGGTCGTGTTGACGAATCCCAGGATCTGCCCAGCCAAAGCACCCTCCGGATAGACGCGTTGACTCACTTCCTGGAAGCCAATCCCGCGCAGGCCTTCCTCTTTAATCTTGTCAGCTTGCACGCGCGTGACTTTAGTTGCAATGATTTGATAGCGGGTGTCAATCTTGTCCAGGAGTGTATCAAAGCCGGTTCGCACGTTGCCACCGGCGATGCGGCGCATTGTATCGACAACTTTTGCTTTGTCGCTAATCGTCACCGGGTCAGCAAAGACGGTGTAAACCTTTTCATTCATCACTAGTTGAACGGGTGTCCCGCCACTCATGGCATAGATCTCACCACGCTTGGCCGGAATAACAAAGCGGTTCTGCTGCTCTTCAGTCGCGAGGGCAACATAGTGGTCGTGTTGAACGATTTGCAAGTAAAACAAACGAATAACAAAAATAGCCACGATACCAAGTACCACGGCTGCGAGTATCCGAGATCGGCTCCCTTTTTGCAGTTCTAAATTCATAATGTTTACGCTAGTTTCAGTATAACTTATTGTTGGACGTATTCGGTAGAAACTGGTGTTGTCATCTCACGAGCAACGCTGCTGTTCTTGACTGTCTCCAGTGCGGTCAGACGGGCGTTTTCGATTTGCAAGTCACTCTTCTGGTCGTTCAGGTCAGCAATTTGGCTATCAATCTTTTGTGATTCATAGTCATAGCTTGTCGCACGAGTAGCCTGGGTCAAATAGATGAGTCCAAGCACTGTGATCATCAATGCAACTAGGACGGTGTGAGCAACAGGTCCGAGTTTAATTGAAGACACAAAGCGAGTAGTGTTCTGGTTTCGAGACCAGTTCTGCTGCCGACGCGACGCGATGTAAGTGTTATTTTGGTGTGACATTGTGGTGGTTTTTGTTTTTTCGTTTTGGTGTTATTTTAGCGACTCTGTATACAGAGTCATGGTGTTCTATCCCCGGTCAGAGTTTGCTAACCGGGGAAGAACGAGTGGAACTACTTTACGCGGACTGCAACGATTTGTGGTTGGTCTGCGTACTGTACTGTGATGTGAATTGGCATATTTTTTGCCCTTTCTAATTTTTGTTTATTTTTTCACTGCTACCCGTAGCTTTGCGCTACGAGATCGCGGATTGTGAACGTCGTGAGTGGCTCCCGGAATTGGCTTCTTTGTGATCGGTGCGAGTTCGGCTTCTAAACCTTGCTCAAACTGACCTTTGAAAAAGCGCTTAACAAATCGATCTTCAAGGCTGTGGAAACTGATCACCCCTACTCTTCCGTTCTTACTTAAAAGTTTTGGAAGTAATGGTAGTGTTCGTTCTATTTGCCCAAGTTCGTCGTTGACGGCTATACGGAGCGATTGAAATGTACGCGTGGCAGGATGAGTTTTCTTCCTCTTGCCGCGGTGGTTGTCAGCGATCGTGCGCGCTAGGTCTTCTGTCGTCGCAAATGGTCGTCCGGTAAAGATCACTTCAGCTATTCGCTTGGCGTTCATGTACGGTTCTTCGCCGTATTCATGAATTATCTTTGTCAGTTCTTCGATGGACGAGCTATTGATCAGTTCATTAGCCGATAACGGCTGCCGACGATCCATGCGCATGTCCAAAGGACCTTTGTGTGTAAAAGAAAACCCTCGTTCGCCCTGATCGAGCTGTGGTGACGACACCCCCAGATCAATCAGGATAACGTCAAATGTCTTCCCTTCTTCGACCAGCTGGTGTGCAGCGGATTCAAAGTCGGTATGCATCAGACGAACGCCTTTTGTTGCGTACTCAGATAAATGCTCAATAGCATAATCGTCGCGGTCAACAAGGACGCTATCCTTAAAGTTTTCGGTTATCTTTAATACTTCCCCTGCGTGTCCGCCGTAGCCAGCAGTCAGATCGAGATAATTCTCGCCCAGCTGTGGATCTAGTGATCGAAGGGTGGCATCAAGGAGAACCGGAATATGATGTGGTGGATGTTCTTTACTCATTGTCCTTCAGTATAGCATTGCTACGCTGTTGGACGTTCGAGATCACCTAACTGATAGTGAAGCTGTTTGTTTTCGCATTGGTATGTTTGTTTTTATAAAAGTCAGTCATAGCCAGAACAGGGGGTCGCATAAAGCAACTCATATCCCTTTTAACGTTAAGGCCGTGACTTGTTGAGAGACTTATGTGAGGTGGAGTTTGGGAGGTGTGTGTTTTGTGAGCAAGGTGCACTAGGTTGGTTAATGTGTTCCTAGAATCCACGCCTCACTACCAGATAGTTGATCTCGAGAGTGTTTCTCTTGAATGGTTGGTTTGTTAAAGAACAGACGGAAAATGAAACTATACGGATTTATGGTGTGATTAAACGCCAATATTTTCCTGCTCGGACAGCGACGATATCACGATCTATGCCAGCGTACTCTAGGAGGTGCTGTTCGATAGTGATGCGTCCTTGTTTTTGATCGAGTTCAGCTTCGGTTTTCCCTCGGCGGAATTGGACGTTCACATCCGCAGTCTTCTCATCGAGAATGCTGCTACTTGCGTTAAGTGCCAGTTCCACTTCCCCATCCCAAATTGCTTTAGGGTAAAGGTGAAGGTAATTTCCGAATCCGCGAGTTAGAACGACTCCCGAGATGAATTCTGCGCGCAACTCTGCTGGTATCGTCAATCGACGTTTATCATCAAGTCTTCGCTCAAAATAATCTACGCTTGCCACTATGTTCTTTTCTCCTCGAACGATTCGATGGATTTTGTATAGGTTGTTTTAATGTATGGTGTTTGTCTTAGTGGGCTGTTTTGCCGTTTCCACTGGCCTAATCATACAACCCACTTCTACCCACTACAACCCCCAATTTTGACAATATAATTACTATCTGTTCATTTATCCACAGAAGTGTGAATAACTCTCATGCTTAACGGGGGTAAAAGAAAAACCACGCTCTGTGTAAAAAGCGTGGTAATTCGTACTATGTGACTGCCCTATCGGTTAAGGAAAAAGGTCAGTACTTGTTCGTCGTAGGCGTCGGTCACACGGAGTGCTAACCAAATCACAAAGACGGCAAGGTTGATAAGCAGTGAAACGATCAAAATCGCGTTCTTGAAATCGTCGTTAAACGTAGGAATACGACTTGTCGTGAGGGCACCACTTTTCGTCATTTTAATTTTTTTTGTATTTTTTGCTGTAATAGGTAACTTCTTAGACATAGTCCCACTTTTACATACCGCTTGCGCTTTGTCAATTTGAGTAATTGCTTATGGACGAGCTTTTTCGAGGGCGATAATATCAGTCAACTTCTCGACTGGAACAACATAGAATGGTATCTTCTCTTTGCCAGCGTCGTAGAGTGAGTGTATCCAGTAGCCTCGGCAGTCGCCGGCCAGACCCTTAAACGAGAATGGCTTGTCGTCGACGAAGACGATTGTCGTCGCACTAACGCCACCAAATTCTTCTGGGAGTTTATAAACACCCTGTTCGTCGCGCCATGAGCTGATCTGTTCACCTTTGAACGTTTCGCCCGTAACGAGGAATGGCATGTCATCCAGACCTGCCGCTTTAATTTTCATAGCCTGCCCTTCTGGTGAGCCAAACGTCAGAATGCCGACGCCCGTATTCGGCTTGGACCGAATATAATCGATGAGTTCGCTCGCTCCCGGATTAAGTAGCTCCTGATCGGCCGCCAGTTCGATAAATTTAGCCTCGATTTCGGCGGTTTTTGCTTCACCGACTTGTTCCAAGATAAAGTCGCGCATCGAGAATGACTCCCCTAGCAGCGTGTAGTCTTCGATAAGTTGCGTCAACTGATTCGCCAGTCCGGCGTTATACCACGAGACGGCCGTGCGTAATAGCTCGGTCGCCTTGACGGTGTCAAGGAGTGTCCGGTCCAGATCTAATAGATAAAATTCGCTCACTTTAGCCTCGTTCATTGTGATAAATCTCCATAATTGATTGTGCCACAGCATCGGCATCGTGACGGATGAGCGATCGGGTCGCCGCAATGCTGTCACCTTGGTGGACCTCAGCGATTTTACCAAGGAACTTACCGGATGCCGTTTTGTAGTGCGCAGCCGCTAGCTTGTCAGTATCAACTTCGGTGATGTAGCCGCCCTCTTCTTTGTAGCGAGCTGCAATGCGCGGTGTCGGTGTCTCGCTGTTAAATACCACGAAGTCGAGGAACTCACTCCCAGCGAAGCGTTCGATCTCGGCGGCGTGATCGCTGACAGTAAATTTGTCAGTTTGGCCTTTTTTGCTCACTAGATTGGATACGTATAATTTCAGCGCTGATGTTTTCTTTAGCGCTTCACCAATCCCACCGATGACCAGTAGTGGACCAAGCGAGGTATACAGGTCGCCAGGTGCAATGACAACAATGTCCGCTTGTTCGATCGCCGCGATCGCCGTTGGGTTGGCTGAAGCAACAGGCACCAACGACAATTCAGCTGTGCGCGGGTCGTGCTTAAAGAATTCCGCATCAATCACCCGTTCACCGTCCAGGATCAGGCTTGTTTCGGGCCATTCCATCTTTAGACGGACGTTATCAAGTGTCGCCGGGATAACTACCCCGTTAACACGCAGAATTTCTGACGCCGTCTCGACCGCTTCCGAGAAATCACCGGTCACCTTTTCAAGGGCGGTTAATAACAAGTTACCAAATGAGTGCCCCTTGAATGTTCCTTCATCGAATCGGTAGTCGAACAAGTCGCGCACCTTCGGTGAATCACTCAGTGCCACTAAGCATTGACGCACATCCCCAGGAGGCAGCGTCCCAAGTTCATCGCGCAGCACGCCGGTACTGCCGCCGTCATCAGCCATACTGACGATTGCCGCGATTTGACTGGTGTGGTTTTTCAGAGCTGATAGCATCGTGAAACTTCCGGTCCCTCCACCAATAACCGCTATCTTAATCTCTTGTTTGGCGAAGGGGTCGATCATGCGGCGTCTCGTAATTTCTTGATGACACGTCCAAACCAAGCAGCGCTTGGGCGTAGGGTTCGCTTGCCGGTCTTGTAGTCAACCGCAACCAGACCAAAACGGGGCCATTTACCGTGTGCCCATTCGAAGTTGTCCATCAGACTCCAGTGCATATAGCCGATCATCTCGACACCACCAGCAATCGCGCGCTGCATGCCAAGGATCGTTTCCTTAATCCACCACTGACGCTGTTCGTCTTCGGCGTCAGCCAGACCATTTTCCGTTATCAGGATTGGCAGTTTGTATTTACGATATAGGCGTTCGACGACGTATTCGATATCGGATGGTTGTAGATCCCAGTGCAGGTCACTGAGTTTTTCATCTGGGTTATGGACCCGGTACCCATAGACGCGGTTCGTGAAATAATAATTCACGCCCAAAAAGTCACACGACTTCACGAACTTTTTAATGACCCAGTCGTCCTGTAGATACTGGAACGTTTGGGCGCTGACCCGACTTAACCAGGCGTTGTCACCAGGGTAAATATACGGTGAGTTCTTGGCAATCGACACTTTTAATTTACGGTTGGTGGCGTGAATGACATCGGCGGCACGCTTGTGCGCCAGGGCCATGTTATTGATGACGCGTAGGAATTTCCAACGGTTACTTTCGTTTGGTGGCCAGTCTTGGGACAAGTAGCTCTCACGGGCGTAGATTTCGGGTTCGTTGATCGTCACCACATAATGTAGGTGGGTCCCTAGTTCAGCCATCACCTTCTCGACGTACCGGACAAAATCTTTGACGTTGGCACGTTTTTCAAAGCCACCCTTTTCCATGAACCAGACAGGTAATGTAAAGTGGAACAATGTGACGACCGGTTCAATGTCGCGCTTTTTCAATGCTTTTAAATAATTTTTGTAGTGCGTAATCGCCTCAATATTCCAGGCACCCTCAGTTGGTTCAATACGTGACCATTCAATACTAAATCGGTAACTGTTCATATGCATTTTGGTTAAGTATTCAAAGTCGCTATCAAACTGATTGTAGTGATCAGCCAGTTGTCCCGAGACGTAGTTCTGCGGTGTCTTAGCTTCGGCTTTAATACGATCCCACGCTGGTGAATCGCCAAAGTGGTATTCCGCCTGAGCAGCTTTTGCTCGAGCGTTTTCTAGTTCCCAGACAGTCCACTGGTTGTGGTTGTTGCCTTCTACCTGGTGTGCAGCCGTTGCCGCTCCCCAAAGAAAATGCTTTGGGAAACTTGGTTTCTGTCGAGCAGTCATATATCTATTGTACTACGTCTTCGCCAAAGTGTTTTTGCAGGCGCATCTTAATCGAACCTTCATGTCGCCCTAATATTTCGCTGAGTTCCTTGAGTGATGACCCCTGTTGGAACTTCTCTTTCAATAGGTCATCTTGCTTGTCTTCCCAAGGCATATAGGCGTTCGGATGAGTCTCGCGCATTTTGGCAATTTTCTCTGTCCACCCCTCTTTGTCGGCAGTCTTTTTGACAGGTTCTGGGTTTAAAGCGCGTTCAGCCGCTTTCTTCTCCAGTGGTGCGAAACGTTTGGCATCATTAGCTGCTTTGTCACGTAGCACACCATCGATCGTCTGGGCGTCTTCGCTGACGCGTAATGCCATCTGGTTAATACCGGTCAAATACAAGTTGTTCAAGTTTTTTACTCGGCTGAGTGCAACGTAGCCCATACCTTCAACGAACGCTTTGCGTAAGTCGATCCGGGCAGCATCCAGCGTCATCCCTTGGGATTTGTGAATCGTAATCGCCCACGCCAGGCGCAGTGGAATCTGCGTGATACTGGCGCGCTTTTTGTCACCGTCACGTAGCTCCCAGGTATCCGGCACCATTGAGACTTCTTTACCGTTACGGAATTCAACAATCGGATAATCAGTGTATGGTTCGAAATCAATCACCGTCCCGATACTCCCGTTGGCGTACTTGCGTTCTGGGCTATTCTTGACAGCCATGACGAGTGCGCCCTTTTTGACTTTCAATGCAGCCGGTGAAAGGACCGATCGTTGCAAGGTTTCAATATAGTTCGCACCACCCGTTGTCGTTTGGCTATATACAACCTCATCCTCGTCCAGCGTGGCGAGTTTTGCCTCGTTAATGCTATCGACGTCGACGTTGACCGTGTGAAGCTCTGTCAGCTGCTCTAACTCGTCCGGGAAGACTTCTGTACGCGCAAGGAGTGTCTCGGCGTGGTGACGACGCAAGTCCCCTGCGCGAATAGCGTTCAGGATCTCGAGTAATTTCTCGTCGTCTTGACGGTGCTGTTCTTGCAGATAGCAAATAACCGGATCAAGTTCGCGCCAAACCTCTGAATTGACGACAAAGCCGCCAGCTCGTGAATCACCACGGTTGATAGGCGGCAACTGGAAAAAGTCACCCGACATAATAATTTGGATGCCGCCGAACGGTTCGTCTTTTTTGCGGACCAAACGACAGATCTCATCAACCATGTCCAAACGGAAATCGTGAAGCATACTGATCTCGTCGATAATCAGGACGTCGGTCTTTTCAATAATTTCGCGGCGACCCTTCGCGATGTGATCGACGAAGCCTTGGTTTACCGAGTCAGCAATACCCATACCGCTCCAGCTGTGAATGGTCGTGCCGCCAAGGTGCGTCGCAGCCAACCCTGTCGTCGCAGTGACTGATACGTGTTTACCCTCAAGTTTGGCGAATCGAATAAATTGATTCAATACAAAAGTTTTACCGGACCCCGCTGGTCCGGTTAAAAGCACACTCTGTCCCGAGAGCATTATCTCGAGTGCTAACCCCTGATTCATTACTATCTATTATACCTGACGATTGTGTTTAAATTCTTTAATTTTGAAGAGAGCCCGACCGCGAAGGAGCGGGCTCTACTTCATGGTCGGGCGCTGTAGTGGTTAGAGCGCGGTGACGGGGTTGCCCTCAACGTAGATCTTGATACGTTGACTGACTTCCTGGAATGCTTCGGCGAACACTTGAACCTGGAGTGGTCCAATGCGTGAAATAACCCGAAGCAGGTACAGCCCTTTGACTGCCTTGTCCTCAGCGAGTTCGTACATGAACCCTACGCCGCCGATCAGTGCTCCGATCGCTTTCTCGACCACCTTTCGGTTTGGTGCAACCACTCCAATGACAAAGTCATCGCTGGGGAGCACCTCCTGAATGGCCGTGCTCGTGATGTCGATCTCCACCGACTGAGTGGAAATTGACTCCGCGATCACGCGAATTGGTTCGACTTGCGTACTCACTGCCCCCGGGTCGATGACGACGGGTGCGGTGGTGGTGGGCAGGTTCTCGATTGCTGCCATGTATATCACATCCTAACAAGGGTGACGGTCACCCGCGTTCTCCATCTATTTAAACGCTCATGCTATATTTTTGCAAGTAAAAAATCTCACATCTTCCCATAAAAATAAGCCCCTTTTCAGGAGCTTATGTTCCGACCCTTACGATCGTGGTGGTTCACCTTCCGGATCATCAAGTGGTCGCTTGCCTTTAATTTCGTAGCGGCGCCCGGTAATCTCGTTTGTGACGTAATCTTCGCTAATCAGGTTTACGAACATGTCCAGGTCTTTGGTGTCCATAATGATAATGGCGCCTTCATCGTCGGTCATCAGTTCCAGCTGCATCATGTCAGCGTATTCAATCGCTTGCTCCTGTGAGACGAGGCCCACTTCCAGCTTCTGTAGCTTTGTCACGGCTTTTTTGTGCTCACGGACAGCCGATTGCAGGTCCATACCATCAGGGAAGCTTAACTTGAACTGCTTTTCAATTTCAGCGACTTTTTGGTCAGCCAATAGCTGCTTTTTAAAGTCGTAGTTAAACAAACGTTCGAACTTGCTTTGGTTAAAGATAAAGATATCTTTGCCGATGATCAGTACTTGGTTGTCGGTCGGTACTTTCCAACCCACATCTGCCTTAAAGACTTCAAAACGCCCTTCCTTAAATTCCCAAGCATTCACACCCTTAAGTGCTTGGCCGCTACTCACCTGCTTGATAACGTAGAACGATTTCTTTTTATCTTTCGTCGTAAAGTGCGCAACAATTCCCTTAATGCGTTTGAATTCGTGCTCTTCTTCGCTAAACTCGACGATATCTTTTCGTTCGTGTTCGATCAAGTGTAGCAAGGTGGCTGCGCGGCCGACTTTTTCGAGCTCAGTCCGCAGGAGGACGTTATCTTCTTTTTCAGATAGCTCGTAGTCGCGGACGGCTAATCCGGTTCCGGCACCAAGATTGACCTGGTTCATGAGGTCGAACAAGAATACCGGTTTGATCTGGGTATCAAGATCGTTGCCGAGCGTGGTGGTGTACGGCGTGTAATTACGGTTGAATAGGAAGAATTCAACATCAAGATCTTCTTTGATCGCATCCGTGGCGTTCGCCCATTGGAAGATATCGGTCGATGCACCGTCATCAACAACGGCAATTGATTCAGCATGTTCGGGTGTATCGGCCGGTACGTTGACGGCCGCGAAGGTGACGATTTCGTCGTCAGTCTCGATCCCAGTCATATCAACTGTTTCAATGATTTCTTCAGGAGTCTCAGTCGGTTCGGTAGTGTCAGTCTTTTCGGGTGTTTCGTCCATAATGATGTCTCGGTTTCTTTTGTTACGCGCCTATTAGCAATAGGAATAACTATAGCCGTAAGAACTATGCCGGGTCAACGATAAAAATCACAACTATCGCTCATACGAGGGATGATCTTGCAGCTCACGCAGCGCTTTTACTGCACTGGGATGAAGCGCTGTATCAGTCCGGAGTGCGTCGATCACTGCCATGAGCGCCGCTTTGGATGTGCGCCCGTAGTTTGACGCCAATAATGTGGCCACGTAGTCTTCAACTTCTTCCGCTGGCAAAATAAAACGACGCATCGTCTCGCCGTGCTTCGACGTATTCGCAAATTCAATCCCCTCTGCACGAGCGGTCAAAACTAGTTTCGTCTCAAAATCACCCGGATAGACGGTCAGCCTATCAAGCACATCACCTTCTGCAACTCCTTTGTTGATAAGTGCCCGTAAATAAAATCCCTCTCGTTCACCATCGCCGTCGCCGTAATCAGCAAACGCTCCACCGCTTGATGGAATATGAGCACTCACATTCGCAGCAAGACTATCATGTAGTGCATGCCGTTCAATCTGTTTGTAGCTCGTCTGATAGGCAAGAATCGCCGCCATGATACGCGGTTCGGTTGAGTGATACGCCGCAATATACACATGCTCATTTGTGGGTGGCGCGAATGGGAGGCGCTCCCCCAGTGGACTTATGACATCGTGGTCAAACCTTTGTCGGCGGTCGGTAAAGAAATCACCGTGGAGTGTGCCCCCTATATCGGTCTCTGAAACCAATCCATTGCGGGATATGCCTTGGTAGCTCACGCTCGTTTGCCATGATCGACGACTTGCCATGACCAGCGCCACCCCACCCATCAAGACCGCGCGCTTCAATAGGTCAGGTTCGAGTACCTCAGCATAACGGTCGAGGCGCTTACTTTTTCCCAGCAATCCAGCTCCGGCCAATCCGGTTAATACGGCAGCGTCAATCGGTTCAAATGGTCGTGAAATGACGGGACCTTCGTAGTCCCACAGCGCGTCTTTATGAACCGCATTGCCGTATCGCCACGCATCCTCAGGAGTTGCATTTAAGACCCGTGTGACATGTAATTTTTGCTCGACAGTCAGTTGTTGGTGAAACTCGCTCTCGGTAAATCCCTCGAATAGTTTGTCGACGTCAATTCCACCATCGAACGTATTCTCGTACCGACTCAACTGCGTCACAACGGAATCATCGTGACGGGTATAGTCAACGACACCACTCGTCAGTCGGGCAAGATGTTGAATCTTTGGATCACGTTCAGCATCTAGCGATAGCTGCCAATTTCGTTCACTCACGACACCCGACTCCACTTCCCCCACCGCACATTTTCACTAGTATATATTGTTATCCTCAAAATTACATTTTGCGGCTATCGTACGCCCAGTGCAGCACCGCTTGACGCTGCCGACGACGACAGTGCAGTTCGCCCGGTTGGCAGAACTTCTTGATCTGCGCAGTATGTCGGGTCATGTTTTTCCAGCGTTTGATTTGGCGGATATCTTCATCTTCAATCCGTCGCCCCATGTAATAACGGCAGTACCACTGGAACCAGCCGCGCGGGTCTTCTTCGTAGATCCAACCTTTGCGCTGCCATTCCTGTAATGATTGACTGGCATTGATTTCAAAATAATTAAGTTTTGGATCGCGACCACCAAGTGCGAGTTTCGCATCAGTGAACCAATCCTCCGGAAATTCATCACGGCAATCGCGCATATAGACCCCACCAAAAATCCCCAAAGCAAGCATTTGCTTTGGGGTAAGATCTGGCGTAAAGTCAGCGGCAAAATCCTCACCCATCGGCGCGCTCAGCGTGTAGGTGTAATTCTCTTGCATCTGATCATTAACAGTGACGGTCTTCATTATGTTTTAGCAATCAGATTGATCGATATAGCCTTCCAGGCGTTTACTACGAGCGATATTTGCCCATTCGTCGGCCAGTTCATTTCCTGGGTCACCTTCGTGTCCACGGACCCATGTCAGGGTCGCTTGTGAGCCTTGGTATAGTTCACAGGCTTCTTTGACGATTTCAAGGTTTTTGATTTCGCCACCTTTTTTCTTCCAACCGTTCGCCTCCCAGTTTGGCGCCCATTTGGTAATGACGTTGATCCAGAATTCGCTGTCAGTAAAGATCTCACACTTGTCGCCACCAGCATCTTTCATGGCTGCGATCAGTGCCTTACCTTCCATGCGGATATTTGTTGACGCATGTTCATAGCCAGCAATGCACGGCTGCATGTCTTTGATAACTGAAAAGCCACCTGGGCCAGGATTAGGACTACAGCTACCGTCGGTATAATAGATTGTCATAACTTAGGCTTCGACTACTTCGATGCCGTTCCAGAACGCAACATAATTCGCAAAGTCTTTTTTGACTCGCTCGACTGAGCCTTCTTTTGGCTCTGGATAATACCAAGCGCCGAATTCGTTTGTCTGACCATCAACGACAACGTCGTAGTAGCTCGCTTCGCCCTTCCACATACAGGTGGTGTGGTGGTCGCTATCGACATAAAATTCTTTGTTCAACGAAGTTGGTGGGAAATACCAGTTACCTTCGATACGGATAAGGTCGTCTTTTGGAGCCTCTGCAATAACTTGATCGTGCCAAATTGCTTTCATGTGCGGGAATGTCCTTTGCTTAAGTCTTTGTATCTATTGTACTACTGATTCAGTTGGCCGGGGCCACTTGAGGTTGAAGCATTGGCCGTCCCGCTCCAACTCCACCCGACCGATGTGCCATCACGGTACAGATAGTCGGCATCGCCTTCGGTCACCATGGCCTCGCGTACCAACAGACCAGCACCGCCAGATGTGGTGAGGTTAAAGTCAAAGAAGCGGAAGGTTGAGTCATACGTTGCCCGTGAGGCCGTCGTATAAACGCGCTTCGATTCCCCTGCCGCTAATGTGAATGGCTCGACAATAGAATCATTCCAGTCCATCGTAAACGAAACTGGCGTACTACCTGAGTTCGCAACCTGTATTGAAGCAGTGTACGTCTTGCCGTTTGTCAGGTCGGCAAGGTTCACATTCATACGAACGGTCGTTGCACCGGTGCCACTCCATACATAGCGATACCAACCCGTCTTGCCGCCGTAGGTGACGCCGGTCGTAACAGGAACGTTACCGGTGAATGAATCGAACCAGTTGGTTGTCCCGATACCCTGAGGGTTCAAAGCGATATTTTTAATAATCGGCGCGTCGCCATTCGCCCAGGCAAACCAGCGGTATTGATCAGCTGGGTTAAAGCCATATGACCACGTATACGGAGCGGTGAACCCAAGTGCTGCACAGGTATCGGTTCCGGACCCATTGAATACCGTTGCGGTTTCGATGCCTTTATTTGATTTGAACGTAAATGACTTACCCGATTTTGATTGAGCGGCAAAAGCAAATTCCTTCGAACCATTGATGTTGCCTGCACAGTAGAACAAATTCGTCACCTTCAGGTTATAGGCCGATTGATCCGGCTTGACCGAAACGCCGGGCAGAACGGTCGAGTCTCCTCCGACTGGGATTGATGTCGCACCACCAGAAGGCACTGTCTGGTCGTCAAGCGTCTGTAACTTGATGGCATCACCTAGCTTTTGTAGATCCGCTTTCAGGGCACTGTCCTGGGCACTCCTCGTCACTGCACCATAGCCCACAACCGTAATACCCACCAAGATGGCAATAATAACAATTACAATTAACAATTCGACGATCGTAAATCCTTTACTCAGTCGTCTGGTTTGAATTGTCGTTGCTGCTTTTTTCACTTCGTTGCCCACCTTCGAAATTATTGTGTTTGTTGTAAAATGTTGTATTAGATACTACGTTGTTAGCTCTTCGATCGAGACACGGTGTTGTTCAGTTGTGTCGCGATCACGAACAGTAACAGAGTTGTCATCAAGCGTCTCGAAGTCGATCACGACGCAGTACGGCGTCCCAATTTCGTCTTGGCGACGGTAGCGCTTACCGACGTTACCGTTGTCATCCCAGACAACTGCACCGTGTTTCTTACGCAGTGCGTCGTAGACTTCACGAGCCTTGGCGACAATTTCGGGTTTGTTGCGCACCAGTGGTGAGACGGCATATTTAATCGGTGCCAGGTGTGTTGGTAGCTTCAAGAACGTCCGCGTTTCACCGTTGACCTCGTCTTCGGTGTAGGCAGCGGTGAGGACGGCCATAAGGGCGCGTTCAACGCCAAATGATGGCTCGATCACGTGGGGAACAAATTTTGTGTTCGTTCCTTTAATCGTGTAATCCATGTTCTTGCCCGTCGCGTTTTGAATGTTCATAAGGTCAAAGTCCGTGCGGTACGCCAGACCAAGTAATTCTTCTTTCCCAATTGGGAAATCGAACTCAAAGTCGATCGTACGATTGCTGTAGTGCGCACGATCCTTTTCATCAACTTCTAATTCGTGCACGTTCTCGTCAGGTAGACCGAGGGCCTGTGTCCATTTCCAGACCTGCTGACGCCAGTGTTCGAAGGCTTCTTCCCATTTAGCTGGGTCAACAAAGTATTCAATTTCCATCTGTTCAAATTCGCGTGAACGGAAGATAAAGTCGCGTGGGCTAATTTCGTTACGAAAGGCTTTACCTTGTTGGGCAAGTCCGAATGGTAGGTCAGGATAAAAGCTGTCCATCACGTTCTTGTAGTTGGTAAAGATTCCTTGAGCGGTTTCGGGGCGCAGGTAGCTAATGCTACTCTCGTCATCGACAGGGCCGACGTTTGTCTTGAACATCATGTTGAATGTGCGGACGTCAGATAGGTCGTTGCCGTTCGGACTTTTGACGTCATTGTCTTTGATGAGTTTTGTGAGGTCTTCGAGTGAAAGGCCTTCGACGTCATACCCGGCATCTTTAAGTAAGTGATCGGCACGGAAGCGTTGGTTGGTTTTCAGGTCCTCAACCAATGGATCGGTAAACGTATCAACATGTCCACTCGCCTTCCAGACTTTTTGGTTCATCAAAATTGCCGCGTCGACACCGTGCATATCATCACGTTCTTCAACGAACATTTTCCACCAAAGTTGCATAATGTTTCGCTTCAAGGTGACACCGAGAGGACCAAAGTCCCAGGTTCCGCTTAATCCACCGTAGACGTCTGATCCGGGGTAGATAAATCCTCGGCGTTTTGCCAAAGAAATGATCTGTTCCATTCGCTGATTTTGTTCACTCATATTAGTGCGTATTATACCACAGTCGTCTCTGTCAGAAGATTGACTTTTTGATGATAAATTGATATAATATATAAAGTTCTTTCCGTAATTTAATATTCCATCCACCCTACCCGACGGAGTCTCATGTCAGTGAATATCGTTAGCTTTGAAAGCTACATGGCAGAAGGTGAAGAAGCCCTCGGCCATGGCAACATGTTCGACGGTGCGGCTGCCCTTTTTTCCAAGGCTGTCATGGTTGCCAACGCAACCAAACACACCATCAACGAAGTACACGCTTTGCAGATGTTGTCTGTGGCGTACAGCTTGGACGGCAAACCCGACCTCGCTAAGCGCTACTCCAGCAAGGCCATCATGCTCGCCGGCGACGACGATGCATTGGTCGGACGTATCCTGCGCGATGCTGGCATGGCGTACCTACGTCAGGCCATCCACATGCCTCGCGGCAAAAAGCGCGACACGCTCTTGATCGAGGCCGACGAGGACTTCAGCAACAGCTATACGCTGTTGACGAGGTCCTCGGATAACCGTCTCGAAGCCGCCGTCACCTACGGCTTCATGGGACGGCATCGACTGATTGTCGGCGAAACAGAGGATGCCTACCGGCACTTCACCGCTGCTGACAAGACCCTGCGCGGTGGCTCCAATCCCGACTACGAGCTCAACAACCTGATGTGGCTGTTGAGGGCTGACCTGTCGTACTCCGAACGCTGGAAGTACCGCAAGGAACGCATCCTGCCACTGATACAGTTGACGGGGCAAACCCGTCGCTATGATGAGCTTCGGCTGATCATGATCGGTGGGGACCCGTTGTATCGATTCGTCGAACGCGCCGGGTGGATTCAGAAGCTGGTGCAGCGGCTTCGTGGAAAATAAGGAAATAGAGCACCACCACCCCGCCATTCGAGTTTGAACGGCGGGGTTTTCCTATGAATGCATCTTTACGCTACAGCGCGGCGTGTTCGCGGGCGACGTTCAAAATAGCCGGCAAAATCTCATCAACGCCACCAATTTGGGCTAGTACTTTTAGCGACCGCGTCGATATCAGTCGCAGTAATTTAATATGCTCAGCCGTCAGTTCGCCGCTTGTCAGCTCGCGCAGTCCTTGCTCGCCTACATCATAGCGATACGTACGATCGGCGGTTAATTTCTCACCATTGGTGTCGATATTCAAATTCAGTTGATGCCCAAGCAACGAAGCGTGGCGCAAATAAAACCAAGTCTGAGTTAAGGCGAGCGGAATCGTTTTTGAATCGAGAGCCATGAAAATATCTGCCGTCATATCAAACCATTCTGGTTCATCGACATTTTCACTCGCCCGGGTAATCTGCTGGATGACAAAATAGCCGAATTGCAGTCGGTCATAATCTTCAATGATATGACGATAAAAATGCACCAGTCGCGCTGATGTCAGGATACCCAAGTCGCCCTTACCCTCACCTAGGACTACGTCAGTGACCGCAAACAGTTCAATCCCACCAGCCAGCTTACTTTTCTCTTTACGCACGCCCTTAGCCATGACACTGCGTCTGCCTTCTGGAGTTAATAAATGCAAGATGCGATCAGCCTCACCGAAGTTAGTCCGGCGCAGGACAATAGCGCGGGTAGTAATGGTTTTCACAGCAGGACGCTCCGAACCGCAGCCGGCAGGTCATCGAGTTGCATTGTCGACTTATCAACGATTCGTCGGACACCGTATGTTTTCAAGTCATCGAGTTTTAGACTATCGGCCATATTCGTACACAAAATAATCGGCACCGTATTGGTGTCGCCGTATGATTGTAGTTCATGCAGTAGCGCAAAAGCCGTGCTTCCTGTCAGCAATACATCCAGAATAATGACATCGGGTTGTTTGTCATCGATGGCAATAATCGCCGAGGGTGCATGGGGCGACAACGTCACCTCATAGCCAGCATCTTTCAGGACGCCCGCTTCCAGCTCTGCCAGCCAAGGGTCATCTTCGACTAATAATACGTGGGTCATAGCAAACTAAGCTGCCTTGAGGCTTGCAGCTCAACGTAGAAGGTTGCGCCGTCACGGTGACGTGTTGCACCGATCGAGCCTTGCATTGCTTCGGCGAATTGGCTAGCGATAAATAACCCCAGTCCACTACTTTGTGGTCGAGCATGAATCGTTTGTGGGGAATGTTTTAATTTCTTTTGGAGTTGGCGCCACATATCCGTCGAGAGTGCTGGACCGTAATCACGAATGCCGACCCGGACCATGCCGCTTTTGGTCAAAGCTTGGATCTGCATATGCACCGCTGTGCCAGGTTGGCTATAGTGCAGGGCGTTATCGCTAAAGTTCATAATAATACGTCGTAGCAGATCACGGTTTGCGACTAATAATAGTGGGTGTGAACGATGACTGACAGCCAGTGATCGACCGTGTGCTTCAAATAATGGCGCCAGCTCGTCAACAATATCCCGACAGAGCTGTTCGGGATTAATCGGTTCGACCTCAAATAAGGCATCTTCCAATCGGGCCGAGCGCGTCAGGTCACTCGTCAATCGCAACGCTCGCTCACTGGTAAGTGTAATCTGTTGGATCAAGCGACGCTGGTCATCCGAGATATCGCCCGACTCTAATCGTAGGGCTAGTTGACGCATCAGTGCTAGCGGAGATTTCAGCTCGTGGGCGGCAGCGGTTAACGAAGACACTTCATGCAGGTGCATGTCGTTGTTCTCCCCGTTTACTGCCATAGTACCCTCGCGCTTTTGCATAGTTTTAGTGTAGCACCCAGCCAGACGTGCTGACAAAGATGAGCATGATCGAATTAGTAGTAATTAATACTTATGTAAGACGTCGCTTAAAGATTGAATGTGACGGTTGGAATGATCGCATCAAAGTCACCCTTGAAAGTGTCGGCGTCGGTGCGAAGTGTAATTGTTTTATCGCGGAGCTTAAAGATAACCGCTGAACCACGAATATCCTTGCTGAATGTTCCGTCCAGACGTGTGCCGTCTTGACCATTGATCTTTACAGCGCTTGATTTCAAATCACCTTTTTTGACGGCTGCTTGGTACGTATTCAGCGCTCGGTCGTAGTCCTGGGTATCAATTGTGACGCGCAGCGCAAACTGTTGGGCAGCACTGACTGGTGGCACGGTCACAGGGTTAAGGTAGGCTTCGTATGATCCAGCCGCCGAAGCATCCTTTTCTACGTAGACACTCCAAGTTTTCGGATATGAAAATCCAAGTGCGCCGTAATCTTCGGGACCTGCAAAGTCGCGATTTGGTTTCTTCTCTTCAGCCTGGAACTCAGCGGCGTCTTTATCGGCTTGGTCTTTTACAGCGGTTGTCACAGCAGCTGATACTTTTGTATCAACGTTGTCTTTTTGGTCAAAGTAATTTAGCAGTGCCCAAATCATCACACCGGACGCAGCCAATGTCGTAACGATAAAAATAATTCCTACGATCAGCCACGGATTGGCGATACCCTGTTCTTTCAAGTGTCGATTCATATCGTCATTATACCTTATGCTTTTTTTGGCTGTAAAGGCTGGAATATATAAAGATGGTACGCTTCGAACAATTCGTCCGGCTGACGGCTCTTGAGCGGACTGCCGTAACACAGTAGTTTCAGGGGTCGACCAAGTCGATCCGTCTCACGCTGCAATAATTTCGTCAGTTTCGCTTCGTCGCGGCTGACAGAGAAAGCATAGACGATTGTCGTGTCGGCCGGCAGCGTCACGTGCCAAAAGTTAGCTAGCGAGACACTGATACGTTTGTTGCCGAACGAGAGTAGTCGCGACAGCGCAGCCAATACCGGGTTAATCTCGTACCCAATCGCCCGAGCGCCGTAGCGGGCGGCGTTACGCAGTACAATGCCGTCCCCACTGCCGACGTCGATCAAGACATCTTCGTTATTCAACCCGAAGTGATCAAATGCCCGGCGGATGTATTTGCCCTGGCTGGGCACATACGGGGCCCCAAAGAAGACCATAAAGCCAAAGCCCAAAATTACCGCGCCGACAATCAGCCAGATCATCTAGTTTTCGCTATCGAACTTTTTCTTAACTACCTTGATATCGTTTTTTAGTTTTGTTAGATCTTTTTCGATCGTATCAGCCAACGCTTCGGCTTCTTTGAACTTATCAAGGGCCGTTTCGAGCTTGAATGACGATCCTTGGAACCAACTGACCAGTTCCGACAGGTCGGTTAATTTTTCTTGGACTGATTTGTCGTTATTTGCTCCTGACATCTTTGACCTCCGTGGTAATAATTGTTTTGAATGTTTCGACTTCCAGTGTTGCGCCCACTGCCTGCTCGCCCCGTAGCAGCGCGTAGCCTCGTTGCAGCACATTCTCTGGGTTCAGCTGGGCAATTGCCACTCGCAGGACCCCAAGGCGCTCAAACGTATCGTCGAGCTTTTGTTGGATGCGCGTGAAAGCCGCCTCCAGATTCTCTTTAGTTTGCCGCGAATAGTTGTCGATCGCCTGCGTCAGTAAATTCCCGACGGTATTCGCCTGTGCCCGAGCGGTCCGAATAATCTCGTTACGGTCCGGCACCAATATTTGAGCGGCGTTCGTCGGTGTGGCCGCACGGACATCCGATACCATGTCAGCTAGCGTATGGTCGACTTCGTGCCCCACACCAACCAGCGTCGGGATACGACTTTCGGCGATGGCGCGCACTAATGGCTCGTCATTAAAGGTCGACAGATCTTCGGCACTTCCCCCACCACGAATAATGATCAATACTTCGGGCATTTCCTCTAACGAGTTAAAGTACCGAATCGCCCGGATCATTTGGTCTGGTGCGGGCGTACCTTGAACCTGCGTATGTGCAACGTCAACTTGCAGCCCACCCCAGCGCTCGTTAATGATTTTAATAAAGTCAGCATAGCCGGCAGATTCGGTACTCGCAATTACCCCAACGCGTTTTGGCACACGTGGTAATTGGCGTTTTCGTTCCGGTGCAAACAAGCCTTCTTTTTCTAGCTTCGCTTTTAATAGTTCGAAGCCTTTTTTAATCGAGCCTTCACCAACCGGCTTAACGGCCTTAATATTAAGAGTAAAGAATCCCTTGTCGTTGAGTTTCGGCTGGGCAACGACAACGACTTTCATGCCGTTCTCGAGCGGAGTGCGCAGTTGATACACACTAGCAAAACAACTAACCAGCGCACGGTCATCTTTTAACTTAAAGCTGATCCATTTATTCTGGATAACTTTAAATTCCGCTACCTCACCTTCGACTTGGACCACTGGATAGGCATATTCAAGCGTCTGGTTTGTAAGGTCAACGAAATCACTTACTGATAGGAGTACTGCGTCCATATTTATTCACCGTTAGTTGATACAAAATGTAACCGAACAGGATCGTGCCGACAACCAGTGTCACCCGGGCCAAGAGCGTACCCGCAATTGCCACGTCCGGTGGTACTCCACTTGATGCCAAGAATCCGATCATAATCGCCTCGTACACACCTGCGCCACCAGGAGTCACCGACACCGCACTGGCGATTGACGATAGTCCGAAGGCAACGAACAGGATTGCTGGACTGACTGCAAAGCCCAGTGACCAAAACGCAATCCAGATCAGCGCAACATCGGCCATATTAGCCAAGATTGCCCAGATGAATGGCTTGATGAGGATACGTTTGTCACGGCGAATCTCAACGTAATCTTGGTGGAGCTCACCGAAGAATTCCGAGATGATAGTTGGCTTCAAAATGTTAAGTTTACGGCCGCGTGTTACCTTGCGAACAACTTTATTAACGAAGTTCGTCAACCACTGTGAAAACTTTTCTAATCGACGCTTACTGCCAATGATATAAATCATCAAAACGGTTGCACCGATACAGGCAACAACCAGCAATGAACAAAGGATGATAATCAATCGATCAATCCGGTGATCAATCACCAAAAAGATAACTGCGATCACCAGCAACATTAAGAAACTGATGAATGTTAAGGCAAAACGAATAATCTGCGACATCGTCGATCGCCCAGCGCGCACGCCGTGTCGCCCCAGTACCCAGCCGAGGTATGAAAAGCCAGCCGCTCCCCCGCTTGGCAGAATGTGATTTACAAAGTTTAGTTCAAGCGAGATACGCGCCATCCCCCATCGGTTCATGTCTTTGACATCACCTTTAGAGCGCAGGTAGGAAAAGATCATCCCACCAGTTGCGTAGTAGCTAAATAGCTGCACCGGAATAAGTAAGGCCAAGATCCAAAGGTTGACTTTGTCGAGCAGTCCCCAGGCTTTGACAATCTCTGGCCAGGCGAAAATTACCACCACCGTCAGCAACACCAACGTGATAATCGTTAACCAACCCCGGAAAGATAGCTTCAATGAAGGTTTTGCCATATGCCACCATTATAGCATCAGGTATACTAATAGACATGCACATCTCAATCCTTGGTCGCCAACCCGCTATTTCGATCGCCGAACTCGAAAGAGTCTACGGTGACGTTAGCTGGTTCTCCGACATTAGCGCCCTCGTTCAAACACCAGCCGATGCCGACTATATCGACATCCAACGCCTCGGTGGCAGCCAAAAAGCTGGCCGCGTCGTATTGCAAGTTCCCGGCCGCGACTGGCGCGCTGCATCCCTGAAGATCGTTCAACACTACAGCCAAGCTTGGGCGCGCCGCGAAGGCAAGGTCACCCTTGGTATTAGCGCCTACGGGTTCACCGAAGGTCCGCGCGATATTCAAAAAACCGGCCTGGTATTAAAAAGTAAGCTGAAATCATCTGGCACCAGCCTGCGTTTGGTCCCGAACCAAGAGTCCGCTCTTTCAACTGCGACATCCCACCATAATAAACTCGGCCTCGCCGATAACAAAGTAGAACTGATCGTTGTCCGCGGTAACTCCGGCATTATCGTCGCCGAAAGCACTGGCTCACAAAACATCACCGCTCTGGCCGCTCGCGACCAAGGTCGTCCAAAACGCGACGCCTTCGTTGGGATGCTCCCACCAAAGCTTGCCCAGATTATGATCAACCTGGCCGGCCCCCTCACCGTTGACCCGTCGTCAGAATTAGCCCAACCGCGCATTCTCGACCCATTCGTGGGGACTGGTGTCATCCTGCAAGAAGCAGCCCTCATGAACTACGCCGTCTACGGCACCGACCTAGCCGAAAAAATGGTTCGCTTTACTGGCGAAAACCTTAAATGGCTGGAACAAAAAGAAGAAAAGAAAATTAATTATTTCCTCGCTGAAGGTGACGCGATGGAAACGACATGGGAACAGCCCATCAGCGCCGTCGTCGCCGAAGGCTACCTCGGCCAACCATTTAGCGCGCCGCCATCTAACAGTAAATTAGTTGAAGTCCGTGGTAACACCAACCACATCCTCAGCTCATTCCTCACGAACCTTGCAAAACAGATTAAGCCCGGCACACCTGTTGTCCTGGCAGTGCCTGCATGGAAAGACACCGAAGGTCACTTCACTCACCTACCACTACTCACGAAAGTCGAAGAACTCGGCTATAGCTACGTCCAGCTCCGCAACGTCCGCCCCGACCAACTGCTCTACTTCCGCCCCGACCAAGTTGTCGCCCGCGAAATCCTCGTTCTCGTAAAAAACTAATCAATAATTCAGGTAACTATTACGACACTTTAATCTTGCGATGAGGTATATACTGTAGTGTAATATGTTACATCCATCACCGGAGTACCAGCTTGACCTTGATAACGGATCGATCGACCCTGTCGAAATGATGCCCGCACCACTCCCTGATCTACCACTCGTCGACCTACCCGCCCCTGCTCGTTCGGAGCTACCATCAATGCCACCACTCGATCCCATCGAGACAAAGGCCACCTTCCTCGAATTCCGGCGTGCCGACATGATCCGCCGCGCCATGGCAACCGCCGCGGGACTTGCTTTTGTCGCCGCCAACGTCGGGCTATACGCCGCCGACGTCCATGCCAACCAAGAGATCCAGGCCAGCGCCAGCATCAATATCGCGACGATGAGCGAAGCCCTTGATCCGACTAACAATGACAAAGCAATCTTACTTCTTAATGGCCTTGGAACCTCTAATGCTAATGAACTAGCCGCCTCAAGTGGTATTGCACTCCAAAGCATCCTCGATAGCCAAATTTGGCCAGTTGGCATGAACAATGCTCACCTCGATTACGATGCTATTGCCGAATCAACCGTCCAGAAAGTTGACGCCGAAAAAGTAAAAACGCTATACATGATAGGTTACAGCACCGGTGGCAATATTGTCATGCAGGTCCAAGAGCGCATCCGCGCATTATCGGACGTTGAAATCGCCCTTATCGTCCTTGACGTCATGCCGGATGGCATCCAAACGCTCCAACCTGCCCGTCGCGAAGAGATTTCTCTGGTTGAACAATTCGCCTGGATTCCGGGCGCAACCTACTCAACGCCGCTACGCCTCATCGGCGAGACCGCCTTCCGGGCTGATCACTACAACTCGGGCGATCCGATTGAACGCTTCAGCGACTTCGTTAAAACTGCCAATGAGGTCCACCGGGCAATTAGCAGCGCCGAATTACCCGGTACTTGGTTAATGTTCGACCAGATGCTGGCACTACAAACATCTGATATCAAGGGCCGTTTTAACAACCTCAACGACCTCCCGGACGATATCATGCTCCCGACCATTATTCACTTGTCCGGAAAAAACGACTACATGGTTAATAACAAAAAAGTTGGCGAAAACCTGGTCGATTATACTGACCCTTCGCATATCCCACTCTTTGACTTCAATATGCCCGGCGCAGTCCATACCCGCCCCGACCTGTCGACAAAAACGTATTTCGAAGTCTTTGCTACAAATGCTGACGCCATCCTTGAAAGCATCGATGCCCAACGTGCCTTGGCTAAATACAACGAAACCCTCAAATTAGAACAATTAGCTGAAGAGCTGGCCGAAAAGAGTGATCCTGATGCCCAAATTGGCATCCCAAATCCGCAACAACTGTCAGACTTCGATATTCCGTCAGAAGAAGTGCCATCTAACTAACCCGTAACCTAGCGCGTCACTCTTTTGTTGTTTGAGACTGCATATTCGCTTCCGCTTGATCGCGTAACATCTCTTGGTTTGCTTGCTTTTCAATGGCGAAAAACGCCATCACAGCTACTGACAATAGCAGCAGTAATACACCAAAATATCCGAGAATATCGCGGACTCGATATCGCGGTTGTTGATCTCGCATTCACCCTCCTCGTTCATAACAATTGACTACCTATTATTGTAGTCAGCAATCATTAACTTCTGGTTAACGAGCACCGGATCTCAAGGGGATTACTCGTAGACGTTGATTTCAAGTGTCGGATTTAACACCACCGCAACATATTTGTCTTGTGGTACGTATGGAAAACTCGCAAATAGCCGCTTGTGACGCGCAGTTTCCGCCGCATAGGGCCGTTCGACAGGTGTTCGAACAATCGTTGCGTGCTTCAACACAACAACAGATACGATCTCCGTCTTGCCAATGCTCGATTCCATCGACACATCACCGCCCTTGCCCATCACTCGCTCGTGCAGCTGACTAGCCGATTCAATCACCGGAATCTGCATCGTTTCGATCTGCACAAATTCACCCTCAATCCTCTCGTGCTGCGCCAGTAGCCCGATCGTTTCACCCGGAGCACTATCGTCATAGATAATGTACGACGTGTCAAAACCTCGGATACTCACGTCGTCACCTGGTAGCAATTCATCTTGCTGGTTCATGTACGCCTCGGTGTCATACGTAAAGCTATTAATTGCTTTCGTCACCTGCACACCGTCATTCATATCAATCGGCCCCTTCGTTATTTTGTGATCAACGAACGTATCCCATAGTCCCTGGCGCAGGTCATCTAAGGTGCGAGTATGCGGAAAATCCTGGTCAAGTTCCGCTTCAACCATCATCGCTTCAAACGTGGCCGCATCGTCCATCGCTAATTCACGGTCAGTAATCAGTGTAAAGATATGTCGAAAACCCATCATCATATAACGTTGGTTATCGCTATAGCCATGCATCTCTGCCGCCCATCGTCGCACCATACCGTCAATCGGGCTGTCGCCTTCATCATCCACGTCCCATTCGGCATTAATAAGTAGTTCATCAGCCGCAAGTTGCATCTTTTTCATCGTCCACGCGCCTTCACCTCTATACGCCCGCGCAACGTCGTGCATTGCGTCACCGAATAATGTCGCCGCCTCAAGTGGCCAACTCTGGTCGTCGTAGTGCTGTATCGCAACGTCATAGGCCAGTAGCGACCCTGCATAGAAGGCGTTGGATGTATCCAGGGCATCATCAGCAAACTCAGGAGTAAAGCGCGACTGTGCCGTAAAGTCCGCTATGCGGCGCAACTGAAATAACGCCGGGATATTACGCTGGTCGGTTTCGTAACGGTCAATCATCACCGCCATATACTCTCCAGCCGACCCAGCATCGCGACGAGCCTGTTCCATACTCGCCACGAAGGCTACTTGTTCAGATAGCTCGGCAGGATTGTCGCCATATTCGTTATGTTCAGAAGGATTCATCCGGATATTATGCTATATTATTGCCACTTTGACAACAAAGAATATCACTCCCTGTAAATCCCACCCCTTACCCCCTTGACTATTACCCCCGGATCCATTAGAATTGAACAGATTGAATGAGCCATTTCCGAGAAGATCTGGCCATAAGGAGAAAATAATATATGTCACACGTAAAAGCTGGTGGTTCAAGTAAAAATAACCGCAACAATGCCGGACGCCGTCTTGGTGTCAAACGCTTTGGTGGCCAAGTAGTGAACACGGGCGAAGTTATCGTCCGTCAAACTGGAAGCACTAAAGTTGCCGGTCCTGGTACATTTATCAGCCGGAACTTCACCATCCACGCAGCAATCGATGGCGTTGTTACTTTTTCAAAGATTAAAAAGACTCGTTTCACCGGCAAAACTGCTGTGCGAACACAAGTTCACGTTGTCCCTAAAGCAACCGTTTAATCTACTTCGGACTCACCTCCACACAAAATAACCTCCCGTTTTACCGGGAGGTTATTTTGTATAAGCTATATTAGGCTTGTTCGTACAATGAAGTAAACTGGCGCACGACAGCTTGAGCTTTTGGTGACATCTTCTTCAGAGCTTGACCCATGTATTGGCCTTCAAGCGTTGAACGTTGACCATCGCCGTCCTGCTGGGCGCGTTTCTTGCTAATACTCGCATCGGCGTATTCGCGCAGGGCCATACGGTCATCTTGTGAGAACTGATCATTCAGTTCATTAAGGCGCTGCTCGGCACTTTTAGGTGCCTCAGGAGCGACTTCACCTGACATCTTGGCCGCAAGGTCAGGAATCACCGGTGGCTGCTCTGCCATCATCTGTGCAAGGCCAGGAATAACTGGAATTGGTTTATCAAAGTTGGGCACGCCGGTAATAATCGGCGGGTTAGATTCCATAGCCTCTTTTTCACGGGCAGCTTCGCGCAGTGCGCTAATTTCGCCCTTTTTAAATGAGGTTGCGTGTTCATTGACCTCACCTGGGTTTTCAATTCCGACAGCACCAAGTCCGACGTCGCCGAATTTTTCAGCAACTTCATCCGAGACGGTAGACTCTACTTCAACTCCGTGCGTTGCTTCATATTGAGCCGCAAGCATCGCTTGCGTTTCTTCGGCTAGACCACGTTCACCGACGGCTTTTGTGCCGTAGATGTATTGTTCACCTGTTTCGGGATCAGTTTCCAGAATATAAGCAGTTGTCTGCCCTTTTTCGTTTTTTGGTGCACCCTCAGGGATACGAACAAGAGACACTTCGTTATTAGAACGCAGCACATACGCTGTTGGCGACGACGCCAGCTCGGCAACAGTTGGTTCTTTCGGCATGCTTGCTTCGATGTGGGATGGAACTTGTTCAGACATATATTTGTTTTTAAATAACCTTTTGTAAAACTATAGCATAAGCTTGATAAAAAAGCAACCCCATGGTGGGGTTGCGGGTGTTGTCAGGCCTCCCTTTCGGGTAAAGCTATGACGAGAATCTAGTTCTGAGGTTTTTCGTCGAGCATGCCAAGGTGAAACTTAACACGTTCGATAACATCACCAATGACAACCTGTGATTTGACCAAGTAGTCGTTCACACCAAGCGCTTCAGCGCGTTCTTTGTCCTTTGGTTGGCTGAGGGCGGTCAACATAATAACTCGGATATCAGCGATTTCAGGAGTGTTACGAAGGATGTCGAGGACATCAAAACCACTAATCTTTGGCATCATCGCATCAAGGAGGATCAGGTCAGGCTTGAATTCCATCGCAGCAGACAAAGCGTCTTCACCGTTGTAGACACCTTTGGTGTCGAAGCCTTCGATATCAAGGCGAGATTTGTAAACTGAGGCCAGTGCTTCGTCATCTTCGACGAGGAGGATCTTTTTCTTGTTTTCCATATTGGTTCAATTGTACTACAGGGAGAAGGAAAAGCACAAGCGAAGTACTTGTGCTGTATCCCCTCCTACTTTAGTAGTTCCTTTGCGGCGTCGAGTTGTGGGTCGCGACCAGCGTTGATATCTTCGACAGTCAGGGCTGCTTCTTTATCGACAGCAATACCTTGTTTCGAAATGTTATTACCCTTTGGGGTGTACCATTTGGCAACAGTCACCTTCAATTCAGATCCGCCAGGTAGTTCGATGAGCTTCTGAACGCTTCCCTTACCGAAAGTCTTTTCACCGACTAATTTAGCGGCACCATGGTCTTGTAGTGCACCGGCGACGATTTCGCTGGCGCTGGCGCTACTTGAGTTGACCAAGACGGCGGTTGGGATACCATTAAGGATCGGACTTGTCGCTGTTTTCAGTTCGTCGACAACCTTGCCATTGGTGCGTTCGCTGACGACAACCTGATTATCAAGCCACAGGCTGGCAACGTCCTGAGCAGCCGTGATGTAGCCGCCGCCGTTACCACGTAGGTCGAGGATGACCGATTTAACGTTCTGGGCTTTGAAACTTTGGGCTGCGGCACGGGCCAGTTGACCGGTTTGGTCATCGAAGCGTGTAATCGTCATAATGCCGACACCGTCAACGACGCTACTGTAGACACTTGGGTTGGTGACTTCTGCGCGGGTGATCGTAAATTCTTTGACTTCCGTGCCACGCAGCACGGTCAATTTAACGGTCGTGCCTGTTTCGCCGCGGATACGAGTCGTGGCGTCTTGGACGGTCCACGCCGCAGGCACTTCTTCGTCGTTGATCTTGACGATGACGTCACCAGCCACGAGGCCAGCTTTTTCAGCTGGGTTATCACGTAGGACACGGACGGCAGTGATCTGTTCGTTGCGCAGGCTTAGTTCAACCCCGATGCCGCCACCAATCGTACCTGATAAGTCGTTACTAAATTGCTCTGATTCGGTTTTGTTAAAGAAGACAGTGTACTCGTCCCCCAACGCTTCAACCAGGCCACGGTTCGCGCCTTCCACGAGTTTGGCTTCATCAATATCACCATCAAAGTTGGCCTGCAACTGTTGGTAGGTCTTTTGGACGCTTGAGAGGTCGAGCGTGCCACTCGCAGCCTTCAGTCCGAAGATCGGTGCAACGGTCGCCAGAATCTGCGAATGAAAGGTTCCAGCGATGTAACCCAATCCTAGTACAAAGATAAAAGCCAGCGTCATGACGCTGCCAGGAACGGCGCGTTTTTCGGGCGCATTCCTTGGATGTTTAATATGATCGGCCATGTGTAACTCCCCCTCTTGGTAGTGTGTTTCTCGTCCCTAATTAGAACGATTGCTAGATATAATTATAGCGTATCCAGATTGAGGATACGCTATAAAAGTTATGGTTTGCTTAAAAAGTTAATTACTTTTTAGTTAAGGCTTGGCGTACTGGTTAAAGAAGCTGGCTGACAGCCACATTTCGCTGTACATGCCGTAGCCTTGACCGTAGTCGTAGTTGTACTGAGAGACAAGCACTTTACCGCCACTGACCGCTTCAACGTATGCGGTGTGACCTGGGTTACCCCAGAGTGATGCAACCGCACCAACTTCTGGTGTACTACCGAGGTTTTTCCAACCACGGTTAACAAGAGCTTGTGCTGTTTGACCACCGTTACCGAGGTTGTTGTAGTAGACACCCGTTGCCTGCGCAACTCGGTAAGCTACAAAGCTCACACATTGGCGGCAGCCGTAGCCGTGACCATCTTCACCGTCAGTACCTGGGACACCACCTGTTGACATATATCCTTGCATGCGACAGTTGGAGTTGTTCCAAGGGTAGCCAGCTAGTGAGCCAGCATCAACAAGCTGGTAGCCACCGGTAGCATTTGATCGAGCACGAATGGCTGCTTGCGCGGCTTTTGCAGAAGCAATCTGTGCGCTACTGCTCTTGATGAGGTTCTGATAGTTATTCTCGTCGTTTTGTGTCTGCGCGAGCAAATTGCTTTGTTCAGCTTCTTTGGCAGCTAACGTGTCACGCGCACTCTTTTGGTCGGTCAAAACTTTGTCGACTTCAACTTTTTGCGTATCAAGTTGAGTTTTGAGGGTTTTGACAGTTTTAATCGTCCCGTTCAATTGCTCTTTGACAGAGTTGCGGAATTCTTGACGGTTCATGAAGTCACCGATATTAGTGCTACTCGCCAGCATTTCGAGTGGTGAGATGTCGTTGTCAACGTACAGGTCAGCGATGGTATCACCAAGTGCATCCTGGTTTTCTTTAATTTCTTTCTCGGTCTGAGCGATATCAACGACTAACTTGTCGTATTTCGCTTGGTTAAGGTCGATTTGTGATTGAAGGGCATTCTTTTCGTTCTGGATTTGAGCGACGGCGTTTTGAAGCGTTGCTGCTTCACCGTTCAAACGGTCGGCTTCGTTCTGGAATCGAGCCATGTCACGAGTTAGTGACGAGATTTTGTCGTCGAATTCATCGGCTGATACAGGTTGCGTTAACGGCATGACGGATAGAACCATCAATCCAGCGATCACAAAAAGGGAGATACCCTTTAGACGCGTGGATAGCTTAGACTTTGAGACTGGTGTGGTGGTGCGCAGTTTCATAACTTGTTTAACTTTATCATAAGCAGTATGGTTCGTCAAGATTGTGATCTCCCCTGTTTGTGTATATTTGTATTAGTTTTTATTGTGATTTCTGTTACGTTTTGTTTAATAATGTATCGTTATAATTTCAAGTATCGGCGGGTGGCCATCAGCGATGAAACCACGCCGATCAGTGCACCAACAGCGATCATGCCGAGTAGGTAAAAACCAGCAAAGTACGTCATCATTTCAACGGTTGGCTGGACGTTAACTCCAACAGCGACGAGTGATGGCTCGACGAAGTATAGTGCAGCGTAACCAAGACCACTGGCAATAATAGCAGCGAAGAATCCGTAAACAACTGCTTCAACCAGGAATGGACCCCGGATAAATGACTTTTCTGCCCCGATGAGTTTCATCATCTGGATTTCTTCACGGCGGTTAAAGATAGCCATGCGGATCGTGTTAAAGATGATTAGCATCGACATCGCGACGAATACGGCGCTGGCACCAATACCCACTTTTTGGGCGAAGTCGACGGCGTCAGTAATCTTTTTCAAGCTTTCTTTGCGGTCACCAGCAAATGATGGCTTGCGAGCAGCATCGGAATTAGCTTTGACAAGTTCATTCGTTTCGACGAATTTACGGAGCTGCTCGGTATCGTTGATGTCGGTCAACTTGACGCTGAGTGTCCATGGCAGTTTGTTGGTTGCCACCGTCACGGCATCGAGTGTCTCGGCGCTAGCCTTATTGTCCTGAATAAAGTTATCGCGGGCGTTTTCGGGTGTTTCAATGCTCACCTGTCGCACAGTCGAAAGCTGACGCATATCTTCGGCGATTTTGTCAGCGTCCTCTGGCTTGGTTTCGGTTGCCAAGTAGACGGACATATTGACGTTGTCACGAATTTGCCCGGTGGTATCAACCAGAATATTACGAGCGGTAAAACTCGCGAAGATAATCAACAAGGTAATTGTCATCACGGCAGTCGCTGCGACAGTTAGCCAGGCGTTACGCGTAAAGTTGTTAACGCCGTAACGCAGCATGCGTAGGAATGTCACCCACTGACGACGGTGTCGCTTTTGCTGAGCATAGCTTTTTGAATCCATTTTCTTTTTGTTTGCCATAATTACTGTCTGTAACTTCCTTCAGCTTGATCACCGGTAATTTTGCCGCCTTCAATCGTAATGACGCGGCGTTTGAGTTTGTTGACGATCTCGGCGTTGTGCGTTGTAAGCAGAACGGTTGTGCCGTATTTGTTAATCTTTTCGAGTAATCGAACGATATCCCAACCGTGTTTCGGGTCGAGGTTACCAGTTGGCTCGTCGGCGATAAGGATCTTTGGCTGACGCACAACCGCACGGGCAATCGCGACGCGCTGACGTTCACCACCAGATAGTTGGCTAGGGAAATTCTTTTCTTTGCCAGATAGGCCGACCAGGTCGATCACCTTTGGCACAGTGTTCTTGATTTCACGACCGGTCATGCCGGCAATCTCGAGGGCGAAGGCGATGTTTTCAAAGACGGTCCGCTGTGGCAATAGTTTGAAGTCCTGGAAGACAACACCGATCTTGCGGCGCAGCATTGGGATTTGGCTGTCCTTCAGGGTGTCGTAGTCGATACCACCGACAACGATTTTGCCGCTAGTTGGCTTCTCTTCACGGGTCAGGAGTTTCAAAAGGGTTGATTTACCAGCACCAGATGAACCGACGATAATGACGAATTCACGTGGTTCGATAAAAAGACTCAGCCGACTTAACGCCGGTGCTGTATCTTTGCCGTATGTTTTGGTTACCCTATCTAACAGAATCATATACTTGTCCTAGTATAGCATAAACACTACCCCCGGCTAGGGTATATAAACAGATACGAAATACAAAATTGAGTTGCCGAGGAGGCCCACACCGTTATCGGTAGGGCCTCCTCGGAGGAACTGAGTTCTTGTGTCGATCAGGGCAGCGACAAGGGGTTCCTCATGAACGCCTCTAGCTGCACAGGATCGATATCCAGCTCCTTCAGGATGTGATACAGGATCGCATCACGCGAGGCGATCAAGCCGATCACGACGTCGAATCGGGTCAGCTGACCTCCCGACGCTTCCCTTTCAGCACGCCGTAGCGCTCGTTCAACCCCATTCGTGAATTGAATGGCGTCAATCAGCACGAGATCTTTCGCGAGGTTCGCGATCGGTCGCGCACTGATCATTTTGGTTGCCTCGTGGAAATCAATACGGTTGACGCCGAAGCCCTTCTGGATGATGTCGGCAACGCGTGTCGGATAATCACCTGGCTGGGAATACATCAGACCAAAGAACAAGTCTTCGGCGCCAACATACGTCCTGCCTAACATGAGGGCATGATCGTTGGCGGCTTTGATGGCCGCCTCAACCTGCTTTGACGGGTTTTTGAGCTGCATAATCGTCGGCATCGTGCCTCCTGGGTTAAGTGTGGATAGGATATAAGAACAATCGTTCCTCGAGGTAAGTACCTCGTATCTATCGATATAATTGTCAAAGTTCACAGTAGCTAGAAGTGTCGCATACTCCCCTGTTGTCTAATGTATATTATAACATGGTTAAGCTAAACATTCAATAGCTCTCAAGTATATTTACAGATACGAAATACAAAATTGAGTTGCCGAGGAGGCCCACACCTTTGCAGATAGGGCCTCCTCGGAGGAACTCAGTTCTTGTTACACCCGGCCGTTCTCCGAGTTGTTCGGGTCGTTCATGACGCGGGCCAACTCTTTCGGGTCGACGTCGAGCATGGCCAGCACGAGCAGCAGGTTGTTGTCCTCGCAGCTGGCCAAACCGGCCATGACGTCGTAACGACCAACCGGACCGTCTTCGACCTTGCCCTCGGCGAATGCCAAGGCGCGCTGGGCACCGCGCGTGTACGTCTCTCCGACAGGAGTGTCGTACAGATCCGTCACCGAGAGCTCCTTGATCGCCGAGAAAACCCTGTAACGGGTGACCTTGAAGCGGCGCTCCATGATCCTGGCGATCGCCGAGGTCGGTTCGGCCGGCTTGGTGAAAAGCAGACCGAACAGCAGGTTGTCGGCACCGATCACGCTGTGACCTTGATCGGAAGCCTGCCTGCTGGCGGCGCTGATCGATTCCTCGACCTGTGGGGTGAATCTGTCGAGCTGCAATGCGGTCATGAGACCTCCTTGGTAGTGTGCGATGGGTGTAAGAACTGATGTTCCTCGAGGTGTTTGAACCTCGTATCTATAGATATTGTTGTTAAAGTTCACCGGAAGCGTCTATTTTGCCACTTCCCTGTTTTCAGATGTATATTATATCATACTTACGCTAAATATTCAATACCTAGCAGTGGTCAAAACTACTAGTTCAAGCTGGGTGCTTCAAGGTAGGCCGTCATAAACGGATCGAGGTCGCCGTCTAGAACGCCTTGGGCATTATTGGTTTCGTACTTGGTGCGAGTGTCTTTGACGAGTGTATACGGATGCAGGACATAATTACGGATCTGGCTGCCGAAGTTGGCCGACTCCCCTGCCTGTAGCTCCGAGATAGAACTGGTGTGTTGATCGAGCTGCATTTTGGCAAGTTTCGAGCGCAGAATCTTCATGGCAGTTTCTTTGTTTTGTAACTGCGAACGTTCATTTTGAATTGAGACAACAATACCAGTTGCAAGGTGCGTCACACGGACAGCGCTATCAGTCGTGTTCACCGATTGGCCTCCTTTGCCACCAGCGCGGTAAACATCTATCTTTAGATCTTTGTCATCGATAACGAGTTCTTCGGGGGCGTCGATTTGGGGTAAGATTTCTACCAAGGCAAAGCTAGTTTGGCGGAGGTTATCACTGTTAAACGGACTCAGGCGCACCAAGCGGTGGACACCATTTTCGCTCCGGAGCTTGCCATACGCAAATGGTCCGGTCACTTCGATAACACTCGATTTTAGTCCAGCCTCTTCACCGGTTGAGCGTTCAATAATGCGGGCTGACATGCCAGACTTTTCAGCCCAACGCAGGTACATGCGCTCGACCATTTCAGTCCAATCTTGGGCATCGGTGCCACCGGCACCAGCAGACAAACGAATAATTGCGTTGTGATCGTCGTATTCGCCGTCAAATAGCAGGTCTTTACGTAGCTGCGCAAATTCTTTTTCTAGAGCGATGATCTGACCTTCGAACTCACCCAAGAGGCTATCGTCATCCAAGTCCATTAACTCAACCATGTCGTTAGTTTGGGCTTCAAGGGTCACCCAAGGATCAACCATACCCCTGATAGCGGCCAGTTGTTTACTTTTCGCCTGCGCGTCACTGGGGTTATTCCAGATTTCAGGTGTCGACATCAGCGCGTCTAGGCGCTCGATTTCAGCTTGTTTACCATCAATATCTAGCCGTAACAGTGCGGCTTGAACTTGTGGTTGCAGATCGTGCAGACGTTTTATCAGGGGTTGCATAGTCTTATTGTAACAGTCTAGCTAACCAGACGGGCCCAGTCCTGGGCCGGATATGAGGCTTTGTAATCGAAGGTTGCTACTGGGACTGCAAAGCTGACTGGCTGGTAGCCGCCTTTTTCCTGAGCCAAGTGATAGGCAAAGCGCAGCTCGTCGATTTCACCGACACACTCAAATGGTTTCATCACATCGTCGACACCGAGGAGACCCTTAAGCGTTTCCTGTAACGAAGGCTTAGCGAAGAGGTCTTGGCCGGCAAATATTTCTTTCAAGTCCTCGGCCGCGAGGAAGGGTGCAAACAGAATAAATGAGTTGGCGCATTTCGGGCAGTCACCACACCACTGCAGGTGTGAATTATCGGCACCCTGCATATAGTTGGCGCGGTTGCACGAGCTAAAGCTGTGCCCGTACTTCGCCCAAGCGTTACGAACAAATAGTTCGGCGACCCGCAGTTCACTCATATCGCGCAGCGGTGAACCGATGCGCAGGTTCGGTGAGACGTAGGTATCAACGTAGTGTGCAAATAATTGCTCGGCTTCCCAAGTCTTTGACCATTGATGTGTCACCGGCATATCGCCGATCATAGCGTGCGGCTCTTCGCCTTCGTGAGCGATCGAGACGAGGACTTTGTTCTTACCGAGCAAAATAGCTTGGATCAGGGCCAAGCTCTGAACGATGTACGTCACTGGCACATGACCATTCTTGCCACCATCGGTAGCGGCTTGGGCCAACCCTGCCGTATCGATATAACGCAGTGTTGTCTGTAACGGTGCGCCCAGTTCATCAAGGACAGCTGGGTGATGTTCACTCGAACTGAGGTACCAAGGTGTAAACTTTCGTTCAGCCGATTGCAGCAGACTGGCAACCAGAAGCGAGTCCTTACCACCACTTTGTAATACCAACATACCGTCACCGTCGTAGTGAATTGGATCGGGTTCTTCATCGGTTGTGGCGGTGAACACAGGCAGGTCGTCGCGTGTCAGGTCGTTTTCGTACGCAAATTGGCTCAGGCCTTCGCCGTAGACCTTATTGAGGAAGTCGGCTTGTTGCGCATCGATCTGATGATACTTAAAGATTGCTGTCCTGGTTGGGAAGGTTTTGAGGTATGAGGTACCGATAATCGAAAATGCGAGAAATAGCGCCCGGTCGAGGACGGCAATGTCGTAATCTTCCTGGGCGGGTTCGTACTGAATCACCTCTTCGAATGATTGTCCTCCGGCGAAACTATAGCGAAACGACGCTTTGCCGGATTTACCATCAAAGCTGTAGGACTCAAAAATGAAATCTTTACTAAAGTTGTGCGTTTCTTCTATTTCTTCGTTCATTACAATCCTTTCACGATCGTGCGGAATTGGTCACCGCGGTCATAAAAATCCTTAAACATGTCAAAGCTGGCACAGGCCGGGCTGAGGATCACAACGTCACCGGCGTCTGCACGAGACTGCGCATAGCTGACTATTTCGGGCATAGTTTGGGCATCGAGCTGTGTCAGTGTCGCAACAATCCCCGCTTCGACCAAGATAGCGTACAGCTTGGCGCGAATCTCACCGATCAGGATAATTTCCTTGATGTTAGCGTGCGCTTTGATGGTCGCAGCCAGCTCGCTAAAGTCCGCTCCCTTATCTACCCCGCCTAAAATGACAATTTCTGGCTGAGTAAAAGAATTGATCGCGGCAACGGATGCTGACGGTGCTGATGAAAAGCTGTCGTTGTAGTATTCGACGCCGTCCAATTCGCGAACAAACTCAATCCGGTGTGGTAACCCTTTAAAGTTACGCATACCCTCAGCAATCGCCTCATCACTAATGCCAAGCTGTTGTGCTGCCGTCATCGCTGCACAGGCATTCTCGATGTTGTGCTGACCAGGAACCTGCATGACATCAGCTGAACAAATAATGTGTTCTTGGTTATAAAAGTTACCGTCCCGTTCGTAAACTCCGCCGTCAAGGGAAATGCCGTAACGGATCATTGGCGCAACGGTATTTGACAGTGCGATTAGCCGAGCGTAGTCGTTACCTGGGTGATAAATACAGACATCGCCTTCTGTTTGGTAGCGCCGGATGCCACCTTTGGCGTTGACGTAATCTTCCATATCCTCATGAACATTCAAGTGGTCCGGTTCGATCGGTAACACCACTGCGACGCGTGGTGAGCGTTCAATATCCCATAATTGAAAGCTAGACATCTCGTATACGACGACATCGTCAGCCTTGATCTGATCAAGCGTCTCGATCGCAGCTGTGCCGATATTGCCAACCAGCCAGGTGGTTTTGCCGGCAGCATCAAGGATCGATTTGATCATCGATGAGGTTGTCCCCTTACCCTTTGTGCCCGTTACACCAATAATTGGTGCTGGTGACTTGGCAAAGAATTCATTCGTCGCCGACCAGATCTTGCCATCGGTTTTAATTTTGCGTGGCGCCAGACCGGCGGTACGCACAACGAGGTCAAAGCCATCAAGTTTTTCAAAGGCACCAGCCCCAAGAATAGTCTTTGCTCCCGCTGGCAGCGGATATTTCGGCGTATCAGACTCGTCGACAATAGTTAGATCAGTATCTGGCTGCGAGAGCCAGTAGTTGTAATTCGCTTCACCTTCAACACCGTAGCCTGCGATTGCAATCTTCATACTCGTAGTTTACTCCGATTTAAAGAGTTTGGTGACCTTTTCGCTCAGGCCAACGATCTCTTCGGTGTCACCGCTGCTGACAGCAGCCAAGACCCACGTATTCGCGTCGACAAAGCTTTGCGTCGTCGCCATGATCTTTTCACGGGTAACCCGGCGGATGAGGTCAGGGACTTTCGTGTAATCTTTGATGAAATCATCTGCAAAGTAACGGTTGGTGTAGAAACCACTAATCTGTGAGACGGTTTGAGCGCCCATCTGGTAGCGACCGAGGCCGAACGATTTGGCAGCGTCGATTTCGGCGTCAGTAATCTTACCATCGAGGACGGCTTGGATTTCTTTAGCGATAATTTCGAATAGTTCAGGCGCAGTATCGTGGTTAACCTGTCCCGAGATGTCCCAGGCGCTATCGTAGAAGCCGGCACCAGTATACGAACCAACGCTGTACGCCAAGCCCTTAGAGCGCGCCTTACCAAAGATACGACTGTGTGTTGTGCCGGTCAGGATGTGGTTCAAGTTGTGCATAGCATCAAGCTCTTCGTCGTCCAACTCACGGGGCACGCTGAGTGTCAGGCCGAAGGTTAAGTTGGTCGCGTCTTTACGACGAATAACCGTTGGACGAGCACTACTTAGTTCGTCACGCGGCACTTCGAAGCGTTCACCGCCAGGAAGGTTGAAGTCATTCAGTTGACGAAGGATTTCAGACTTACGACCGCGCAGTTTACCAGCAATCACAAAACGCATGTTCGCGGTTGTGTGAGTGCGGCGGTGGTGTTCACGAATGTCAGCCAGGGTAACGTTACCGATGGTTGCAATCGCCTGACGATAGGTCAGGACATCTTCACCAAGGAGTTGTTGCACACGTGGCCACAGAATACGGTGGTGATCGTTAAGGTAGTTGGTCAGTTCGCCGCGAACGTTCCCCTTCTCAGCTTCCATTTCGGTTTCGTTGAACTTCGGTTGGCAGATACTGACTTTCTGAAGCTCGAGGATCCGATCCCATTCAAAGTCTGCACAGTCAGCTTCGTAGACCATTGAAAGATCACTCGTGTAGGCGTTGTGGTAGGCGCCGTTCTTGGTAAACTCTGATTCAAAATCATGCTCAGACTTGAACTTGGCGTTGGCACCAAAGGCCATGTGCTCCATGATGTGCGCGACTTGTTCGATGTCTTTGCTTTTCGCATAACGACTCCCCGCTCGGAACTGAAACTGCATACTCATGACGGTGGCGCCAGGTATGTTGATCAATAGGCCTTTTGCGCCATTTTTTAGTTTCACTTCTTCAACGGTATGATTCATCAGGGATCTCTTAACTATTTACTAATTTTAATGTGGTATTTGGATTGTGCGCAGTTTCGGGATCGCGCGGTTATTTACGGCCGGTTTTGCGGTTTTGGCGTTGGCCCTTTTTCTTCTTGCGCTCTTGGTTCTTTTTGTGGTTTACGGCCGCTTTTGTGTCAGCTTTTTTAACGCTAAAGTCACCATCGCGACTCTTTTCACCAGAGGTGATTTCGTTCACACCCTTTTCGACAGCGTTTTCAGCCAGACGAGTCAGTTCGGTGTCGTGGTCTTCTTGCGCACGAGCAACCGCATCACGAGCAGTCACGTGTGTAACGGCGCGCAGGACTTCGTCGCGCAGTGTATCTTGCAGGCTATCGAATAACTTCGCAGATTCACTACGGTACTCAACGAGTGGGTCACGTTGCCCAACACTACGCCAGTGGATACCATCGCGTAGGTGTTGCATGTTTTCAAGGTGTTGCATCCAAAGTGTATCGAGGACCTGAAGGTAGACTTCACGTTCAACTTTACGAAGGACTGGTGCTTCGAGTTCGTCTTCTTTTGCCTTGTAGAGCTTCATGACTTCCTTGAGAGCAAGTTCGTAGCGGGCTTTATCGTTCTTTTCAACACCAATAGCCTTAAGGCGCTTGTCGTTGAGTGGGAAGAAAGCTTCGAATTCAGCGTTGAAGTTCTTGTTGTTCTTGGCAGGAACAGCCGTTAGTTCGTGAACCTTTGATTGAATCAACTCTTCGATGTTGTTCTTGATGTCGGCACCTTCGAGGATCTTGCGACGAATCGTGTAGACCACGCGGCGGTGACGGTTGATAACGTTGTCATACTGGACAACGTTTTTACGAATATCAAAGTTGAATCCTTCGACGCGCTTTTGGGCAGCTTCAAGAGTGTTTGAAACCATACGGTGCTGGATCGGTGTTTCGTCGTCCATACCGATGCGTTCCATAAGGCTAGCGATGCGCTCACCTTGGAAAATACGCATCAGGTCATCTTCGGTTGAGACGTAGAACTGTGTCAGTCCTGGGTCACCTTGACGGCCACCACGACCACGCAGCTGGTTGTCGATGCGGCGAGATTCGTGTCGTTCAGACCCGATTACGACCAGTCCACCGAGTTCAACGACACCTTCGCCGAGCTTGATGTCAGTACCACGACCGGCAATGTTGGTCGCGAGTGTAATCGCACCCTTTTGGCCGGCATTTTTAATGATCGAAGCTTCGCGCTCGTTGTTCTTGGCGTTGAGGATTTCGTAAGGAACCTTCGCCTTCTTCAACCAGTCAGCGATCAATTCGTTTTTCGCGATTGAGGCAGAACCAACCAGGACGGGGCGTCCTTCAGCGTGGTATTCCGCAATGATGTCGGCGATAGCCTTTAACTTACCTTTTTCGGTCTTAAAGATTAAGTCCTGGCGGTCTTCGCGTTGAATTGGCTTGTTTGAAGGGATCTGGATGACATCGATACTGTAAATCTGTTGGAATTCTTCAGCTTCAGTGAAAGCCGTACCGGTCATACCGGACAGTTTCTTGTACAAACGGAAGTAGTTTTGGAATGAGACGGTTGCAAGTGTCATGCTTTCTTGCAGGACGGCAACTTTTTCTTTGGCTTCGATTGCTTGGTGAAGCCCTTCGTTGTAACGACGACCTTGCATCAAACGACCAGTGAATTCATCAACGATAATCACTTCACCATCGTTCGAGACGACGTAATCTTTATCGCGTTTGAAAAGAGTCTGCGCACGGAGTGCTTGGTCAAGGTGGTAGACCGAACGCACGTATTCAGGACTGTAAAGGTTCTTTACGCCTAACATTCGTTGGATCTTGTCGACGCCGTCATCAGTCAGGGCAACCATCTTACGCTTTTCATCGAGAACGTAGTCAGCTGGAGCTAATTTCGATGCGATGCCAGCGAATTGGATGTAGCTTTCAGGGTTTTCAGCGGCAGGTGCTGAGATAATCAAAGGCGTACGTGCTTCGTCGATCAAAATCGAGTCAACCTCGTCGACGATCGCATAGTGCAGGTCGCGTTGGCGAAGCAATTCCACTTCGTTCACCATGTTGTCACGCAAGTAGTCGAAACCGAACTCGTTGTTCGTTCCATACGTCACGTCAGCAGCGTAGGCTTCTTTACGAGTCACCGGACGAAGTTTGCGCATGTGCGGGTCTTCGTGAGCCTGGTTGTCATACTTGGCATCATATTGGAATGAAGCTTCGTTAATAATAACGGCCGTTGTGAGGCCAAGGAAGTCATACAACTCACCCATTTCGCTGGCGTCACGTTGGACGAGGTAATCGTTAACGGAGATAACGTGGACACCTTTTTCTTCGAGGGCGTTGAGGAATACTGGCAGCGTGGCAACCAGCGTCTTACCTTCACCTGTTTTCATTTCGGCAACGTTACCTTCGTGCAGCACCATTCCACCGACCAGCTGTACGTCGAAGTGACGCATTTTCAGTACACGAGTACTGGCTTCACGTACTAATGCAAACGCATCAGGCAGAATCGTATCGAGTGTCACACCCTTCTTTTGTAGTTGCTTCTTTAAGATTGCTGTCTGCTTTTGCAGTTCAGCCTTTGACATACTCTTGTACTTGTCTTCGAGGTCGTTAATAGCGACGACTTTTTTCTGTAGTCGCTTTAGCGTCTTTGCCTGTGGGTCACCAAAGATTTTGGTGAGCGCACCTTGCTTACTAATCATTATGCACCCCCGCCTTTCAGGAAATAGTTCGGTCTCATTGCTTTGCCTTCTATTATACGAGTTTACGGGGTGGGAAACAAGGATTATCTAGAGTTCGGACTGAGCTGGCTTGCGGCGGCTCAGGAGTCGACGATTGCCAACGTGTGCAACGCTCGTCTCTTTGTACTTGCGCAGTTGATTCACTAATTTAGCTTCGACAATGTCGATAGCCGCAAACATGTTAACGGTCGAGTCTTTGGCCGTCAATTGTTTGTCTGGAACGTTAATAATAATCTCGGCTTCGTATTTATTGCCGTGATCGCGATTAACTTGTCTAAGTTTGACGTCTGCCGTAACACTCTTGCGAGCATGCCGAGGCAAGTATTTGTCCAGCCGCGCAACTTTGCGCATGACATACTTTCGTGCCTGGTCCCCTACGATATATTTGACGCCGACGATATCTACTGATGCTATCATCTACCCTCCGTTTCCTTTAGGTTAGTGTAGGTCTTATTATACTCTCTTTATGCCTCTTGGGTCCGAGAGTAATGTGAGAAATCAGACTAATTAAAGGATTTCTTTGTTGCCGAGGTATGGTTGGAGGACTTTTGGTAGACGGATGTTACCGGCAGAGTCTTGGCCATTTTCGATAACAGCAATCATCGCACGGCCGAGCGCAAAGGCAGTCGCGTCATTAGTGTGGACCAGTTCCAGTTCACCTGATTCGCGGCGGACACGGGTGTTCAGACGGCGTGATTGGTAGTCGGTCATGTAGTCAGCGGTGTGTGTTTCACGGTACTGCTCTTGGCCAGGCAGCCAGGCTTCCATGTCGATGCCACGAGCGTTTGGTTTGCCGATGTCGGCTGTACACTTCTGAATAACACGATACGGTAGTTCAAGCTGCGTGAGTAGGTATTCCTGGATCGCAACCATCAACAGGTGTTCGTTCAGGCCATTCTCGGCGGTTGAGAAGCTTTCCATTTCGAGCTTGTCGAATTGGTGCATGCGAAGGATACCTTCCATGTCTTTGCCGTAGGTGCCGGCTTCGCGGCGGAAGCTCGTGGCGTAGCCTAAGTAACGGATTGGCAAGTGCTGCTCGTCGATAATTTCACCGGCGTGCATACTGCCCATGACGTGCTCGGCACTTCCCTGCAACCATAGGTCGTCGTCTTCCAATTTGTAACGGTCGTCACGTGGCTCTAATCGGTCCATGGCATCGTAGAGTTCGGTACGGATCATAAGTGGTGGCAAGACAGGTGTGAACGGCGTGTTGCTCGTTTCAATACCAGCATCAGCGGCAATCTTGGCAATAACCTGCTCGTCGCTGAGGGAGTTAATGACAAATTGCACGATCGCGAATTGTAGTTTGACGAGGTCACCTTTTAGATACGCAAAGCGACTACCGGCAACTTTGGCAGCGCGCTCTTTATCAAGCCAGCCACGTTCGTTGGCGATATCGGCATGGTTACGCGGCGTAAAATCAAACACCGTTGTTTCGCCGACAGTTTTGGCGACGACGTTCTCGTCCTCTGAAGCGCCAACCGGAACATCAGCGGCAGCCATGTTCGGGACCTTTTTAAATAATGTTAAGAATTCGTCGTCGGTCGCGTTAAGGGCGGCTTCTTTCTCAACCAAGTCAGCTTTAATTGCGCGACCTTCGTAGATTGTCGACTGTTCGGGTCGGCCACCTTTCATTGAAGCGGCGTTAAGGTTTCGCTTTTCGCGTAGTTCGTCGACCTGTTGGGACAAGACTTTCTTCTCGGCATCGAGCGAAAGGATGTGCGCAATATTCACATCGTAGCCTTTTTGACGGGCGTTTTCTTGGACAAGTTCGGGGTTTTCGCGGACAAAGCGGATATCTAACATATGATTATTGTATCAGATACCCTACTCAGTACGTAGTGCTTCGATAGGATCGAGCTTAGAGGCCTTGCGTGCTGGGAAAATACCAGCAGCAACCGAAATGAGGATGAGTCCGATAATCACAATCGCAACTTGCAGTGGCTCAAACTTCAGGAGGTAAATATCACCCAGGTCGAGCGCCTGTGAAATTAATGGATTGGCGACGGTTCCGATGATGAATGCGAGGCCCGCACCGATAGCACCACCGAGGAATCCAACCCAGGCTGCCTCGAACTTAAACAGACGACCGACATCACGACCACTCATGCCGAGGGCTTTCATGAGGCCAATTTGTTGCGTTCGTTCAAGGACGGAAATGTACTGGGTGTTAATAATCCCGAAGACTGATGTCAGCACAGCTAACGCACCAAAGCCGAGCAGGATACCAAGCAATACGTTAATAAACGTGTTAATCGTTCCTAATACGTCAGCGGCGGTTTGAGCGTCGTAGCCTTTGCCATCAAGTGTGTTAGCAATTTCGTCTGCCCTATCAGCATCCGCGACACGGACCGCAGCGAGGATGAACTTGCCATAGACAGCAGTCCCTTCGTTGACATACGTATAAATTTCCTTGGCAGCGGCGTCAGAGATCAACATTGAGCCCTGTGAACGGAATGCTAGGCCGTTCGCGCTACTCACAGCTTTGACCGTAAATGTAAAGTCTTCGGTTTCAGGAGCCCGTGCGAAGCTGGTTGAGAGTTTGGTGGCGTTAACTTGAACTTTCTTGCCGATCGCATCGGCGTGATTCGTAAAGCCAAGTACGTCGGCGTAGTCTTCTGTCAGGATGATCTCGCCATCAGACAGGCCATCTTCGGCCGATCCAGCGGCGTATTCCAACGAAACACTCGGGCTGAATGTACTAAGCGTGGCGTCAAATTTCTTGCCACCTTCAGTCGTAACATAGTTCACCGATGGTGCGTAGTTCGGGGTGACGCTCTCGACGCCATCAACCTTTAGAATGTCAGCGATGTCTTCATTTGAAATTGTTTCAATCGCGCCACCCCCGAATGGACCAGTACTGGTTGCGCTGGCATTAGGGTTATATTCCTGGATGCCGCTCGGGACTTCAGATTTTTTGGTAACGGTCAGTTCGTTGACGTCAGTGTTCGCGGTGACGATGGCGTCAGTATAGTCGCGACCACCTTGTCCCCCAGCCAGGCTGAGGGTAATCGTAAAGGCACCAACACCGATTGCGAGGCTGGTTAGGAGCGTACGGGCTTTAGCCTGACGCAAGCTGCGTCCGGCGCGGCGGATAGTATCAGTAATTTTCATTAGACGGTCACTCCCTTAGTCTTCTTGGTCGGTATCTGTTCGAAGCCACTCATCGCAAAGATTTTGCCGTCGACAATTTCAATCTGAGCATCGCACTTTTCGGCCAGTTCACGGTCGTGGGTCACGACAATCAAAGTTGCGTTATTTTTCTTTGAATAGTTAAAGAGGAATTCTTCGACAACACCACCGGTGACCGAGTCGAGGTTTCCGGTTGGCTCGTCAGCGAAAAGAATCTTTGACTCGTTGACGATAGCACGGGCAATCGCCAGACGTTGCTTTTGACCGCCAGATAGGTTGGCGGCTTTGTTCTTGATCTTGTCAGATAATTCGACAGCAGCGAGAGCTGCTTCAACTTTGGCTTTGCGTTGGCTCATTGGAACTTCGGCAATTTCAAGCGGAAGGACGACGTTGTCGTAACAGGTTTCATTGGGCTGGATAAAGAAACTCTGGAAGATAAAACTCATTTTTGAGGCACGGAAGGCATCAACTTTACGCTGTTTCAAGGTCAGGATGTTCTCGCCGTCGATGATAACTTCACCGCGCTCTGGGCGATCAAGTCCGCTCATGGCGTGCATCAAGGTAGACTTGCCACTCCCCGACTTTCCGATGATAGCGACAGTTGTGCCGTCAGGAATGGTGAAACTAATATTATCGAGTGCCAGAAATGCATTCTGCTTTTTTCCGTATGTTTTGGTTATAGCCCTTACTTCAATCATGTCTCTACTATACCAATAAAAAAGGACCCGCGGTGGCAGATCCTTTCTTTTTGCTTATGTTTTCGAACTATGTAAGATTCACGTCCGGGTAAATCGCCTTCGTGACTTCGTCGTATTCGTGACGAAGTTGCGGGAATGGCACACCTTCACGGGCAGTCACACCTTCAAAGATCCAGAAGACGCGTTCGCTGAATCCCCAACCACAGGCTGGTGGCATACCGTATTCCAGCATTTCGATAAAGTCGATATCAAGCATCATCGCTTCGTCGTCACCGGCTTCACGCATGCCTTGTTGCTCTTTGAAACGGTTCAGTTGATCGATTGGATCATTTAGTTCTGAGAAGCCATTGCCTAGTTCGCTACCGGCGATAACCGGTTGGAAACGCTGAACGGTTTCAGGATTACCAGGGTTCGTCTTGGCAAGCGGACTAATAAATGTCGGTGTGTTTACCAACCAAACAGGGCCGGCGACGTCTTTGCGGATGTTCTTCCACAGCTTGTCGATACCACGGGCGCGGTTTTCGGTTTGCTCGACTTCGAGGCGGTTATCAACCAAAGCTTTCTTTACCTCATCGAGTGATGAGGTAAAGACGTCGATGCCGTAGCGTTCCTTGATCACCGTCGCGTAGTCCCAAATCTCCCATTCACCATCCATGTTGACGTCGAACTTACCAAGTTGGAACTGAAGTGTTCCAAAGGTTTTTTGAAGGATGTCTTTGTACATGTTTTCCATGAACTTCATGCCATCTTGCCAGTTAGCGTAGGCCCAGTACCATTCCATCGCAACGTGTTCAGGGAGGTGTTCGTCGCTGTAGTTTTCGTTGCGGAAACGAGCACCGATGTCATAGACTTTTTCGAAGCCAGCACCGATCAAGCGTTTGAGTGGCAATTCATGGCTGATACGTAGGTAGAAATCCTGATCAAGCGCGTCCATGTGTGTCACAAACGGATTAGCATCCGCTCCACCAGTGGTGTGTTCCAAGACGGGAACGTTAATTTCAAGGAAACCATTACTGTTCAAGTAGTCGCGGGTTGCCTGCCAAAACGCACTACGGCGGATGAAGCGGTTTTTGACATCAGCGTTGACGTTCATATCGACGTAACGGCGACGCATACGCTCTTCTTTGTTGGTAAAGCCTTCTTTTTGGGTTGGCATTGGACGAAGTGCCTTGCCGAGGATGCGCAGTTCGGTTGTAAAGACAGAGATCTCGTCAGTCTTGCTTTTGCCGATCGTTCCAACAGCTTCAATGAAATCACCAGTATCAAGCAGTGGCAGGTCTTCTATGCCAAGGCGGTTGACGCTAGCGTCACGCGGTTGGACTTCGGCTTCGTTGAGGTACAGCTGGATCTGACCAGTGGTGTCCTTCACGACGACGAAGGCAAGCTTACCGAATTTACGAATCGCAACGATACGGCCAGCAACAGTCACTGGTTTGTTTTCATAAGCCGCAAAATCGGCCAGGATCTGACCGGTCGTGTCAGTTCGATGTGAATCGGCTGGGTACGGATTAAAACCTAATTCTTTTAGTTCTTCGAGCTTGCGGAGTCGCTCGTCGCGGAAGTCTTTTAATGTAGCCATAGTTAGTTAAATTATAACATACCTTTTACTTCTATCCCCTCTTGAACCTACTCGAAAACGCGGCATTGGTGGCTAGAAATAAAAGGGTCTCCAGATTTAATAATTGCTTGTTTCCGCTTTGAAGAAAGTGATGTGGCAAGACGTCGATCTATGAGTTGCCAAATAAAATAATTGAAGATTTTATTGCTATCCGAGTATGTTTGAAGCGAAGCAAGTTACGCAGGATACAAATAATATTCAATTATTTTATATTGCGCGAACGAATAAAGCGACGTCTTGCTACGTCGCTTTATTCAAATAATAGATACTAACAAATTAGTTGATCTGTGAGATCTTGTAAGTCACGACACCCTTAGGTGTTGTAATCTTGGCGTCGTCACCAACTTTGCGTCCGAAGAGTGCAAGTCCGATTGGTGATTCGTTGCTGATCTTACCCTCTAGTGGGTTCGCTTCAACTGGACCGACGATGGTGTACGTGACGGTTTTCTTGCCAACCAATAGGTCAACTTTACTTCCGAGGCTCACGATAGTCTTTGGGCCGCTCTTGATAACGTCAGAGTTAACGAGGATGTCTTCGATATCTGCGATACGTGTTTCAAGCAAACCTTGCTCTTCACGGGCAGAGTCATATTCAGCGTTTTCGCTAAGATCACCGAAATCACGGGCATCAGCAATCTTGTCAGCAACCGCACCGCGGCGAGCTTTAAGATCAAGCAGCTCGGTTTCGAGTTCTTTTTTACCTTCGCTTGTAATTTGATAGTGTTTTTTCATGTGTTCTCTTTCTTAATTTGTGTTCTTCAAAGGATAATTCTTGGTGAAAATCGAGTCAAAGGTCTCTTTTTTCAAGATGCCCTACACCATATATAGCGTAGGACATCTACTTTGCATCTCTATTTACGTGCTAGTTTAGCAAGCAGTTCATCAATAGTCAATAGCTCAGTATCGCCATCTGACCGAGGAGTAAATTCGAATTTTTGGTCTGCAATCAGCCGTTCGCTGATAGTTACCCGATATGGGATCCCCAAAAGCTCAGCGTCAGCAAATTTTGCACCAGGTCGTTCGTCGCGATCATCGAATAATACTTCGATGCCAGCAGCAGTTAATTGCTCGTATAATGCCGTCGCTTGTTCAGCAATATTTCCAATGCTTACCAAGTATACCTTAAATGGCGCGATTGCTTCAGGCCAAACGAGCCCCTTATCGTCTGCGAAGTGTTCCGCGATCAATCCCATCAGGCGACTTGGACCGATACCATAGCTTCCCATGATGACCGGTTTTGATTCGCCGTTCTCATCTGTAAAGTTAAGTTCCAGCGGGTCACTAAAGCGAGTACCTAAGGTAAAGATATTCCCAACTTCAACAGCTGTTTCTTCAACCAGTTCGTCTTTGCTGATTCCTAAATCGGCCAATACTTCGTCGGTATAGACCTCTTCGTTAATAGCGATGCCGCGTTCTTTGTGGACATAGATCTTGTCTTCCCCTACTGGACTGAGGGTCTGATACTCGTGGCTGAACTTGGCAAAGCTGCCGCCGCTGGCGAAAGTACGGTACGTAATACCGCCAAGGCCCAGGCGATCAAAGACACGTGCATATGCATCGCTCACAGCACCGTCGTAGAAAGCGTCGTGTTCTTCTTGGGTGCGGCTAAAGCTATAGAGGTCCTTCATCCAGAATTCACGACCACGCATCAGTCCACTCTTCGATCGTAGTTCATTGCGGAATTTGATCTGGAACTGGTACGGGTATAATGGCAGATCTTTGTAACTGTGAATGTAGGTCTTCATCAGTTTCGTGAGTGGTTCTTCGTGGGTTGGGGCGAGCCCTAGTTCGGTACCGTTCGCCAGCTTAGTTTTAAACCAAACGTCCATGACGTTATCATCCCAGCGACCAGATGTTTTCCAGACGTCGCTGTTTTGCAGCGCGGTCAAGCTAATTTCAGATCCACCAATGCTATTCATCTCTTCACGGATGATGTTAATCACCTTATCGAGAACACGCTTGCCGAGTGGCAAGTATGCGTAGACGCCGGCCATTTCTTTTGAAACGTAGCCGCCACGAATTAATAGTTGGGCGTTTTTCGCCACTTCATCAGAAGGTGCGTTTTTGATTGTCTTGGTAAATAGGTTAGAAACTCGCATAATTTATCCTCCTAGTGTAGTTAAAAGATACGGATTAATAAAGAGGAAGTAAAAAGCGACGCCGTTTTTGAGCATGTGCAGCAAAATTGATGGCCACAAACTTTTACTGGCAATGCGCAACAAACACAGCACCAGGCTGAGCGCGAAGACATCGATACCGACGTTCCACGAAAGATGCACTGCGCCAAATAGCAGGCTGGTGATCAGAATGGCGACCCAGATTGGCACGTGCTTGCGCAACTTCCCTAGCAAGTACCCACGGAAGATAATTTCTTCAGCGACCGGGGCAATAATCACCAATGTCGCAAAAGCCAATAGGTATTCGTACTGTGGACCCAACTGGCTAAAGCCAGTTTCTTGGACCTGGTTGAAATCAATGAACGTCAGGTAACTCATCGCCAGTGCGGTGAATATGGCCGAAAGGATGATGTAGACAAAGAAACCAGCCGGCGCTAGAACAATATCAGTCCAGGTTGGCAGACGACTCAAGCCCACTTCTTCAGCTGTGGTGCGGTATTTCTTCACAATCCATGGCAACCCGATCACAATTGCCAGCAATAGCAGATAGACGATAGCTGAAGTGACCGTCGAGAAGATAGCTGGGTTAACATCAGCGAACGTTACGCCGGCGCCACGAAGTGCCGTAAGGACCAACCCAACAACAACTTGCGCAACAATAAAGCCTGCCACAACCCACGCTGGTAGCACCAGTGCCATCCAGGCATGTCCACCGGTTGGTCGACTGACTAATTGCTTAAAAAAGTTTCGCGACATCGCCAACAGTGATTACTACGATTAAGGTCATGAGTGCCAGGAAGCCCGCACCTTGGATCTTTTCTTCGCGTTCTTTAGTAAGTTTCTTTTTGAACAGGCGGAATAATGCCGTAACGAACCATCGTCCCCCATCAAGGGCTGGGATTGGCAGTGTGTTCATGACTGCCAGTGTTAACGAGATAATCGCTGTCAGGAATAGGACCTCGATAGGACCGGCCTTGCCGGCTGCTGGGAAGATCGTCCCAAGGATGCCGATTGGGCCTGCAACGCTGTTACCGGCGCGCTCAAGGCTTTCAGTCGCCTGTTTGCGGGTGTCGGCGTCAGGACTCAGCTGCAATGCCAGGCCACTAAAGAAATCACCAACGAGTTGCCCTAGGCCTTGCAATGTTACCCAGGTGAATTGTCCCGTCGTCGCAATACCAACGATCGGTGCTGACCAGGTAGCCCGGATAGTTTGTTGTTGGGAAAGTGTTGAACCGAAAGTGGCCGAGTCGGCGTCACGCAGCGCTACAGTAGCCATCGTCTCTTTGCCGTCACGTGTCACAACAACTGGAACAGTTTGGCCTTTTTTGTTTTTTGTAATGTCGATTAGTTCAGTAACCGAATCAATAGGTTGACCGTCGAATGATTTCACAACGTCACCACTCTTTAGACCGGCTTTTTCAGCCGGGTAATCTTTTACCAGTGCAGACAGCACGACTGGCGCCGATACCTCGGCTGTATCAGATGGGACCGAGAATTGGTTCGGGATAATCTTTGGCAGACCAACCAGTGACAAAATCGTCAAGATAAGTGCGGCGACAATCCAGTTAACGAATACGCCGGCGTACAAAATCTTGGTCTTTTGCCAGAATGTTGCCGCACCGTAGTCACCTTTTTTGCGAGCTGAGTCGTGTTCGCCTTGCAGCTTGACAAAGCCACCGAGTGGCAGCCAGTTTAGCGTGAACAGCACGCCGTTCTTGAGCTTCTTGCTCCAGGCACGTGGCGGAAAGCCAATGCCGAACTCTTCAACAACAACACCGTTGCGCTTGGCAACGATGGCGTGCCCCAGCTCATGAACAACAACCAGGATAACAAGTACGATAATCCCAATGATAATACCAAAAATTAGATCCATCTATTTAGCCCCCAAATCGTCGATGTCGACGCGAATATTCTTTTATTATAGCCGTCACGTCATCCTTTGTCATCTCTGGCCACATCTTGTCCATAAACATCAGTTCACTGTAGGCTGCACGCCACAGCATAAAGTTACTTAGGCGCTTTTCACCACTGGTGCGTACGATAATATCTATCGGTGGCACGTCAGGCAAGTATAAGTTCTGTGCAATCAGTTCGTCGGTAATTTCGTCTTCCTTGACACCTGATTGAACAATTTTTTTAACCGCATCAACAATCTCTTGTTGGCCGCCGTAGTTGAAACACAGTGCGAAGACACCACCGGTATTATCCTTAGTCGCCTCTTCAGCGCGTTCCATCTCTTTCACGATCTTTGGGTCGACACCCTCACGCGAGCCAATGATCCGTAGGCGAACATTGTACTGGTTAAAAATTGGAATATCGCTACGAAGAATCTTAAGTGTCAGCCCCATCAATTTCTTTACTTCATCAACACTACGTTTCCAGTTTTCGGTTGAGAAGACGTAAGCTGACATATACTCAGCGCCGGCTTCCAGGGTCGCGATACCGACGTCCTTCAGGGCATTATAGCCAGCCAAGTGACCTTCGTAGGTCGGCAGGCCGTGCTTTTTCGCCCAGCGGCGATTACCATCGACAATGTAGCCAACGTGCTTTGGGATGACGAGTTCGTCGCCGTTATTCAAAGCGTCAGTCATTAGATGGTTAGAATATCTTTCTCTTTTTCCTTAAAGGCAAGATCAAGATTGCTGTTACAAGTGGCCATGCTGGCGTCGATAGATTTTTCGATACTCTTGATGTCGTCCTCAGATAGCTCTTTGGCGTCTTTCTTGCGTTTTGCTTCTTTGAAAGCGTCCTGGCGAATGTTGCGTAGGGCGATGCGGGCTTCTTCAACCTTTTCGCTGGTTTGCTTCACGAGTAGCTTCCGGCGCTCTTCGGTCAAGGCCGGGATTGGGACGCGGATAACGCGGCCATCGTCGCTCGGGTTCAGACCAAGTGACTGGTCGTTACGGATCGCTGCCGAGATAGCAGGAATATTACCCGGATCAAATGGTGTCAGTGACAATAATTGCGATTCTGACGCAGTCACATTGGCGACCTGGTTTAATGGCATTTTTTGGCCATAAGCTTCAACGGTCAGACCATCGAGCATACCTGGGTGGGCTCGTCCGGTGCGGACTTTCTTTAGTTCTTCTTGAAAGTGAGCAACAGCTGCACTAAATTTGTCTTCGTAAGGTTTTGTATCAAACATATAGTTCCAGTATACCGAATACAAAGGGCTTTACCTAGGGTGAATCCTTAACCCCAGGCAATGTTATCTGACTTATAACCCCAGCCCACACCAGTAAAGTTACCCATCTGCAATCCAGTCGATTGCTCGGCAGCAGGTAGCCCATCGCTATATCTCATAAGTTGATAGCTTGTCCCATCAACAGACTTGTACAGGTAGGTATTTGAAGCAGAGTTCTCAGATGGCATCTGTGGCGTAACGCTAATGTATTTTGGAGTAAGTCCCGGGATGAAGTTCTCGCCTGTTGCCTGATCCCAGCCACACCAGTTGTTGGTACAGCCGGCTTTTGCGGTCGTATTTGGATATGATCCATTTTCCGCATAATACAATTGGATCGCCTTGTTCAAGGTAGTGATATCAGATCGGGCTTTCGCAAAGCGCGCCCGTTCCTGCACCCCATTAAAAGCAACGACTGTGATCGCTGCCAAAATACCGATGACGACAATAACAATCAGCAGCTCAACAATTGTGAAGCCATTTGGTTTGTTTGGAGTAATATGTGCCCTCATATAGTAGTCATAATTATAGCATAAGCACTGTCATATTTGCATTTTTATGTAAAATGTTGTATAATGGAATTAATATGAGCGCCGTACCTGAAATGCCTCGTCAGCGAGCTGGTCGCGAAGCTGCCTCGCGACTCCGCGTGGCCGCTATCGAGGAACTCCAACCCCTCCACGACACCCTGCTGAACGAATCACCCCAGTCTTTTGATGGGCTCGTTTCATTTGCGATCGATAAGTGGCACGAATCCAGCGCCAGCGCTGTCGCCACTGTCCAGCCGCTGTCGGATGACGATGAGCGTTTCGCCTTTTACCATAATAATATCGAGAGTAACCGCATCGACCTGTCAGCCACCGCTTTTGGTGATGCGATGAATCTACAAAACCCTCAATACCTTCAAAGCCGCATGAATCCTGAACACCACCTGACCTACGCACCGCGTATCATCCTCGATGGCCGCGTCGTTGGTGGTGTCCAAGCAGCGTTTAATACCAGTTTCGGGCGACCGATTCCCGAAAAAAAGCTCGCCGCAATCTGGAAAGATCACACCCCGGCTGTCGAACACGTCCTGCACGAATTCGACATGCTAGCTAACCCCGCAAAGGTCCGCTCTATTGGCGACACCCTTGAGCTTCTTGCCCCAACCACCCCGAACGCCTTCGTCATTAGCTGGGACATGGCCGGTTCAACTGAAATGGCACTGTCAGAGAAAAACTACGGCGCCCTACGCAACTACCTATTGGATGCCAAAGGTATCTTTAACCACCTTTCCGCCCCCTACAACGGTGATTACCACGATAACGGTGACGGCCAAGATATGATTATCTGGCTGCCAGAAGGTGTCGACCGGGCTGACACTAACAGCGTCGCGGGCTTTGGCCACGAAACGGTCATTCCCCTCCTCGAGGATATCCAAGCCGCCCAGCGCGAACTCGTCGCCAGTGACTACACCGACATTAATCCCCAGATTCGTTTTGCGGTTGGCTTGGCGCACGTCGAAAAGAATCATTTCGAAGGCCGCACCTCACGCGAACTCTGGGAGATTGACCAAGTCATGAATGTCGCACCGCGCTCGGCTGTCGGCTACACCAAGGCCGCCCGGCACGTCCTCGGTATCATCGATCAGACTACCCGCACACAAAAATAGTACACACAATTTTTACCCAAACAAAAACCCCTCTGCAACGAGGGGTTTTTAAATCGAAACGGTAACTAGTCGTTAACACCAAGTTCGATGCGCTTGAAACGGCGGATAATAAGGTTTTCACCCATCTTACCAACGTTTTGCTTTAGGAATGTCCCGACAGTCATAGAGTCATCCATGATGTACTGTTGGTTCAACAGAACCTTTTCAGCGAAGTACTTCTTCACTTGTCCGTCGATGATCTTTTCAGCGATCTCAGCTGGCTTGCCTTCGGTTGAACCGCTGGCAAGTGCTTCATTACGGACGCGTTCGATTTCTTCGGCTGGAATTTCGTCTTCTGATACGTAGACAGGTGACATTGAGGCAACCTGTAGTGAAATCATGTGAGCGAATTCTTTGAATCCATCAGTACGAGCAACGAAGTCAGTTTCACAGTTTACTTCGACGAGTACGCCGATCCGTCCACCGTGAACGTAGCTGTCGATAACACCCTCAAGGGCTTCGCGGTCAGCTTTTTTCTCAGCCTTAGTCAGGCCTTTTTTGCGCATTTCTTCAAGTGCTTTGTCAAAGTCACCATCAGCAGCAACCAGTGCTACCTTGGCGTCGGTCAGACCAACACCGGTAAGTTCTTTTAGCTTCTTGATGTCATCAATTGAGACTGCCATATGAATTATTCTCCTTTTTGTTCAGCTGATTCAGCTTCTGTTGGCTTTGCTTTGCTTTTTCCTTCTTCGATTGCTTGGCTAATGTAGTCAAGGAGAAGGTGGACACCCTTGATTGCGTCGTCGTTGGCAGGAATTACGTAGTCAACAGGTGTTGGGTCTGCGTTTGTGTCAACAACAGCGACAACTGGGACGCCGATTGTCTTTGCTTCTTTGATGGCGTTGATATCACCGAGCACGTCGAGGATAAGCACTGCACCAGGTTTGCCGTTAAGGTCCTTGATACCACCGTATTTCAGGGTAAGGGCATCAATTTCTTCTTGGAAACGTTGGATCTCAAGCTTGTTGTACTTCTTTTCGAGGTCACCTGAAATCATTTTGCTTTCGAGGTCTTTAAGCTTTTTGATCTGTGCTGAGACAGTGTTCACGTTAGTGAGTGTTCCACCCAACCAACGTTCGATCATGTATGGTTGACCAGTCGCGATAGCGGCTGCTTTAACGGCATCTTTTGTGTGCTTTTTAGTAGCAACGAAAAGAATTGGCTTGCCACTTGCAACAACTTTCGTTAGGAAAGGAAGTGCAGCATCCAAACCTTCGACAGTTTTCGTCAGATCGATGATGTGGTTGTCTTGGCGCTTTGAGTGAATGTATGGCGCCATTTTAGGGTGCCAACGGCTTGTTTTGTGTCCGAAGTGAACACCAGCTTCGAGAAGCTTCTTGATATCGACAGTTACTGCCATAATTTTGAACTCCTTGTTCTTCACCCTCTGCCCTGCCAATGAATTGGTAGGAGTTTTGCAGAAAGTTGTATCGTTAAATATTTGTTACCTTTGAATTATAGCATCAGAGGGGTTAATTGTCTAGTGACGATACACTAGTAGTTGTAGCCTTGACCACCGACGGCGCCGCTCCAGACACCCCAGCGATCTTGACCACCAGCATTTGCACTGCCGTCCTTCATCGAACTTGGCACTTGCGCCCACTCTCCATTGCTAATACCGCCCTCGCCAGAGCCATTAAATCGAATAATTTTATAATCCGTCCCGTTTGAGCGATAGGCGTAGGTATTATTCGTATTGTCGACAGGTGTCGGACCATCGGTGATCATCGGTAAGGTTGAGGCGTATTTTGGTACGAGACCAGGAATAAAGGCATTACCCTGGACGCGCTGGAATTGCCAGTTACCCGACGTCGAGGGGTAGACCCCGTTTTCAGCTTTGTACATCTCGACGTACTTTTGCAAGGCAATAACATCAGATCGCTTTTGCGCAAACTTAGCCTTATCTTGTACTCCGTTAAACGCAACAATCGTAATCGCCGCCAAGATACCGATCACCACGATGACAATCAACAGTTCCACGATTGTAAAACCATGCTGTTTTTGTTGACGAGATAAGTGGTGGATCATGCTTATGTCTAGATTATCATAAAGTCACTTAACGCTGATTGAAATTTATGCCGTTGCATAGATAGCGGATAATTCCTTTTTACTCGAAACATCTGCAGCCCGAGTCTTTCCCGGTACTGAAACAGAGAAAGACCCGGTGCGAAGCGTTTCGAGTAAAAAGGAATTATCCGACACCCCTAGACAAAACGGGTGAAAACAGATACAATGTTACAGATTATGAAGACTAACCTACACCCAAGTGACTACCGCCCCGTCGTATATAGCGATGATACGGCCAATTTTGCTTTCTTGACTCAGTCAACAGCACAAACAACTGACACCATTAAATGGGAAGATGGTAACGAATACCCTCTCGTGAAGCTACACATTTCAAGTGCTTCTCACCCTTTCTTTACTGGTGAAGAAAAGATCATCGACACCGAAGGTCGTGTCGACCGATTCAAGAACCGTGCTGCTGCTGCAGAAGCTCGCAAGACTGAACTTGCCAGCAAAGCTAAAAAAGCTGCTGCTGCCAAAGCTAAGAAAACTTCTAGCGAAAGCTAGCAAACCTTCACTAAAGAGTCTTATGTATTTCATAAGGCTCTTTTTTGTTAGAATAAAGATATTAACCAGGAGAATAACGTGCAACCAGATCAATCATTTCAGCCTGTACCGCCAGCAACAACTCCCTCAGCCAAAATGACTAGTCGTAAAAAGCTTGGTCTATGGCTTGTTATTGCGCCGACAGCACTACTGATTGCGGCAGCTATCATATTTGTTATTTCTGGATTAGTAACTCCAACGGCACCCGCGTCGGGCACTACCCTCTTCAACAACCCAACACCGTTCGCTTCAATTCTTAATATTCTTGGGTATCTTATGAACATTATCGCCTTTATCACATGGCTGCCTGGATTGATCATAGGGATCGTGTTGCTCGCAACACCAAAGAAATAATACTATGCCAAAGATTAGCCTCAACATCACCGAACTACAAGACGAGAAAAAAGAGCTCGATGCTTTCTTGTCGCGTCCCGATGCCTACGCTGATCCCGACTATTCCAAGAAAAACAAACGTTTCATCGAACTGCAATTGATCCTGGAAAAGGGCGAGCTACGCGAATCCCTTGAGGCCCAGATTATCGAAGCTAAGCAACTCATCGGTGGCGGTGACGAACTGGCTGAACTGGCCAAGATGGAAATCGAAGAAAACGCCGCAACACTTGAGCGCCTCGACGACGAACTGTTCGCCATGCTGGCACCCAAAGACCCTAATGACGAAAAAGACGTCATTATCGAAATCCGGGCCGGTGCCGGGGGTGACGAAGCCAGCCTATTTGCGGCTGAGCTGTACCGTATGTACCTTCGCTACTGCGAAAACCATAACCTCAAAACCGAACTTATCAGCGAAAGCGCCAACGACACCGGCGGCTACAAAGAAGTCGTCTTTGGTATTAGTGGCGACGCCCCGTACGCTAAACTTAAATTCGAATCAGGCGTCCACCGCGTCCAACGCGTCCCTGCCACCGAATCTCAGGGTCGCATTCACACCAGTACCGTCACCGTTGCTGTCCTACCAAAGGCCGAAGAAACCGATATTGAAATTAACATGAATGACTTAAAGATCGACGTCTACCGCGCCGGTGGACATGGCGGTCAATCAGTTAACACGACCGATAGCGCCGTGCGTATTACTCACCTTCCAACTGGACTAGTCGTCACCAACCAAGACGAAAAATCTCAGATCAAGAACAAAGAAAAAGCCATGGGTGTCCTGCGTAGCCGTCTGCTACAACAACGCATTGATGCCGATAACGCCAAAACAACTGCCGAACGCCGCAGCTTGATTGGTTCTGGTGACCGTTCGGAAAAGATCCGTACCTACAACTTCCCACAGGACCGTATTACCGATCACCGCATCGGTTACAGCCGTAGCAACATCCCAACCGCGCTCAGCGGATCAATTGATGATTTAATCGAGAATTTACAGGCTTATGAACGAGAACTCGCAGCCTCAACCGCTAGCAATTAACGACTGGCTGACTGATGCAACGCATCAATTGGTTTTAGCCGGCATTCCTTCAGCTCGCCTAGATAGCGAACTTATCCTGGCCCACACGCTGCGTAAAAACCGTAGTTATTTACATGCTCACCCGGAAGCGATCATGGAAGCCCGCGAAATTGAGATCGCCGGCGCTCGCCTAGCCCTGCGGCTTGACCGTGTCCCAGTCGCCTATATCATCGGCCACAAAGAATTCTACGGCCACCAATTCTACGTTACGACCGCAACTCTTATTCCCCGTCCCGAATCAGAAACACTGATCGAACTATTAAAAAAAGTCGTGCCCCGCAATACTTCGCTGCTGAAAGACACGCTTCGCCTGGTTGATGTTGGCACTGGTAGCGGTGCACTGGGAATTACTTCGAAATTGCTTTTCCCCGAATTAAATGTCACCCTCGTTGATATCAGTCGTCACGCTTTGAAAGTTGCCGAAAAGAATGCCCGCGTCCTCGAAGCCGAGGTTGATATCATCCAAAGTAACCTCCTAGCATCGTATCCATTCACCGCCAATATTATTATTGCCAACCTCCCCTACGTTGATCCGGAATGGGAACGTTCGCCCGAGACCAACCACGAACCAAGCGAGGCTTTATTCGCGGGCAACCACGGCAAAGCTCTTATCTATGAACTATTGATTCAGACCCAATCAAAGCTAACTGACGGTGGTCATATCATCCTCGAAGCTGATCCTGATCAACATGACGACATCGTCACCGAGGCAAAAAAATATGGCCTCTTACTGACCGAAAAAGACGACTATGGGTTGTTGTTCGAAAAAGTATCCAAGTAGCCGTTACAGAAGGTCTCAGCGAGCTTAGATCGCGGTACCAACGCGGTTGAACACAAATACCAACACCGCAATCACACTCAGTGTGAACAGTAGCGGCAAGATAATATCGGTCGTACGGATCTTTTGGTGGTGATAGAACGAATCGTAGGCTTTGTGCGCCACGAATCCTAGTAACACAGTGATAATTGCAATCTGTGGAATTAATAAGTTCGTCACAAGTGGTAATGAATACGCCACGGTCCAGTGGTACGCCACCCAGCCAAGTTCTGCCATCACCACACTCCAGGCCAGACTCAGGAATAACGGGTGGGTTTCGTCGTCGTATGTATTAAGGATATGACTTGCAGCTGCGTAGCCGATTAGCCACATGCCGATAACAACCACTGACGCAGGCCAGGCGAATGATATCGTATACAGCGCCGAAACGCCCAACAGTGTCGCCACACCAGCCTGCGCGGCAACGTACGAACGCTTGGAACGAGGTTTGAGGAATAGAAGCCATAGAATATACAGTAATGTCGCCAGACCAAGTAACAAGAACTTACTTGAATCAGCAATATTTAGACCGTTGATCGTGTACAGGTGCAGCACAACGCTAACACTCACGATAATATCGACGAGGTTAGAGCGAATGTTCACGAACCAGTAGCGAGCTCGGACAGCTAGTACGCGCCATTTACTAATAAGAACAAGCCCTAGTGCCAGGGCAATCGAGTTAGTATAAAAGATGACAACAGTCAGCGCGATCGCCAAGGCGACGTTCAGGACCGTATATACTACTTCGCTCAAGAATGAGCGACGGCGGACTAGTTTCAGAAACTCCATAATCTAGATTTATTATACCACGAGGGCCCTGATTATTGGGTCGGTCCAATGATGATCAAGAAGTCGGTCTCGCCTACGACGCTAACAGGTGGTGCGGTCGTTTTGAGGGTGACGTTGTACATCGATTTTAGCTTGGCAGCAGTCAGCGGTTTGTCGGTCGCAATCTGGTAGATAGATACTGCTGGGTATTCGCCGTCATCGGCGTTGCCAACGCTATCAACGATAAATCCTTTAGCGATTAGCTTGTCGGCTTCGGTTTGGGCCATACCGGCGGTGCCACTGCCGTTTAGGACAGTGACGTGTGGCTCTTCTTCGACAAATGGCTCTTGGGTAATGATCTTGTTAAGGTACGCGCGTAGGTCGCCGAATGAATACTTACCGGCTACTGGCTGAGCGTTGCCGTTAAAGACCGCTTCACCTTCTTTTGCGAGGTCGATTGATTTAATCTTTTCAGATGGAATGTCTTTAGCGAGGGCCATCAAGGTGCGGATTTCTTTGGTTTCTATATTGGTGCGAAGGTTATTGCCCAGTGCATCAACTAAACTCGTGACGTGACCAAGGTTTGAAAGCGTGCCAGCGCTCAGGGCTTTTTCACGGATAGCCAGCAGGATCTTTTGTTGGTTACGTTCGCGGTCAAAGTTTGATTGCTCAAAGCCGTAGGTTGGCGCGGCGTCACCACGAGCTTGTGCCAGGTAGAGCGCATGTTCGGCATCAAGGACGGCTGGACCGTTCGGATAATCAATAAAGTGACCACTTGGTGGACAGACTGTTTTACGCTTGGCGTAGTTGGGGCCACACTTCCAGTCAAAGTTACTGTCCATCTGTCCGTTTGGATCACGACTTTCAATATTAACAGTAATACTACCGCCGATAGCATTCACAACGTCGCGCATCACGGTGTAGTTAACGTGTACGCCGTATTGGATATCCATACCGATGATGTCACCGATGAAAGCCTGGGTGTTTGTAAGGCGCTCCTGTTCAGCAGCGTCACTATCCTCTTCGTTTACACAGCTAAAGTAGCTGTTAATTTTGCCAGCGTAGCCAGGTACGCAGGGCATACCGTATTGGACCTCGAGGTCACGCGGAATGCTAAAAGTAAAAGCATCTTTGGTCGTCTGATTAATGCTCAGGACAAGGATCGAGTCAGTTAAGTTTGCGCCTTGGTGTCCTGGGTCGTCCTCTGACGTACCAACGATCAGGAAGTTACTGCGGCCGTTAGCGTCCTGTTTGAGCGGATCGTTTTTAACGATATCGAGGAAGCTTCCCGAAAATACTGAATCGCTGGCTGTAATAGCTTTGTACGCCAGGAATCCACCAATACCAATAAGTGCGATAAGCAATGCGATGCCGACCCATTTAATAATGCGGCGAGCTTTACTCTTTGGTTTTTTGCTGGCTTTATCTTTGCGACCGAAACGCTTCTTATCTTTTTTCGAAGCTTTTTTGCTTTTCTTATCATTACCAGAGAAATTACCGCCACCGAATGTGCCGCCACGAGCTTTTGAGCCAGTACTGACATCTAATCCCTCATCGTCGATTTCGCGAAGTGATTCGTCGATGTCGTTACGGCCAATGATTTTGGTCGGACGAGCAACACCAACTGACTGACGGGCCTTGTTGCCAGTGTGCAGTGAGCGGTCGATTGATTCAGCCTTGTCACCCTGGTGGAGGTTGCCGAGCTGGGTGCCGGCACGACGTGGAATGAACCCATCAATTGAAGGTCGTTTGTTATTCTTCATAAATACTCAATCTACTATACCTGACCAACCTTAAATTTTGAAGACTGACATAAGCATCATAACTAAGGTATAATGAACCAAGTTAATGGAAGCTTCATTCTTTACCCGCCATCCCCTAGTTAAAGACGTCATCGGTATCGCCGTCTTTATTGTATGTGTGGTGATCGGAACAGTACTGATCAATACCTTCGTCTTCCGGAGCTTCAACGTCGTTGGACCAAGCATGGAAACGACTCTTTTTACTGGTGATCGCCTGATTGTCGACCGCTTGACCGTTACCGCCTCACAAATCCAAAACAAGTCATACATCCCTGAACGTGGCCAAGTCATCGTCTTTAAGAACCCTCACTACAGCCGCGGCATCGAAGACGAATACATCGTCAAACGTGTCATTGGCCTCCCCGGTGAACGCGTCCAGCTTGTGAACGGTGTCTACACCGTCTACAACGCCGCCAACCCAGCCGGCTTTAACCCAGACGACGACAACAACGGCGAACCTGGTAGTCCAACCAGCGGCGAAGTCGACACAACCGTTCCCGAAGGCGAACTATTCGTTTCGGGTGACCACCGCCAAGGCAGCTACTCGTACGACTCACGTAATGGCCTCGGGACTATTCCTCTTTACGACATCGTTGGACCGGTCAGTTTCCGCGTCTTCCCTTTCAATAAGATTCGCACTTTTTAATCCCTGATTAGTTCTGTAAGTGCGAACTAATTGGACGAAAAGTACTCTTTAAAAGAAGATCTCCATCGGAGATCTTCTTTTGCGTTGGGCTGAAAAGATTCCAATGAATCTTTTCACACACTTTTCTTACCAATTAGTTCGCGCTTACGAACAAGGAAGAAGTATTAGAATGTGGAACTATTCGCCGAGGAGTTTTTGGAGGCGCTCGAGGTCGTCGGTGCTTTTGAATTTGATGACGATGCTGCCAGCACCTTTGTTGTTAACACGGATGTTAACATCGGATTTCAGGCGGGTGCGTAGTGATTCGATGCGCGCTTCGTGCTGTGATTCGGTTGGTTGCTCGGTAGTAACTTCAGGCTTGTCGCGGGCGTTACGCGTGTTGGTGACGTACTGCTCTACTTTGCGAGCACTCCACTCTTCGGCGATGATCTTTGGAACCACGGCGTTGATAAATTCTTCGTCCCATGAAATCAATGGACGCGCTTGACCCTCGGTCAGTTTACCCTCAGCGATTAATTCGCGGACAGACTTCGGTAGCTTCAAGAGGCGCATTGTGTTCTGGACGGCACTTTGTGACTTATTGACGCGCTTGCCGATCGCTTCGTTGGTCAGGTTAAATTGATCACGCAGCTTTTGGTACGCAGTGGCTGTCTCGATCGTATTCAGGTCACGGCGCTGCAAGTTCTCGATCAATGACACTTCCAATTTGTTTTGGTCGGTCATTGTACGGACGAGGGCTGGAATAGTCGTCAAGCCAGCGATCTGTGAAGCGCGGAAACGGCGTTCACCGGCAACAATTTGGTAGCCGTTACTCGCTTTTGTGACGATGATCGGCTGCAAGACACCGTGTTCTTTGACAGATTCCGCTAGTTCATTCAGGGCTTCTTGGTCAAAGGTACGACGTGGCTGGTCGGGATCGGCCGTAACGTCAGTAATCGGAAGGGTGCGCAGTTCACTTACCTTCTCATCAAGTTTGTTTGTTGGGTCAAAGTCATCATCTAGTAGATCCATCGGGATCAATGATTCAAAGCCGCGACCGAGTCCTTTTTTTTGTGCCATTATGCCGTTGCTCCGATTACAGGTGTCGTTCGAATAATTACTTCTTTGGCGAGTGCTTTGTACGCTCGTGATCCTTTTGAGAACTTGTCATAGACACCGATTGGTACCCCGTGACTTGGCGCTTCAGCCAAACGAATGTTACGAGGAATGGTAATATCAAATACTTTGCCCGGGAAGTGGCGCTTGATCTCTTCATGGACCTGGCTACTGAGGGTGGTGCGGCTATCAAGCATGGTTGGCAAGACGCCAAGCAATTCAAGGGCTGGGTTCATGCCTTTACGAACCAGTTTCATGGTCTCTAGTAGCTGCCCTAAGCCCTCCAGAGCGTAGAACTCTGCCTGAACCGGCAGGAGAACGTATTTGGCTGCAATCAACCCGTTGACTGTCAGGAGGTTGAGGCTCGGTGGGCTGTCGATCAGGATATAGTCGTAGGTGTCACCACTTGATTCAATCGCGTGCTTTAAACGAGAGAAACGTTTGTCGGCTTGCGCCAGTTCAACTTCGGTGTTGGCGAGAATTGAGGTGGTTGGTGCCAGCCATAAGTTCTTGTGTTCAGTGGGGACGACGACGGTTGCGAGTTCCGTTGTACCGGTAATAACATCTGACATTGTCGAAGCTAATCCAGACTTGTCGATCCCGAGGCCACTGGTTGCATTACCCTGAGGGTCAAAGTCGATGAGGAGGGTTTTTTTGTCAGCCTTGGCCAAAAAGTACGCCAAGTTAATAGCAGTTGTTGTTTTCCCAACACCACCTTTTTGATTTGTGACTGCAATAACCGTCGGCACTGTATTAGTTCCCTCTTCTTGTGTTGTATATATTGTAGCACGAGCGGCTTGGATTACAGGCTAATTTACGGTAGTGCTTTAGCGAATTTCAGACGCGAATCGGCGGCGAATAACCAAAGTTGCACTTCCGGCAATAAGACCAAGGAGCGCACCCGCAACGATCAATACCCATGCAGGCTGTGATTGCAGCATTTGCGCACCGGTGTTTGGTGCACCAGGGACGAAACCACCACCGTTACCCGTACCAGCACCTGGAGTCGCAGCATCTTCGTCTTCAGCAATCGCAGCGCCTTCAAAAGCAAATGCGTCAGAGTTATTTACCGAGACAAATCCATCAACGGTAGTGTCGTAATCCGCTGGGAGTAGCACCCGAGCCTGGGAGTGTGTCAAAAGCGACGTATCGGTGTCGGCCGAGTACACCATGTAGCATAGTGGCGTGTCACTTATCTTTCCCGTTGCATCGTATTCACCGAATCTTTGATCAGCGTAAACGATCCATTCTTCGGTAGTTTTGCCGGTACCCTGTGCACAAAATGGCAATTCTTGACCATTCAAAGAAACGAGCTGGGTGAAAAATGGATCACCCGTTCGCCAAACGTCGCTATATACAAGACTGACGCCATCAATAACAAGATATTTATTGCCATTTTCTTTAATAAAACTTACACTTTGTAGCTCTTGGGCCGGCTTGTAAAGGAATACCTTTAGGGTCTGTTCGATTGATGTTCCGCTGTCAGAAACGGCCCGAACACAGACGTTAAACCACTCGTCCAAACCAGCATCCATTTTTTGGTAAGGCTCGATATCAGCTCCAATTTGCAGCTCATCACCATTAACACCACCGATCTTGAATGATGCGTCATCCGATCCAGGAACGGCACATGATAGATCAAATGGAGTATTTTGACGTGGCGTTCCATTTTCAACACTCAGCTCTACTAGCTTGGTCCCGATCGGTCCCGGCGCAAAGCTCATGCCACTACCCGCTACGCTCCCATTAAATCGAATACCACACGTCTTATAGTCTCCGGTAATTGTCCATCCTTGGTCGATAATTGATTGGCGAGCAGCCCCCGAGAAACAATACGCCAACCCGTCTGCATCAAACGTCACATTCGGCTGTAACCCCTGTGTAGACCATCCGGTAAGAAGCTTGTCATAGCTGCCAGTTGAAAAGTTCGATGATTGCACCATTTGGCTCACATCTTGGACGTTACTGACATTCCATCCGGAAATATCACCGTCAAAATTAGTTGCTGATCTAAACATGCCACTGAGGTTGGTGGCACTACCGGTATCCCAAGTCGACACGTCACCATTAAAAGAAATGGCCCCGTTGAACATATTCGAAAAGTCCACTACGGAGTGTGTATCCCAATTACTCAGGTTGCTATTAAAGGTGTTGGCATAGTTAAACATGTTCGCCATAGTCAAGGCACTTTCGGTGTTCCAGCCTGCAAGGTCGCTCTCGAACACATAGGCATATATAAACATCGAATTGAAGTCTTCCACCTTAGCCGTGTCCCAGCCAGAAAGGTCTTGATTGAATAGACTCGCCCCGTCAAACATATGGGTCATCGTCGTCACGTTGCCGGTATCCCAGTTAGAAATATCGCCGTTAAATACATAGTTCGCGTTGAACATATTACTCATATCAGTAACATTACTCGTGTTCCAGTTTGAGAGACTACCATTGAAAAAGTACGCGTTAAAAAACATATAGCTCATGTCTGTGATATTGGTCGTATCCCAGCCTGACACATCGTCTTCAAGATTTGCGACACTATCAAAAGCATGAGTAGCGCTTACATCAGGGATGCTTCCAAAATTTGGACTACTCGTCGGAATACTCGTCAGATTGTACGCGCCCGCAAAGGCATAGGCCATCGAGCTCCACTCACCAGTTCCCCATTGGTTCACTTGGGTAAGCTTGGCTGTGTTATCAGTAAAATTAGTAAAGAATGCAGGGAACGTTCCGCTAATGCGAATTGTATACGTGCCATCTTGAATGAAGTCGTGCGTTGCGTTGCCAGTAACACCCGTTTCTTCAAAAATTCCATCATTATCCCAGTCGACATTATAGTTATACGTGAAATCGGGATTCGTTGGAATTATAACAGTGGTAGTTCCGGTGCCATCAATATCTGTTTGCCACGTCGTAACAAAGTCATCGCCAGGCGCAGCACCGGCCGGCGTACCGAATGTTTGGAAAGACCAGATGCCCACCCCTAACAGAACAATGACAGTCACGATCAACCCTACGAACTGTTTTGTGATCTGCTTTTTAAATCGAGCAACGCCCGTCTGTGCAACTAATCCCATATATCCCCTAACACTTTTTCAATTACTTTTAGTATAGGGTGAATTCAGCTTAAGCACAATCAGATTACAGCTAATTTTTGGACAAGATTCGGCCGCGGATTACCAAGACGGCGACGCCGACCATAACGGTGATCAGCGCACCAAGTGCGGCGAATGGTGCGACACCATACGATGTTACAATTGCTGCTACCCTTTTTGCGCCAGTATTCGGTGCCAGTGGTGTCGTATTGGTAATTGTTTCGCCCGGGACAGTTACTTCGTAAGGACCGAGGGTGATGACTTCATTATCAGGAGTCGTCACCAGTACGGTGACTGAGTGTCGACCGGCCGGAAGTGACGTCGGCAGCGTACATGACCAGTTACCGTCCATATCTGCCGTTGTCGAACACGTTACAGGATCCGAACGTACGGTCACCACGACCGTACTGCCAGCCGGTGCTGTACCCGTAAAGGTCGGCTGGGCAGCGATTATCTCTCCACCATCCAGCGCTTCGTTATTTGTTTCGATTGTGGCGGTTGGTGTTTCGTCGTCGCCACCTCCGACAGGTTGGTTAAACCCAAAGGCGGACGAATTATTTACCTTAACCGTACCCGGTGCGGCAATGTCGAAATCATTTGCCAACCAGATCGCCACACGTGATTGTGTAAAGCTGTATCCTTGAAAACCGGCTTCGATAATAAGGTAGCAGGTCGGAGTATCGCTAACTTGATTGGCCGGAACGAGGCCGTAGTCGACGACCTGCTGAGCCGACAGGCCAACCCCGTCAGTACAAAATGGCACCGGTGTATTATTCAAGACGACCAATGAAGGGCGCGTAAAGAACGACGTCTGCTCGGAAGCACTGTAAAAGTCATTACCCGTCACAGTCAGTATGTTTCGACCAGCTGATTGCGAAAATGTAGCGCCAGTCACCTGTGCTGGCATTGGTGCAGCATTAAAGGTAAAGCCATTATTCAGGACTACATTCTGACCATCTGGGTTCGTAATCGTGACATCGACAGCACCAGCCGCAACTCCGTCAGTCGAAAGTGTCACTTCCATATATGTCGCCGACAAATTCGACGGAAGAACTGTCGCTTCGACGTCACCGAATGTGACAACCGCGCCTTCAACAAAGTTACTCCCATATATACCAAACGTATACGAACCGGTGTCAATGCCCGCGTTCGTGCGACCAAGTACAGAGATCGTTGGTGCTGCATACCCTAAGAGTACCGGCGTTAAGGTATTCTCGTTTGTGGATTTGTTATTACCCAACTGGCCGCTAGTATTAGTCCCCCAGCAAGAAGCTTGCTTATCCGAAGTAAGCACACAGACATGGAGAGCCCCGACACCTATACTCGTAAGCTGTTTGCCGGCCAACATTCCTGAAACGTCCGTTGCAACGGGCACAAGACTTTGATCATACGGCCCATCGACACTGTTTGCTCGCCCAAATGCACCGACACCCCAGCAATACGACTTACCGTCAGACGCAATGGCACACGCACTAGTAGATCCAACACTAACAGACGAAATCGTCTTGCCCGACAGCACGCCGCTCGTATCAACAGCAACTGGCGACGCGGCATTAACGTTAGTATTATCGCCCAGTACACCGCCGAGGTTGTATCCCCAGCAGTAGGCTTGATCATCCGAAGCAACGACACAGACAGCCGTGTCACCGACGCTCATATGCTTAATAGTTTTGTTTGCCAAAACACCGCTCGTATCAACAGCAACTGGCTGCACGCTTCGTATTTCTGACGATCCTGCCCCCAGTTGGCCCTGACCATTGGTTCCCCAGCAGTATGCTTGATTGTCGGAGGCAACAACACAGGTCAGTAACCCACCCAAATCAACCGAGAGTACGGTTTTGCCAGCCAAGGCGCCACTCATGTTAATGGCTAGTGGCGTAAGATTATCGCTATACGATTCGTCGCCGACTTCACCCTGAGAGTTATTGCCCCAACAGTAGACTTGTCCATCCGACGACGTTGCGCACACATGACTGCCGCCAACACTAACGTTGTTCATTGATTTCCCGGCAAGGACGCCGCTTGTATCAACCGGCACAGGCACAGGACTATCGGTGGTTGAGCCATTGCCAAGTTGACCGCTATTATTCACTCCCCAACAATACACCTGGGCATCAGAAGCGATGGCACAGGTCTGCTGAACACCTGCACTCACGGATAAGATCGTTTTGCCTGCGAGGGCACCACTAACATCAACAGCCGTTGGCACATATTTGTCAGTTGTCGAGTTGTCACCAAGCTGCCCACTTGCATTGCTACCCCAACAAAATAGTTGATCGTTAAAAGCAATCGCACAGGTGTGGTTACGGCCGGCACTGATTTGTTTCCAGCCATCCGTTTGCCACGACTCCGCCGCTGAAGCATTTTGCGCATTATTAAAAGTAGCGAATGGCAAAGCAGCAGTCAGTCCTATTAAGAGCGCCGCAATAACAAACACGGCCTGTGAAACTTTCGTCTTAAACAGTCGGGACCGTATTGATTGTTGTAGCGTTAGCCCCATCTAATCTCCTAGACTTTGCACCTATATTCCGCTTATTTTAGCACAAGCAAAATAACTCGCAGTCGTTTTAAACCGTTCCTCAGTGCACTATAAAAAATCCCCGCCGGTAAGGGCAGGGATTTTTAAAGATGTGTTGTACTACTTGATTGAAACGATTTCGATCTTGCTGTACTTTTGGCGGTGACCGTTTTCTTTGTGAACACGCTTCTTCGCTTTGTAGCGGATTACACGGATCTTGTCACCCTTGATGAGGTCTTCAACGACCTTTGCTGTTACTACCACGTCTTTGACAGTTGGCGTACCGATTGTGACGTTGTCACCATCGATAAGCAACAGTGCGTCTAGAGTGAGCTCTTTAGTTCCTTCTTGGAGGAGGTCCACCAATAGGGTCTCTTTTTCGGCGACAATAAATTGTTTTCCACCGATCTTAACGACTGCTTTTGTCATATTATTCCTTAATATCTATTAATTGTGTACATTTTGTACAATCAGTTTTCTATTTTAACAGAGTGAGAGCTATCTGTAAAGATTAGATCTGTCCGCCACCTGTCGCTAGAACGATGACAAGCGCCAATCCAACCGTCCCGATGAGTGTATACATGCCATGGTGTAGCTTCCAGCTCTTGCGCCAAGCGACCGGAAGTTTGTTGCGATAATGGTGCGCCGCAACGGCCACAGCCCCGACGAGGGTCAATAATGTCAGTCCACCAAGAGTTGCCGGGCTCATCGATTGAATCGCCGAGCCGAAGTATGTCAGTGGATTACCGATCCCCTGTTCGATTGGCGCAGCGTAGACAACCTGTTTTGCATCATTGGCGCCTTCAACGGCTGCAGCGGTCGCTGGAGCGCCGTAGTAGGCCACAACCAACGTCGTGTTGCGTCCATCTAACATGCCATCGACAACCGCAAAACCGATATCCTGGTACTTGCCGTTCAGAATGTTTGCCCGGTGCGTCTCGGAGTTCATCCAGGCATCAACAGTTGCTTGTGAGGTTGGGTAATTCTTGGCGAGGTTTTCACCCGCTACATCGTAATTGTAGCCGCTATCGCCTAGCCACTTCCACGGTGTGACGCCAGTTGGTGAGGTGTGTGCCCAGTAGTTATTAGTGAGCATATCTTGAGCCTTCAGGAATGCCGCCTTACTTAACTCGTCATTAATTTTCAGATTGGGTAAAGAATCTTTTGATCGCTCGGTATTGGTGTCAGCCAAAAGTTCAGCCGCGCTGATGTCAGAGACTCGCCCGAGGACCTCGAGGCGTCCAGAGGTAAAAAGACCGTATGCAAGTTGCATAAAAATCGCCAATACTAATACTGCCGTAATACCGTGCAAGCGGACCAAATGTGGTCGATAATGGTTGCCTTTATGAGGAACCAGGGCGCGCCTGACGTGTGTACGGAGCTTAGATTGTAAGGAATTTTTGCGTTTTTGTTTTGCTTTCACGCTGAAAATAGTATATCACTTATGTTTCGATTCAAAAAGAAAAACTCCCCTTTCGAGGAGCTCTTCGTGAGCGTTTAAGAATTACGCGTTGTTTTCGTTGCGGCGGCGGGCAGCACCGATGATCCACCAAGCGGCAGCAGCAATGGCAGCGAGGATAAGAATCCACCAGAACCATGCAAGTCCGAAGATCTTACCATCGTTGTTATTCACGTCGATTGCAGCGAAGTTGTCAGTGGTTGTGCCCTTCACTTCAGCAGCGCCATCGTTGTTAGCTGTGTCAGTTACGCCGAGGACGGCTGATGGGCTCACGATAGTTGGTGCAACACTAAATGTCTGTACAGCGGCAGGTGTGGCTGTAGTAGCTGATGCTGGTACAGCAACGGTTACTACTGCTGAGCGGTTAGTTGCGTTCCCTGCTGCGTCGGTCGCAGTAATTAGGAATGTGTAGTCACCATTTGCAAGTGCAGTTGGTGATGTGAATGTGTAGTTACCGTTGTCGTTAGCAATAGTCGTCGTTTGACCATTGAATGTCACAGTCAGAACTGAACCCGCTTCAGCGGTACCAGTTACAGTTGGCGTGCCAGTTTGGTCCGTTACTGGGCTAACAGTTAATGCGGGTGCAGCATTATCGACAGTTAATTCAGTCGCGTCTTCTGAGCTGTTGCCGTATTGATCAAAAGCGACGAGACGGATCAAGTATGTTGAGTTTACACCGGCAGAGGCTGCTTGTGTGTATTCAATCTCGCCAGTTGTTGGCTGTTGGTCAACAACCTTCACGTCGTTTACGTAGAGATCATATCGCGTTGCATCACCGGTTGTACCCGTAATATCAAAGCTAGTAATATTACCAGTTTCGGCAATTACTGGAGCAGTGATGGCAACTTCGGGATCAGTATTGTCGACGGTGATCGTTACTGTCTCATCAGCAGAGTTACTTGCTGCGTCAGTAGCAGTCAACACGAAGACGTAATTACCACTAACGAGTCCAGTGGTGTTGAACGCGTAGCTCGTACCGTTAAATGGTACCGGGTTTCCATTGAGTGTGAGCGTGTAGTTAGGTGCGTTATCAACTGAACCGGTTAGTGTAACTGTTCGCCCGTTTCCAACAGCTGTTGAACTTGCGGTTAGTGTAACTGCAGGCGCATCTGTATCTATCACAACCTTTCCTTTTGCTGCCTCGCCAGTGTTCCCTGCGTTGTCGAGTGCACGAACATGCAATGTGTATTCGCCTTGGGCTGCGACAGTAGTGGTTGCAGTCAGTTGAGTTGTATATGTCCAGCTTGTAGGTGTGGCTTCACTTTCGGCAAGGGCATATTCATACCCCTTAACACCCGATGGATTAGTACCTTCATCGTTTGCCGCAGTCCATGTCCATACGTTTGTTAGTGACCTCGTCGGAGTTGATGTTACTGGAACACCAGGCTTGCTTGGTGCAACTAGTGCAGATGAGTACGCTGTTGTTGTTGCGATTGAGTTACCGGCAAGATCGCGTACATTACGAACACCCCATTGTTGCTCGCCCGATACGTACCAAGCTGAACTTACGAATGATACTGTTGCAATCCGTGTGGCTTCGTCGTAGCTGACTACTGCGTCACCCGCAAGGTCGCCAGATCCACCAGCACCAGGCCAGTTATTTAAGAAATAGTTTGCTGCATTTTCAGCATCAGCTTTGCGTACAGCTTCGCTGAATTGTACTTTGAAGCTTGTACCGGCAACACCGACTACTGGGAATTGGATAGTTGCAACTGGGATAGTTGTGTCGATTGTAAAGTTACGAACGACAGTAGTTTCGTTATTAGCTGCGTCTTTGATAACGAATGTTATCTTATAGACACCTTCACTTGCGACTTTGTTTAGCTGCGCAGTATTACTCCCAGCGGCAAATGAACCACTACCAGAGTGTGCAATTTGTCCGTTGCGTTCGATCTTGTAAGTATAGGTCGTTGCAGATGCGTCAGCAACGTACACACGAGGAGTTACCGGAACGTTCTTAAATTCACCCTCTGTAGCACCTGTAATGCTTGTTACGACTGGCTTAGTTTGATCGACAATGATTGAATAGTTCTGTACAATTCCATAGTTTCCAGCGCGGTCAATCGCATTTGCTTTCAAGTTGTATGTACCGTCAGCGAGGTTGAATGATCCAACTGTACGAGTTAGTGTCGCCGTACCTGTGTATGGTGCAACGTTAAGTACTGCGTATTTACCTGTGCCGGTAATCTCAAAGCCTACTTTTTCAAGCGCGATAGCGTCTAGTGCGTTAACAGTAATCGTGTCATTTGCACCATAGATAGATGCTGTTGGTTTCGCGAAACTCAAAGTCGGTTTGTTTGTGTCAAGGACAACTGACCAGATGTCGCTCCATGGACTATAGTTACCTGCTTGGTCTTTTGCGCGAACCTGGTAGAACCAGTATCCGTCAGGTGCGCCTGTTGAGTGAAGTTCTGACGAGGTGAGCGTCCCAGAGTTCCAGATGTTACTTCCGGTAAGATTACCATTTTGACTTGTTGGGTCTTGTGACGAGCGGAATTCATATGTCACTGCATTCGCGTCGGTAGAGTCGTTCCAATTGAAGTTGAAATCGTTTGTTGAAAGTGTTGAACCGTTAGAAGGAAGTGCCAATACAGGCTTACTTGGAGCGGTTGTGTCGAGTGAATAAGCTTGCACCAAACCAGTTACTGTCTTGGTGTACTTGTGATCGACATCATTGACCGTTGCGAAGGTGTTATTGTCGACGAAAATTGCAACGCTCTCAGTATGACTATTTGATCCAGAGATATTGAGCACCGCAGCACCCTTGTCGACGTTGATGCCGTACCAGTTGTTACCTTCTGTTGTAATACTGCTCGCATTGACAGTCGAAGTATTCACAACGATGCCCGCTGCATTATTCCGAGCTACGATATTGTTAAGTGTCACGTTGCGTGCGTTATAGACGATAAGTCCGTGTGATGAGCTTGCTGACGCGGTACCAGCTAGTTTTACATTCTTTACAGTGACGTCGTCTTTTTCGACGATGAGCGCTGCATTCTTTTGGTCGTTACTGTTACGAGCGTTAATAGTGTATAGAGTGTGATTTTGGCCATCAAATATAGTTCCAGCAACCTTGATCACGGCTGCGGTAGAGTTGATTTCAATGTCAGAGAGTAGCTTAATGGTCTGTCCGTATTGTGCAGTATTAAACGCTTCTTGGAGAGTTGTATACGAAACATTTGTTGTCGAGTTGATTGCAACAGGCGCAACACATTCCAGTGCATCATATGTGCCTTCGTATGAGTAAGGCGCTGGCGCTGATGTGTCAGATGTTACCCAAACGTCGGCAAATGCACTACCCGCGGCGATGCTCGTAAGGTTTGTAGGTACGGCAATTCGTACGTTCTCTTCTGGGTAAGGGACTGTCGTAGCCGGTGATGTTGCGATTGGGTTTGTTTCTGATCCAACCTTAACGATTGCAGTTAATGGACCATTTCCATTGTTTCGTCCGGCTATAGTGACGACAACGTTGCCTTGATCATTACAAGTTGCTGCTGCGGTAATGGTACTGTCCTTGTCGTTAACCGCTCCAGCAGTTTCAGAAAAAAGAAACGGCACACTGGCCGTAATGGTACTCACAACTAACAGGGCTGCTAGTGCTAAGTTGGTGACTCGTTGATATCGTTTGCTCGCTAGTATATTCATCGCACAACACTCCTTATTGTTCTAATAAAAGATCGCTCCACGCAGGCGACCGACACAGATATACAACTCTCTCACCTTTTGTATATAAATTAAACATACCACTTTCACAGTGATTTGACAATCGGAATTTAATCTTATCTTAAGAATGTTTTGCTATGGGAAAGAAGGCAATTTTTTTGATGAAATACGTTGCGGTTGCGAGTACGGCGATGACCGCAATCCACCAATACCATAGGACTCCAAGAATGCTCCATCCCCCGCTGGTTGGTGCAATCACCGACGCACCATCAGTTGGCGACAATTGGCCGGGTGCATTTCCGATCGTATTTCCTAGTACATTAGCGATGCCGTTGCTTGCGCCTGCTTCGTTCTGCGCATCCCGGCTTGGGTTGGCATTCGACGAGACGGCGGCTGGGAATAAGGTGGCGGTGCCCGCTAGCTTGTCGCCGAGGCTGTCAGTTGGAATGGTCGGTAGCGGAACAGCGGCAAGTTCAGGTGCATAGCCAAAAGTGAATAATATATTAGCCGTCACATTACCCAGCCCATCAGTCACGGTCAGATAGTAGCGATAGGTGCCTTCAACTTTCGGCGAGAAGGTTGGTTCGGGGATGGTGTACGACAAGTCTTGGCCATCTGGGTTACGGACATCTGATGTCCATGCATACGAAGAGATACCGTTTGGATCAGTTGCTGTAACCGTTGGACTAATTGAACCAGTCTTGATAATCGTGTTGCCACCAGTAATCACCACCGTCGGGCCAGTATTGTCGACAATAACTTTTCCAGTCGCAACCGTTTGATGCCCGACCGCATCAGTCGCGGTCAGGGTGACGGTATACGTATCCGAAGGAAATACGCCTGCATTGAATCCGAACGAGACAGTTGCCGGGCTACTTATGTCATCGTCAAAGTTGGCGGGCGGCTGTACCTGTGCGCCGGCGCTATCGGTAATAGTGATATCGTAGTGCTTCAGGCTCGGGTCCGTCACCAAACCGGTCACCGACATAAGCCCCTGGGTTCCGCCGGCAATTGCCCGCGACAAGGCAAAGTCTGAAATAACCGGACCGGCGGTGTCAGTCGTAAACGAGCGCGTCTGCGACCAGTCACTCTCATTCTTAGCGGCATCAACCGCAATCACTCGCCAGTACCACGTCTGATCGGACGCCGAAATCAACGCCGTTACATCAGCGCTGGTTCCCGTTACCGCTTGACAGGCCTGGTTGGTAAACCCGATATTATTAGCAATACACGCTCGGTAGCTCGTCGCATCGGTCACAGCACCCCAAGCTAGCGCAACGCTGTTCGTTCCCAGAAGCGTCCCCGCGGCTGGTGAACTCCCCGAAGGTGTCGCCGGCGGAATACAGTCAACCGAAACGATACATAACGGGGAAATAGAAACGGCCCGTGTGGGCCGAGTTAAAGAAACCGAAATCATAACAGTCAAAGCGATAGCCGCTAGCAAAAACATCATAATTTTTGCTCCTCGCAGGATTGGCGTTTGCGTATCCACTCGACTGTCCTCCCGACAACACTACCAGTGGTGTTATCTACTGATAATTATACCACAAGCTTATTGAGTTTTGGAGTCCCCTCTCCCCTCTAATTCGTGAATTCGGTGGTGATCTAGTCCGTAGTAATGTGCGATCTCATGCCACAGTGTTCGCTTTATTTGTTCAAACAATTCTTCTGGCGTGCGTACAACCATCAGGATCGAATGTTTGAACAAGGTAATCTTGTCCGGCAGCACAAACGTATAGTTGCCACCACGCTGAGTCAAAGGAATACCCTCGTACAGCCCTAGCAAAATATTGCCTTCGCGTAGCCCCGACTTATGCGCTTGGTATTCATCGGGCCAATCGGCATACAACACATTCACGTTGTTTAACCCCTTGATATATTCTTGGGGCAGTTCATCCATGGCACGGCTAATGAGCTGGTCGAATTGTTGATCAGTAAGTTCCATAACTATATTTAGTATAGCGCTTATTCTTCTGAAAAGGTAATCTTATCGTCAGAATCATCGTTCAAGATAGCATCCCAGGCCTGATCAAGGACTGATTCGTCGATGTCGGCGTCCAGGTCGATAGTCTCGTCCTGCTCGTATTCATCTAACGGGCTAATTGTCCCATCGGTTGTGGGGTCAACTGGTTGTAATTGAAGGTAATTTAAAATCGACATTGTTTATTTTTCACTTTTTATTGATGTATGTATTTAAGCATAAATAGTATTAAAAGTCAATCCCCTGTCACCTCTATGAACTTTCCAAGCTAATAATCATGGTCTATAGTAAGCATATGAATAAAGCATCGATCACACGAAACGCATTTGGAATAGTAGTTGTCGGGGTGGGTGTTCTTGCGCTCCTCGGGGCAATTGGGTTGTTTAACTTTGGCGAAGTAATCGGCCGCTGGTGGCCACTGCTGGTCATCTTTGGTGGTGTCATCGCCTTTATCAGTAATCCCCGTGAGATTATCTGGCCAATCGCTATCGTCGCAGCTGGTGTCCTGTTCCAGTTACGACAGCTTGATGTTATTACCTTTAATGTCTGGCAACTATTCTGGCCAATCGTTGTGATTGCCGTCGGTCTCTCGATCATTCTTAATCGAACCGCTTGGGCAAAAGATCGCAAAGTCCATACCGCCGACACCACCAACCTATCCGTCATCTTGTCAGGCAGCGAAACACGCAACAACTCACAGGATTACCAAGGTGGGACGATTTCAACCGCATTCGGTGGCGTCGAATTGGACCTGCGCGATGCCAAGATTAAAAAGTCAGCAACCTTGAATGTCAGCGTCATCCTGGGTGGCCTGGAACTGAGTGTCCCCCGCGAATGGCGCATCGAATCGCACGTCACCCCTATCCTAGGTGGTGTCGACGAGCGCGCTGTTAATAATGCCAAGCCCGGCGCACCGACACTGATCATTACCGGTGATGTTATTCTCGGTGGTATCGATATCAAACACTAGCATTACTGCTACGCAAAAAGCCCCGGTAACTCCGGGGCTTTTATTTTGGGCGGTGCCTACGCTTTGTGCAAGGTAATTGTCAGCGGGTCACCGTCGATAGTGACTTCACTTGTGAAACTGCCTTCTGCATCGAACAGTTCAGTCGAAGCGTTGTAGCTAAGATTGGTGGCGAGTACTTCTTCGCCGATGGTCTCGGCGTGATCAGCCACAGCCGACGCGACCAATCCTTCGGCAACAAGTGACAGGTTAATACGATCATCGACATTCAGGTCGGCGGCTTTGCGGGCAGACTGAATGTGACGAACGATTTCGCGCATCAGGCCTTCGCTCTTTAGTTCAGGCGTTAATTCAAAGTCCAAAGCCAGTTCTTCACCTTGAATAACTTTTTTAACGTTTAGTTCTTCAGTCAGCACATCTTCGAAACTCACGAACTTACCAAGCGTTGGAACGGTCACGCTGGCTAGGGGTTGGCGGATCTTCATCTTTGATTTCGCGCGCAGGCTAAGTGCCTGGTTGACGTAATCACGGACGGTTTCCATGTCGGTGACCACTAGCTCGTTGATGTGACCGGCTTTTGGCCAGTCGGTCAGGTGAACTGATTCTTCACCGGTCAGGTTACGGTAAAGTTCTTCGGATAGAAACGGTACGAATGGTGCCATCACCTGGCTGAGGCGGACGAGAACGTAGTGCAGCGTCTTGTAGGCTAGCTCTTTGTCGGCCGTGTCTTCTGACTTCCAGAAGCGGCGGCGTGAGCGGCGAACAAACCAGTTACTCGCGTCATCGATGAACGGCAGGATAGGTTTGAGGGCGGCGGCCATGTCGTAGCCATCCATGTGTGTTTCGACTTCGCCGATCAATTGGTGCAGACGACTGACGACCCATTGGTCGAGCGGGTTCGTCAACGATTCCGAAGGATCTTGGAGGTTGCCATCGTATTCCCAGCCATCGACTTCGGCGTACAGCGTAAAGAAGTCGTACATATTCCAGACCATGCTGAGTTTGCGGGCAACGTCCCCTACTTCCTTATCCTGGAGGACAAAGTCTTCACCCGATAGGAGTGGGCTCGATAGTAGCAAGAAGCGCAGGCTATCGGCACTAAACTTATCCATTAATTCGTTCGGGTCGGTAAAGTTCCCCAGTGACTTACTCATCTTGCGGCCGTCGTTACCAGCCACGTTACCGGTCACGATGACGTTTTTGAAGGCGTTGTGGCCAAAGAGCCCCACGTTAACGGCATGTAAGTAGTAGAACCAGGCACGGACCTGTCCGACGTATTCAACGATAAAGTCGCCCGGGAAATTCGCTTCGAACTTCTCGACGTTTTCGAACGGATAGTGGAACTGCGCAAATGGCATCGATCCTGATTCGAACCAACCATCGAGAACCTTGTCGATACGGGTGTAGTGAACCCCATCGATATCGAAGGTAACATCGTCGATCCATGGGCGGTGATAATCTTCTAACTCAACACCAGAAAGTTCTTTTAATTCAGCGTAGCTGCCGATGACTTTAACGTGTTCAACGCCGTCAGCATCAGTACCCTTCCAGACAGGCATCGCCGTTGCCCAGAATCGGTCGCGTGATAAGTTCCAGTCCGGAGCGGTTTCAATCGTCTTTTGGAAACGACCGTGTTTGATGTGTTCAGGGAACCAATTAATATTTTCAGTGTTTTGTTCGAGCATCTCTTCGCGTTGGCCGTCGATGTTAAAGAACCAGCTCGGGTGGGCGCGGTACATCAAACGTTGGCCGGTACGTGGGTTGTGCGGATATTCGTGACGGATGTAGTCGATTTTCCAAACGACGCCACGTTCAAGCAGAGTTTTAGCGACAGTCTTGTTGATTTCCCAAACATCTTCGCCAATCCAGTCACCTTCGGTGTAGACCCCATATTCGTCCAGGACGTGCACGACAGGAATGCCCTTTTCTTTCGCAAAGATGAAGTCTTCTTCACCGTAGGCCGGTGCCAAGTGAACAATACCAGTACCAGATTCGGTCGTGACATAATCCGCTGCCCAAATTTTGTGCGCACCTTCGCCGCGGTCATCGAACAGTGGTTCGTATGACTTACCAATCAGATCAGCACCCTTCAGTTCGCGGATAACTGAATACTCAAGCGCTTGGTGTTTGGCGTCGGTGAATACTTTTTCGGCTAAGTCTTTGGCAACAACGAGGCGTTGACCGTCGATGTCGACTTCAACGTAGTCTACTTCGCTATTTACGGCGAGGGCAGTATTAGCAGGTAGCGTCCATGGGGTTGTCGTCCAGGCAAGGAGTGCGTAGTCTTCGCCAACGACCTTGAACTTCGTGTAGACCGAAGGATCGGTGACATCAATGTATGCCCCGGCATCCATCGTGACTTCAGCTTTAGATAGTGGTGTTGCCCACTTGGTATCGTACATGAGGACGCGTTCGCCTTCGTAGACTTTGCCCTTTTCGTACAGCTGTTTGAATGCCCACCAGACAGATTCCATGTAGTTCTTATCCATTGTCTTGTAGGCGCCCTTGAAGTCGACCCAGCGGCCAACGCGGTCGATAGTCGATTCCCATAGGTCCCCGGTTTCGACCATGCTCTTGCGGGCAGTCGTGATGTAATCAGCGAGGCTAATCTTTGTACCGATGTCGTGACGATCAGTGATCCCCAGCTTCTTCTCGACGAAGTTCTCGGCTGGCAGTCCGTGGGTATCCCAGCCCCAGACGCGCTCGACGTGTTTACCCTTCATCGTTTGGTAACGCGGCACCGCATCCTTCACAATCGAACTCAGGAGAGTTCCGTGGTGCGGCACACCAGTAATGAACGGCGGACCATCATAAAAAACGAACGAATTCTCTTTCGGACGGAAGTCGACAGACTTTTCGAACGTCTTGTTCTCTTTCCAGTATTGGACAAGGTCTTTTTCGTATTCAAGGGCGCGGCGACGGGTTCCTGAGGTAAATTTCATAGGGCTCCTGGGTAGTTAATTGGTCGTTAATTAATAGTGGCAATAATTTTTACAAAAAAAATAAAACCTTCATCCATCGGAACCCGGTAAAGGGTGGTACCATCCGATTTCTGAAAGTTTTTTATAACTTCAGCACTTGTTTGATCGCTTTGACGCAGCGTGCGCGTTGGGGTCTAGTTGGCGGTTGCCGTTCTTCCCAAAACTCGTGGATGATGACCACTCGAACGTTTCTACATCGTATTTTAGTGCATAGACACTATATTCACAAGGTTAACAGGGTGCGGTTCGGGGAATCGAGACCTTGCTGACGCGCGCAGTGCCATTACCGGTATAGGCAAATATGACATCTTCGGTACAGGTTTCGCCTTCATTTTCATCCAGCGTATACGGGTTGCCACGGAAGTCACCGTTTTTTAGATTATCCAGATTTATACCAGCAGCATCGCCAATTTTTGCTAAGTTGTCGTGGTAGGCTACCCAGCAACTATGCGTCTTGGGTAGATCACGCGGCTCAAGCGCGCCGGGGTTCCCCGCTGTACTAATGCAATTGCTCGTTGAATACGTACTGTTCGTAATATAGCGCAGCGCCACACCCTTGGTGTTACGGGCAATGACAATCGCCTTTTGATACGCTGCAAGTTCACTATTCGTGCGAGCGGTCTGCGCCCTACTCTGCACCCCGTTAAAAGCCACGACGGTAATCGCCGCCAGGATCCCAATCACCACAATGACGATCAATAGTTCGACAATCGTAAAGCCTACTTGTTTGTTCGAGCGAATACCCACGCCTTCATTCACTTTCTTTTTTGTTTAACTGTGTCTGTTAGGCAAACAGTGCGTCGCCGAACTTCAGCACGACCAATACAACCATCAGCGCTAACCAGCTCAGAACGATCATTTGGTGGTAGCCGTTTGCGAGGAACTTCTGGACCTTCGCATTCACCTTATTCTTTAGTTTAAAGGTGTTTTCGCGTAGGTTATGGTGCGTCATTGTCGAGAAAATCAGTGTCGTCGCAGTTGTAACGATCAGGCACCAAGGACACAGCACTTGAATCGCGTAGACGCTTTGGAAGAATAGCCAGTACGAAAAGATCGCACCGAGGAGGAAGCCGATGTTTGCGGCAATCAGGAACCAACGAGGGAAGCTGATCTTCGCCAGGCCAAGCACCGCAACGGTAATCACGACGGCGAAGGCCATCAGCCCGATCACCATGTTCGGGAAGCCGAAGACGTGTGATTGCCAGGTTTCCATAACAGTCGAACAATTTAGGACGACGTTGATACTACACGACAGGACCGCGTTTGGATCTTCGTAGAGGTGGAACTTTTCGAGTGTCAGCGTAAACGCCGCAATCAGGGCGGCGATACCAGCGGCCAGCATAATGCCAAATGTTATCTTTTGGTTGTACTCACTCGCCTTTTTCTCGCGTTTGAGAAATTGGACCAGCTTGTTTGATTTCTTATTGAACATAATAACTCACCTCACTAATGGTTGGTAACGGGATGCCACGCCAGCTGTTTTGGACCATGCCGTCTTCACTGAGGGCGATCATGGTTGGATATTCGATAATGTCGTAGGCACGGCAAAAATCGATACCAGCTGGAGTCTCGGGGTTAAGCGTCTCAAGGATATGACCAGTTTGGTGTTCAAAATCACGCAGATACTCAATAATCGAGCGAGCGTAATCGGTCTCTTCCTTGTACACCACCACGACGCGCATGGACTAGGCGGCTTTCTTTTCGTCGTTGGCGCGCTTGCGCTCTTCGAGGATCTGCAAGAAGTCGTTCAGAGTTTTGAAATCCTGGTAGACACTGGCAAAACGAACGTAGGCAACTTCATTGCGAGTCGCTAGCTCATCGAGAACCTTGTCGCCGATTTGCTTTGATGTAATTTCGTTTTCACCGAGGGCGTACAGGCCAGATTCGATCTCGTCGATCATTTCTTCGATTTCAACTTCTGAACTAAAGAACTTCCCGACTGATCGCTTGATAGCGATGGCGAGTTTTTCGCGGTCGAAGAGTGCGCGTGAGCCATTCTTCTTGATAACAGCCAAGTTCGGCTTTTCGATGCGTTCGTAGGTGGTAAATCGCTTGCCGTCTGGTGATTCGCGGCGGCGGCGAATGGTTACTCCATCACTGACTTCGCGGGATTCTACGACGCGACTATCACCAATGTTTAACTGTGACATACTCTACTCCTCTGTCTTCTTGTTGCGCTTCTTGCGGCGGCGGAGGAAGGCTGGTGTATCAGACTCATCTTCTTCGGTTTCGGCTGGTTGGTTCCAGATGTTGGTGTCGTGGCTTTCTTCAGCGAAGATCGCAGCAGATTCACTCTGATCAAGGTTCAGGTCAACGGCGCTGACAACCTCGTCGGCCATGCGGTCGTTGAGTGGTGCGGCGACTTCTTCTGGTTCTTGTTCGGTTTCCTGGAAGTAGGCAGAGTCAAAACCGGTTGCGATGACAGTAATGATTAGTTCGTCATCAAGTTCAGGCTTCAAGGTTGCACCAAAGATGATGTTGGCGTCTGGAGAAACCGCGCTGGTGATGATTTCAGCAGCTTCTTGGATTTCTGACATGCTCATGTCGTAGCCACCAGTCACGTTGAACAGAACACCCTTCGCGCCGTCGATTGAGACTTCGATCAGTGGTGATTCGATTGCCTGTTGGGCAGCCTGTGAGGCACGGTTGTCACCTGATGCGCGACCGATACCCATCAGGGCCGAACCAGCGTTACTCATGATCGCTTTGACGTCAGCGAAGTCGAGGTTGATGAGGCCGTGTTCGGTAATCAGTTCAGAGATACCTTGGACACCTTGGCGTAGCACGTCGTCCGCAATCTTGAAAGTTTCAAGGAGCGGTGTACGGCGGTCAATCGTCTGAAGGAGGCGGTCGTTCGGGATTGTGATCAGGGTGTCGACGTGGCGACGAAGCTGAGTAATTGCCCAGTCAGCGTTCTGACGGCGCTTTTCACCTTCAAAGCTGAAAGGTTTAGTCGCGACACCGACGACGAGGATACCCATTTCGCGGGCAACTTCGGCGACGACGTACCCAGCACCTGAACCAGTACCACCACCGGCACCGATAGTCACAAAGACCATGTCAGCACCTTGCAGGGCGTCTTTAATTTCTTCACGAGATTCGTTGGCAGCTGACTCACCCACGATTGGGTTTGCACCGGCACCAAGTCCGCCAGTTGTGCTGTGACCCAGGTGGATCTTTGTATCAGCTTTAGAATTATGGAGTGCCTGCGCATCGGTGTTCATTGCAATAAATTGCACACCCGAAAGACCAGCGTCTTTCATGCGGTTTACGGCAGAGCCGCCGGCTCCACCAACACCAACTACTTTGATGCTGGCAAACGTCTGTATATCACTTGGCTTCACTTCAGGCATGTCGTCCCTTTTCTCCTCAGTCTATTCTATCTTCCCCTAGTATACCATTTAGCAACGGTATACAAAGGGGTGTAAAACGTTAGGCTTTAAATCGAGCAAATAATTTAGTTACAAGGCCCTGTGCACTTTTGATCGAAGCGCCAGATTTCTTGTGCGATGGACCGGTCGCGAGACGCTCGGCGTCAATCAGCATCAGGCCAATAGCCGTTGCGAACGAAGGCTTTTCAATGTCGTCTGCCACACCGCCATACCCGGTTGGTTTCCCGATACGAGCAGCCAGGCCAAAGTAGTTCTTGGCATATTCAACGATGTGCTTTAGTTGGGCACCACCACCGGTCAGAACGATCCCACTTGGTAGTTTACCGGCGCGACCAGCTTTTTTAAGCTGTAATTGAATGGCTTCGAAGATTTCTTCCAGGCGGGCTTCAACGATTTCGTCGATGTCTTGGGTGCTAAAGGTAAGGACTTCCCCATCGTGCTTCAAGCTAACACCAGCATTGTCAGTACGGGCAATCGCTGAGGCGTGTTCAAGTTTAATTTTTTCAGCGACTTCAGGATCGGTTTTCAAGCCAATAGCGAGGTCGTTAGTAATGTTGACGCCACCAATTGGAATCACACCAGTGTATTGCAGGTCGCCTTCTTCGTAGACCGCGATACCCGTCGTAGCACCACCGAGGTCGATAACCGCGACACCGTTTTCAAGTTGCTGTTCACCAAGTACGGCCTTGGCAGCCGCAATTGCCGTCGTAACGACCGCGTTCGGGTGAACCTTCGCAGTGTCGGCCGCTTTTTGAACGTTAATAAGGTAGGGAGTCAGCGCTGAAATAACGTGGGCGTCAATCTCCAGGCGAGTTCCCGTCATCCCAAGTGGATCTTTAATGTTATCTTGGCCATCTAATTTATAGGCGTGCGGAATCACGTCGAGGATTTCACGGTTGGCCGGGACTTTACCAAGTGTGGCAACTTCTTCGATCCGGTGAAGGTCGTCACGAGTAATTTCGTGGTCAGATGCACCAACTGCAACCATGCCGTCAGCGTGGGTACTGAGGATGTGGGCACCGTTAACGCTAATTGTTGCAGCGTCGACTTGGTAGCCACTCATTCGTTCAGCTTCACCCAGCGCATCGTCGATGGCTTGAGCTGGACCGTTTAAGTTAACGACAACGCCTTTGCGCATGCCGCTGTTTGGAGCTTTACCGACACCAACGATGGTTGGAACGCCGGTCGCGCCGTCAATGTGTGCGACAACCGCACGGACTGTGGTTGTACCGATGTCGATACCGACAGCGTAGAGTGAACCTTCTTGCATGAAGCTTAGTATAGCGCTTACGCCTGTTGTTGCAAAGTCATAAAACTCAAGAAACTCAAATAATTGCCAGAACGAGACTCACGACCACAAACAATACGCTAGCGAATTAGCTGCAAGTTATCACGCAGAATATATTGATTACATTGATCCAAGACGTACTGCGTCAAATACCGACTAGATGATTCGGTACAATAATATGAGAATAACTCTGTTGCTTGCAGCGTGCCACTTTCTGCGTAGCTGGCGACGCGTTCTTGCATCCAGCGATCTTCGCCGTAGAGCGCGATCAATTCACTGGTTAAGTTGGCGATCGTCTCGGCATCCATTTTGGCGAACCAAATGTGGTGCAGGTATTCGTGGGCGACAGCGACCTTTTCGGATTCGTTATCGAGTCCCCTTTTGATTTGGAGTGTGCCGTATTGAAAGCTCCCATCAACAGGGTTGGTATACGCGACGTATTCACCCGCTTGGTCAAACATACCGAGGTCGGTAAAGGTATCGACATATTGCACCTCGATACCGTCGGTCTGCGTTGCGCCGACATTGGCGAGGACGGTAAGCAGGTGTGAATCTTTTTTCAGGGTAGGCGTAACAGGCGTTTGGGAGCTCTGGGTATTCACACCTGTATTGGTCTGAACCTCTGCGTTCGGAATAAATGCCAGCGCCAGTCCCCCAGCGATTATCCCTAGCCAGGTATAAACAATGAGCGTCTGGCCACCAATTTTAAAAAATCGGATCGGAATTTTCTTGAATAACCAGGCAGTTATAAAAAATAGGATTGATAAGAACATAACACCAAAGACAATCAAAATCCTTAGTCCAAGGTTCGGATCCTCGAGATTCGTGAACTGTTCGGACAACAAGGCAGCCGCAATCACGCCAAAAATCACCGCTCCAACGAAAGCGATCATTGGCCAAATAAATGTCCAGGCAACCGTAAAGCCAATCCCAGCCAGAATGCTAGGTTTCTTTTCGATCACTATCGGTGCTTTTGTTTCCGGTGTCTCGTGCATATTTTGAGTATAGCGTGAGCGCGATAAGTGCGCTAGATCGAAAGATTAGAGTTGAGTGAGGATTTCGGCGCCGTCTTCGGTAATCAGCACAGTGTGCTCGAAGTGTGCAGCTAGGCTACCGTCTTTGGTCGAAAGTGTCCAACCGTCATCATCCTGTTTTATCTTTTCACCACCGAGTGTCGCCATTGGTTCGATCGCAATCGTATCACCGACTTTTAATAAGTCACCCTTACCCTTGCGGCCATAGTTTGGCACGTCGGGTGCTTGATGCATCTCGTGTCCGATGCCATGGCCAACCATGTCGCGGATAATGCCGAGCTTAGCTTCTTTGAGGACTTTTTCGATTGCGGCGCCAATGTCACCGGTGCGCACCGGGCCTTTAATTGCGTCAATGCCAGCGTACAGACTGCGTTCGGTTTCTTTCACCAAGTGTTTGACTGCCCCGTTTGGCTTGTCACCAACGATCATCGTGAACGCGCTGTCAGTCTTCATGTTTTTGTAGGTAATCACGAGGTCAAAACTAACGACGTCACCGTCCTGCAAGACGTAGCTTGTTGGAATACTGTGAACAATTTGCTCGTTGGTTGAGATACAAATCGCAGCCGGGAAATTAACTTCAGGCGTTTTGTAGGTTGCGATTGCACCCAGGCGCTTGATTTCAGCATCAACCCAACCATCAAGTTGTAGCTCACTGACACCGGCTTTGACTTGCTGTTTCAAACCTTCAAAAATAGTCGCCAAGATCTTGCCACCATCGCGCATTGCCTGGATTTCAGCTTCTGTTTTTACTGGACCGATTTTCCCACTCATGATGCGAGGTCCCGAGCAGTTAATTCGGTCACGATACGGTCATGGACCGATCCAACCGAACCGTTACCGTCGATGTGCACGACAGGAATGTTTTGTTCCGTTAAGTAGTTAAGGATCGGATACATTTCTTGGCGATAAATATTCAACCGTTGCTCAATCGCTTCGGCGGTATCATCAACACGACCACGAATCTCGAGCCGTCGCAGTAATTCATCGCGCGGGACTTCTAGCACAACCACCAGGCCGACCGAGCGGCCATGTTCTGGTTGGCTATCAACAAGCCAGTGGGCCTGTTCGAGTTGTCGTGGAAAGCCATCTAGGATCAGCTGGCTAATATTATTGGCATGCGAAATTGCTTCACCCATAATCTTCGTAATCGCGTCGTGTGGCACCATTTCACCAGCTTGCATCAGCTGCGTTAGTTGGGGGTCACGCGTGTCGCGTAGTAGTTGGCCTGCACTCAGCCAGCGCCAGCCCATACGAGCTGCCAGCATTTGTCCTTGAACACTTTTTCCTGCACCGGCAGGTCCGAAAATTACAATCATATCTCTATCTTAACCGAGGGGTGGCTATTACGCCAATGCTTCTTTGACGAGGCGAGCAATTGTGCCGCCGTCAGCACTATTGCCGAGTTGGCTTTTGACTGCGCCAATGACTTGTCCCATTCCAGCCATGCTCGTTGCGCCGGTGGCGATAATCGCTTCGTCGACTGCTGTTTTAATTTCTGCTTCGCTGACTTGAGCCGGAAGGTAGGCTTCAAGTACTTTTGATTCAGCCCGTTCGGCTTGAGAGAGTTCAGGACGACCAGCGCCGTCGTAAATAGCTGCGCTTTCGGCGCGTTTCTTTACTTCACGAGCCAGTACCTTTTCGATATCTTCATCAGAAAGGCCAGTTTCGCGCTTTTTCTGAGCGACTTCTTCGTTCAAGACGGCAGCCTTGAAATCGCGAAGCACACTCGCAGTAAAACGATCGCCGCTCAAAAGAGCGGCTTTAATATCGATGTCGAATTGTGCTTTTAAAGCCAAGACGGAACTACTTTAGACCCAGGCGGGCTTTGTTTAGTTTGTCAGCTTTGCGTTCTTTGCGAATAATCGCTTTTGCGCGGCGTTCAGGTTTGCTAATTGGCTTCGCGAATCGCATAGAAGCTTTCGCTTCAGCGAGGACGCCACTTTGCAAAACCTTGCGGTTAAAACGACGAATAATATTCTCGTTTGCTTCTCGTTCGTCTTTACGTGTTACTTGTACCATATGACAAGTATTGTAACAGATGAGAGGGTTATGTGCAATAAGTGGCGCCAGCCGTTATTCAGTTCTTGTTACTGCGAAGTCGTCAATCCAAATATTACCGGCCGTTCCGTCGTTACCAACAGTGACCTGCAGCGAGGCTACAGTCGGTGTTAAGGTCCTGGTACACGAAATAAATACCCAGGTCGTTTTTACGCCTTCGTACGAACACTGACTTATCAATGCACCTCCGTTAGCGACATCGCCAAACCGAATCTTAGAATTCCCTGCCGCACCGTTCCAGTTCGCGTCGGTCTTTATCCAAAAGCTCACAGCGTATGTTTGACCCGAGACACCCTTTAACGGGCTATCCTTGAGAAAAATTCCAAGTGTTGATGGTGCGATTTTCATCGATGCGGTCGACGTACGAAAAACGGTCGTATCAAGTGTAAGGCCGCCAACCGGAGTCAATGGAGCCCCCGCTAAGCCATCGGCCTTGTTCCAAACAACCAAATTGTGTCCTGGAGCAATCCCCTCTTGTACGCCATTGTTTTTATCTGACGTGTAATACGATAGCGCGCCGCTTGTTGCCGTGACGGCAAACTTTCGTGGTGAAACTGAGTTATCGCTCGTATATTGATACGTCACACCATTTGCACCGTCCCTTATATCAGCATCGGCTAGTGTCGCCGGGTACTGGTCGGAATTCAAGGCGGCGTATGCCAGTATTTTCTTGCTGGCCTGTGAGACTGATGATTGAACCGCTGCCGTTTTGGCTCGGTTTTGGACGCCGTTGAACGCAACAATCGTAATAGCGGCCAATATTCCGATCACAACAATGACGATCAGAAGTTCGACGATTGTAAATCCGTCTCGCTTCGTTGACACTACAAACATGCCGCCTGCGAGAACGGGATATTGACTGTTAGGGCTGTTTTTCCGTTGACCTCAATAACGTCTTTTCGACAGTCCGCTGGACCCTGCTCTAGCTCGTTTGAATCAATTCGATACCAGTTACCCCACGGGTCCCCTTTTTTCAGGCCAGTCACACTGATGCCGCTGGCATCGGAAATCGCGTCGAGTGCGGCATCGGCTAGTGCCTTTGTCTGGCGAGAGTCATTAGCCCCCGTCACACCGAATAATGTCTTGCCCGTATTATTACGAGCTGCCGTAATTGCTTGCGTCAAATTACGCAGGTCGGTTTGCGCCTGCGTTGTCTTTGCGCGCTCTTGCACCCCGTTAAAAGACACGATAGTAATCGCTGCCAAAATGCCAATCACGACGATAACGATCAAGAGTTCGACGATTGTAAAACCGTGTGTTTGTTTTGCCCACTTCATTAGGACCAGTTAACCACAAGCGCTATGGGGTGACAAGTTCAAGATGCAGCAATTGTCCTTCAACATTGCGGCGGCCATTCCATTCGTTGATATCAACGGTATACCAGACCGTGGCGCGCTCACCCGGCTCAACAAAGAAATGCTTTGGTGCGTTAAAGGCGATCATGTCGATTTTGCGACCGTCTTGCTCAAAGGTCAGTTTGACGTGTTGATTGTCAGCACCCATTTGGCGTTGGTTAATGATTAGTACATTTCGTGATGTCAGAATAGGTTGTGGGTTACCTGCGCCGAATGGTTCGAGTTGTTTCAGTCCGTTCACCAATGCCTCATTGAGGTCTGTTAGAGCCGCATCAGCGTCAGCCTTCGGCAGCAGTAACGCCGGCTGATTGAACAGCTTTTGATCCTTATAAAAGGCGTTTACCCGCTCGCGGAAGGCTGGAATATTAGCAGTTGGCAAGGTAACCCCGGCAGCCAGCTTGTGCCCCCCACCCTTTGTGATAATGTCGTCCGACGCACGAATAGCGTCGGCCGCGCTAAAGCCACCGTAACTTCTGGCAGATCCCTTTGCCTCTTCACCCATCTCTTCAATGACGTACGTCGGTTTTTTGTACCGCTCAAGTAGTTTAGCGGCAACAATACCGACAATGCCGTGATTCCAACCCGGTGAACTAACAACCAGAACTGGCAACGAGGCGTATTCTTCGGCTTGAATAATCGCGGCCTTGAAGATCTCGTCCTGCTCGGCTCGGCGAGCTTTGTTCATTGTATCGAGTAAGTTCGCGATGCGTAGCGCTTCCATTGGATCGTCAGCCGTCAGCAAATCAAGTGAGTGTTGGGCCGTTTCCATACGCCCAGAGGCGTTCATACGCGGTCCAAGTCCAAATCCCAAGCTTCGAGCGTTAACCGTCTCTGGAACAACCGCAGCCACTGCCATAAGGGCTTTTAACCCGGGACGCCGGGTCTGCGATAGGACTTTCAAACCCCAAAAGACGTGTGTACGGTTCTCGTCGACTAATGTCACGACGTCACACACCGTTCCAAGGGCAACCAAATCGAGTAGCCATTTCTCTTGGCCAAACGGCAACCCCTCGAGGACAGTTTGCATCGCTTGCACCATTTTAAAAGCGACACCGACACCAGGTAGATCGAGGAAGGGATATAACTCAGCATCGCCGTCCTTGAAGACGTAGCCGTCATATGAATCTGGGTGATCCTGTAGTAATCGCTTTGGATTGACGACACCAACAGCGGCTGGCTGTTCGGCAGCGACGTTGTGGTGGTCGGTCACAATGACTTCTAGACCCAGCTCATTAGCGCGGGCAATCTCTTTGTGGCTCAAACTCCCGCAGTCCACCGTAACGATCAGTTCAGTACCGTCTTTGGCAATGCGTTCCACAGCGTCGATTGTCAGACCGTAGCCCTCGACAAAACGGTTTGGAATAAAAGCCGCCACATGCTCAAATCCAAAACTCTTGAACGCATCAACGAGTAATGTTGTGGCAGTCAGCCCATCGATGTCGTAGTCACCGTAGATCGTAATATGTTCTTGTTTGTCGCGAGCAATAACCAGACGGTCAACGACTTGTTTCATGTCAGGCAAAAGGAATGGATCGTGCTTCTTTTCATAGTTCGGCGACAAAAAAACAGCCCTGTTATCGGGCGTAATTCCTCTCGCAAGCAAGATTGTATCAAATAAGGTCATTAGGTCTGACTAGGAGTAGTTCGCTTTGGTCGAGTCGCTTGTTGCTGTGACTTAATCACGATACTCTGTAGCTCCTTAAAGATTGGGAACTGCTTGTTAGTGGCGTAGATTTTAGTATTCCCCTGCTTTTCGCTGGTCAGGAAGCCTACTTTTTCAAGACGTTTCAATTCGCGTTGGATATTTCCTGGGTCTTCTTTGATGAGCTTGGCGAGCCCACGGACATGTGTACGGAAATCTGGGTACTTGGCATACACCACCACAATTTTCCTTCGCACTCGAGATGTAATAAATACGTCTAACATGTCTCCCCTTAATTAATCCTCTGCATCAATATCGTTGATTTTTATTCTACACTTTTTCACCGTGTACGGTCAACGCCAATTCAGGACGATCTTGTTGATTTTGGCGATTGTTTCCTCGTGAGACGGAATATCATTTTGATTATAATAATGGTTAACATCAAGGAAATTTTCCTTAACATCCAAGATATGCAGCTCGTCTGCCAGCATGTGAAGTTTGTCGACAGCCTGCACAGAAGCCACCGGCGCGGCTATCACCAAGCGTGAAATTCGGATCGGTTTAAGGAAGTCGACGGCCGCGTCTAATGCCGCGCCGCTCGTTAATCCGTCGGCGACTAAAATCACGACGTGGTCACGCAACATGTCGTTGTTGATCATGCCGCCATCACCGAGCAGGCGGTTGATGCGCTGGAAGGCTTCGCGCTTTTGCTCCTCTAGGTAGCCATGGTATTCACTGGCGTATTCTTCGATTTCGCCGGCCGAAAACATGCCGTTGTACGTAAAAGATCCGTTTTGCGAGACGCCACCGAAGCTCATGCCTTCGCCCGGGACGGCGATATCCTCGATCAGTAGCATGGTCAAAATGCTGTGTAGCGCAGCGGCGATTTGCTCGCCCACCATGACGGCACCGTCACTCAAAGCAACGACCGCTACGTTCTCGTAGCGGTAGCGTTCAAATAATTCCGCGGCAAGTTTTGCTCCGGCCTCAGCACGACTCTCAAAATACATATGCTTATTCTAGCATGTGACGAGCTGATAATTGGCGCTATACTAGGTAGATGACAACGGAGGCTTATTACTACGAGGTGGCACCACTGCGAATTGTTCGCCTTGGTAATAATACCTTTACGTATGCTTCGCAGACTCCTTTACGGGTTGGGCAGATCGTTACCATCGAAGTCGGCAAGAAGATCCTCGTAGGACTGATCATGGCAGAAACCACCAAGCCAGCGTACAACACCAAGCTCATCGCCTCCGTAATTGAAGCAAGTCCACTCCCCGGTTCACTTTTGAGCCTATCGCTGTGGCTGTCGGAATATTACACGACGCCACTCGCGACCGTCCTGCAAACCGTTCTGCCGCGCGGCCTCGATAAGACCCGCCGTGCGCGTGCCAAACAGGCCCATACGTCAAAACGCGACCGAACAACTATTGTACTCAATCCCGATCAAACTGCCGCCGTAACAGAGATAATGGACAATACTGCTGGCACGATTATCCTCCAAGGTGTCACCGGATCAGGCAAAACCGAGGTCTACAAAGAACTCGCTCGCCGGATGGTGAATGCCAGCAAATCGGTCATTGTATTGGTGCCCGAAATTAGCCTGACTAGCCAAATCATTAGCGAATTCTTACATGACTTCCCGGATGTCGTTGTCACCCATTCACATATGACTGAAGCCGAACGCCACGCTGTCTGGAAGCAGGTCCTCGACGCGACCGAACCACAGGTCGTCATTGGTCCTCGCTCGGCCCTCTTTATGCCGGTCCCCGCACTTGGTGCAGTCATCATCGACGAGGCCCACGAACCCAGCTACAAGCAAGAACAGGCTCCGCGCTATTCTGCCATCCGCGCTGCCAGCATGCTCGGGAAGTTCGCTGATGCCAAAGTCATTCTTGGTAGCGCGACGCCGTCGATCACTGACCGCTACCTAGCCGAAGCCGCCCACCGACCAATCATCCGACTGGACCGCTCAGCACGCTCTGGGGCCCAGGCTGCTGCTGTCAAAGTCGTCGACATGACCAAGCGCGAATCATTCAAACACCACCGCTTTATCTCCGATCAATTGATCGCCAGTATTGAGGGCAACCTCGAACGCGGCAAGCAAACCCTGATTTTTCACAACCGCCGCGGCAGCGCCTCAACCACACTATGCGAAAACTGCGGTTGGGCCGCAACGTGTCCGAACTGTTTCGTGCCACTAGTTCTACACGCCGATACCTATGACTTGTCGTGTCACATCTGTGCGCACCATGAAAAGGTCCCAACTAGTTGCCCCGTCTGCCACTCGGCTGACATTATTCACAAGGGCATTGGGACCAAGCTAATCGAGACCGAACTGAACAAGTTATTTCCAAAAGCCCGTGTCGCCAGGTTTGATGGTGACAATAAGGCCGACGAAACGGTCAATAGTTTGTACGAAGATCTGTATAAGGGTGTTATCGACATCGCCATTGGCACCCAAGTTGTCGCCAAAGGGCTCGACCTGCCAAACCTCCGCACTGTCGGGGTCATCCAAGCTGACAGTGGCCTCTCCCTACCAGACTTCGCTGCCAGCGAACGTGCTTTTCAGTTACTCGCGCAGGTCATCGGAAGGGTTGGCCGCGACGAACACGCCAGTGAGGTTATCGTCCAAACCTACCAACCGACTAACCCGGCGATCGTCCATGGACTGACTCAAGATTACGAGTCGTTCTATGTCTATGCCCTCGCAATGCGCAAAAAATCGTACTTCCCGCCCTATACCTACCTGCTGAAATTAACGACCGTCTACAAATCTGAACTTGCGGCTGTTCGTGCTGCCAAAACTTTTGCAAAAGAATTAAAATTAGTACTCAACCCAGATGTTCGCCTATTAGGACCGACGCCGGCCTTTTACGAACGACAGCACGACACCTATCGCTGGCAATTACTCCTCAAAAGCCCGAAACGCGAGTATTTGATCGACGCCCTGCAGCATCTACCACCAACACACTGGCAAAGTGAACTCGATCCGCAAAGCCTGCTCTAGACAGTACCAGCATATTTTCAGCATCACCCCTGTTGTTCTGACTCCTGATGTCATGTATACTGATTGAAATGACAAAAGACGACATTATCACACTGCCGAATCCTCACCTCCGTGAGAAATCAAAGAAAGTTATCGCCATCACCGAGGACGTTACCGGCCTCGTCGAAGAGATGACCGCTGCCGCCCTCGACTGGGAAGCTTCGCGACCACACGAAATCAGCGCCGCCCTGGCCGCTGTGCAACTTGATCGCCTCGACCGCGTTGTCGTCATCCGTAGTGACTTCGATGACAAAGATTCAAAAGGCTTTACTGCCCTTATCAACCCTGAAATCGTCAAATACGAAGGCAACCTTGTCGCCGACTACGAAGGCTGCCTCAGTGTCAGCAATGTTTACGGTAAAGTTCCGCGCTATACCAAGATTCGTGTCAAAGCGATCGACCTCGAAGGCAACGAAATCCGCTTCAAAGCCGACGGCTTCCTGGCCCGCGTTATCCAGCACGAAATCGATCACACCCAAGGTATCGTCTTTATCGATCATATCCAGGACAAGACTGACGCGTTCTACACTTTAGATGAGAAGGGCGAGCTCCAACCGCTCGACTATGACGAACATGTCAAAGACAATTCTATTCTTTGGGACTGATACCTTTAGCGCTGCTGCGCTGACCAGCCTGATCGAGGCTGACTATACTATCGGTGCCGTTATTACCAAACCTGACAGCAAATCAGGTCGTGGCCAACACCTAACCGCTCCTCTTGTGAAGCAAATCGCCGAACAGCACAACATTCCTGTCTGGCAACCGACCAAAATGATGGACCTCGTGCCACAAATCGAGGCTATTCGTGACGCCACCGATACCAAAGAAGTTACCGGCGTCCTATCCAGTTACGGTCGCATCATCCCGCAAGCGATTATCGACCTCTTTACCCCCGGTATTATTAACATTCACCCATCGCTATTGCCGAAATATCGTGGCCCCTCACCGATTGAATCTGCGATCGAGAACGGCGACCAGCAAACAGGTGTCTCTATTATGCTTCTTAGTGCCGAAATGGATGCTGGACCGGTCTACGCGCAGCAAATGTACACACTAGATGGCACCGAGACTCAACCTGGCCTGTACGAAGACCTCGCGAGCCTCGGTGGCCGCGTCCTGATCGAAACCCTACCCGAGATCCTCGACGGACAGTTACTGCCAACACCGCAGGGTGACGACGCCGTCTATTGCCACCTCCTCAGCAAGGACGATGCCTACATCGACCCGACTCATAGCACGTCTATCCAAGCCGAACGCAAAATCCGCGCCCACTTACAGTACCCAAAATCAAAAATGACCCTGCTAGATCAGCCGGTCATTATTTTGAAAGCGCACATCAGTTCAGCACACACATCCGACTTGGATATCGCCTTCACTGATGGACACTTCCTTACTATTGATGAACTTATCGGGCCCAGCGGCCGTCGAATGTCGGGAACTGCGTTCCTAAACGGTTACGCAGCTGCCTGAGGTGGCAACGTCCCAATAATCGCGTCTTTGTTCTGAAGAATCTCTTGTTTGATCTCTTCAAGCGTCTTTGCAACGACGTCTCGGTAGTCCGGACGGTTTACTTCCAACCACTTCGTTGCGGCATATTCAGCTCGCAAAGCCGGGTCGTTAATATCGAGCTCGCTTGCTTGTTGCAAACGCTGAAATACTTCTTCGTTGTAGTAGTTCGGCGCGTTGGCGTTCAACCACGCACTAATGACATCGTCCTTGCGGTCAATAATCGACTCAAACTCTTCGAGTTGGTCATCGGTCATCCCTTCGCTCAAACGAATTCCCACCTTGTACTCAAGTTGGTCGTAGGTGTGCTGTAAAAACGGCTTCTTTTGTTCTTCTGGCATCGTCGCCAGACCAATATCACTCAAAAACTGATCATCTAATTGAAACATATATCATTTTTCCTTACCTTTATTATACCAGATACAAAAAAAGCGCCGCAACGAGATGTTGCGGCGCGTTTGCATACATTACTTATACGAATCGATATTGGCTTTGACGTCCGCTTTGACACGGGCAACAGTCTCGGCCAGTCCAGGGCTATTCTTTTCTACCCAGGCCATGTAGGCAAAGACCTTGTCTGGGGAAACGCTCTCAGGATCTCCGTCATACCCTTCGCTTAGTTGCTCGTAGGCTACTGTGTTTTTGTAATCTGGGGCGTTGTCGGCCAGCCATTTGGTGATAACTTCGGTGTCGTTATCGATGATTGCTTGGTACTCGGCTAATTGGGCCTCGTCAAAGCCGCTCACCAGCGCTTCACCGATCTGGAGGCGCAGGGCGTCGAGGACACGCTGTTGCGCTTCAGGTGCTAAATTTTGAATTTCTAATTCTGCGATAAGTTGGTCGTCTTCTGACATAATAACCCCTTCCCTATTACCTTAGTGACTTAATAAACTCTTGGGCTTCTGGTGAAATCCAGCCAGAGTGCTTGATGCCAACTCCACCGCCATCCATTGCCACGAAGTCATTCGGGAACATAGATGGGAAGTTTGGTGCGTTCGCAGCCCATTGTGATGGATCAATACCAAGGTTCTTGAATAACTCTAGGCCACCTTGTCCTCGTGGAATATCAAATAGTGCAGTCGTTGCAGCTTCGGCTTCGGCAGCGTGTTGCGCAGCTTCGGCGGCAGCGTTTGCTGCGGCGGTAGCTTCAAGGCTGTTAGGGTCCGGTGCAAGTGCACCAAGGCCATCGGCATTTCCGACCGGTGCCGTGTCAGCATTGATGCTTTCGTTAATACTTACGCCGAGACCAATCAGACCGAGCACTCCGATTGCAGCACTTCCGATGATGAATGATTTACGGTTAATATTACGGATGCGATCGATTTCTGCATCACTCATGTCTTCGTTGGTGCGGTAATCAAGCATACTGTTCCATGCTGTCGAGAATCGAGCAGCCCAGTACGCAGTTGAGAACTTATCTTTGTGCGCTTCTTTGTTCTTGCCGAACCAGTCTTTGACACGTTCAACGCGTGATTTCTTTTCGGCATCGGCTTCAGTTACTTCGGATGAGTCAGTTACTTCAGCTTCGACAGGTGTTGCTTCAAGCGGCGCAGCGACGAGTGCTTCCGCATCGTCTTCGTCTGCGTCCAAGTCTTTCACGTTTTCTTTGCGTGCAAAGAACAGTTCACCTGATGTGTCGAGAATCTCGAACATGACATCACCACTACCGTTAGTAAAGACGTCTTGGACAAAGCCCTCACGGCCTTCAAACGAAACATATGCACCCACACCCAGTTCAACCGTCGATGCTTCAGGGGTTGTCGATGCGACTTCCGGTGCCGTAACGACTATGTCATCGGCTTGTTCTGGAATCTTGAACTGTTGCAAGGCATTGCCAAAATGAGAGGTTAGAGCTGCGCGCTCGGCTTGTTCTTCGGGTGTCTCTTCGACAGTCGCCGCCGGAGTCTCAACCGGAGCGTCCGTGTTAGTCTCTAGTAATTCCTGTACGATAGCGTGAAAATTAGTCAGTTTCGTTTCATATTCACCATCGGCGTCTTTGGTATCGTATGAAGGATCTGTCACCATTTCCATAATTTTGTGACTGGCGATCGCGTTCAGTTTGTCAGCACGGAGCGTGTCTTTGCTTTCGATAGCATTAACAAGTTCAATCGCAAGCTCTTCGCCAGAAAGGCTGTTGAGTCTTGCGTCCTCAGGCTGTTCGGGCTGCGCTTCGGCGACAGCAGGTGCCTCGGCGGCAGGAGCTTCGTCGTGTTGGGCAAACTGAGCTTCAAGATACTCAGTTCCATGGTGTTCTGGTTCGGCTGGTCGTTGCAACAACGCAGTTTCTTTTTCTGACATATGTTTCCTTGTTTTTGTTTTTGGCCTAAGCCTGTTTGTATACTTGAATCATACCACAAGCGTGATAGTTCAACAATGTTTATCAGTGCTACTCAATAATGAATTAAGAAAGCGTACGAGTCACGAGTTCACGGGTGAAGAATTCAAGCGTATCACCAATTTCGAGTGGTAGTTTACGGCGAGTTTTCAGGCTAATACCACAGAGGTCACCTTCGAATGCTTCGCGGGCTTCAACTTTTTCACGTTGCAGGCTTGTGAGTTCAGCTTCACCGAGCACTTCAGTACCACGAAGGGCACGAACGTGCAGGTCTTTGGTGACTTTACCACTGGTGACTTCTCCACCGGCAATAACGAGTTCTTTCAGCGTACGGAAGACACCCTTAATCTTGAGGGTTCCGATTTGTGTTTCGACAACTTCAGGGGCAAGTAGTTTTTCCATTGAGTCTTTCGCGTCGTCGAGGAGTTCGTAGATAACTTTGTAAACGCGGACTTCAGTGCGTTCACGAGTAGCGGTACGTTTGACGGCTGGAGGAAGTTCAACGTTAAATCCGTAGATGACAGTCTTGTCGTCAGCGGCCAAACGGATGTCGTTTTCGGTAATATTACCAACGCTACTGCTAATGACACGTAGGTTAACCTGTCCACCAGTTTCGATCAAACGAAGGCTGTCCATCACAGAGGTCAGTGATCCTTGAACGTCAGCTTTCACGATGACGTTAAAGTCAGGCGTTTCACTCTTTTGAGTCATAAGTTTCAGCATGTCAGCACCAGTCACATTTGTGCTGGCGGCGTTGCGTTCGTTTTCGAGCTTTGCTTTGACGATACGGTTACGGGCTTCTTTTTCAGTTTTGAAAAGTTCAAAGCTATCACCAAATTGTGGAATTTCTTTAAATCCAGTAATCGTCGCAGGTGTTGAAGGACCAGCTTCTTTAATAGGCTTGCCAGCAAAGTCGAGCAGTGTACGAATCTTGCCGTACGTTGTACCAGCGACAAGGAATGCACCAGGTTTCAAGACACCTTGTTCGACGAGCAGTCCAACAACGGGACCGCGTCCGACTTCCATGTGTGCTTCGATAACGAGGCCTTCAGCAGGAACATCGATATCAGCCTTGAGTTCTTCAAGGTCGGCAACGAGCAGGACCATGTCGAGTAGTTTGTCGATGTTTTGGCCAGTCTTGGCGCTAACTTCCACCATGACAACATCACCACCCCATTCTTCTGGGTTCAGGCCGTGTTCAGTCGCAAGTTGAGTTTTGACGAGCTGCGGGTTGGCAGCTTCTTTGTCGACTTTGTTAATCGCAACGACAATTTTGGCATTGGCAGAACGAGCAAAACGGATTGCTTCGATCGTCTGAGGCTTCACACCGTCATCTGCGGCGACAACGATAATGACGACATCAGTCAGGGCTGCGCCGTGTTGGCGGAGGGCAGCAAAGGCTTCGTGTCCAGGGGTATCGAGAAGTGTAATTGAACGGTTCTTGCGAACAGTTTGATAGGCGCTAATATGCTGCGTAATACCACCAGCTTCACCATCAACAACTTTTTGGCCGAGGATAGCATCAAGCAGACTAGTCTTTCCGTGGTCGACGTGCCCCATAACGGCCACGATTGGCGGACGATCAACAGCTTTGTCAGTCAGTTCGTGAACTTTACGTTCCGGACCAGATCCTTCAGTTGATTTCTTTTGCAGTTCAACGTCCAGTCCGAGCTCTTCAACGATAATCGTTGCAGTCTCGAAGTCGATTCGTTGGTTGATTGTGGCAGCGATACCGTTCTTGAACAGCTCACCAACCAGTGTTGTCACAGAGAGATTGAGCGTTTCGGCTAATTCACCAACTGTAATTGAGTCGGCAATCGTTAATACTTTTTCAGCCATATGCGTCCTTTCTCTCCGTGTTAAACACGGTTCGTGTTTTATTTTGTATAGCTCCTAAGAACTATTTTTTCTTTGAAACGGCGCCAGGAAGACCTAGTGAGATCTTGCGGCTTTCTTTTTCAACATCGAGAACGACAAATTCTTTGCGTTCGTTCAATGTGAATACCTTTTCAGGATCAGCAGTGTCGCCTTCACCTAGTTCACTGACGTGAACGAGTGCTTCAACAGCTGGGCTGATTTGGACGAAGGCACCAAATGGTGTGATACGGGTAACCGTTCCTTCAACCTTATCGCCAGACTTGAATTGATCAACTTCGCTCATCCAAGGATCTTCGGTAAGTTGCTTCATGCTGAGGCTTAGGCGGTCCTTGTCGATAGCGATAATCTTCGCTTCGATAGTTTGGCCAACCTTAACGTAGTCGTTCGGGTTGTTAACACGTTCCCAAGAAATCTCAGAAATGTGAACAAGTCCTTCGATACCTTCAACGTTGACGAAGACACCGTAGTCGACAACACCAGTAGCGACACCCTTTACAGAGTCACCGATTGCAAGCTTTTCAAATCGAGCCGCGAGGCCTTCTTTGACAGCTTCTTTTTCACTGAAGATCAACTTGTTCGCTTTACGGTCTGCATCAAGGATACGGACTTTCATGTTTTGGTTGATCAGTGAGTTAAGACGCTGAAGAATTTCTTCTTTGTCGCTTGAACCAACCCGTGGGTAGTGTTCAGCTGATAGTTGTGAAACCGGTAGGAATCCACGAACACCGTCGAATTCAACAAGTAGTCCACCGCGGTTAGCGTCGTATGGTGATACGTCGATAATCTCGCCACTTTCCATCTTGAGAACCAGTTCGTCCCAGCCCTTGTCTTTCGCTGCCTTGCGGAGTGAAAGTAGAACTTGTCCGTTTTCTAGTTCAGCATCAACGATGCTTGCAGTGACTTCGTCACCTTCTGCGAGGGCACGTGAGAATCCAACTTCGCGGCGTGGAACAAGTCCAACTCCGTGTGGGCCGAGATCAATCAGTACTTCGTGTTTTCGAATTGAAAGGACCGTTCCGTCGACGACCTCTCCTTGTGTGAGTTGCTTGAGACTAGCGTCTTCGCCAGCCAGCAGCTCGTCCATTGTAAATGTAGCGGCTTTTGCCATGATAAGTCTTTTAAAGACTCCCTTCTAAAATTGTATTTTCGCTTGAGCATACTAAGAATAATATGCCTCCGTCGATTACTTCTATTTTACCCCAGATAGAGGCGTAAGTCTAGCCCTGTTGAGCTGCCCGTCGAGATCCGACGTAGAATGCGACTGATGTTGCGAGGATTGTGACAATCAGGACCCGCCCAAAGTCATCAGCTGGGCCGGTTTGTGGCAACTGCGCAGGATCTGCGGCAGCAATTGCTGCCTCTTGAGCGGCTTTAGTCTGCTTGGCCTCTTCGGCCGCTTTGGCGTCCGCCTCTGCCTTCGCCTTCGCAGCGTCATCAGCAGCATCTTGGTCTGCCTGAGAGACGACGCCATCAGATTGTTCTTTTAAGTTTTGTTCGGCGATTTTCACCGCTTCGTCACGTCGCACTTGTTCGCCGCGTCCTTTTACCAAGAACACCGCGCCAGTCACGAGCCCCGCGAGTACCACGATGCCAATTACAAATAGTATACCTGTCCGCGTTAGTCGTCGTCCGCCAAATATCGCCATGATGCTTCTCCTCTTATGACCTCTATTGTAATCCAACCTCGTCCGGACTGCTAGCTTGAGCGGTTTGGCGAATATAAAGCTATCTCCGCCCACGGCCGCGTGGTAAACTTGAAGAATGTTAGTGGCAGTCGATACTGGGGGAACAAAGACACTGGTTGCCAGCTTTTTAGAAGATGGCCGAATTGGTGAACAATTTAAGTTTCCAACCCCTAAAACAACGACTGAATACACCACACTCTTAAAAGAAGTCCTCGAAACCCACTTTGGCGGTGAGCCGGTCGAAGCCCTAGTTGTCGGTGTTCCTGGCATTGTCCGCGATGGTATCGCGATCTGGTGCAACAACTTAAAATGGAAGAATTTCGATGTCGCTACCGCCCTCAAAGGCGTGCTCGATAATGCACCGATCTTTGTTGAAAACGATGCCAACCTAGCTGGTCTGGCCGAGACCCGTCAACTACGCAGCACCCCTGCCCTCTCCCTGTACGTGACGATCAGCACCGGTATCGGCAGCGGCATTATCACCAATGGAACGATCAACCCAGCACTGCGCTACAGCGAAGCAGGACGATCACTAGTCGAATACGACGGTGCCGTACGTGAATGGGAAAGCTTCGCCTCTGGACAAGCAATTTATACAGCCTACGGCAAATATGCCCGCGACATTACCAATAAACGCGATTGGTACCATATCGCTGACCGCATCAGCCGTGGCTTTTTAGCTATCATTCCTGTCCTACAACCAGATGTCATCATCATTGGTGGCAGTATTGGTACCTACTACGACCAGTTCGGTAAAGACCTCACCGGACTCCTCAAGGAGCACCTCCCCGATCACATTCCCGCACCAACTATTATTCAAGCCGAGCACCCCGAACTCGCCGTTGCTTATGGATGTTACTACTATGCCCTCGACGCACTTAGCCCAGCTACTGCCTAAGCTGATCGCAGACTACCCTGCGTTTACCTTCACCCCTGGTGATCGCTTCGCTTGGTCACCGGATGCCGACACCGTCTACTACGACGAATCAGACGATACACCACAGCTATTGCTGCACGAACTAGCCCACGGCATCCTTGAACACCACGATTATTCAAAAGACATCGAACTGGTCGCCATGGAGACCGCCGCCTGGGACAAAGCCCTGGCGATCGCGCCGACGTATTCGATCAAGATTAGCGACAAAACCGTCCAAGACAACCTCGACACCTACCGCGATTGGCTGCACGCGCGCAGCACCTGCCCCAACTGTGACGCAACCGGTTATCAAACGGGCAAGCAACTCTATAGCTGTGTTGCCTGTGCACACACCTGGCGAGTTAACGAGGCCCGGATTTGCGCGCTGCGCCGCTATAAAAACGACGCCCCGACTCTTATATAGCAAAATTGTTTCTCTCCAAATAAAATAACCCCTGAAAACCAGGGGTTATTTTGATGCGACAACAATCAGTTAGTTACTTACGCAACTTTTTTAACTGTTGAACGGCGACGAGAGATTCGTCCACCCTTAGCGCCCGCAACACGTGCGAGTTCAGGGTTAGCGGCGAATCCACCAGTGTGTCCGTTAGTACCGCCCTTTGCGCCGATTTTGGCGTAGAAGTTTGGGTCACGAGCTAAGTTCTTGGCTGCAGCCTTTTGGCCGCCTGCTTTTGTTCCTGCCATATAAGTTCTCCTCTTAAATTAAAAAGATTTCCACTGCCTTTTCGACATGGAAACCCTCGTTTGTACCTCACACATGGTATGTGTATGTAATAAATATAGCATAAGCATAGCAGTTTGTCAAGGTTTTACACAAGCAGTTTATATTATATAAGTATGTTTGCATAAGCTTCATTAAGATGGTCATGCTACTGTTGCAGATATATCCCCTATGCGATACTATATGTAGGCACCTGTTTGAATCCCAAATTTAGATTCGAAATACAGACCAAAAGAAAACGACCGTCTCTGCGAGAGCGGTCGTTTTTAATTACCCTTTTATTGTCCCGGTGTGATATCCCCGACAAAACGGCTTCGCACCGGGTCTTTCTCGGTTTCAGTACCGGGAAAGACTCGGGCTGCAGATGTTTTGTTGGGAACATCACCCCGCAACAGCGATAGCCGAATCAAACCCATGTAGAGTGACGTCTTATCGTGCTTTGAATAAACCCATGAGGGAACCGATTAAATCATCCGATGCACTCCTGCCTATTCGAGTATGTCCGAAGCGTAGCAAGTTACGCAGAATACAGTGAATGTAGCGGATGATTTATATCGCGTGAGCGAGTAGGTTTAAGAGAAGGATGATAAAACGTTCACTGATAAGCTTTTACGACGTTACTAAGATCGGCTCATCAGCCACAAAGCTGCCTTATGACGGCTAAATTCAGCGCCAGTATTGGTCGTTAGTTCGACAAGGACACTACGTCGTCCTAGCTTTTCGCAGATCCAGTCATCATATGTTCCTGTAATCTGATACGCAAAGGCACCAGAGACACCGGTCATGTTACGATAGCGCACCATCGAAGCATACGTGGCAGCTAGTGCTGGTGTGTCACCACAGGTGTTGCCGATCACATAGGCGGCTGCTGCGTGATAGCTCATTGTTAAGGTCGGAGCCAATTGGCGAGTATAGTTGGCGATTGCCTGTGTTTCGGGTTCAGACATTGGGGTTGGTCCGCCGCCGCCAGCGAATGGCTGTCCGTTAACTGTCTGGATATCAGACTTCCAGTCCGAGACATCGAAGTTTCGGTTCAAGTCGACATTATTAGCGTTCGTCCTAGTGCCAGCTGACGATCCATCGGGGTTAATCGTTGGGACAACGACAATCTGGGTGTTCTCAGGGATGTTCTGCGGGTTAGCCTCGATCTCATCTACCCAGGCGTTCATCAGGTTACGGGCTGAGTATTCATTACCGTGGATCTGTCCGGTATATAGAACAGTCCGGCCACCCGATCCAAAGACATAGGCATTGATAGCGCGGCCGTTCTTCGAGGTGCCAATCGTGCGCAGCGTGTAACACTGCAACTTACCACTAACGCTCCAGTCTTCTGTTTGCGCTACCTTGGCGGCACTTTCGAGACCCTTCTTGACACTGATCGTATACGGCGCACATTTACCACCGTTATAGCTTATCTTTAGCGAGTTACCACTCTTGCTAACAGTCGCGTTTACCCCTGTGACTGTAACTAATTTAGCGATAGCATCGACGTTAGCGATCTCTTGATCAAACGTAACGGTAATCGTGCCGGCAAGGGCGCCACCAGAGGACGGTGCGTTCGTGCCCGTGACTTTCGGACCGCCTGACATAATAAATGCTACTTTTTGCGCACCAGGCAGGCCGCTGCCGTTCTTGGCTTCGGCGTGGGTTAAGGTCAGTTCAAAGGTGGTGTTTCGCTTTAATTCAGCGGCTGGAGTGACGACGATCGTTTTACCATCAACGGTGGTCGTAACAGGAACTACCTCGAGAGCTTCGCCGTTGCGCTGCTTTAATTCAGCTGTCGCATTAACCAGTTCTTTATCATACACAAAGTTGAATGAGGCCGGTTTGTCGTAGACGGTTTGGCCTTCGGTGACGCTGGCGCCAGTAAGGGTTAGTGCCTCAAGCGTTTTGATAGAACCCTTGGTCAAGGTGGCGACCTTCTCATTACCAAAATAACGATCAAGCTGCGCAGTATACTCTTTCCCTTGCTCGAGGTCGAGTTGCTCAAGGTCGCACGATAGAGCACCATCCTTGTGGTCGCATACAGTTGATTTACCCTCGGCGGAGACGCTATACGAGAACACCTCATCCTTGCTACTGAGGTCGATCGATATCGGACGTGTCAGTGGAAGGGTTTTACCTATAAAGTCGCTTGCACGGGCTGTTGGCGCGTCAGGGACGGCTATCTGGTAGTGTTTTACACCGATCCAGCTGCCAAAAGGGGCAACACGCACGATCGACTTGCCGGGCACTGGCGGAGCGGTCGGTTCGAAACAGGTTTTCATGGCCGCAACAGGCGTATTACCAACGACAACCAAGTCTTTAAATTCAACGTGGTAGCCAGATCCAGTAGTCTGTTTCATGTTGCTAGGTAGCAAGGTGAGCTGGCGAGTACACTCTTCGGCACCATAGGCGTAGGCCACCGGTTTTGGGACGATAAAGACAAGACTATACGACAGCAGCACAAACAAAGCGACCCCAATTAACACCTTGGTTCGGGTTGATAGCTTGGCCACACCTCGGAGTAAACGAGGCGTTTTGTGCTTGGTGTGCTTTTTTCGCTTCGTTATCACTCCTCCCATTTTACCATGAGCATTTTTAAACCCCTCAAATGGAGGGGCATAAAGTAAAGATTATTTGTATTTTACAGCTAAACTTCAGAATCAGGAGTGGTATCAGATTGATCCGCCACGCTCTTGGCCTCTGTTCGGGCTGCGTCTTCGAGTGAGGCGAGCTCATGCAAGCTATCATAATTCACTTCGTTGAACTTCTTGGCTGCCTTAAGAGCGTCAGCTAGGTCAATTCCAGCGCTGCGAACCGCTTCGCCGTCACCTTCCTCCCCACCCGGTTCTTCTTCAATCTCACCCGCAGGAGTCGATCGTTCGTACATGTCCCAGGCATTTCGCAGACCCAAGTCGGCGCTAGCGACTGCTTTTCGATTGGCAAGGTTCTCACTATCTACTTGTTCTAGGCTCAGGGGTTCTTGTTCGGACATGTTTGTTTCCTTTTGTATGACGATATTGTTTACGCTATTATCGTCAACCAGACATATAAAGTCAATCAAATCAGGACCTGACCCCTGTAACGTAAGCATTTTAAACCAAAGAAAAAGACCATCCTATTCGGATGGTCTTCTTATAATTCGGCACCGTGCTAGTTTCCCGCTTGTGGCAGTATAATCGCCGCTGCTGAGCTTGACTTCTGTGTTCGGAATGGGAACAGGTATTTCCTCAGCGCCATGGGCACCGAAGCAAAAATTCTATAAAAGAACTATCGCTTCGATGTTCATAATAAACATGTTGCACAGTTATTTGAATGTAAGTCATTTTATTACTAAAATTGACGTTTTCATTGATGTTCAATCATTTAATTGATTGATTAACACCAAATACTAGTTAAGTCTTTACCTTATCACCTCAGCTAACCGAAGTTAACAGTTGGTGGTAAGGACATAAAAAGGCAGTGGGACTATTAGTATGCTTCAGCTACACATATTGCTATGCTTACACCTTGCACCTATCAAACAGATATTCTTTCTGTGTCCTCATAGGGAAATCTAATCTTGAAGTTAGTTTCGCGCTTAATATGCTTTCAGCGCTTATCTATTCCGAATTTAGCTACTCGACAATGCAGCAGGTGGCCACAATCGATACACCAGAGATTCGTCCGCCCCGGTCCTCTCGTACTAAGGGTAGATCTCCTCAAATTTCCTATCGTCCGTACCGGATATAAACCGAACTGTCTCACGACGTTCTGAACCCAGCTCGCGTACCACTTTAATCGGCGAACAGCCGAACCCTTGGAAGGTGCTCCCCCTCCAGGATGTGATGAGCCGACATCGAGGTGCCAAACAGCGCCGTCTATGTGAACTATTGGGCGCTATAAGCCTGTTATCCCCAGGGTAACTTTTATCCGTGTTCGCTGTCATTCCCACATATACGTACAATAAATTGTACTTACAGCGGTTCACTTGCTCCGACTTTCGTCTCTGTTTGGGATGTACCCCTCACAGTCAAGCTGGCTTTTGCGCATACACTATCACAACGATTTCCATCCGTTGCTAGCCAACCTTTGAACGCCTCCGCTACTCTTTAGGAGGCAACCGCCCCAGTTAAACTACCCATCATACACGGTCCTGACACCAGATAATGGTGTCAGTTAGATCAAGATCACAACAAGGGTGGTATTTCATATTTCGACTCAACAAATACTAGCGTATCTGCTTCAAAGTCTCCCACCTATGCTACACATGTTGTAACCCGGAACAATGTAAAACTGTAGTAAAGCTCCATGGGGTCTTCTCGTCCTGGTACGGACAGACGGCATCTTTACCGCCAATGCACTTTCACCGAGTCCTTTGCTGAGACAGTGCCCACATGATTACTCCATTCGTGCGGGTCAGAACTTACCTGACAAGGAATTTCGCTACCTTAGGACGGTTATAGTTACCGCCGCCGTTCACTGGGGCTTCAGTTCGGACCGTGAAGCCTTCGCCTTAACCTTCCAGCACTGGGCAGGAGTCAGCCCCTATACATCCACTTTCGTGTTAGCAGAGACCTGTGTTTTTGGTAAACAGTTCCGTGGGCTCTTTTGCTGCGGCCCCCACATCTAATGATGCGAGAGCTCGTGCTCAAAAAAGCAATTTGTCGTCAACTCCCCTGCAAAGAAAGATAAATAAATTTACCTAAGCTATTTGGAGAGAAGACTAATCATATTGTCTATCTCAGTAAAAAATTTTGATGGTCATAAAAGGATTTGTTCACTGTACATCTCGTACTACTAAAAATAGTCGTAGATGCAAGCGTACTCACTTATACAAATTTCTGCGTTAATCGCTTGGGAGCGAAAAACTCGTCGAAACTGTACGTTTTTTAACCACCTAATACTAATATATCTACTGATATTTTGAACACGGCTCACATCGTTAGATGTGGGGGCAGACCTTATCCCGAAGTTACGGTCGCTGTATTGCCGAGTTCCTTAGCAAAGGTTCTCTCGTAAGCCTGAGTCTACTCGACTCGAGCACCTGTGTTGGTTTGCGGTACGGGCGGCTATAACCACGCGTATATCTGCTTTTCTAGCCAGTGCACTCGCCAAAATCGTCAGTCCGAAGACTAACTTTCACTCCCTTCGCGTTCCCGCTAGGTTGGACGGATACATACCATGAATCCGCTTCGACTACTTCACCGTGAACAGTATACAAATTATAACCGGTTCAGGAATATTAACCTGATGTCCATCGCCTACGCTATGCGCCTCGGCTTAGGCCCGACTAACCCTGAGATGATTACCATGGCTCAGGAAACCTTGCTCTTACGGCCGACA